>JAABUX010000002.1_pt1 | contig 361014 bp, 344 predicted proteins | sample 5561851 | NCBI WGS metagenome assembly JAABUX01 (sample SAMN10711883, study PRJNA513361) | rock metagenome | isolation source: Antarctica rocks | place: Antarctica: Victoria Land, Richard Nunatak red sandstone | collected 2016-01-03 | reverse complement strand
GATTCGAAAGCGTTACGTTACCACGCTGCAGTGGAAGGTGCCGCTCGATCTTTGCGACTTGTGCTGCTGTAAGTTCCACCACAAAAGTATAGCACAAAACTATTCCGTTGTGTTAACACGCCCTAGTGCTTGTGCTCGTGAGCTTGTTCTTGAACGGGTTTTTGAGTGCCGTCCTCGGCATGCTCGTGCTCGGTGTGCTCGTGGGCGTGCGCGTGGACGCTGCCGTCGGCGTGGCGATGCTCGTGCTCGTGCTCGACATGCTCGTGCGGGTGGGCGTGCACGGTCCCGCCATGATCGTGCTCGTGGGCATGCTCTTCGCGTTTGATCGTTTTTGCTTCCACGATTTTGTATTCATTGCTACAAGTTGAGAGAACCCTGCGGCGACGCGCCTGAAACTGCGTGATTCCCGAGCGCGGCGGCAGCCGCCATGGCCTCCTCGCCCACAACGACGCCGTCTGCCGCCAACCAGCGCTCCAAATGTTCGACGTATTCGGGTCCAAACGAGTCGAGCAGGCAGCGGGTGTAGGCGCGGTAGACGTCGTTCTGACCGGACGTGACGTAGTGCTCGAGCACGCGGCGGTGGATGGCCATATAGCCCTCGCGCAAGCGCAGGCCACCGTGAACGAGCGTCACGAGGAGTTCGCTTGCCGAGCGCTCGGGGTGGCGTTGCAGCCGTTCCTCGAACCAGCTGTCGAGCGGCCGGGGCAGACGCATGGAGCGGGTCGGCCCCATTGAGCCCGACCCTTTTGGACGCGCCACCTAGCTACGGCCCGCGGCGCGACCACAGCCGCCCGCGCCGGTTTGCGCGGAGCACCATCGGACGTCTACGGCTCCTGGGACCCAACGGCTTCTAACGAGCATGTTCGTGCGTCGACTCCTCCGGAACGTCGTGGCTGTGCACGACGCCTTGGTGTTCGTGATGCTCGTGATCGTGATCGTGGTCCTGATGACCGTGCCCGTGGACGTGCTGAGTTCCATCGGCGTGCTCGTGCTCGTGGAGGTGATCTTTGTCGCGCTCGTCATTCATGTGTGCTTCTCCTGGCATCTCAGTAACGAACTTCGCCGCGGTAGGGGTCCCGACCATCCGTGCGCCGCAAGCGACGATCGTGGGAGACCGCATTCGTTTCGCTTCGGCAACGGACGCTGCCGCGATTGCCGCGATCTATGCGCCGCTCGTCACCGAAACGACGATCTCGTTCGAAGAAACGCCGCCCGACGCTGGAGAGATGCGAGGGCGGATCATCGCCGCTCACGACGTCTGGCCATGGCTCGTAAACGAGCGCGACGCAGCGATCGCCGGCTTCGTCTACGCGGGGCCGCATCGCAGTCGCGCCGCCTACCGCTGGAGCGCGGACGTCAGCGCCTACGTCGCGCCGGCGTTCCACCGGCGTGGCGTCGCAGGGCGGCTCTACGCGACGCTCTTTCGGATTCTTGCGGCGCAAGGCTACTATCAGGCATTCGCGGGGATCACGCTCCCTAACGACGCGAGTCTCGCATTGCATCGCACGGTCGGCTTCGAGCCCATCGGCACATATCGCAACGTCGGTTTCAAATTCGGCGTTTGGCGCGACGTCGCATGGTTCGCGCGTCCGCTGCGGCAGTTCGATGCCGCACCGGCGGAACCGAAGCCACTCGCAACGATTGCGGCGGCCGAGCTGCAATGCATACTGGCCAGCGATTAGAACGAAACTCTACTGCGCGGCGAGCGCCACACGCATCTCGTCGTGTAAGACGCCGTTGCTCGCGAGCACCGATTCGCCCGACACGGAGAACGGCAAGCCGTCGATTGCGGTCACCGTGCCGCCTGCCTCGCGCACGATGAGCGCGCCGGCAGCGACGTCCCAGGCTTTGAGGTCGAACTCCCAAAAGGCGTCGAAGGCACCGCGCGCAACGAGCGCGAGGTCGAGCGCCGCCGAACCATCGCGCCGCACGGCTTGGGCCAGCTGCGAGAGCCGCGCGAAGTTCGCACCGTTGCGCGCATACTTCGCGGGAACGAAGCCGGTGCACAGGAGCGCCTCTGCGACTCGCGGCACGCTCGTGACGGCGATGCGTTTGCCGTTGCACGTCGCGCCGGCACCGCGCTGTGCCGCATAGAGCTCTCCGATCCCCGGCGCGTAAATCGCCGCTGCAACGAGTTCGCCCGCGCGTTCGTAAGCGATCGCAACGCAGTACATCGGGTAGCCATGCGCGTAATTCGTCGTACCGTCGAGTGGATCGACGATCCAGCGCTCGTCGCTCGTTCCGGCGCGCACGCCGCCTTCTTCACCCAGAATCGTCGCGTGCGGCGTCGCGGCACAAAGCCGTTCCACGATCAGCGCTTCGCTCGCGCGGTCCGATGCCGTCACGAGATCGCCGCGCGCGCCCTTCTCCCGCGTCTCGAGCGGCAGGCCGACGCGCGCGAGCAACAACTCACCCGCCTCCCGGGCCGTGTCGATCGCGATGCGTAGCGGGTCCACCGGCCTCCCGAGCGAGAAAGACTCGAGCGATGTTCGAACGATTCCTTACCGCGCTCGAAGCCGCGGTCCTCGCCCTGTGGGCCGGTGCAATGGCGGGCTTCGCCTTCGTTTTCGCGCCGATCGCGATCCGCGTCGTGCCGCGCATGGATACCTTCGCGGCACTGATCGCCGCGGTGATTCGGGGCTTGGGCTCGTTCGGCATGGCATGCGGCGCCGTCGCCATCGCGGCCGCGCTCGTTCGCGCCGTCGGCCCCGCCGCACGCAGGCTCGCGCTCGCGCGCATCGCGCTCGTCGCCGTCGGACTGGCCGCGTCGTCGTACGAAACGACGACGATCATCCCCCGCATGGAAGCCACGGCAAGCCAAATCCCAGGCCCAATCGACAGCGTCCCCAAAGACGACCCGCGGCGCGCCGCGTACGATGCGGAGCACAAGAGCTCGAGCCGCGTCTACGGCCTTGCGTTCCTTTGCGTGCTTGCGGCCGTGACGCTCGCGCCGTTCGGACGCAAGAGCCCCTGATCGCCGCGCGGAGGTTGACCCTTCGACAGCGCCTCTCTATACTGAAAGACGGACATCTCGATAGGTGAGGCGTCTGCGCAACACATAAGCCGCTGCCCGGAAACGTCGAAAGACGCCAAGTGGGTGGAACAGGCTCCGCCGAACGAAGGCGGCGCTCAAAGCGGCTGGGATTTCTCTTGGGGATACCTACGGTGCGCAGTGCCAAAGCTCGACGCGACTGAGATGTAGGCGAAGCTCGCTCGAGAGTCTCGTTTTCAACCGGTCGCACGCGGCGCCCGGTTTTTTTCTTTCAGATGCAAGCGAAGGGGGTGAAGGCATGCTGTCATTTCGGGAGGGTTATCTCTCGGAGCTCGTCGGACGGCATGCGGTACTCGGCGGCGACCCGGTCCGGCGTTCTCTCGGCAAAGTCGTCGACTTCTATGTCAGCAAGCCCGACGATACGTTCCCGCGCATCGACGGCGTCGTCGTAAAGACGAACGACGGTGAGAAGACGATTCCCGTCCGCGATATTCTCGATTTCAACAGCCAGGGCGCCTTCGTGCTCAAATCGGCGCCAGTCGAGGCGGCGCTGCCGGCCGATCACGCGCTTTTTCTCATCAAAGATCTCTTCGATAAGCAAATCGTCGACGTCGACGGCCGGAAAGTTGTCCGCATCAACGATCTCGAGGTCGCCAATACCGGCGGCATCCTGCGGGTCGTCGCAGCCGATATCGGCGTGTCGGGACTCTTGCGACGTCTGGGCATGGGACGTGTGACGCCGCAGCTTCTGGATCGCATGCCGCGCACACTCATCGCGTGGGACAACGTCGCACCGATCTCGGACGTCAATCCTTCGGAAGTCCAACTCTCGGTATCCGGCGCGCGTCTCTCCCGGCTCCATCCCTCCGAGCTCGCCGACATCATTAGCGATCTCTCGGCACAGGATCAAGCACGCGTCGTGCAGTCGCTCGACGACGAGACCGCAGCCGACGCTTTCGAACACCTCGACGCGGACGTCCAGCAGTCGATCATCAAAGATCTCGGCACGGACCGAGCGGCCGACATCATCGAAGAGATGGATTCTGACGACGCCGCCGATCTCTTGGGTGAGCTCGACGAGTCGCAGCGAGCCGCCCTGCTTGCGAAGATCGAGGACCGCGAGTATGCGGACGAGCTCGAAGAGCTCGTCGAGTACGAGCCCGATACCGCAGGCGGTCTCATGACCACCGATTACGTCTGGATCTATCCGCATCGCACAACTTCGGCGACGATCACGAAGATTCGCGAAATCGCACCGGAATCGGAATTCATCTACTATCTCTACGTGACGGAAGAGAGCCGCAAGCTGCTCGGCGTCATTTCGCTGCGCACGCTCCTGCTCGCTCTACCCACGGCCTTCATTCAAAAGTTGATGGATACGGACATCGTGAGCGTCTCGGCCGATACGAGTGCGCAGGACGTGGCTTCGACGATCGCCCGTTACGATCTGCTCGCCGTTCCCGTGCTCGACGAGGAAGGGCGGATGCTCGGTATCGTAACCGTCGACGACGCGATCGACGCGATCATTCCGGAGAAGATCGCCAACTCGCTTCCGCGCATGGTGCGCCACCGCGGAAAGCGGGCCGAGTCTGTTGCCCGATAAAGCGCTCGAGACACCCGTCGATACCGCGCCCGATGCACCGCCTGCGTCGCGACGCCCGCGTTTGTTGCGGTCGGCACTCTTCGTTGCTTCGATCTTGGGTCCGGGCTTCGTCACCGCGTCGGCCGGAAACGACGTCGGCGGCATCTTCACCTACTCGGTCGCCGGGGCGCAGTTCGGCTATAAGATCATTTGGCCGCTCATTCCGATCGCCGTGGCGTTGATCGTCGTGCAAGAAATGGCAGCGCGGATGGGCGCGGTGACCGGCAAAGGTCTTTCGGCGCTCATTCGCGAGGAGTTCGGCGTCCGCATCGCGCTGTTCACGATGCTCGGCCTGTTCTTCATGAACACGTTTACGACGTCGGCAGAGTTCGCCGGCATCGCATCAGCGAGCGAGATTTTTGGGCTCTCGCGTTATGTCGCCGTGCCGCTCTCCCTGGCGCTCGTCTTCGTTCTGGTCCTTCGCGTGAGCGGCAAACTCGTCGAGCGAATCTTCGTCGTGCTTTCGCTAGTGTATGTCACGTACATCGTCTCCGGCCTGCTCGCGCACCCGGACTGGGGCGACGTTGCCCGCGGCTCGTTCATTCCGACGATCGATACGCACGATCCGGCGTATCTGGGCACCGTCGTCGCGCTGATCGGAACGACGATCTCACCGTACATGCAGTTCTACCTGCAGTCGGCAGTCGTCGAAAAAGGCACGCGTCCCAGCGGCCTTCTGGCCTCGCGCATCGACGTCACGAACGGCTCAATCCTTGCGATCGTCGTCGCAGCGTTCATGATCATCGCGAACGCAGCCACCATCTTCGTCTTCAACGAGGCGCACGCGAAGCATCCGATCGTCGTCACGCAGGCCTCCGACATTGCCGTGGCGCTCGCGCCGCTGGCGGGAAAATTCGCGAGCGCCCTGTTCGCGTTCGGGATTTTGAATGCAGGACTATTTGCGGCGGCCGTGCTGCCGCTCTCGACGAGCTACCTCGTCTGCGAAGCGTTCGGCTTTGAAGCGGCCCTCGACCGGCGATTTACCGAGGCGCCGGTCTTCTTCAGCCTTTTCGCAATCGGGCTCCTTATCGGCGCGGCTCTGGTCCTGATTCCAAACGTCCCGCTCGTCAAACTCTCCATCGCCTCGCAGCTCGTGCAAGGGCTGCTGTTGCCGCTCGAACTCGTCCTGATGCTCGTCATCATCAATCGCGCTCGCGTCATGGGCGTGTATCGCAATACGCGCGCGGCGAACGTCGTCGGATGGGCGACCGTCGTCATCGTCGGCTCGATCGCGCTCTACTATACCTTCACGCAAGTCGTCAGGCCCGGCACGTCCTAGCGGCACCCGGCGCGGCTGCCTTACAACTGGACGCGTTGCTCGACTATGAACGTGTTGCCCGTAAAATTCGGCGATCGCGTTGAACTGGGAAACGTAGCGATGCCGCCAAAAGCGGTCCGCCGGAACGACAACAGAATCACTGACTTCGGCGTCTGCTGGATTTCGATGCCCGCGAAGTAGAGGCGCTCCGCGAAATCGATCGGCTCGGAGAAAGCGCCCTTCATCGCGTAGCGTCCGAGCCCGGTGGCCGCGACGATCGCCCGCGAGATGTGACGCGAGTAGGTTACGACCGCTTGCGGAACTTCGTAGGAGACTCGGTCTTCCGGATGCGAAGCGAAGAACGGTCGAAACAATTCGTCATCGACGATGTCGAGCGTCAGGTCGCCGAAGCGCGGATGCCAAGCCGTCCAAAGCGCAAAGCGTTTCTGTCGGCCGAATGTTGCCGCGTTCGGCACTTGCGGCAAATAGAAACCATCGACGTAACCGGCTTGCGTCGACGTCTGCGTCGTTTCTTCTTCGATTTGCCGAAGATCCGTATACTCCGCGTGCACTTCGAGCGGGCCTTTGTCGATGAAGTAGCGCAGACGATAGCCTTGGCGGTTAACGCCAAGGACGCTGTTGTCGATGAGTTGATAGTTCGATTTCAACCATTGGCCCGGCCATGCAAACGACGTGCTCCACTGATTCTCCGCAACGCCGTACGGCAAGATCATCGTCGCGTAGCGCGGTTCCATGCGCAGCAGGTCGACGGAGGCGGTACTGCGGCCTTGCGTCTTCACGAAACTCAGCTGATAATAGCCGCCCGGTACTTCCGTGCCGGGCCGGTCGACGGGCTCGGCGTGGTACCAGGAGCGTCCGACCTGCGCGACTCCGTCGAGTCCGAGCGCCGGCGAGATGTGGAACGTCGCGCGCAGACCTGCGATCATCTGTTGTTGACCGTCGAGCGTGCTCGTCGGTAAGACGCCCTGTGGAAAGGGCGTGAACGCGGGATTGGTGCCGAAGGGAACCGTCGTGACGAACGGCAGTCCCGATGTGGTCGCGTGCAGCACTTGCGCGGTAAACGTCGTGCCTTCGCCGCGATCGAACACGAGCGACCCCATCGTCATGCGCGCCGCTTCGCCGGGGAGCGAAGGTAAGGCGGCGTTCGTCACTTCGAGCGTCGCGGTGCCGCGTTTTGCAACCACATCGACGCCGTGAAGCGGGAGCGCCGTTGCATACGGCTGCCACAGGTCGCTGCCCGGCAAGCCGCTCGAAAGCGTCTCGGGGGGAGCGTACGCGATTGCAGGGTTGACATTCGTCAGCAAGGGCTGCGCGAAAACAAAGCGCGCCGTCTGCGCGAGATCGAAGTATCCGCCGCGAACGCGCAGGTTGCCGTCGGCGGTCGCGACGCTTCCCGAGAGCAGCGAGAGGCGCACGCCCGTTCCGTCGTCCTCGCCCGCGTGTGACGGAAATGCGACCCGGTACGGAAGCGCCTGCGAACCGAGGTGTGGGTTGAGCGTCGGCAGTAGATTCTCACCCCAGTACGATGCATTCGTGATGCTGCCACGGACGGAGCCGAGCCCGGGCGTCACGGAGAAGTCGAACGCTCGCGTGCGATAGGTCGCGGTCGTCAAAATCGTTCCGATTCCGACGAACCCGGGCACTTGGGGCGCGCTCGAGAAGAGATCGTAGGGCGTATTGGGCGCGAGCGCGGCACCGGCAATAAAACCCGGTGCTTCCGGACCGATTTGTCCCCCGCCGCTCGTGCTCTGCCCGGCAAGCGTCGCGCTCGCAGACGTCGTGAGGCGCAGTCCGCGGAGACGCGGCGTCGGCGTCGCCGCGGCCGGGGATACGAACGGGGACGGCGACGAAGACCCGATCGGCAATGGCGTCGTGGATGGCTCGGGTGAAGCGGTCGTTCCAGGTGCGGGCGAAGCCGAATTGACGGCCTCAGGTGTCGGCAGCGGCGAGGGCACGGGCTTCGCAAAAGCGAGACGCTGTGTGGCGCCGATACCGAACGCAAGGAACGCAACCGCCAGCGCAACGCGCATGACGAACCGAGCGAATGACATCAGATCTCCGTCGTGCGAACTTAGGCCATGGTGCGACGTCCCGCTCTCTTAGCGCCGACACAAACTATGCCTGGGGCCTCTCGGCTTTTCCGAGCGGCGGCATGTTTGTCGTACGGAAGCCTCGCCTAACGAGGATCCTGCCACCAGATAACGGGCCGAAAGAATTCCGTCGACGCCGTTTTAGCAGGAGCGATCCCTTCCAAGCGTCGTCCAGCACGAGTCGACTGCGTTCCGGAGGCTCCCTTTTGGGTAAGCCCTTGCGGCTGATGCCCGTTAAGAACACCACTTGTAGCCGCTTTGCCCGTCGCATCGGCACTCGACTTTTCCTGGTCGCGCTCCCAGCCGCACTCTATGCGTGCGCGGGCGCGCATGCCGCAGACCCGCAGCCTTCGCCATCCCCCGAGCGCATCAAGACCGTGACGGCGCGGCGCGGGAGCGTCTCGCCGACGATGCGCATCTCAGGCGTCGTCGCACCGTATCGCCAGTTCGGCATTGCAACGGCACTAAACGAACCGATCCTCGAGATTCGTGTCCGTGAAGGCGAGCGGGTCGGGGCCGGTGCGGTTCTCGCCGTCCTGCAGACGGATGATCTGCAAGCGCAGCTCGCATCGGCGCAGGAGACGACGGCCGAAGGCGACGCACGTCTGCAGCAACAGCGGCAACAATCGACCGTCAACGTCGGGCAGTACGGCAGTCAAGTTCAAAATACACGAGCTGCCGTTGCGCAGGCACAAAGCGCGCTCGCGGGCGCCGAGACGGACCGCGCGCGCTACCTGCGCCTCTACGATTCCGGCTATCTCTCACAACAAGTACTCGCGCAGCAGAACGTCACCATCGCGCAAGATCGGCAAGCGGTACGTGCGGCGCGCAGCTGGTCCAAACGCTGCAAGCAGAACAGCTCGCCACGTCGCCCGGAGGCCTCGAAGCGTCCCAAATCGGTGCGGCGCGCAACGCTGCCGCCGCCGCGCGGCTCGCCGTCGAAGGGTTACGGCGCCAGATCGCGCGCGCGACGATCGTCGCGCCGGCCAGCGGCGTCGTTGCAGCGATCAACGCGAACGTCGGCGAGTACCCAGCGGGACGGCAACTCTTCACGATCGACGATGATGCGGAAAAGTACGCGATCCTTTCCGCGTCGTCGTCAGAGGCGCTGCGCATCCGCGGGGGCGAGTCCGTGGCCGTCTCCGTCCCCGATGGAACGGTGCGCGCCCCGGGACGCGTCGAAGCAGTTCTCGATCAGCTCTCGCCCGGTTCGAGGAACTATACCGTCAAGGTGCGGATGGCGGACGTTCCTCGGGCGCTCCGCAGCGGCATGCCGGTAGCGGGAGTCGTCCATCTGCCGGCCGTCGACGGCGTCGTCGTGCCGACGACCGCGTTCACCGATCCGATGCGGACGGCCGTATATGTCGTACGCGGCGGGAAAGCTCGCCAGCAAACGGTTCACGACGACGCCGAGGACGGGACGAATGCCGTCGTGCGCGGACTTCCGACCGGCGTTCGCGTCGTCACGGACGGGCAGGGCGGCGTGGGCGACGGCGACGCGGTGAAGACGTAGGTGCGGCTGACACGCCTCGCGATCAAACGGCCGACGCTCGCCTTCGTGTTCGTCGCGACGATGCTTCTGGCCGGCTTCTTTGCGACGCGTCAACTCGTCGTCCAGGCCCAACCCGCTGCAGGATTGCCGACGATCGACATTCGCATCGCCTATTCCGGTTCGCCGCCCTCGTTCATCCGCGATCACATCGTGCGCCCGCTCGAAGATCAGCTCGCGGGTTCGCCCGGTCTGCTGCATCAGAACTCGACGATCGAGCTCAGTGCGGCGGACATCCTCGTGCAGTTTCGCCTGGGTTCGAGCATCGACAGCGACCTCGCATACGTCGAGCAGTCGTTGCAGGCCGCGCAGTCGCAGCTACCGCCCGACATCATTCCGCCGCTCACGCGCGTCGTCGATCCGGCACAAGGCACGGTCGCCACGATCGCGGTCCACTCCAAGAAGATGTCGGTCGCGAATCTCGCTCAATTCGCGAACGTGCAGATCATGCCGAACATCGAACAGCTGGGCGGCATCTCCGACGCGCACGTCGTCAATTTGCCGCAGGCGGCCTTCGAAGTGACGGTCGATCCGACGTCGCTGGCCGCATCCAATCTCACGTTGACCGACGTCGTCAGCACGATTTCGCAAAACAACGTGCGCGCGCCCGGCGGCGTCATCTACGGGAAATACGAAACGCAGATCGACGTCCGCGGCGATCTGCCGGACGAAGCGACGATCGCGAAACTGCCGATCAAACTCGCGCCGCCGCCATTCGCCACGGCCGCGACGGCGGGATCGGCCGCGACTAGCGGCGTCGCCTATGCGGGACAAAGTATGCCGCAGACGGCCGGTCCCGCCAGTGCCACCGGAATGGGCGGAACGTCGGGTTCGATGTCCGGTAATTCCGGCGGCGGCATGGCCGGCGGCGCCGGTGCGACTGGATCGAACGGACCGAGTGGATCGGGCACGGGCAGCGGCTCCGTCGCCGTCGGGAATACGGTGCAGCAGAGCTCGGCGAGCGGCGCGCAATACGGGCCCTCGTCGGTCGGCGTCAATTTGCCATCCGTCTCGACGAGCGGCAGCGCGAGTTCGAGCGGTTCGTTTTCGACGGCGGCCGGCGGCGCGAGCGGCTTGTCCTCGGGCGTCTCGCTCGGCGGCGTCGGCGGCACATCGCTCTCGCCCGGCGTCGTCGCTTCACCGGCGGCCCAGGTGCCGACGGCGATCGGCGGCGCGTCACAAAGTCTTCCGAGCGTTCCGAGCGCACCGATGCCACAAGTGCAGTCGCCGCTCGGCACGTCGTCGGCGCTGACGCTCTCGCCCGGTGTCGGGATGCTCGCGCCGTTCTCCGTCGCTGCACCGAACCGCAAGCTCGGCGACTTCGCGAACGTGACGCTCGCCTCGAAGCCGGTGCGAACGTACGAAATTCTCGACGGACAACCCGGCGTCGAGATGCAGATGCTCAAGTTCGCAAATGCGTCGGAGATCACCGTCGCCAAAGAGATCGAAGACAAGCTGCCCGAGATCCAAAAGAAGTTTCCCGGCGACGAGCTCCGCATCGATCACGTTCAGGCGACGTATAGCCAGGCGCAGGTGAACGGCGTCATTCGCACGGTGCTCGAAGCGATCGCGCTCGTCGCGATCGTGATGTTCTTCTTCTTGAAATCGTGGCGTAACGCCGTCGTCGTCTGCATTTCGATACCGACGTCGCTCGCCGTAACCTTGCTTGCCATGCGCGTGCTCAACTTGACGCTCGACGTCGTGTCGTTGCTCGCGATGTCGCTCGTCATCGGCACCCTCGTCGACGACTCGACCGTGGTCCTCGAGAATACTGAACGCCACCACGATGCCGGTGAAGAACCCCCCGACGCCGCATTGAACGGCCGCACCGAGATCGGCACGGCAGCGATCGTCATCACCCTGGTCGACGTGGTCGTCTTTCTGCCGATCGCTTTTCTGGGCGGCGTCGTGGGCAAGCAGCTCTCAGAGTTCGGAATCGTCGTGTCGGTCGCAACACTGACGTCGCTCTTCGTGTCGTTCGCCGTAACGCCGACCCTCGCAGGACGCTGGTCGCTGTACTCGACGTGGAAACCGTGGCCGCTCGTCGACGGATTCAATCGCGGATTCGAGCGCTTGCGTGGTTGGTATGCCGCGCGCGTCCTGCCACTCGCCATCCGCCGTCCGTGGCCGTGGATCGTCGTAACGGTACTTCTCGTCGCCGGCTCGCTCGCAATGATCCCGCTCGGGGTCGTCGGACAAGACTACATTCCCGCGGGCGACCGGCCCGACGTTTTCGCGCAAATCACGTATCCGAGCGGAACGTCTCTGGAACAAACGCGCAAACTCACGCAGCCGCTCGACGCGAAGCTCAACGGTTTCAAAGAGACGGAATCAGTCGAGACGAGTTACGGTTCGTTCGAGACGCCGCAAAACATCACGGCCGAAGAAGGCAGCGCAGCGCAGCTCCACATCTACTTGAAGCCGGGCACGAAAAGCGCCGACGTCATCGCGCGCATCCGCACCCTCGCAAAACGGGAGTTGCCCTCGCATGCGCAGGCCGTCGTCTTCGCGGCGAATTCGGAAACCGGTGCGCCGTCGCGCGAAATCGAGCAAATCGTCTCGCACCAAGACGACACCGATCCGACGGGCGACGCAGCCAGAGTTGCAGCCGTTTTGCAGCGCACGCCCGGAACGGTCGACGTCGTCAATACGTCGAAGAATACCGCGCCCGAGGTGCAAGTCGTTTTCGACCGCGACATGGCGCGCACGCTCGACGTCCCGATCGGAACCGCATCGACCGCGATCCGCGCAGTCTTCGGCGGCGCGACCGCGTCGCAGATCACCACGCAAAACGGTCTCGTGCAGATCGACGTGATCTATCCGCGCGACCGGCAGCTCTCGCTCGACGAAATCGCGCAGGTGCCGATCCGCACGAACGACGGCCGCATCGTGCACGTCGGCGACGTGACGCACCTCAAGTACGAAGCCGCACCCGCGATTTTGACGCGCGAGGATCGCGCCGACGTCGTTCGCGTGTCGGCGAGTCTAGCAGCCGGCTACGAACTCTCCAACGTCATGCGCGATTTCAATCACCGGCTGGGCGACGTGCATCTGGGCGACAACGTGCAGGTTCAGCCCTCCGCCGACAGCAGCGTTGCGCTCATGACCGAAGCCCTGACGTCGCTCGGCACGTCGCTCTTGGGCTCGATCGTGCTCGTGTACCTCTTGATGGTGGCGCTCTACAACAGCTATCGCACGCCGCTCGTCGTCCTCTTCGCGATTCCGCCCGCGACGATCGGCGCCGTCTTCGCGCTCGCGATCACGCATCAGACGCTCAACCTCTATTCGCTGATCGGCACGATCCTGCTCGTCGGCCTCGTGACGAAGAACTCGATTCTGCTCGTCGATTACGCAAACACGCTGCGAAAAAGCCAAAGCCTCTCGCGCGAAGACGCAATCGCCGAGAGCGCAAAAACGCGCTTCCGGCCGATCATGATGACGGCGGTGGCACTCGTCGTCGGTTTGATTCCCGTCGCGCTCGGCCTCGACCCGGGAGCGTCGAGCCGGCGCGCACTCGGCATCGTCGTGATCGGCGGTTTGACGAGTTCACTCGTGCTCACACTCGTGCTCGTGCCGCTCTTCTACCGCTGGATCGCACCCAAGCGGCTCGAACGCGAGCTCCGCTTCGCCGACGAAGGTCGCCCCGCGCCCGCGGCGACGTAAGGGAGCGTCACATGCGGCTAAAGGAGATTACACCCTTGACGCGCTGACTGCATGTTGTCCGAGGTTATAAATGTACGCGAAGATGAGAAAGCCGAGGACGAGCATGCCCACGACCAGCCCACGAGGCCTACCCCTCCGCTCGAAGACGGTTGCCATCGCGTACACTCCGCCGTTGAGAATTGCCAAGATCCAGTGCGCGAGCGGCGGCACGAGCCGCGTCGTCGACCACACCACCGCGCCGATGATGATCTGGAGGACGAGCAGATACAGGACGTAGCGTCGCGCCGGGATCCAAAAGATCGCGACGACCGAGAGCAGAACCAGAATCAATCCCGTCACGTTATGGACGTTCAAAATAGCCATGAACGGAGGGCCTTCGCGTGATCGATAGCCCCGTCATGTCGCCCGACGAACTCTTGGACTTCGCCGAGGGCCTAGCTCGCGTCGCCAGTACCGGCGGCGGACCCAAGGCCCTCGCCGCGCATCTGGCCATCCTGCTCGACGGCGCCGTACTCGTCGAGGACGCGGAGTGGCGCCACGTCGCGCTCGCGGGAACCGGCAGCCGCAGCGTTCCGCCCTCGGCGCGCGACGCGGTCGCGGCGGCAACGGCTCGCGAGGGCATCGTCACCTTGCAGACGCCGGGCGACACCGTCGGCGGGTACGCCGTGCGCATCCGGGGCGGCGATGCAATGCTCGGCTGGCTTTCCGTCTTCCCGGCGGCGACGCCGCCGGCCGGCCGGCTCGGTGCGCTGCGGCTGACCGCGGCGGCGATCGGCGTCGAGCTTTCGCGCGACACGGGCGGCGCGCGCAATCGGCGCAAGTCGTTTTGGGACCGGCTGCTCGCGCGCGCCTACGACGATCCCATCGAAGCGCGTGACGATGCCGGCGCACGCGGCATCACCCTGGCGAGCGGCTACGTCGCCGTCGCGCTCGAAGCGGAAGGCCTCGACGAAGGCACCTCCGCGGCAAAGATGACCGATTTGCGGCGCATCGCCCTCGAGACGCTGCGCTCGGGCTCGGGCGATATCGTCGTGCTCGAGCGTGGCGGCGGTTTCGTGTTTCTCTGCCCGACGCCGGTCGAAGCCGATGCCGCCAATGCGCGCACGGCGGCGACCTTGATCGCGCGGGCCGCCGCGAAGGTCCATTTCGGGGCGAAAGTCGTCGGCGGTGTCGGCCGTCCGGCGGAAGCGCTCGCCGCGCATCGGACGGTCGATGAAGCGCGCGAAGCGATGTTCATCGCGCGGCGGCTCTTCGGCGGCTCGCGCGTCATGCCGTACGACGACCTCGGCATCTATCCGCTGCTCTTGCGCGGCGGCGCGACGCAAGCGGAGCTGCTCGCCTTCTCCGATCGCATCCTCGCGCCGCTGCGCGCGTACGATGAAAAGCACCAGACCGAACTCATTCGTACGCTGCGCCTGTACTTCGATGTCGGCCAAAACGTCAAAACGGCAGCCGCCGAACTTTCCGTGCACCGGCATACGGTCTTCTATCGTTTGCGGCAGATCGCCGAAATCAGCGAGCACGATTTGGACTCCGCGCACGACCAACTCACCCTCCGGACTGCGATGGCAATCGATGCACTCGGCTCTCACGAACGGTAAAGCGACGAACAAACGCGACGTTTTGCGCGTCGCGAAGGAACGCGAGGTGCGCTTCGTACGCCTTTCGTTCGTCGACATCTCAGGCATCAGCAAGAACGTTACGATCCCCGTCGCCGAGCTCGAGCGCGCAATCGAAGGCAAGGTGACCTTCGATGGCGGTTCGATCGACGGATTCGTGCGCGGCGAAGAAGCCGACATGATGTTGCTGCCGGATCTCTCGACGTTTGCCGTCTTGCCGTGGACGACCGGCGGCCGCGTCGAAGCCCGGTTGATCTGCGATATCGCCACGCCCGATGGCGAGGCCTTCGAAGGCGACCCGCGCACGACGCTGCAGCGCGCCCTCGACGATGCGAGCGACGTGCTCGAAGACGTTCAAAGCGGCCTCGAAGTCGAGTTCTATCTCTTCGACCTGGACTCGACGGGTGCGCCGACCACCGTGTCGAGCGACGTCGGCTCATACTTCGATAGCGACGAGTCGGACCGCGGCGAAGCGGCTCGACGCGAGATCGTCACGTCGCTCGAAGAAATGGGCATCGGCGTCGCGAGCGCGCATCACGAGCACGGCGCGGGGCAACACGAGGTCGACGTCAAGGAGACCGGTCTGCTCGCGAGCGCCGATGCACTCTGCACGGTGCGCACCGTCGCCAAGCACATCGCCGCGCGCCACGGTCTGCACGCGACCTTCATGCCCAAGCCCACCGAAACGCTCGCCGGCAGCGGCATCCATGTGTATTTTACGCTTCCCGCCGATACGCAGAGCGGACCGCCCGAGGCTGGCGAGTTCGGTGAGGAAACGCTGTTCGCGATCGGCGGCTTGCTCGCGCACGCTCCGGCATTCACTGCGATCTGCAATCCGACGGTCAACTCGTACAAACGACTCGTCGCCGCGTGGGACGCGCCGATCTATACGGTGTGGTCGCAGCGCAGTGCGAACTCGCTCGTGCGCGTGCCGGCGCCCGAAGACGGTCGGCCGCGCATCGAAGTGCGCAGTGCCGACCCCTCCTGCAATCCGTACCTCGCCCTCGCGGTGCTCCTGGCGAGCGCCGCACATGGCCTGCGGACGCACGCGCTGCCGGGCGATCCGCTGACCGGCTCGACCTACGAGCTCAACGAACGCGAGTGCGAGCGCCGGCGCATCCGCAGATTGCCGAAGTCGCTGCGTCAGGCGCTCGCCGAGCTCGATCGGGATCAGGTCGTCCGCGGCGCGCTCGGCGACCACATCTACCATGCGTTCCGCGACGCAAAGACGGCGGAATACGAACGCTACCGCCGCGCGGTCCATCCCTGGGAACGCGAAGCGTACCTGCGCGTTTACTGAGCGGTCAGCGCTTGGGCGGCTTTAACGTTGCCGGTTCTTTGCCTGCGATCTCACCTTTGGTCGCGCGACTCGTCGCGATGAACCCGTCATCCGAGCGTGTCTTTTTCGAACTCGCGACCGAGGGCTTGGGATCCGGAAGGTCCGGCTCGCGGCCACCCGCGTGCGGTTTGCTGATCTCGTAGTTCCACAGTCCCTGGGCCTGAACCATATCGAACCCGGGGCTGCTCTTCTCCCCGTTCGTGGACTCATCGAAGTACATGTGCGTGAATTTTTCGTTCGGCGGAACGTTCGATGATGGGAAGTTCTCTTCGATTGCTGCGAGCGCCGACTCGAACATCTTTTGGTGCGCGACTTCGCGCGTCATGAGGAACATCAGCGCGTCTTTGGTTCCAGGATCCGGACACAACTTGATGAGCCGATCGTAAACGACCTTGGCGCGGGCTTCGGCCGCAATATTCGAGCGCAAGTCCGATAGCGGGTGGCCGATCGTATCGATATACGCGGCGGTCCAAGGCGCGCCCATCGAGTCGGTCAGGCGCAACCCGGCACCGCCCGTGAGTAAGGGCTGCGCCGAATTCCAAGCGAGCTCTTCGTACTTCTCGTGCTTGCCGTCGACGAGGTCGCCGAGATACGAGCCCTCGGCTTCGTCGATCATCGCGCTCTTGGTGCCCTTGAGCAAGCCCGTGATGATCTGCCCGATCATCTCGAGGTGCGAAAGCTCCTCGGTCGCGATGTCGAGCAACAAGTCGCGACGGGCGACGTCGCTTTCTGCCCAGCCTTGCGTGAAGTAACGCATGGAGGCCGCGAGTTCCCCATTGGGACCGCCGAACTGCTCCAGACACATCTTGGCAAAAGCCGGGCTCGGTGAGTCGACGTGGACGGTGTACTGCAGTTTTTTATTGTGAACGAACATGGCGTGCCGCTTTCTCTTGGTCGTGGCATCACCGGCATTCGATTCATCGAGCCGGCGACTATCTTAAGATGTCGTCAAAGCCGGCGCAAATCAAACCCATGGTTGCATGCATTGTGTTCAAAGCGTGGTCGCCCGTACGACGATCGTCCGAAATCGGACGTTCGAAGGCAGGGAGCGCTTTGTTGCTGCCTTCTGAGCCACCATTCTTCTCGAGCCAACAGCGGCCAACGCATCAACTGCGCGTCCGAAGAGAGCCGCCTTCACACCTTGACAGCCCTAAGGCATTGCTCTTATATATTGCCAGATGGTTAAACATCAGATCGCGCTGGATGCGGTTTTTTCGGCACTATCGGATCCCACGCGGCGGCACATCGTCGAACGGCTGGCGCGCGGCGAGTTGACGGCCGGCGAAATCGCAGCGGGCTTTTCGCTCTCGCAACCGGCGATCTCGAAGCACCTCAAGGTGCTCGAACGTTCCGGCCTGCTCAAACGAACGGTCGTCGGCCGCGAACACCGCTGCCGGCTCGCACCACGCGCGATGCGCACGGCGGCGGAATGGCTCGAAACGCAACAGCGGTTCTGGAACCAAAGCTTCGACCGCCTCGACGACTATCTCTTACGCGCCTCCAAAGGGAAAACAGACGATGAATGAGATGCAAACATCCACCGGACCCAGCCTGGTCATGCGACGCACGTTCAAAGCTCCGCGTGCGCGAGTTTTCGCGGCTTGGACCGATCCGGACGTGCTCCGCGAGTGGTTTGGTCCGGCGGGCGCCACTGCCGTACAAGTTAGCTGTGACGCGCGCGAAGGCGGCGCGTATCGTATGGCGTTCAGCCTCGACGGAGAGACGTACGTCGTGCGCGGCGTCTTCACGCAGGTGCGCGCTCCGGAACGGCTCGCCTACACGTTTCGCTGGGAGGAGGATGATCCGGCGCTCGAACGTGATACGTTCATAACGCTCGATTTCATCGAGCGCGGCGACGAAACCGAGATGGTCTTCAAACAGGATGGTTTCCGCGACGAAGCGTCGCGCGACCGTCACGAAGACGGCTGGAACGGCACGTTCGATAAGCTCGGAGCGACGCTATGAACGTTACGAACGCGCAGCGTGTCGTGCCTCGCGAAGCGTGGCTGATTGCACGGAAGGCGCTTCTCACGAAGGAAAAAGAACTTACGAAAGCACGCGATGCCCTGGGCCGCGAACGCCGCGCGTTGCCCTGGGTGAAAGTCGAGAAAGACTACCTCTTCGACGGGCCGGACGGAACGAGGACGCTTGCGGAGCTCTTCGACGGACGCAGCCGGTTGATCGTGTATCACTTCATGTTCGGGCCGGAGTGGTCCGAGGCGCAGGCGTGCAAGAGCTGCTCGTTTCTAGCCGATCACATCGACGGCGCAAATCTCCACTTGCCGCATCGCGACGTGATGCTGCTCGTCGTGTCACGCGCGCGCATCGCCGCGATCGAAGCGTTCAAGAAGCGTATGGGCTGGCGCTTCACCTGGGTGTCGTCCTTCGGAAGCGACTTCAATTACGACTACCACGTGTCGTTCACGCCGCACGAGCTGGCGCAGGGCAACGTGAACTATAACTACACGTTGCAGGAGGGCAACGACGAGTTGCCCGGGATCAGCGTCTTCTATAAGGATGCAAACGGCGACGTCTTCCACACCTATTCGAGCTACGGGCGCGGCGGCGACCTCTTGATCACGACGTATAACTACCTCGACCTCGTGCCCAAAGGTCGCGACGAAACGGGACCGCGCTTGAACATGACGGATTGGGTGCGGCATCACGACAGTTACGACGTAGGCGACGTTGTGCAACGCGACGTTGCCAGCGTTGCAGCGGTAACGCCGCCATGACGCCGCGCCAAACGGCGGTAACCGGGGCCGCACAGCAGCAGGTTCTCGATTTTTACTCGCAACCCGAGGCCATGAGTTCCGGCGGCGACCACGCGGCGAGGCTCGCGAGTTTGCCGGACGATATCGGCACTCTCGCCCGAGTCGTGCAAGGTTTGACGCTGCACGAATATGCGGCTTCCGCTTACGGCGTTACCGTTGCCGGCGAGCGCAGAAGCGAGAGCCACATTCGCGGGCTCGAGCCGATGTTGAACCGCCTCTCGGGCGAGCGCGCCGGGCCGCTCACGGAGGCTCGGCCGCCCGAAAAGCGTCTCGTTGGCGTCTGCCGTCACTTCGCGCTGTTGCTCGTCGGCATACTGCGGGGCAAGGGTATTCCGGCGCGCGCCCGCTGCGGCTTCGGTTCGTATTTCAATCCGCCGTACTTCGAGGATCACTGGGTTTGCGAATACTGGAACGCGGCTCAAGCACGCTGGATTCGTGTCGATGCGCAGCTCGACGACGTTTTTGCGAAGATGCTGATGCTCGATTTCGACCCGCTCGACGTGCCGCACGACCGTTTCGTGATCGCGGGCGACGCGTGGGCGCAGTGCCGCGCGGGCGAGGCCGACGCCGCGACGTTCGGGATCTTCGTCGGTGAGCAGCGCGGGCTTTGGTTCATCGCGGGCGATCTGGTGCGCGATCTCGCGGCGCTCAACAAGATGGAAATGCTCGCGTGGGATTGCTGGGGTGCGATGCCCCGTCCGGGCGAGACTTTGCAGCAGGACCAGTTGGCGTTTTTCGACCGGCTGGCCGCGCTCACGCGCGCCCCGGACGCATCGTTCAAAGAACTACGTGAACTCTACGCAGATGACGAACGCCTGCGCGTACCGGCGACTGTGTTCAATGCGGTGCTAGAGCGGACCGAAGCGGTCTGACGATTCGTTCGCTCGCGAGCACTCGTCCGCGGCGGCCCGCAGGAGCATCCAAGCCGCCGCAACGTCCGCGTCGGTTGTGCGCTCGTTGCCGATCGCGAGCCGGATCGCGACGCGGCCGCGCAGCTTGGTCGTCGAGAGAAACGCCTCACCCGTCGCATTGACGGCATCGACGATTGCGAGGTTGTGCGCGTCGAGCGCCGCGTCGTCGACACCGGATGGCCGGTGCCGAAAACACACCACGGAGAGCGGATGTGGCGCGAGAATTTCCCAGTCCGGTTCGTGCCCGATCCAACTTGCAAACCTCTGCGCGAGCGCGACGTGCGCGCGCAAAACATCGCGCATGCCGCTTGCGCCGAGGTGGCGCATCGCGAACCATAGCTTGAGCGCGCGAAAGCGCCGGCCGAGCTGTAAACCGTAATCCATGTAATTGCGCGCGTCGGACTCCGGCGATATCAGATAGTCGGCGACCAAACTAAAGGTGCGACGCAGCAGTTCGAGGTCGCGAACGTAGAGCACGGAGAGATCGATCGGTACGAAAAGCCATTTGTGCGGATTCACGACGAGTGAATTCGCCCGTTCGCAGCCCGCGAGCAAGCCGCGAAACTCCGGCACGATTGCCGCGGGTCCGGCGTACGCGGCGTCGACGTGCAGCCACACGTTGCGGCGCGTGCAGATCTCGCCGATCGCCGGCACGGGATCGGAGGACGTGGTCGACGTCGTGCCGACCGTCGCCGCGACGCACATCGGCTGCCGGCCGCAAGCGATGTCGTCCGCGAGCGCGCGCTCGAGGGCGTCCGGGCGCATCGCGAAGGCGTCGTCGACCGGCACGCGGACGACGTTCTCGCGCCCGACCCCGAGGGCGATCGCCGCCTTCTCGACGTGCGAGTGCGTATGCTCGGTGAGATAGACGCGCAGCGGCGGAACGTCGCTGCGCCCGGCCAGGCCGCGCTCGCGAATCTCGAGTCCGAGCGACTCGCGCGCGGCCGCGAGCGCCGTAAAGCCGCTGATCGAGGCGGTATCGTAAACGATGCCGTGCAGTCCGTCGTCGAGGCCCAGCAGTTCACGCAGCCAAACGAGCACGACCTCCTCGAGCTCCGTCGCCGCGGGCGACGTGCGCCACAGCATCGCGTTGACGTCGAGGGCGGCCGCAAGCGCTTCGGCCACGACGGCAACTGGCGTCGCGCTGATGCTGAAGTAGGCGAAGAAGCGAGGATGGTTCCAATGCGTGATTCCCGGCAGCACGAGCGCCTCGAAGTCGTCGAAGATTGCATCGAACGATTCACCCGCTTCGGGGGCATGGGCGGGAAGCGCCCGGCGCAGATCGCCCGGCTGTGCACGGGACAGCACCGGGTAGCGCGACGGGTCTCGGTAATACGCATCGATCCAGCGGGTCGCGCGCTCGAACGCCGCGACGAGATCGACGCGTGCGCGAACGTTCATCGGACCGAATTCCTCAGCTCTGGAGCGAGATCTCCCCGATTTGATCGATGTAGATCGTCTCGCCTTCCCCGTGGCCTCTGGCGAGGAAGACCGAGATCGAGCGCTCCGTCAGCAGCTCGGTGCGCAGCTTCCCGCAATGCTCGCTACCGTCGGCGAGACGCAACCGGACCGCACGGCCTTCGTATTCCCGCAAAATTTTGACGGTTTTCGCCGGCGTCGTCGCATCCATCGCGCAAGTTCGGACGCCGGGGCCGGACCAGGGGTTCCGAGGGATCGGCGGCCCGGCGGCGACCGGAGTCACGGACCGTGTTGCGGAAAGGGTGCGACGATGGACCCGAGCGCGAACGGAGGCTCTGGAATCGCATGAAGTACCGCACGTATCCCAAGACCGATATCGCCGTCAGTGAGGTCGGCTTCGGCCTCTGGACGACGTCGACGAACTGGTGGGGCGAGATGACGGATGACGAAGCCGTCGCGCTCTTGCACGAAGCCGCCGACCTCGGTATCACGCTCTTCGACGCCGCCGATACGTACGGCAACGGCCGCAGCGAAGAGCAGCTCGGGCGTGCCTTCGGCAACCGTCGCTCGAGCGTCGTGTACTCCACGAAATTCGGTTACGACTTCTACACCTACGCGGGCGAACGCAAGGGGCAGAACGAGATCCCGCACGATTTCACACCGGCCTTCGTGCGTTACGCGCTCGAACAGTCGCTGCGGCGTCTGGGAACCGACGTCATCGACATCTACTCGATCCATAACGCCCACCTCTCCGAAATCGAGAACGACGAACTCTTCGCGCTGCTCGAATCCTTCGTTGCCGAAGGCAAGGTGCGCAGCTACGGCGTCGCGCTCGGGCCGGCGATCGGCTGGCTCGTCGAGGGCTGCGAGGCCGCGCGACGGCGTAACGTCACGAACGTGCAGATGATCTGGAGCATGCTCGAGCAGTTCCCGGGCGACGCAATGCTGCGCGCCGCCTACGACGCGCACGCTGATACCGCGTATCAGATCCGCGTTCCACACGCGAGCGGCATGCTCGAGGGCAAATACACGCTCGACACCGTCTTTCCGCCGGGCGATCATCGCAACCACCGGCCGCGGAGCTGGCTGACGGGCGGCGTGCAGAAAGTCGAGACGCTGCGCTTCCTCGAAGAACCAGGCCGCACGCTCGGACAAGCCGCGATCCAATGGCTGCTCGCAGAGCCCAAAGTGATGACGGTGCTCCCGAATATTTACGATCGCGCGCAGCTCGTCGAATTCGGGACCGCAGCCGAAACGCCGCCGCTCTCCGCGAGCGAACTCGCACATGTTGCCGAACTCGCGCAGACCAACTTCGGCGTCTCCGACGAGCCGATGAAGTACAAAGGCACCATGTCCTACGACGACGTCTCGAGCTCCGCCGTCACCGCGACGCGGTAGTGCTCGAAGCGATCCTCACCGAGAACGCGCCCGCGCCGATCGGCCCGTACAATCAGGCGATCCGCGCGGGCGGTCTCCTGTTTTGCAGCGGACAGATTCCGCTGGATCCAGAGACGGGTGAGATCGTCCCGGGCGGAATCGAAGCGCAAACGCGACGGGCGATGCAGAACATCGAGGCCGTTCTTCGCGCGGCCGGGGCGAGTTTCGCGCAGGTCGTCAAGACGACGATTTTTCTCATCGATATGAACGATTTCGGGACCGTCAATGCGATCTACGGCGAGTATTTCACGGCGACGCCGCCGGCGCGCTCGTCGGTCGCCGTCGCGGCGCTTCCACGCGGCTCGCGCGTCGAAATCGAGGTCATCGCCTCGCTGGACTAGTCAGCTCCAGATCGCACTTTGGCCCCCGAGGTGCCGAAATAGCTTTGCGTCGACTTCAGCAGCGGACGATGCCGTGCAGCGCGAAGACCCACTGACGGAGGCCTACTGTGGAAGAGCCAAAGCCGATCACCATCGCTGAGTTTCTTACTTGGGAAGCGCGCCAAACAAGCAAGCACGAACTCATCGATGGCGCGGTCGTCGCGATGGCGACTCCAACGAGGGCACATGGCCGGCTCGTGCGTCGCTTAAACCGGCCCATCGATGCTGCAATCGGCGACACCTGCGATGTCTACCTTGGCGACATGACGGTGTCGCTCTCTGGGGTGGACCGCGACAATGCGCCGCGACCGGACATTGTCGTCACGTGTGACGAGCGCGACCGACGGCTACATGATGAAGGCGACCGCACGATAAGTTGGCCGAAGTTGATTGTAGAGGTGACCTCGCCTAGTACAGCGGCTATAGACCGCGGAGCGAAGCTGCGAAATTACTTCTTGATACCAACTATCGAAGAGTACCTGATTGTCGATTCACAAGCGCGCAGCGCGACGTTACATAGCCGCATCGGCGGTAAGATTGACCTTACGTGGCCAGAGCATTTCATAACCCTTCGGTCGATCCGCTGCGAAATCTCGCTAGACCAATTATACGATGGTATCGAGTTGTCGAGGATGGGGTGACTGATATCTCGCCGGATGTATTCGCGATAATCGTGAAGAGGTCGACTCGTCGCGAAGCAGCGACACGTCCTGCGAGAGAATCATCAGCTCGTGCGAGGCGGCGCGGGCGACGTCGGCCTCGTCGCTGTCGGCGGCTCGCCGGTATTCGCCGAGCGCGAGACTGCGCTTGCCTTCGTGCAGATACGTATCGCCGAGCAAGTAGTGCAGCCGGCCGAAATCCGGTGCGATCGCTAACCCGAAGTGATACGCGGTCTCCGCTCGGGCGAAGAGCTCGTGGCTGTCGTAATCGTAGCCGAGGTCGACGTAGGCTTCGGGAATGAGCGGATCGACCGCGATCGCCCGCAGGTACAAATCCACGGCACGCTGCCACGAGCCCTCCATATCGTCGAGGTAGCCCAGATCGACGAGCGCCTCCGAACGGTCTGGAACCAGCGCAATGGCGCGCTCGAAAAGGCGGCGCGCCTTGGCCTTATCGCCGAGCGTGATATACGTATTGCCGAGGTCGAGCGACGCCGAATAGTCATCGGGCTCGAGTGTAAGGCAGCGCTCGAAGGACTCGATGGCGGCCGGGAAGTGCCCCAGATCGTAGTCGGCGTTGCCCAATTCGGAAAACGCATCGCAGCTGGGGGCCAGCCGCACGGCGCGTTCGAGATAGCGGACGGCTTCCGCCGGCAGCCGGGCGCCGCGTGCGATCGTGCCCATGGCGTACTGCGCCGGCGCGTCCGCCGGACGCGCGTCGGCGGCGCGACGGTAGCGAGCGACGAACGCGTCGAGATCGCCGCGGCGGCGATGAAGCTCGACGAGATGCCGGTAGCCTGACGCGCTCGGCAGCGTCTTGCCGAACTCGACGATCGCTTCGCGAGTGCGGCCGCGCGAGGCGTAGAGCCGGCCGAGATGGTCGTGTGTCTCGCGATCCTCCGGCGCGTCCTCCAGGATCGCACGATACCGGAGTTCGGCCGAGAGGGCGTCGCCGTGCCCGTACTCCAGATCGCCGAGATAGAGCATCGCTTCGCCGGTTTCCGGCTCCTCGGCCACGAACTTCGCGAGGCCCCGAATCGCCCCATCGACGTCGCCGGCGGCAACACGCTCGCGAGCCGCTCCGATCGCCACCGTTTCATCCGTCTGGCGGGCCGAAGCACCATGCGCTGCGGCGTAGCCGGGCGCGCCGCTCACAAGCATGATGGCAGCGACGAGAAGAACCGCAGCCAGGCGCAAGCGCCGGAACGCGCTCATCGTGCCGGTATTCTAGCATCGATTCCGCGTTCGCGGAAGCTATAGACCCAAACGAATTGGAGGGACTCGCAGCCTCGCCGCAAGCCCCTTTGGCTCGCCTAGTGGGTTCACGTTCCGTGAACCCGTCGCGATCGGCCTTCGGCCGAGCCGCCCGTCGTCACCCGTCGGATACTCCGACGGGTTCCTAGGAAGTTAAGAGTGCGTCATATCCTTGGGGACGACGAACCGGTCGAAATCTTCGGCGTTGACGTGGCCCAGGCCGAGCGCCGCTTCCTTGAGGGTCGACTTGTCCTTGTGCGCCTTCTTCGCGATCTCGGCGGCTTTGTCATAACCGATCTTCGGTGAGAGTGCCGTGACCGTCATGAGCGACTCGGCGAGATACTTTTCGATAACGTCTTCGTTCGCCGTCAGGCCCTCGATGCAGTGCACCCGAAACATCGTGCACGCGTCCCGCAGCAGTGTCGTCGAGTGCAGGAAATTGTAGATCATGACCGGGTTGAAAACGTTGAGTTCGAAGTTGCCTTGCGACGCCCCGAACGCGATCGAGGCATCGTTGCCGTAGATCTGCACGACGACCATCGTTACGGCCTCGCACTGCGTCGGATTGATCTTGCCCGGCATGATCGAGCTACCCGGCTCGTTCTCCGGCAGCGAGAGCTCGCCGATGCCGGCGCGCGGGCCCGAACCGAGCCAGCGGATATCGTTGGCGATCTTCATGAGCGCTGCACCGAGCTGCTTGAGCGCACCCGAGGCGAAGACGAAGTCGTCGTGCGACGCGAGCGCCGCGAACTTGTTGGGATGCGAACGAAAGGGAAGGTTCGTCAGCTCGGCCAGCCGCTTCGCCGCACGCTCCGCAAACTCGGGATGCGCGTTGAGGCCCGTTCCGACCGCCGTTCCACCGATCGCCAGATCGTAAATATGCGCGAGGGCTTCGCGAATTGCCACCATCGCGCGGTCGAGCTGATTGACGTAACCCGAGAACTCTTGCCCGAGCGTGAGCGGCGTCGCATCTTGCAAATGCGTGCGGCCCACCTTGACGATGTCCACCCACGCCTTCGCCTTGGCATCGAGGGCATCGCGCAGCGCCTGTACCGCCGGCAGCATGTCGACGATCGCTTCGGCCGCCGCCATGTGCATCGCCGTCGGGAACGTGTCGTTCGAGGACTGCGACATGTTGACGTGATCGTTGGGATGGACGGGCTTCTTCGAACCCATCTCGCCACCGGCGAGCTCGATCGCGCGGTTGGAGATCACCTCGTTGACGTTCATGTTCGTTTGCGTGCCGGAACCCGTCTGCCAGACGCGTAGCGGGAAGTGCTTGTCGAGCTTCCCCGCAATCACTTCCTGCGCCGCACGGACGATGAGATCGGTCTTCTCTTCGTCGAGCTTCCCGAGTTCGTTATTGACGAGCGCCGCCGCCGTCTTGAGCACGGCCATCGCCCGGATGACCTGGAGCGGCATCACGTCGCGCGGCGTCGTGCCGTCACCGATATCGAAGTTGACGAGTGAGCGCGCAGCCTGCGCGCCGTAATACATGTCGCTGGGGACGGTGACGGCACCCAGCGAGTCGGTCTCGGTGCGCGTCGCACTGCCGTTGGTCGGAATCGTCGTAGCCATAGCTCGTTACACTTCACCCGGGCCGCAACCGAATCCACCTCGACGTTCGTCGCTCCCCCGGCTGCATAGGCGCCGGGTCCATACTGACGGTTCTGTCGAATGCAAAGCGTTCGTTACGCTCGCGTACGGTGAAAGTTTACCGCAACTTAAAATTCGGAAAGCGGTTGAGTTCTCCGAGCTGCCGAAGACGGTCGCTGGTAGCATTCAAAAATTTGTCGTATGCGAACGGGAGTGGAGCGGTCGTGAGGAGCGCGTTCAAGAGCGCGATCGTATTGTTTACCGTCGTTGCGACGAGTGGTACGGCAAGCGCGTGGCGGGAACAAGCTGCGCCGCCCGCGGTGCCATCCACGATTGCTCCGAGCGCGCCCAGTCCCGCCGCGTCGCCAGCCCCCTCGGTACTTCCCTCGGCGCCGGCCGAAAGCGACTCGAAGGCGGCTGCGCGCGCACGAGAGTGGCTCGGCCGCCTGCAAAAGGCGGATGTCGACCGGTCGCAGCTCACCGGCGACCTGAGTGCCGGTCTTGCAGACACGACCGTGCATGCGCTTGCGAAGCAACTCGGCCCCCTGGGCACGCCGCAAAAATTCGCTCTCCGAACGAAACGAGATACCAACGGCGTGACGACCTGGGTCTTTCGCGTGAGCTGGCCGTCCGCCGTGCTCGATTATACCTTCGGACTCGAAGATCAAAGCGGCCGGATCGCCGCGCTCTACCTGCGCCCCGGCACGGCGTGAATCCGCGCGCCGGCGAAAGCCGGCAACGCGTCTACGGCGGCTACACGCGCGCGGAACTCGATGCGCAATACGATACGGCGCTACCCGCGGGCGGCGACGTGCAACGCTACTTCGACCGCTTTACGGCGGCCAGCGAGAGCGCGCGCAGCCTCTGCCCTTTCGAGACCCTGCGCTACGGTGCGGGCGACCGTGAGACCGTCGATATCTTTCCTGCGGGCCGCGCGGGCGCGCCGCTCTTCGTGTGGCTGCACGGCGGTTATTGGCGGCGCATGTCCAAGGAGTCGTTCTCATTCGTTGCGCCGCCGGTCGTTGCGGCGGGGGGCGCGGTGGCAGTCGTCAACTATCCGCTCGCACCCGCGGCGACGCTCGCCGAGATCGTTGCGGCCGTGCGGCGCGCGTACGCGTTCGTCATCGGCAGCACGCGCGCCTCAGGCGCGAACGACCCGCGCATCGTCGTCGGCGGGCATTCGGTTGGCGCGCAACTGGCCGCGATGACCGCGGCCGTCGCTGCGGTACATGGGTTCTTGGCGCTTTCGGGTCTCTACGAGCTCGAACCGCTGCTGCACACGCAGATCAACGAGACGATCGCGATGGACGCGGATGTCGCTCGGCGTTATGGGCCGATTCACGTGCCCGTTGCAGCCCGCCCCGCTCGTGCTCGCGTGCGGCGAACGCGAACAACCGGAGTTTCACCGGCAGCAGCGCGACTACGCTGCGGCCTGGCGCGCGTGGGGCGGGACGGCGCGCGAACTCGCGGCGCCGGGCCACGACCACTTTTCGATCGTCCTGGAACTCGCCGATGCAGGCAGCCCCCTCTCGGCGGCACTCCTGGAAATGCTAAGCTCTTAAACTTATCGCGACGTGCGGGTCGCGGAGAGCGGCTCGGGCGAAGCCGGAGCGTATGCCGACTCGATGATGTCGGCGAATTTCTTTTCTACGACGCGCCGCTTTACTTTGAGCGTTGGTGAGAGTTCGCCGTCTTCGATCGTTAGATCGCGCGGCACGAGCGCGACGCGGCGGACCTGCTCGAACGAACCGAGATCGGCCGTCTTCACCGTCACTTCGCGCGCGATGAGGTCGCGCACGTCGCGCCGTTCGGCGATTGCCGCCGTCGGCACCTCGGCCCCGATCAGAAACTCTTTGCGTACCAGATCCCAGTTCGGGCAGACGAGCGCGACGGGGTACGGCCGCCCGTCACCGATGATGAAGCATTGACCGACGTAAATCGAACGCTTGAGTGCCGCTTCGACGCGGCCCGGCGCGACGTACTTGCCGGCCGATGTCTTGATGAGCTCTTTCTTACGATCGGTGATGAAGAGATAGCCGTCCGCGTCGATCTCGCCGATGTCGCCCGTCATGAACCAGCCGTCGTCCGTAAACGGCTGCTCGGCGGGAAGATTGTAGTAGCCTTTCATCACGTTCGGGCCCCGCGCGAGGATCTCGCCATCGCTTGCGAGCTTGATCTCGACGCCGGGAATCGGCTTACCGACGCTGCCGTAGCGGATGCCGTCCCAGCGATTCACCGTAAGGACCGGGGCCGTCTCCGTAAGGCCGTAGCCTTCACAGATGGGCAAGCCCATGCCGGCGAACGTGAGCGAGATGTCCCGATGCAGCGGCGCGCTGCCGCTCGTGAAGAACTCGAGGCGATCCAGACCGATCGCGGGCTTGATCTTCGAGAGAACCAAACGCTGCGCCATTGCATACTGCAGCGGCAACATGCCCGCCGGCTTCTGCCCGGCGAGGCTCGCGGCCATGTAGTCGCGCGCAATGCCGAGCGCCCAAGGCACGAGCTTCGCCCGCAGACCGCCTTCGGCGCGCGCGTTTGCGACGATGCCGGCGAGCACGCGCTCGAAGATGCGCGGCACGAGCGCCATCGTTCGCGGCCGCACCGACTTGAGATCATCGAGCAGGTAGTCCGGCTGCGAGATGTAGATCTCGCACTTGAACAGCAAGAAACCGAGAATGTCGTTGAACTCGTAGATGTGCGCGAAGGGCAAGACCGACAAAACGACTTCGCCTTGGGCTGCGAGCCGGCCGGTCAACCCGTACTCGAACGCCGAGCGCGCGTTCGAAGTCGAGTTGCGATGCAGGAGCATCACGCCCTTTGGGTTGCCGGTCGTGCCCGACGTGTAGATCAGGACGGCGAGATCCTCGGGCGTAACGCCCGCCGTAAACGCCGCGAGCGCCGCCGGATCGTTGTAATGTGCAGCGCTGCCCGCCCCTTCGAACTCCGCGAGCGAATCGGGTCCGGAGCCGCCGAAAGAGATGCAGCGCGGCGCATGCGGGCAGCCCTTACGCAAACGCTCGGCATCGGCGGGCGTCTCGACGAACGCGAGTTTCGCCGCGGAGTCTTTGAAGATGTAATCGATCTGATCGAGGGCGAGCGTAGCGAAGATCGGCACGACGACGCAGCCGGCATAGAGGATGCCGAAGTCCGCCGCCAGCCAATCGACGCGGTTATTTGAAATGAGGGCGATGCGGTCGCCGCTCGCGGCGCCTGCGGCGCGCAGTGCGTGCGCGATCGCAGCCGCGCGCTCTTTCATGCGCGCCGCCGAGGTGAACGTCCAACCGGGCGCGCCGAGACGCTCCGCGAACGCGCGCTCGCGCGGAACGCTGAGCGCATCGTCGATAAATTGCGGAAGTGTCTGCATCGATTCCTCGGGAGAACGCCTCCAAGCGTTGCGATGCTGCGAAAAAATTTCCTATCGTGAGCTCGTATTTGAAAGAAGTCGGCATCGCGCGACGGAAGAACGACGCCCAGAGCGTTGCCCGTCCTTGACGCAGGCGATGCTAGCTTCTGTGATGAGGACGTTCCTATGAACTCACGGCTCTTGCGAGTCGGGGTGCTGCTCGGCTTGACGACCGCAGTCGCCGGCCTGACGGCACCTGGCATCGGTTTGGCGCAGGTCGCGCCGCAGACGGTCGGCGCGGGCGCACCCGTCGCCGAGTCCGCCGCCAACATGCTGCGCAACGAATGGCTCGCGCGTAAAGCCGCCCGCGACGCTGCGAGCGCCGCGGCCTCCGTGCGACGCCAAGCTCTCGCGCAGACATCCCCGGCCCCGCTGACAGCGCCCGCGCCGCTCGCCTCCGGCGCGCCCGCGCCCGGCGCCACGCCCGATACGGGCGGCTTCGGAGCCGCCGGCAGCGAGACGCCCAAGCCCGGCTTTCTGCATCCCAGCAGCCCCGGCATCGATTATACCGTCGACCTCTCGAGTGCCTTTCCGTACGGCAACGTCGGCATCAATCACAACAATCTCAAGGGTGGCTTCGACGCGCAACTCTTCCTCTCACCGGAACGCTACACGCGCATCCTCGCCGGCTACTACAACGTCGACTTCTATCCGGTCGGCTTCGACACGGGCACCGTACCGACGTACATTCAAAATTCACTGCTCGGCGCGGGTGCCGGACGGACGAACTGTACGGCGATCGTGGGTAGCGGCAATCCGATCTGTCCCGCCCCGTTGCACACGTTACAGAACGATGCCGGCGTGCAGCAGCGCGTCGCGATCTTGGCTTTGCAGAAGATCGTCTACATCGGCGGTCTCCTGCCGATCGTCATCTCGCCGAGCTACATCGCGCAGCGTTCCTCGATCGGCGGCAGCGACGACGTCTTTCTCGCTTACGATCCGAATCGATTGAATTACCAACCCGTGCATTTGCGAACGGGCGAAGAGAAGAATCTGTTCGTCTCGCTGCCCTTCGCGAGTTCTTCGAAGCTCTTCGGCGTATCGACCGCAGGGCCGACGTGGAACGTCAACACGTGCTGCAACAACCATGCCGGCAACGGCATCCAGCTCTTTGAAGAGCTCGACCTGCGCTACTTCGCATCGCCGCAAACGACGATCTTCTTCCAACCCTCACGCATCCATCAATACTATCCCGAAGACCCGTATCCGCAGAACGAAGCCACGTTCATCGAAGGCATCAATCACAAGTTCGGCGGCAAGCACTCACCGTTCTTCATTCAAGGCTTCGTCGTCTCAGGCACGCCGAGCAATCCACCCTACGGCCACACGGGCCGCGTCGGCACGATCGACGTCACTTGCGTCACCGGCTTTCCGGCCTGCGCAACGCTGGCGGGCGCGAACCCGCGCACGAATACGGCAGTTACGTTTGGCGGCTTCAAGGCGACGAACATCATCCTGCAAGTCGGCATCGGTACGCCCTCGGTCGTCCCGATCTAAGCGCGCGTCCGGCTTTGCCCGACTTCCAGAAATTCCGAGCACGCGGGCGGCGCATTCAAAGATGCGCCGTTCCTGCGTCGAATAGACCATAGCCGCTCACACCCTTTGGAGACATCGATGCTAGAGACCCAGGCCCCGCCGGCCTCGCTCGTGCGTGGGGAAACGCGCGAGGGGATCCGGATCCTCACGCTCGACAACCCGCCGGTCAACGCGCTCTCGTTCGCGACGTCGGGCGCGCTGCTCGCGGAGATCGAAGCCGCCGACGGCGATGACGCCATCAAAGCGGTCGTCATCACGGGCCGTAACGGTTTCTTTAGCGGCGGCGCCGACATCAACGATTTTCTGCGCACACCGGAGCCGGGCTCCAAGAATGTCCGCGACGTCGTCGCGGCGATCGAGCGGAGCGACAAGACTTTTGTCGCTGCGATTGACGGCAACGCCTTAGGCGGCGGCCTCGAGACCGCGCTAACGTGCGATTACCGTGTCGCGACGGCGAGTTCGAAAGTCGGCTTGCCCGAGATTCTGCTCGGGCTCATTCCCGGCGCCGGCGGCACGCAGCGTCTGCCGCGTCTCCTCGCCGCCAAGAACCCGCTGAACATGGGCCTCGCGGGCGTCCAGATGGCGCTCGACATGATGCTCAAGGGCGAAGCGAAAGCCGCGAAGCCGGCCCAGGGTATGGGCATTCTCGATGAGATCGTCGAGGGTGACGTCGTCGCACGGTCCGTCGCACTCGCGCTCGAGAAGGCCGGCACCAAGAAGCGGATCAGCGCGCTCACGTTCGTCGTCCCGCCGCCGATGACGGCGGTCGCGCACGGCATGGTTCCGTCCGAAGAGCGGGGCGGCTTCGCCGCACACAAGCTCATCGACGCCGTCGAAGCAGCGTCGCAGATGGAGTTCAAGTTCGGCGTCGCACGCGAAGCGCGGCTCTTCGAAGAACTCGTGCGCAGCGCTCCCGCGCAAGCGGCGATCCATCTCTTCTTCGCCGAGCGCGAGCTCGGCAAGATTCCCGGGCTCGCGCAAGAGACCGAGCCCAAGACGATCGCCAAGGCCGCTGTCGTCGGCGCCGGTACGATGGGCACCGGCATTGCGATGGTCTTCGCGAACGCGGCCATCCCCGTGCAAGTCATCGACAACAATCCCGAGCAGGTCGCACGCGGCAAGAAGAACGTCGCCGACACCTACGAAGGTCAAGTCAAGAAGGGCAAACTTACCGCAGAGAAGGCTGCGGAACGCACGGCTGCGGTCGCCTTCGTGGGCGATTACGCCGCAATCGCGGACGTGGATCTCGTGGTCGAGGCCGTCTTCGAAAGTATGGCGGTGAAGAAAGAAGTGTTCGCAGCGCTCGACAAGGCGCTGCGGAAAGACGCGATTCTCGCCTCGAACACCTCGACGCTCGACATCGACGAAATCGCGGCCGCAACGTCGCGGCCCGAAAAAGTCGTCGGCCTACACTTCTTCGCGCCGGCCAACGTCATGGCGCTTTTGGAAGTCGTGCGCGGCGCAAAGACCGACGACGAAACGCTGACGACTGCGATGGCGCTTTCGAAGAAGCTGCGCAAGAAAGGCGTGCTCTCGGGCAACGCGTTCGGCTTCATCGGCAATCGGATGCTCTTCGACTACGTGCGCGAGGCCTCGTTCCTGCTCGAAGAGGGCGCCACGCCGCACCAAGTCGACGAGGCGATTCGCAATTTCGGCTTCCCGATGGGACCCTTTGCGATGAGCGATCTCTCGGGCATCGACGTCTTCTATAAGATCAGTCAGGAAGCGCCCGATCCGGGCTACCGTCAGTCCGAGATCGCGCACCGTCTCTACGAGCAGGGCCGCTACGGCCAGAAGAGCGGCTCCGGCTTCTTCACCTATCTGCCCGGCAATCGCAAACCGGTCCGCGACGAAGGGGTGGAACGAATCGTGGAAGCCGAGTCCAAGCGCTTGGGCATCGCGCGCCGCACGGACATCAGCGATGACGAGATCGTCCGCCGCTGCATGTACGCGCTCGTGAACCAGGGCGCGCAACTCTTGGGCGACGGCATCGCGCTGCGTCCGGGCGACGAGGACATCGTCTGGATTTACGGCTACGGTTTTCCGTGGTTCCAGGGCGGCCCGATGTGGTGGGCCGACTCGGTCGGCGTCCGCAAGATCTACGATCAGATCGTCGCGTGGCAGTCCGAACTCGGCAAACACTGGCAGCCCGCACCCAAACTCAACGAAGCCGCAGAAACCGGCGGTTTCGCCGCGCGTCCCAAGATTGGAGCAGCGAACTAACATGGCAACCGAAGCAGTCATCGTCGCGGGCGCGCGCACGCCGATCGGCAAAGCGTTCCGCGGTGCATTCAACATGACGCACGGCGCGACGCTGGCGGGTCACACGATCAAGCACGCGGTGGAGCGTTCCGGCGTCGATCCGCACGATATCGAAGACACCGTCATCGGCGTCGGCATGCCCGAAGGTGCGACGGGCCACAACCTAGCCCGCAATGCCGCCGTGCGCGCGGGACTGCCGATCGAAGTTGCCGGCACCACGATCACGCGCTACTGCGCGTCGGGGCTGCAAGCGATCTCGACCGCCGCGCAACGGATCGTCGTCGACGGCGCGCCCGTCATGGTCGCGGGCGGCGTCGAATCGATCAGTCTGGTGCAGAACAATACGAACATCAAGTTCTTTACCGAAGAGTGGCTGATGCGCCACCAAGCCGATCTCTTCATGCCGATGATCGAGACGGCCGATCTCGTCGCGAAGCGGTACGGCATCTCGCGCGATGCGCAGGACGAGTACGCACTGCAAAGTCAGCAGCGTACGGCCGCGGGACAAGCGGCAGGCCGCTTCGATCACGAGATCGTGCCGCTGCCAGCGTACAAATATGAAGAAGACAAAGCGAGCGGCGACGTTCGCGAAGTGATGTTCACGTTGAGCAAGGACGAAGGCAACCGTGCCGATACGACCCTCGAGGGTCTCGCAAAACTCAAGAGCGCGAGTTTCCAGAATCCGAAATCGCCGATCACCGCCGGCAACGCCTCGCAACTCTCCGACGGCGCGGCGGCGGTCGTCCTCACGAGCTACGACTACGCAAACAAGCACGACCTCCAAGCACTCGCGTACTATCGCGGCATGGCGGTCGCGGGCCTCAAACCCGAAGAGATGGGCATCGGGCCCGTCTTCGCCGTTCCCAAGCTGCTCGAACGGCACAACCTCACGGTCGACGACATCGACCTGTGGGAGCTCAACGAAGCCTTCGCGGTCCAGACGCTCTACTGCCGCGACCGGCTGGGCATCGATAACGAGAAGTTCAACGTCGACGGCGGCGCGATCTCGATCGGCCACCCCTACGGCATGAGCGGCGCGCGCCTCACCTTACACGGCATCGTCGAAGGCCGCCGCCGCAAAGCGAGATGGCTCGTCGTCACGATGTGCATCGGCGGCGGCATGGGCGCCGCGGGTCTGTTCGAACTCATCAACAGCTAGAGCGCGCAAACGCGCGAAGCACCGCGCTACATTCGGTAAACAGCAACATCCGCCGTTCCGGGCAAGCGAGCGGCGGCCTCGCGTACTTCAGCGCGGCCGCTTAATCTCGTTGTCCTAGATCAAACCGAGCGCGCGGGCCACGATAGACGAGCGTTTGCTGCAACCGAATTTGACGCCGATGTTGCGCACGTGCGAGGCGACCGTTGCGCCGCTGATGCTTAGTTGCAGCGCTATTTGCAGATGCGTCTTTCCCGTGAGAATCAAACCGAGCACCTCGCTTTCGCGCGCCGATAACCCAAAGCGACGCGCGATTTCCGGGACGTTCGAGCCGCGCCGCACGCCTTCGACGCTGAGCACGTACACCGCAAAGAAACCGTGCATCCGGGTGAGCCGCAGGACCGTCGAATCGGGGCGCTCGAGTGACGCGCTGCCGCCTTCCAAACGGATCTTTGAGACGAGCGCGCCGATGGACTGCGTCATGTCAGCGGTGAGATGGCGCGCCCACCCGCCATACGCCGCTTCGAATTCCGAGCTGCACGAGAGCAGCTGGAGATCGTCGTCGAGAACGGCATAACATGGACCCGCCCGAGTAATCGCGCTCGGCCCGTCGCCGGCGGCGAGAACATCGCGTCGGAGTGCGGTTCGACGACGATCCACGCCGGGAAGCTCGCTAGCGATCGAAACAGGCATCTTCTCGCTCATCGAAATCCTTTGGTGCCCGACCGCAACTGCCCGAGGCAGCTGGCGTCCCGCAGGGGAAACGGCTCATCGCTCGGCAGCACTTACTTCCTGGGTAAGCCTGTTCCCGCTCCATCGGTCCTATGTGAAGCGGCAAAAGGACCTACGCAAATTCGTGATACTCGAAGCAGAGAAGTGCTGCCGGCGAACCGTGCCGCGCGCGAAACCGGAAGTTTTCTAGAGAACGAGCCCGGACGTTCGCCGGATTGACGTACATAAAAAGTGTAGGTCGAAGGATGCCAAACTACTGCTTTACGTGATGCTGCAATTCGCGCGTGCCGACCGGTGCACGCCGCGCGGGGCGCCGGTTAGCCCTGCGCCTGCGCCTTCGACTCCCGATACTCCGCAATATGCTCGTACACGTGATCGGGGAACTTGAGGTCGCGGTAGACGTTCCCCGCGTCGGGATCGTCCGAATCCGGAATGATGGGAAACTCTTGCTGCGCCTGATATTCCAGAATCTTCGCGCGCTTGGGCGGACTGTAATCAGCCTGCTCGACCTGCGCCAGGAGCGCCCGCGCGTCCTCACCCGAGAAATCGCGATCCTGCTGTAAGGCGGCGACCACCTCGTCGTTCGAGCCGAAGTGCCGAGCGATCATCGCAAAGACCAGACGCCCGTAGTGGCCGATATCCTCGCCGCCTTCGAGCGAGTCCAGCAAATGCGCCATCATCGAGTTGGCACGCAGTTCATCGAACATAGAAACCTTCTACCCGAACGTACGTTCGCTTACACCTGCAACGCCGAACCAAGTGCGTCGGGATAAACCAACGCGCGGCTTGCGGCGGAGCCGCAAACGCCAAGTATTCGCTGAACCAACACCACCGCCGGCGCTCGAGCGCAATGCAATAGTTCAGCGAATACTGCTGCTAGCGGAATGCTTGGATGCCCGTGATGTCCTTGCCGACGATCAGCGTTTGAATCGAATCCGTGCCCTCGTAGGTGTAGACGATCTCCATGTCCAGGAAATGTCGCGCCACGACGTACTCGTAGAGGACCCCGTTGCCGCCGAGAATATCGCGCGCGTCGGCGACGACTTGGCGCGCCTTCGCGGCGTTGTTCATCTTCGCAAGCGAACATTGGCCGTTCGTCATTTTGAATTGTTGCGCGAGTTGGCCCAGCCGAATCGTGAGCAGTTGCATGCACGTGATCTCCGCGAGCATGTGCACGAGCTTCGTCTGTACGAGCTGAAACGCCGCCAGCGGCTTACCGAACTGTTTGCGCTCTTTGCTGTACGCGAGCGCACACTCGTAGGCGGCCATCGCGTGCCCGATGCACTCCCACGCGACCCCGTAGCGCGTGATCGCAAGCAGCTTACCGATATCCTTGAAGCTTTTGACGCCCGGCAAGAGATTGGCGCCGGGAACGCGCACATCGTCGAGCGTGATGTCGGCTTGCCAGACGGCACGTTTGGCGATCTTGCCTTCCATCTTGCGCGCGTCGAACCCAGGCGTGCCTTTCTCAACGAGGAAACTGCGCACGTTGCCGTCCTGGTCGCGCGCGTTGACGATGATGACGTCGGCGATCGTGCCGTTGCCGATCCAGCGTTTGCGACCGCGCAACACCCAGTCCTCGCCCTCGCGACGCGCGGAACTCTCAAGGCCGATCGAATCCGAACCGTGGTCGGGCTCCGTCAGCGCGAACGCACCGATCTTCTCGAGCTTGGCCATCGCCGGAAGCCACGTCTTCTTCTGCTCGTCGGATCCAAAGAGCCAGATCGCGCCCATCGCGAGTCCCGAGTGCACGCCGAAGAACGTCGTCACGCTGCCGTCGCCGCGCGAGAGTTCGGCTGCGATCAAACCCGACGCGACGATGCTCATGCCCGGGCAACCGTAGCCTTGCAGCGCGCCGCCTGCAATCCCGAGCGCCTTCAGCTTCTCGATGAGATGCCACGGAAATTCCCCGCGTTCGCAGTAATCCGCGATCGAGGGTGTCACCTCGGCGTCGACGAACGCACGGACGCGGTCGCGCACCTCGCGTTCCGCCGGCGTGAGCATGTCGTCGATCTCGTAATAGTCGACGCGCGGCAGCGTTCCGTAGGCGTGGACCGGAGATGCCGTGGCGAGGTCGGGCATGGAAACGGTCGTGCTCATCGTGGGACATTTGACGAAGCGCGTCTGCAGTCCGGTTCCGAGGCTGCGACGACCGAGAAAAACGCGCTTCGTCGGGGACGCTAGGAGTTTGTCGGACTTGTCCGACAAACGACGACGGGCGGCTCGGCCGTAGGCCGAACGCGACAGATTGCGCGAAGCGCAATCCTCTAGCCGACCGACGGCAGCGCAGCCGTTTGCGCCTCATCCAGAAAGAAAGCCATCATCTCGTCGCTCGCGCGCGGTCCGCGCGGATCCGTGTGCGAGCCGCGAAAGCTGCCGCCGCTCCAGGCGTGACCGACGCCCGCGATGCGCCACGCTTCCAGACGCGCGCGACCGTCACGGTCGTGCCAGCGCTCGATTTGCACGCCCGGCCGCACCTCGAGTTCGCTTGCGCCGCGCAATTCGAGCAGCTCGCGGAACTGGCCCGCGAGCAGCGACGCATTGTGCGGGACGACGACGCGGTCGTCCTCGCCCGTCCAGAGCGTTACGCGCAGCCGGTCGAACGCCGCAGCGCGATGGACGCCCGCGAGCAGCGGCATAGTCGCGGTTTGCGCGGTTTGGACGGTTCGGCCATGCATCGCCGCGAGCGCGCTCGGAACGTCGTGGCTGACATGGAGCGGGACGCCCGCCACGATGCCGGCGGCCGCGAAGACATCCGGGGCTTGCTCGGCGAGAATCGCCGCCAGCGCGCCTCCCGCCGAGAGCCCGGCGACGAAAACGCGTTCGCGGTCGATCGGATGGCGCCGGGCAACGTCTTCGATGAGCGCGAGAATCGCCGCCGGCTCGCCACGGTCGCGACGTTGATGAGCTGCGAGAAACCAGTTCCAACAGCGCCGCGGATTCGCGTCCACTGACTGCTCGGGATAGAGGACGAACGCCCCAGCACGCTCCGCAACCGAATCGAAACGCGTCCCGGCTGCGAAGTCGCTCGCGGTCTGCGTGCAGCCGTGCAAAGCGACGAGCAGCGGCGCCGCACCGGCACGCATTCGCGTGGGGCTTGGGACGAAAAGCCGGTGCTTGATTGCGGCGCCGCTATTTGACGAGCGGCAGCACGTCGCTCGGTGCGATCGGATAGAGTCCGAGCACGAGCGTCGCGACGGCGCACAGCGCGACGCCCACCCATGGCAACGCACTCGCGGGGACGAACGCCGGCCGGATTTGCGCGCCCGTGGTTCGCGCGTACATCGCGCGCACGATCTTGAAATAGGCGTACACCGAGACGGCTGTGCCGATAATCAGAAGGACGGCGAGCGAGGCGAAACCGGTGTTCACCGCCGTCGCGAGGATCAAGATCTTTCCGGTAAACCCAGCCGTGGGCGGCAAGCCCGCCAGGCCGAGCAAAAAGAACGTCATGGCTCCCGCTAGCACGGGCTGCCGATAGCCCAGCCCCGCAAAGGATTGCAAGTGCGAACCTTCGTCGCGTTCGCGCGAAAGCAGTGCGACGACGGCAAACGCACCGAGATTCATGAACGTGTATGCGCCGAGGTAGAAGATCGCGTAGCGCAGTCCCGACGCCGACGTTCCGGCGAGCGCGGCGACGATATAGCCGAGCTGCGCGATACCGGAATACGCGAGGAGCCGTTTGATATCGGTCTGCGCGAGCGCCGCGACGTTGCCGACGATCATCGAGAGCCCGGCGACGATCCACAGCGGCACGAGAATCGCCTGCGCGTGCGGCTGCGGCAACGCGGCGTAGGCGAAGCGCGCGAGAACCGCGAGCGTCCCGGCTTTCGTAACGACGCTCATGAACGCCGTCACCGCTAACGGCGCGCCTTCGTAGACGTCGGGCGTCCAGATGTGAAAGGGCACCAGGCTGAGCTTGAAACACAGCCCGACGAGAAAGAGCCCGCAGCCGATATCGAAGAGGGCGTTCGAGGCCGGCGGATTCGCGAGCGCCGCGAGCGCGACGCTGCCCGTTGCCCCGAACAAGAGCGCCATGCCGTAGAGCAGAAACGCCGACGCGGTCGACGAGAGAATGAGATATTTGAGCGCCGATTCGCGGGCCGACGGTCGCGATGCCAGACCGCAGAGACAGTAAAGCGCGAGCGACAACAGCTCGAGCCCGAGGAAAATCATCATCAGATTCGCCGCGCCCGCCATCAGCATCGCGCCGCTCGCACTCCAGAGCATGAGCGCGATCGCGCCGCAGGCCTGATCGTCGCGTCCCAGCGCGTAGGCGAAGAGCAGTGAAAAGATTGCCGCAACGACGACGATCTCTTCGAAGACGATCGTGAAACCGCCATTGACGAACGCATTCCCGAACGCTGCGTACGGATGACCCCAACCTTGCAGCGCGACATAGCCGGCGATCGCGAGGCCGAGGATGCCGACCGCGATGCCCGCGGGTCGCCGTGCGCGCTTGGGGACGATCAAGTCGACGAGGATCACGACGAGCGCCGTGATGCCGGCAATCGACGCGGGCGCAACCGTAAACCAGTCCGCGTTGCCGAAGGGGATGACGAGTTGCGGCGTCATTTCTCTGGCGACTCCGCGACGTGCGTCAGCGTTACGCCCGCTGCGGCTGCGCCGGCGACGGACGAACGCGCCGCTGCGACGGGCCCGGGGTTGACGCCCAGCAGCACGATCGCGACGACGAGCGGCGCGAGCGCGGCGATTTCGAGCGGCGACATGTCTTCGCGCTGCGGGAGATCGGCGTGCTCGGGGCCGTTCATGATGCCTTGCACGACGCGCAGCATGTACGCCGCGGCAACGACGACGGGCACGAGCGCGATGAGCGCCGCCCAGACAGCCCCCGCTTGATAGAGCCCGGTCAAAATCAAAATCTCGCCCGCGAAGCCGCACAGCCCCGGCAAGCCGAGCGCGGCGAGCGCGACGATCGTGAGGCCGCCTGCGAGCTTGGGATTGCGCGCTCCCAGACCCCCGAGCCGCGAGAGCAGCCGCGTATCTTCACGAACCTCGACCTCGCCCATCATCATGAAGAGTCCGGCACTGAAGAGCCCGTGCGCGACGATGTATACGACGGCGCCCCCGAGGGCGACCGGGTTGAAGCTGAAGATCGCGAGGATGATGAGCCCGAGGTGCGAGAGCGACGAGTAGGCGACGACGCGTTTCGCGTCGTCCTGGACGAGCGCTGCGAGCGCCCCGTAGAGCAGCGCAATGAGGCCCAGTACGAACATCAGCGGCGCGGCGAAATGCATTGTGCCGGGCAAGAGCGCGGTGCCGACGACGATGAAGCCGTACAGACCGGCCTTCGATTGCACCGCACTCACGATGGCCGCCATCGGCGCGGGCAGGTCGGCGTACGTGTCGGGCATCCACGTATGCAGCGGCCACACCGGCGTCTTGATTAAAAACGCGAACGCGAAGCCGGCAAAGATCCAGAACGCCCAGACGTTCGAGATCGGCGCGAGCGAACTCGGATTCGCGCCGAGCACGTCCGTCGTTCCCTGGACGACGCCGTAGGCCGCGGTCGCGAGCAGCAGCGCGAGGCCGCCGGTCAAGTTGTAGATGAGATAGCGCCATGCCGTGCCGGGCGTCTTCGCCCGAGACCACGCGATGAGTGTGAGGAAGACCGGGATCAGCATCAGGTCCCAGAAGAGCGCGAAGAGCAGCAGGTCGCGCGCGACGAACACGCCGGTCATCGCACCGAGCAACACGAGCATTTGCGCGACGAAGTCGCGTTGCCGCGGCAGGCGTGTCACCATGAGCGCGCAGCCGGTCGCAAGCGTCAGCAGCAGGACGATCCAGTAACCGACCCCACCCAGACCAACGTGAAAGGTCGCGACGAACGGCCGCGCGAGCCAGCGCAGCGATTCATCGGGTGCGCTCGGGTTGAGCGCCGCGACGACGAACGCCGCGAACGCAATCGCGACGCCGATCCACTTCGCCAGCGCCTCGGAGGACCGCGGGACGAAATAGAGGAGCAGGCCCGCGACGATGGGCACGACGACGAGCGCCGCGATCATGCACGCACCGCGTTCATCGCGCGATTCCCAAGAAAGCGAAGTAGACGATGAAGCACGCCGTACCGATCAGCAGCGTCAACGCGTAGGAGCGCACGAGTCCGCTCTGGAGCGCGCGAAATACGAGGCCGAGTGCCCCGGCGCCCCAGGCGACGTCGCGGACGCCCGCGTCGATGACGTGCGGGTCGACGAAGCGCGCGAAGAAGACGCCGAGTGCCTGCGCCGGGCGCACGATGACGGCTGCGATCGCGTCGTCGAAGTAAAACGCGTGCACGAAGACTGCCGGGCGGCCGAGCGTCTCGCGACGGATGCGGTCGATCGACGCGAGCTGCGCCGCGGGCGAACCGTACTGCACGAACGCGACCACGATGCCGAGCGCTACGAGCGCGAGCACGATAAAGGTCGACGCGATCTCCGGAAAGAGCACGTGCGGCGCGGTCACCGCGCCCTCGGATCCGAACGTGCCGCCGAAGTAGTGCCACCACGGACTCGCCGTGCCCCCGATTGCAACGTAGCCGGCGACGATTGCGAACGCGGAGAGGATCGCGACGGGCGTCCGCATGAGCCAGCTCGGCGGTTCAGGATGCGGCAGTGCCTCGTCGCGATGCGCGCGACGGTCCGGGAGAATGCCGAGTTCGTCGTCGGACACGTCGCCGCGGTACGGGCCGAAGAACGTCAAGAAAATCATCCGGAACATGTAGTACGCCGTGATGCCGGCCGTCGCGGCGCCGATGACGTAGAGGAACGGATGATTGCGCTCCAGCAGCGCGTAGATGACCGCGTCCTTACTGAAGTACCCGCTGAGGCCGGGGAAACCGATGATCGCGAGCGTGCCGATCAGCATGCACCAAAACGCGAACGGCATGCGTTGCCAAAGACCGCCCATCTTGCGCACGTCTTGCTCGTCGTGGAGCGCGTGGATGATCAGGCCCGACGTCAGGAAGAGCCCTGCTTTGAAGAACGCGTGCGTGAAGAAGTGCAGCACGCCCGCCTGATACGCGCCGATGCCGACGCCCATGATCATGTAGCCGATCTGCGACATCGTCGAGTAGGCGAGGATTCGTTTGATATCCCACTGTGCGATGCCCAGCACCGCGCCGAGCAGCGCGGTAAGTCCGCCGATGATGCCGACGAGTTCTTGCGCGGGCGGTGACGCGTTCCAGAGCGGCGCGAAGCGCGCCACGAGGTAGACGCCCGCGGTCACCATCGTCGCGGCGTGAATGAGCGCCGAGACCGGCGTCGGACCCTCCATGGCATCCGGCAGCCAGGTCTGCAGCGGCACCTGTGCCGACTTCGCGGCGGCCCCGATGAAGAGTGCGATGCAGATAACGAGAAGCGTCGCCGGAGCGAGCGTTCCGGCCTTCGCGAAAATATCGCTGAACGCGATCGAGCCCGTCGTCGTGAAGAGCACGAAGACCGCGTACATGATGCCGATGTCGCCGAAAACGTTGATGACGAAGGCCTTGCGCGCGGCCGCGACGGCGGAGGGGCGGTCGAACCAAAATCCGATCAAGAAGTACGAAGCGAGGCCGACGAGTCCCCAGCCTACGAGCAAGCCGACGATGTTGTCGGAGAGCACGAGCGTGAGCATCGAGAACACAAAAAAATTCATGTAGGCGAAGAAGCGCGCGATCGCGCGGTCGTTCCACATGTAGCCGATCGAGTACATGTGAATGAGGCCGCCGACGCCCGTGATGATGAACGTCCAGAGCAACGCGAGCGGATCGAGCAGCAGCCCGAAGCTGTAGCCGGGGAGCCAGGTGACGAGCGGTTGATGTTCGCCGGCCGCCGACGTCGCCAAACCGTATTGCGTGAGCGCGAGCACGAACGAGGCGAGGACCGTCGCCGAACCGAGCCAGCCGGCACCGCGCCGCAGTTGCGGTCCGAACGCCCAGATGGCGAGTGCACCGCCCAGCGGCAGCAGCCAGATTGCGTACAGCGCGGCGTTCATCCGCGCAACCGGGCGACATCGTCGATATCGACGGTCTTGGAACGCCGGAAGACGGCAACGACGATCGCGAGCCCGATTGCGGCTTCGGCCGCAGCGACCGTCACGACCAGAAAGACGAAGATGTGGCCGGCGTTGTTGACCCACGCGCGCGAGAACGCGACGAGTGCCAGGTTCGCAGCGTTGAACATCAGCTCGATTGCCATGAGCACGATGAGCGGGTTGCGCCGCACGATCACGCCGATCACGCCGATGAAGAACATGACGGCCGAGAGGCCGACGTAGTTCGCAACGTCGACGTTCATTCCGCGCCCGACCGGAGCTTCACGATCGGCTCCCGATCGCGCGTGCGTTTGTGCGGGCGATGCGTGCCCAGCGTCGGTTCGGGTACCGCGTCGCTTGCGATAAGGACGACACCGACGATCGCGACCATCAGGATAAACGCCGTCACTTCGAAGGGCAGCAGGTGCGTCGTGAACAGCGCCACACCGAAGTCGCCGACACTGCCGAAAACGTTCGCCTCGCCGACGTTGCCGACCGTCGAAGTCGCCGGGTGCGCAGGCAATGCCGCCAGCGGCTGATGCAACACGCCGAACGCGAGAAATGCGAACGCCACGAGCGTCGAGAGAATTGCCGGCAGAGCGATGCGCGGCAAGCGGTTCGGTCCTTCTTTGAACGGGCCGATGCCGCTGGAGAGCAGGGCGATTACGAAGACGAAGAGGATCAAGATCGCGCCGCTGTAGACGACGATCTGGATCACACCCAAGAACTCCGCATCGAGCGTGAAATACAAGGCGGCGAGCGCGAGGAAGTTGCCGAGCAGACCGACGACGCTATACACGGGACTCTTCTGCGTCACGGTAAAGATCGCGCTCGCGATCAGGAGCACCGCGAGCAGATAGAAGCCGATCACTCCAGAACCAGACCTTTGCGTTCGGTCTTGAGCTTCGCGCCGTTCCACGTCGCATCGTAACCGCTCGCGACGTCGATCGTGCTCTTCTTCTCCGCGACCGCGCCGAGATCGGAGGGAATGCCGCCGGGCCGTTCGCTCGGCGACGTGCCGACGCCGCCCTCGGGCGGCACGAGCAGCCGATCTTTACTGTAGATGAACGAACCGCGGCGGTAGTCGGCCATCTCGAAGCGCGGCGTCAGCACGATCGCATCGGTCGGGCACGCCTCTTCGCATAAACCGCAAAAGATGCAGCGGAGTTCGTCGATCTCGTAGCGGGCCGCGAAGCGCTCGCCGGGCGAACGCCGATCGTCCGGTGCGTTTTCGGCGCCGATGACGGTAATCGCATTCGCAGGGCAAGCGATCGAACAGAGTTCGCAACCGATGCAGCGCTCGGTACCGTCGGCATAGCGGCGCAACTCGTGCAGGCCATGAAAGCGCGGCGCGTGCTGCTTCTTGATCGTCGGATATGCGATCGTCGGCTTCTTTTGAAACGCAAACTGCAGCGTCGTGGCGAAGCCCTTAAAGAGAGCGGACACGGCGCCCGGAAAGGATTGCACGATTTACCCCGTTATCGCGACGACCGCTGCCGTCACCATCAGATTGAGCGTCGCGACCGGCAAGAGAAACTTCCAACCGAAGTTCATCAAGCGGTCGTACCGCAGGCGCGGCAGCGTCGCCCGCAGCCAAATATACATGAAGATGAAGAGTCCGGCCTTCAGCACGAACCAGATGAGCCCAGGAACGAAAGTCAAGCCGAAGAGCGGATTCCAGCCGCCCAAGAACAGCAGGGTCGCGATGCACGACACCGTGATCATGTTGAGGTACTCGGCGATGAAGAACAGCCCGAACCGCAACCCGGAGTATTCCGTATGGAACCCGCCGACGAGTTCGGTCTCCGCTTCGACGAGGTCGAAGGGCGCGCGGTTGGTTTCGGCAACCGCCGTAATGAGATAGATGATGAAGCCGACGATCTGCGGTACGATGTACCACAGCCGGTGCTGCGCGTGCACGATTCCGACGAGCGACGTCGTCCCCGCGAGAATCAACACGCCGATCACCGACAGCGTCATCGCGAGTTCGTAGCTGATCATCTGCGCGGTCGAGCGGACGCTACCGAGCAATGGGAACTTCGAACCCGACGACCAGCCGGCAAGCGAGATGCCGTAGACGCCGATCGACGTGATCGCGAAGAGGAGCAGAATGCCCGCGTTGACGTCGCTGATGCCCCAAACGCCTGCGCTCGATTCCGAAAACGGAATGATCGCGAAGGTTCCCATCGCGCAGATCAGCGAGATGAACGGCGCTAGCCGGTAGATGAGCGGATCCGCGGAGTTGGGCGTGAGGTCTTCTTTAAAGAGCATCTTGGCCGCATCGGCAGCCGGCTGCATCATTCCCCACGGTCCCGTACGATTGGGACCCGGACGCAACTGCATCCACCCCAAGATCTTGCGCTCGAAGAGCATCGAATACGCGAACACGGTCAGCACGACGAACAGGATGATCGCGGCCTTGATGAGCGCGACGAGCCACCACGGCGTCGCATTCAAGAGATCCATGGCCTGCGTTTGCACTAAAGGGACCCTCCGACGAGGCTGCCCGCGTTCGCTGCGTTCACGCTCGCAACGCTCACCGCTTCGCCGTCGGCAAACGCGCTCGCCGGCGCTTCGGGCAGCCCGTCGAGAACCGTAACGACATCCACCATTGCGTCGTCCCGCACGCGTACGCGTAAACCCTGGAGCATGCGACCGCCGCTGGCGGCGAGGTCGATTGCGTCGCCGTCACGCACGCCGAGCGCTGCGGCCGTCGCCCGGGCAAATGTCGCCGTCGCGCCAGGCCGCAGTTCGCCGAGCGCGTCGTCGAAGCGGACGGTGCCGCCGCCCGCGAAGATGTTTGCAGCGACCGCAACGCGCAAACCGTCACGCGCTCGCGTGGGCGCGTCGCCGCCATCGGAGAACGCAGCGTCTCCGAAACCGTGCGTCACTGGCGGCAGTGGCGTTCTGGCCTGCGCGAGCAGCTCGTCCGGCGCCGGGATGGGAACGCCGAGTTCCGCGGCGAGCGCAACCAGAATCTCCCCGTCCGAAAGCGTTCCTTCCGGTGCGACGTGCCCGGCGCTCACTTTCCGCACGTCGCCGCCCAGGTCGTGTACGTGGCCGTCCTTTTCGAAAGCGCCACGCACCGGCAGCACGAGATTCGCAACCTGCGCGGTCTCGGTGAGGAAGAGCTCCGTTGCAACGACGAACGGCACGTTCTCGAGCGCGGAACGCACGGCCGCGGGACCGCGTGGATGCGCGAGTACCGGGTTCGCACCGAAAATCGAGAGGACGCGCAGCGTGCCGTCCTGCGCCGCCTGCAGCATGCCGTGGGTGGAGAGGCCGCCGGCGGCGCGCGGCAGCAAGCCGAAGGCGTCGGCACCGCGCGCATTATTCTGCTCGCCCGGAATGAAGGTGTGCACCTCGACGCCCGTGGCGACGAGCGTATCGATCAATCCGCCCACATGGCGACCGAGTTCGAGATCGATACCGTCCCACACGAACGCCGCACGCCGGGCGCCTTCCAATAACGGGCCGAGCTCGTCCGGCGATCGGACGTTGACGGAGGGCACGAAAGAGTCGGCCGCATGAATGCCGCCCGTGATAAAGCGCGTGTTGTGCTGGGAGACCGCTTTGCGAATCCGCAGGTCGAGCACGGGCGCCGTCTGCGACGGTGGCCGGCCGATCGCAACGATCGCTTGGGCGCGGTCAACGTCCGCGTACGTGCCGGCCAGCCGCCCGGGCGACGCTTGACGTTGGCGCCCCGCGCGCCAATCGATATTCGCAATACCGAGCCCGCGCAGAATGCGTTCGAGCAGCAGTATCTCTTCGTTTAGGAGCCGGCCACCGCCGATCGCGCCGACGGCGCCTGCGCCGTCTTCGTCAATCGCAGCGCGAAGGTGTTTTGCCCAAAGTGCGATCGCGTCGTCCCAATCGAGCTGCACCCAGTCATCACCGTGCCGCAGGAGCGGGCTCGTAATGCGGCGGCCATCCGCATAGAAGCCGATGTTGTAGCGGCCGCGGTCACATAACCAGCCGTCGGAGACGGTGTCATCGTGCTGCATCGACATCGTGCGCCCGATGTTCCCGTAGCGTTCGTCAACATACAAGCCGCAACCGACGCTGCACTGCGTGCAGGTCGTCGCGGTTCGGTTATTATCCCAAGGACGCGATTTGAAGCGATACGTCTTCGAGGTCAGGGCGCCGACCGGGCAAAGCTCGGTGACGTTTCCGGAAAAATTGGAACGGTATTCCTCGCCCGTCGCCGTCGCAATGATGTCGCGCTGGCCGCGATCCTTGACGACAAGATTACGCTCGCGCGTAATGATGTCGTCGAAGCGCGTGCAGCGCTGACAAACGATGCAGCGTTCCTCATCGAGCACGATCGTCGGTCCCAGATCGACGGCCTTGGGCTTGGACGCTTTGGCATCGGCGAGCCGCGACGCGCTCTGCCCGTACGCCATCGAGTAATCTTGCAGGTCGCACTCGCCGCCCTTATCGCAGATCGGACAGTCGAGGGGATGGTTGAGCAGCAAGAACTCCATCACCGCACGGCGTCCGTCTTCGACCTTCTCGCCGTAGGTGTGCACGACCATGCCGTCGGCCACGGGCGTATTGCACGCGATCTGCAGCTTCGGCGTCTTCTCGATCTCGACCAGACAAATGCGGCACAGCCCCGCCGGCCCGAGCTTGGGATGGTAACAGTAGACCGGCACATCGGTATCGATCGTTTTCGCCGCCTCGACGAGCAACGTGCCTTCGGGCACCGTCACCGGCGTGCCGTCGATCGTAAGCGTGACGTCTTTAGCCATGGGTCGTTGCAATCACGCGGACGAATCGCCCGTTCCGGCGCCGGTCGCGTCGCTTTTCTTCGACCGGACGCTGCGCCAGCCGAGCACGAATGCGATAATGAAGACGAGCGTACCGAAGACGAGCCACTGATTCGGGCCGCGCTTTTCTTGGACTTCGAAGGAGGTCTCTTCGATGACGACGGTTTCGGGCGGGGAGGTCATGCCGAAACCGCGACGAGTTCGGGTGTGCGCACGTAGCTCCTAAATTGCGATTCGAAACGTTTGAGAACCGATGCGAGAAACGGTTCGATGGAATCACCGAGCGGGCAGAGATTGATGCCCGTCAGTTGATGCGATACGGAGAGCAGCATGTCGATATCGCTCTCGAGGCCGCCGCCGCCGATGAGCCGGTTCAACGTTACTTCGAGCCAGTGGCCGCCTTCCCGACACGGCGTGCACTGTCCGCACGATTCGTGAGCGAAGAAACGGACGAGTGCGAGCGCGGCCTCGACGAAATTCGTCGTCTCGTCGAAGAACACGACGGCGCCCGAGCCGAGCATCGTGCCATTCTGCGCCATCGTATCGAAATCGTACGGCAAATCGAGATGCTCTTCGAATAGACACGCAGAGGAACCGCCGCCGGGCTGCATGGCGAGGATGCGATGCCCGTTGCGCGGACCGCCCGCGAGTTCGAGGAGTTCGCGCAACGGCGTACCCAGCGGCACTTCGTAATTGCCGGGAGCTTTCACGTGACCGCTCACCGAGACGATCTTGTAACCGGGTGAACGCTGCGGACCGACGCGCGCCATCCACTGCGGACCGTTGCGCAGAATATGGGGCAGGGTCGCGAGCGTCTCGACGTTATTGACGACGGTCGGTTCGCCGTAGAGACCTTTGACCGCTGGAAACGGCGGTTTGAGACGCGGCTCGCCGCGGCGCCCTTCGAGCGAGTTGAGCAGCGCCGTCTCTTCGCCGCAAATGTACGCACCGGCACCGCGGTGCACGGTGACTTCGACGCCGTAATCGGTGCCGAAAAGATTCTGCCCCACGAGACCGGCTGCACGCGCCGCTGCGAGCGCGTCCGTGAAGATCTGATAGCCGCCTTCGAACTCACCGCGGATATAGATGAACGCGTGCTTCGAGCCGATCGCGTACGTTCCGATCAGCATGCCCTCGAGCACCTGGTGCGGCGTCTCTTCGAGCAGCATGTGGTCTTTGAACGTGCCGGGTTCAGCTTCGTCGCAGTTGCATATCATGTAACGCGGCCGATCGTTTTTGGGCAAAAACGACCACTTCCGCCCCGTCGGAAACCCAGCGCCGCCGCGGCCGCGTAAGCCGCTATCAAATGTCATCTGCACGATATTTTCCGCTGAGAGTTCGGTCACCGCACGCTGCCACTGCTCGTATCCGCCGCGGCTGCGATAGACGTCGAGATCGCGCAGGTTGACGTCACCGATCCCGTCGGTGAGGACTTTAACGACCGGCATTCAGTGCTTGCTTTCGGTATACGGGGTGTCGAGACGTGCGGCGCCATCGGCGACGAGCCGCTCTTTGGTCGGCCGCGCTTCGATGGGCCCAGCATCTTCGGTCAGACGCTCGATCATGCGCACGCCGCTCGCATCGCCGAAACCACCGGGATCGTTCGGATGCGAGACGTTCTGCGCCCCGACGGACTTTTTTTCCGATTCATACGATACATGCCAGTTCGGACCGGGCTTCGCCGTCTGCGGCAGCGGCGCAACTTCGTACGAGCCGTCGCGCATCGCCGCAATCATCGCATCGACTTTTTCCGGCGTGAGGTCGAAGACGAATTGCAGGTTGACCTGCATGCACGGCGCGCGATCGCAGGCAGCCAGACATTCGGACTCTTCGTACGAGAAGAGCCCGTCTGCGGTGGTTTCGAGGTGCCCGATGCCCAGGCGGTCTCTGAAACGAGCCATGACCTCCCCGGCACCGTTGATGATGCACGAAAGGTTGCGGCACGGCTGGAGCATATAGCGTCCCACGGGCCGGCGATGGAAGAGCGTGTAGAACGAAGCCGTCGACTCCACGATCGAGAGCGGCACGTCGACCCACGTCGCCGTTAAGGCGAGCGCTTGCGGCGAAACCCAGCCTTCCACGTTTTGGAACGCGTGCAGGATCGGCAAGAGCGCGCTGCGCTGCTGACCTTCCGGGTATTGCGCGATCAAACGTTTCGCTTCGGGCTCGACCGCTTCCGCGACGGCGGTGAAGTCGCGCGTCGGCGCAGCCTCGATCATCGATCGACCTCGCCGAAGACGGGATCGAGCGAGCCGATCATCACGACGAGGTCCGCGATGAGATTTCCCGGCGCCATCATCTTCAACGTCTGCAAATTGTAGAGCGACGGCGGCCGCGTTCGAACGCGATACGGCCGGTTATTCCCGTTGGAGACGACGTAATAGCCCAGTTCGCCGCGCGGCGACTCGATCGCTTGATACACATCACCCGGGGGAACGCGAAACGACTCGCTCACGATCTTGAAGTGGTGAATGAGCGCTTCCATCGAGAGCGCGATCGTCTCCTTGGGCGGTTGTGCGATCTTGGGGTTGGCGACCATGATCGGTCCGGGCCGCTCAAGCTCCTTGCGGACCTGCGCGACGATGCGCATCGATTCGTCCATTTCCTCGAGCCGTACGAGAAAACGCGCGTACGCGTCGCCTTCGCTGCGCATCGGCACCTCGAAGTCGTACTTCTCGTAGCCGCTGTACGGAAACGCTTTGCGAACGTCGTAACCGATTCCACTTGCGCGCAGCGCCGGCCCCGTTAGACTCCAGCGTATCGCATCGGCCGCGCTGACGATACCGACGTCGATCATGCGGTCGCGCAGGATCGGGTTGTTCTGCAACAGCGCACGCAGTTCGCCCATTCGGTGCGGAAATTTTTCGATCAGCGCATCGAGGTGAGTGAGAAAACCATCGGGCAAATCGCCGTTAACGCCGCCGATGCGCAAGTAGTTGGGATGCATGCGCGCCCCGCCCGACTCCTCGAGCAGGTCCAGAATATCTTCGCGGATATCAAAGCTGTAGAATATCGTCGAAAGTGCGCCGAGGTCGATGCCGGCGGTGCCGAGCCAGACGCAGTGCGAGGCGATGCGCGAGAGCTCGGACATGAGCACGCGGATCACCTGCGCGCGTTCGGGCACCTCGTCGCGGATGCCGAGCAGTTCTTCGACCGCGAGCGTGTAGCACAGCGCGTTGCCGAGCGGATTGAGATAATCCATCCGCTCGATGACGGTCGCCGCCTGCGTCCAAAACAGATTCTCGGCGCTCTTTTCGATGCCGGTGTGGAGATAGCCGATCTCCATCTCCGCGCGCTCGACGATCTCACCGGACACCTCGACGACGACCTGCAACACGCCGTGCGTTGAGGGGTGCTGCGGCCCCATCGAGATCGTCATCGTGTTTCCACTGCGCTCGATGACGTCCATCGAGATCGGTGCGGGACTCGTCACTGTTTCTCTCCGCCGGGTTGCGCGCGCTCGCCCCCACTGCGCGCCCGGGCGATCTGCTTTTGAAGTGCTTCCGCAACCTTGCCCGACGGTGGTGTTCCCGCCGGCACGTTGCTCTTGAGCGCGAACGGCGGTCGAGGCGTCGCCTCGCGCGCCGGCCCGCGCAACGGATAGTCCTTGCGCAGCGGATGCCCTTGCCACTCGGCGGGCATTTGGATGCGGCGCAAATCGGGGTGGCCCTCGAAACGGATGCCGTAGAGATCGAAGATCTCGCGCTCGGCCCAGTCGGCGTTGGGCCACAGGTCGACCGCCGATGGCAGCACCGGCTCATCGCCGGAGATGCCGGCCAACACCCGCACGCGACGCGGACGGCCAACCTCTTGCACGGGTGCCGGAACGACCGGCAGCGCGAGCAGATGATACACGACGTCGTAGCGCGGTTCGCGTCCGAGGTAGTCGACGGCTCCAATGTCGAGCAGCATCGCGCAGCCCGCGGCCCGCAGTTCGACGAGCTTTTCGATCAGGGCATCCGGGCTCACGCGGATGATCTCGGCGTCGTCGAGCGGAGGCCGAACGGCGGTCGGGTCGAGCGCGTAGCCTGCAATCGACGGCGCTTGCGAACTGGGCATCAGTGAGACACTAAGCGCGAGCCAGCACGCCGCCGCGGCCGCCCTGACGGATCTGTTGCTGGATGAGGTTGAGCGCGTAGAGCAAGCCGTCGGGCGTCGGCGGACAACCCGGCACGTACACGTCGACCGGAATGATCGTGTCGACGCCCTGGACGATGGCATAATTATCGAAGACGCCGCCGGAACTCGCGCATGCCCCCATCGAAATGACCCACTTCGGGTCGGCCATCTGATCGTACAAACGCTTGATGATGGGGCCCATCTTCTGCGCGACGCGGCCGGAGACGATCATGAGGTCGGCCTGACGTGGCGACGCTCGGAACACTTCGGAACCGAAGCGAGCGATGTCGTAGGTCGCAGTCGTAACGCCGATCATTTCGATGGCACAGCAAGCCAAGCCCATCGTCAGCGGCCAGACGGAGGAACTCTGCGCCCAGCGCGCGACGTCGTCCATCTTTCCCAGCAGAAACTGCCCCGGCATCATCTCCATTGGAAGCCCCCCTTGCGCCACACGTAAGCGTACCCGATGCCGAGAACGATTACGAAGACAATCATCTCAAGGAGCCCGTAGACGCGGAGCGCGTGCATCTGCACGGCCCAGGGATAGAACGACGCAGCCTCGACGTCGAAGATCACAAATAGCATCGCCACGATGTAGAAGCGGATGGGGAAGCGCCCGCTCACGTCCGAGGTCGGTTCGACGCCGCATTCGTAGGCTTCGGATTTGGTCGCGTTGGGATGGCGCTGCGCGAGCAGACCGGGGATGAGGCAGAACGCGGCCGCCGCTACGACCGCCACCGCGAGAAATATGGCGACGGGAGCATAGGGATTCATAACGGGTCCAACTTTCGCAAGGGGCGGGGCGGTCCTCCGGTGTGCCGAATGCGAGACAACGTATGAGTGTAAGACCGATCGCCGGCCGTGCCCGTTTCACGGCCGCCTTCGCTGCCGCGGTTGCGCTCGTGGCCCTTGGGGGCTGCACGGATCCGAGTTTTATCGGAGTGCAAGATTACGGCGACGTCCGCGGCAACGTCGTCGATCAGAAAGGCGCGCCGCTCGGCGGCGCGATCGTCTCCGTCGGCTCGCTCGCGACGATCCGTTCCAACAGCGACGGCTCCTTCGTGCTGCCGCACGTCCCGGCCGGCGAGCAAATCGTCAATGCGCGCCTCGACCCCTACGCGCCCGGGACCGTGACGGTCATCGTCAAGAAGAACGACAGCGTCTCGGCCGACAACATCGTCCTCACCAAAGGAACGTCCAACCCCTGAGATCGTCGCGGGTCTTAATTTCGTCCTTGCCCTTGCGAGTCTGCACGCCAACGAAACGTGCTGTCCAGCCTTCGCCGCAGTCGTCGTGCTGCACGGTGATCCGATATGGTAGCGCCGCGATGCGCTCGACCTCGACGTCGATCATCAGCGGTTCCGTTCGCAGCTTCCCGCAAAATTCAGAGCCGCGGACTACGCTGATACCAGCGTACATCAACGTGGCCAACACTTTAGCTGGCAGCTCGTCGTGAAAATCTTCGTCGTCGGTCACGATAAACTCCGCTTTGCCGACGAGCACGGCCTCGAGCACGTGATTGTCGTCCAGATCTTCGATGCCTAACACGACGCCCTCGAGCGGGACAAGCGGCTGCATCAGCGCGATCGCAAGCTGCAACGCTGCAACCGCCTCGTCGCGCGTCGTCTTTCGCGCCACGTGCGACGCTTGAAGTGTCCTTGCAATCTCGTCGATGAGCGCAAGGCTTCCCGTGCAGTCAAAGACCCCGGCTCGAGCGGCTCGCACAATCGTGGAGCCGATCTTGTCGGGGTCTTTGGACAGCGAACCTCGAACCCAGACTTGGGTGTCGAGGACGACGCGCAACGCTTAGTTCGAGGCTGCCAGCGTTCGACGCGTACGCGTCGCACGGACTTCGGTCACGGCCTGTTCCACGTCCTCGTCGGTGACGCCCGGCCCCGGCTGCGTCTCGATGCGTTGCCGAAAGGCGTCAAACCGCGCGCCCCAATCGACGCCCTCGTCGGTCAGCATACGGCTGACGGCTTCACGCACGAGGTCGGACACGCTAGAATCGCGCTCAGCGGCGAGATGCCGAAGCGCACGTTTCTGGGCTTCGTCCAGATAGATTTGAGTGCGGCGCATGGTGCGAAGTCCTTCGGAGAGCCCTTTAGGGGTCCTAACATGGTCAAACATACACCATGGCGTCAAGGTGGCGTCATTGTGGAGGGGGTGGTCGGTTCTCCGAATGCGCGCTCGCGGCTTCCTAAGCGGTGTTCAATCCTTCAACTGCAACCCCTAAGCACCTTACGGGCGGTGCAGCTTGCCGCGTAAGAACCGCTTCGCATCCTCGATCGGCACACCGAAGCCGATCGCTTTCTCCTCATCGAAGCGCGACTCCGCAAGCGCGACCACGGTTCCCGTCGCGACGTCGAAAACCGGACCGCCGCTCTCGCCCGGTATGACGGGCACGTCGAGCTCGACCGCGTCGTGCCGTAGACTCGACACGCGGCCTGAAAAGACCGACGTTTTCGTTCCCAAACGTTCGTCTTCGAAAGCGTCGGGAATCGGGTAACCGGCGACGCCGATCGCCGTCCCCGGTTCGAGCACTGAACTCGCACCCAAGACCGCGGTCGGACGGTTGCGCGTGGGGATCGCGACGAGGGCAACGTCGTCTTTCTCATCGACCGCCGTGACACGCGCGGGGACGCGCCGCACATCGTCGAGCGTCGCGCGCAGATCGCGCGCGCCGTGGATCACGTGTTCGACCGTCAAGATCTGTGAGCCCCACGCGCCGCTTGCGACGACGACGCCGCTCCCGTAGGCTTCATCGAACTGACCCTTACGCTTCGCATCGTCGCTCGGCAGCCGCATGGTGAACAGCACGACGGTCGGTTTGATGCGATGGAACGTCGTGACGAACGGATCGGCCGCAGGCGCGGGGTCGCCGTGGCAGCCCACGAGCAGCGCGCACGTGAGCGAGACGAGGACCGCGGGCCTCACGTATCGTCGTGCACAGCATCGAGTCGCGCGACGATGGCACCGCGCAGAGCCTCGAGTCCCGCGCCCGTTCGCGCACTGATCGCGATCGCGTCCAGCGGAAACGATGCCGCCTGGGCGCCCGGCGCATCGGTTTTATTGAACGCGAGTACAACGGGTTTTCGATCGAGTTCGAGCTCGCGCAGAATCGCCTCGACGCTCGCGCGCTGGCGCGGCCAATCGGGATTCGAGCCATCGATGACGTGCACGAGCACGTCGGCGCTCGCGAGCTCCTCGAGCGTCGCGCGGAACGCGGCGACGAGCTCCTTGGGCAGTTCGGTGATGAAGCCGACCGTATCGGCGAGACGAACGAAGCGATCGGGTGCGAGATAGACGCGGCGCAAGGTCGGATCGAGCGTCGCGAACGGCGCATCGGCGACGAACGCCGCATCGTTCGTCGCGTTCGCAAGCCGGTTGAGCAGCGACGACTTCCCGGCATTGGTGTAACCGACGAGCGCGACGAGCGGCGTAAGGCCGGCGGGCGCGCGTCGCGTCGCGCGCGATTTGCGAACCTCGTCGATTTGCCCACGCAGCAGCGAGACGCGATTTTGAATACGCCGGCGGTCGACTTCGAGCTTCGTTTCGCCGGGACCGCGCGTCCCGACCCCGCCGCCCAGGCGCGAGAGCGCGGCGCCGGCGCCGATGAGATTCGCCTGCCGGTAACGCAGCTGCGCCAGCTCGACCTGCAACTGGCCTTCGCGGCTGCGCGCCCGCTGCGCGAAGATGTCGAGAATGACCATCGTCCGATCGACGATCGGCAGCGGGACGATCTTCTCCAGATTCGTCCGCTGGCGCGGCCGCAAGTCGTTGAAGACGAAGATCTTCGTCGCCCCCGATGCCTCGGCCACCGCCGCGATCTCGTGCGCTTTGCCGCTGCCAACGAGCGTGCCCGGATCGATGCGTTCGAGCCGTTGTATGACGCGCCCGGCGAGGCGCGCGCCCGCGGCGACGATGAGCGCCTCGAACTCCGCGAGCTCGGGCTCGAGCGGACGCTTGGGATCACGCACGTCGACGGCCACGACGAGGGCGCGTTCGGCCGGCGGCGCCGGCGAAAAATTAGCGCGAGGCATGCGGATGCAGCCGTGCGATCAGCCACGCGAGGCCGTCGTTGTAACGCGGACCCGGCCGTTCGAGAATCGCCGCGTCGGCGAGCACGTACACCCGTCCGTCGCGGACGGCATGCAGCGCATTCCAGGGCGGGCGGTCGCGCACGGAGCTGAAGCCGCTCGCGCGATCGGCGACGATCGCGTCGGGCTGTGCGGCGAGCAGCGCTTCCGCGCTGTAACGCGCATACGCATCGTGCAACGCCGCAGCATCGGTACCGCCCGCGAGCACGATAAGGTGCGCGATGTACGAGCCGTCGCCGACGGTATAGATCGGATCGACGCCCAGCACGACGAAGGTTCGCGGCCGCGCGCCACGCGGGACGCGCGCGACGAGCGCCGCAGTTCGCGCCCGCAGCCGCGTAGCGAGGGAAGCCGCCTGGACCGGGTGATCGGAGAGTTCGCCGAGCCGTCGCAGGTCGGCGAAGAGATCGTCGAACGAGTCGTCGGGCAGCAGCTCGACGCGCAGGCCGACCCGGCGCAAGCTCGCGACGAGCGCCGCTTGTGCCGGAATTCCCACCACGAGATCGGGATGCAGCCGCACGATGCGTTCCGCATCGAGGGACGCAAACGATGCGACGCGTGGCAACTTGGTGGCGGCGGCCGGATGGTCCGTAAACTGCGAGACCGCAACGACTTGCGGTCCGGCGCCGATCGCGAAGAGATCCTCGGTGAGCGACGGCATGAGCGAGACGATCCGCAGGGGAGCCGCGCGAACCGGCGTGGCGCCGAGCAACGCTATCGCGGCGGCCGCAGCTAGAACGCGGCCGCGAACGAGAGCAGGATGCACGTGCGACGAATTACACCGCGCTCAGCGAGAAACATCCTCCGCCCGCAGCGCGGGTTCGGCGAGCGCGAAGCGCGGCTCGAGCGGCTCGTCGGTCTCGCAATCGTCGAACGCGCTCCAAACGTCATCCCGAGTGCGCTCGTCGGCTTGCCGGCGCGCGCGGTGAAGATGAGCGAGGCGCGTCCGCTCGCGAACGCGCTCCGTGACGGCAAAGACGAACGCGAGCGCCGCAGATGCTCCGAGCGGCATCCAGCCCTCGACGTGCCAGAACGCGACGTTCGCGAGCGCGAGCGACGCGCAAACGACCGCGCAGACCACGAGCGCGAAGCGGGACATCCTAGGCGGCCGGTTCCCTGCGTTGCACGGCGAGACTCCAGCGGAGAGCTTGCCGAAGATGTTACTCCATTTTGAGGGAAAATGCGACGCCGGCGCGCGGGGCAGCCGGGTTCACGGCTCGACCGCGATGCCGGCGTGGAGCTCGAGCGCGTACCCGGCGACGACGAGGTGGGCCCGCTCGGACGAGCGTGCGAGTCGTTGTTGCATGCGCCCGAGCACGTCGCGGAAGACGCGCCCCGACGGGTACTCCGGCACGACGCCCCACCCGACTTCGTCGCCGACGACGATCGCTAGCGCCCGCGTCCCGGCGAGTGCCGCCGCGGTCGCGGCCGCTTCCGCTTCGAGCGCGCGCGCGTCGAGCGCGGCACCTTCGCCCGACCGCGCGAAGGCCTGCGCCATGCAATGGGCCAGCCAGGTGCCGAGCGAGTCGACGAGCAGTGTCTGGGCCGCTGCCGCTTCGCTCGCGAGCGAGACCAGGCTCGGCGCTCCGGGCGCTGCGCTTTCAACGACGTCCCACTCGGGCGGACGGCGCGCGGCGTGGTGCGCGATGCGCGCCGTCATCTCGGGATCGCCCGGATCGGGACGCGCGGTCGCGACGTAGATGACGGGCGCGCCGCGCTCGCGTGCGAGCCGCTCGGCGAAGCGGCTCTTGCCCGAACGCACGGGACCGGTGATGAAGATACAGGGCACGCGCCGCGTTTGCGCGCGCAAGGGACGCGCGCCTGGTCCGCGTATGCGCTTGCAGTGATTCGCTTTGCGGCGCTGATCGTCGCGCTCGGTGCCGCGCTGCTGCTCGGGCTCTTCGTGGGCGGCTCGGCGCTCGCGCCCGCCGACGTGTTGCATGCACTCCTCCAGCCCGAGCGCGCGGGCGATACGGCGACGATCGTCTGGACGCTCCGCCTCCCGCGCGTGGCGATCGCCGCCTGCGTCGGGGCGGCGCTTTCCGTCTCGGGTCTCTTGCTGCAAGGTCTGCTGCGCAATCCGCTGGTCGATCCATTCTTGACCGGCGTGAGTGCGGGCGCCGCGGCGGCCATCGCCCTCGCCGTCGGCGCGGGCGTCGCGGCCCCGCTCGTCCCCGCGCTCGGCTTTGCGGCGAGCCTCGGAACGGCGCTGCTCGTGGCGGCGCTCGCGCGCCGCGGCACGGGACTTTCCGCCGAACGGCTCATCCTCGCCGGCGTCTCGCTCTCCGCGCTCTTCTCTGCCGTCGTCACGCTCGCGCTCCTGCGGAGTTCGCCCGGTAATGGCCAGACGATCCTCGCGTGGCTCGCGGGGTCGATCGGCGCCCGCGGTTGGAGCGACCTAACGTGGGCGGCTCCGTATCTTGCCGCCGGCCTCACGCTCGCGGCGCTCGCGGCGCCCGCCCTCAACGTTTTGCGACTCGGACCCGGCGTCGCGCGCGCAGTCGGCGTCGATCTCGCGCGCACGCAGTGGCTGGTCCTGGGCGGTGCGACGTTGCTGGCGGCGGCGGCCGTCGCCCTCTCAGGCGTCGTCGGGTTCGTCGGCCTCATCGTGCCGCACGTCGCCCGGCGCATCGTCGGAACGGACGTTCGCGCATCGCTCGTCGCGTCGGCGTTGCTCGGCGCGACGCTCGTGCCCCTCGCAGACGCGCTCGCGCGATCGCTCGTCGCGCCGGCAGAAGTTCCGCTCGGCGTGCTGCTCGCGTTCATCGGTGTGCCCGCGTTCTTGTATCTCTATCTACGTCCGGCCACGGCGACGCGACTTTGGGGCACGTAACGCTCGAAGGGGTGCGCGTTGCGGCCGGGGGACGCACGTTGCTCGACGACATCAACCTCGACGCGCTGCCGGGTGAACTCGTCGCGATCGTCGGCTCCAACGGCGCCGGCAAGACGACGCTGCTGCGTGCGATTGCCGGTTTCATCGCGCCTACGGCCGGACGTATCGCAATCGACGGAATCGCCCTCGCCGCGATGTCCGCGCGCCAGCGCGCGCGCGCCGTCACCCTCATCGCGAGCGACGCGGAAGTGCCGTTCGGCACGACGGTGCGCGAAGCGATCGCGATGGGCCGCTTCGCCTACCGGTCTTGGTGGGACTGGGCGGCCGAGGACGACGGCGGCGCGATCGATGCCGCGATCGAACGCGTCGCACTAGGCGGTTTCGAAAAGCGCCCCTTCGAAACGCTCTCCTCGGGCGAACGGCAACGCGCCTGGCTCGCACTCGCCCTCGCGCAAGACGCGCGCCTCGTCCTGCTGGACGAACCGACGTCGCACCTCGACCCGCGGGTCGCGCTCGAAGTGTCCTGCGTGATGCGCGGCATAGCGACCGGAAACACGACCGCCTTCATCGTGACGCACGATCTCAACGAAGCGGCCGCCGTCGCCGATCGCATCGCCGTGCTCGGTGAAGGCGGACTGCTCGTGTGCGCGCCGCCGGACGACGCGCTCGATCCGCACATTCTCGAACGCGCCTACGGCATCGCGTTCGATCGCGTGATGGTCGACGGTTTCGCGCGCGTCATCCCGCGCGGTTTTCGCGGCTCGCGAGCGCTTACGGAAACTTGAAGACGCTCTCGATACCGAGCGAACTCTGGTGGTTGCGACCGTTCGGCAAGCCGCTGATCGGATCGACGCCGGCAGCGCGATAGGTGAAGTTGTTGCCGTCGGCGCTGTCGAGGCGGTATTCGACGCGGAAGAGGTAGTTCGAACCCGGCGTGTAGTTGAGCGTCGCCGTGTTCGATTGCAAACGCTGCGCGATGCCCGTGCGGAAGCCGTCCACATCGTGAAACGTCTCCTTGCGCAGCGACAGCCCGAATTGCGGACGAAATTGGTACGTCGCGTAGCCCGCGATACCGTTCCAGTGTGCAACGCCGACCGCGCCGGCAAGCCCAGCGATCTGCGTCCCGTTGTCATAGTTCGCAACGAGCGTGAGCGCGCCCGTCGCGTGTACCGTCAGGACGCCATCGTAGAGCATACGGTTCGCGAAAACGGGTGGCAAACCGATCGCACTGTTGCCATTCGCCGCAAAGTCGTTGCCGTTGTAGGTTTGAAGGTTGAGCGAATAGCCGGGTGACGGCGTGAGCAGGAGCGCGCCCTCGAGCGTCTTCTTCTTCTGTACGAACTTCCAATCGTCCCAACCGTTGTTGAGGCCCGCAACGACCGAGACTTTAGAGTTGACCGCGTACGTGGCGCGCACGCCCGTGTGCGTGAACGGGATCGCTTCACCGAAGAGGTACGAACGCGAGTAGTTGCTGTTCCCCGGCGCTTCGATGACCTCCGCACCGGCGAGCGTCGAAAATTTTCCAACCAGAAACGTCACCGGGCCGCCCACGAACTGCAGATAGGCTTGCGTCAAATTCGAACCGGAGCGCGACTGGCCGTTCGAGGCGATCACGTCCGCGTCCGTACCGAAGCTGCCCTCGAACTTCGCGCCGACGACGCTGCCGTTGAGCGTCAACTGGACGTTCGCGTTTTGCAAGTCCGGTACGTTATTGAAGTCGTTTGCAGGTGCCAACTGCCGGCCGCCGTTGGCATCGAAAAACGGGCCGTTGCCCGCATCGAAGATGCGACTGGGGTTTCCATTCGTGAAGCGCACCGCATTCGTTCCGCCGACGGTCGTGTAACCTGCATCGCCCGAACCCGTCAAGGTGATGAGCTTGAACGGCGTGGCGCTCGGCGAAGGCGAGGCCGCGGGCGAAGCGCCCGGTGCGGGCGAGGCCGACGGCGGCTGCGCCGGCGTCGGAGCTGCGACCGGACTCGCCGAGGGCGCGGGCTGCGCGAACGCCGCCGGCGCGATTGCGACCGCGCAGCAGGCACCGACGAATGCGAACACGAGACGGAGAGTAAACAACGCATCTCCTTACAAAGCAAAACTTTGCCGGCGGATGGGCCGGTGGGATTGTCAGCAGTATAGGGACGCCGGACATGCGCCGCATTCGCCACGTGACGCATCGTTGCGCGAATCAGTACGTCGACCGAGCGCCTTGCCGCGAAGCGGCTAAGCGATCGGCCCAGCGGTGCTGCCAGACGCTAACCACATGGCGAACGACAAGTCGGGAACGCGCCTAACGGCCGCCGCTTCGTTCCGTTAAGAGTGCGATTTCGGCGCCGAGGCGCTTTGTGGTCCCGGACTGCGCCATAGGCGAACGTCGCTCGAGATCACCCAACCGTAACGTCCGCGGTGCGGACCGCTCATGATCCTCACGCCCACGGCGTCCTCGTCGGCCGTCGCATACTTGGGGTGGGCGGCCGCCGGCGCGCACGACACGACGACGGCCTGCGTTCCGGGCTCCGCGAGCAACGTATGCGCGATGATGGCGCGCGTGCTGCCCCACTGGCCCGCAGAATAATCGATCAGGCGCTGCCGCGAGTCCCACAAAAAGACATCGGGGTCGACGGCCTCCGAGGCAAGGATCACACGACCGCCCGTGGTCGCGGTGCACAGCGCTGCACGGACGGCCAGTGCCCAGCCGCCCAATGCGAGCGAGGCGATCCCAACGATGGCGGCCCGGCGCAACAGGCGCGACGACTCGGGCATCAGACGCCGGGGGACCGACGCCACTGCGAGACCGTCACACAACGCGACACGAGTTCTCCTTGTTGCCAAGCGTTGACCAACCCCTTTGCGTTGCGCGGAGACGGCGCGTCGCCCCCAGAAGAGCGGCGCCCGTGGGAATCCTCCAGACTCTGGGTAAGGCGCTGCGTCCCGTCGGGGCGGCCGCAGGACTAACCGGCGCGGCGGCACTGCTCAATCGCTCGCTGCGCGACCGGGTCTCCTTGCCGCTCGACCACATCGGCGGCAAACGCCGGCCGTGGAACTGGCGCGGCTACGAGATTTTCGCGACGGAACTCGGGTCGGGCCCAGCGATTTTACTCGTGCACGGCATCTACGCCGGGGCATCGAGCTACGAGTTTCGCCGGCTCGCGCCGCTGCTTGCAGAGCGCCACCGCGTGGTCGTCTTCGATCTGCTGGGTTGCGGACTCTCCGAGATGCCCGATCTGGATTACTCGGCCGAACTCTTCGTCGAACAGATCGTCGATGCGATCGGCGAGTTCACGCACGCGCCGATGACGCTGCTGGGAAGTTCGCTCGGCGGCGCCTTTGCCATTCGAGCCGCAACCCGGACGCAGGACCGCGTGCGGCATCTCGTTACGATCTGCCCGACCGGCCTCGCCGGCATTCTCGACCGCGATCCGAAGCCCGCGCAAACGCTCGTCAAGCGCGTCTTCCGTTCGCCCCTGGTCGGCGAAACAGCCTTCAATGGCCTCGTCTCACGTCCGTCGCTGGCGTGGTTTTTGCGCAATCAGTCGTACGCGGATCCGGCTGCCGTTACGCCCAAAGTCCTCGATCATTATTACGCCGTCGCGCATCAGCCGGGCGCGCGTTACGTGCCGGCGCACTTCGTCGGCGGTGCGCTCAATTGCGACGTCGCTCGCGATCTGCCGTTCGTCGAAGCGCCGCTGCTGGTGCTGTGGGGCGAGGATGCATCGGCGACGAGCCCGGTGGCCAATGCCGCCGAGTTCGTGCGGCTCGCACGAGATGCACGCGCAATTACGTTTCCGCACGCGGGCTTACTCCCGCACGAAGAAGCGCCGCTCGCGACGGCGCGCGCGATCGAGGCGTTCCTAGGGGGCGGGGAGACGACGCGGCCGGACCGAAGCGCGAACGGTATGGCGCAGACAATCGTCCCGAACATTTTCAAAAGTTACGACGTCCGCGGCATCTATCCGGCGGAATTCAATGAAGAGGTTGCGTACGGCATCGGCCGCGCCTTCGTTGCGGAGGTCGGCGCGACGTCGATCGCGGTCGGACGGGATATGCGCCCCTCGGGCGCCACATTGTTCGAGGCCTTCGCACGTGGCGCGAACGAAGCGGGTGCGGACGTCACCGACATCGGGCTCGTCTCGACCGACGCGTTGTATTTCGCCGTCGGCAAATATGGCTTTGCCGGCGGCGTCATGATCACCGCATCGCACAATCCGGCCAACTACAACGGCATGAAATTCACGCGCGACAAAGCGCAAGCGATATCGCTCGAAACGGGGCTTTCGGCAATTCGCGACCGCGTCGCGAAAGGCGACTTCGGCGCGGCCGCCGCGAAGCCGGGCACCATCTCGCAGCGCGACATCCTCGACAACTTCGCAAGCCACTGCCTCTCCTTCGTCGACCCCACGAAGATCAAGCCGTTCAAGATCGCAATCGATGCCGGCAACGGCATGGCGGGGCTCACCGTACCGCACGTCTTCAAGCATCTGCGCTGCGCCGTGACGCCGCTCTTCTTCGAACTCGACGGCACCTTTCCGAATCACCCGGCGAGTCCGATCGAACCCGAGAATATGGTCGACTTGCAGCAGGCAGTCATCGCGAACGGCTGCGATCTCGGCGTCGCCTTCGACGGCGATGCCGACCGCATGTTCATCGTCGACGAAAAGGGCGGCCTCATCGGCGGCGACATCGTCACGGCGCTGGTCGGTATCAATACGCTCAAGCGCTATCCCGGCGCGAAGATTCTCTACAACCTGATCTGCAGCCGCAGCGTTCCCGAAGAGATCGAGAAAAACGGCGGCATTCCCGTGCGCTCGCCCGTCGGTCATTCGCTCATCAAGAAGATCATGCGCGACGAGAACGTCGTCTTCGGCGGCGAACACTCGGGGCATTTCTACTTTCGCGACAATTGGTTTGCAGATTCCGGCATGATCGCGCTGCTGCAGTGCCTGGAAGTCTTCAGCGATGCCGGGCAGCCCGTGAGCGAAGTGATCGCGCCGATCGATACGCGCTTCCGTTCGGGCGAGATCAACAGCCGTGTCCACGATATTCCGGGGAAGCTCAAGGAGCTGCAAGAGCATTACAAAGACGCCAAGATCGATCACCTCGACGGCGTCACGATCGGTTACGATCACTGGTGGCTCAACGTACGGCCCTCCAACACCGAACCGCTGCTGCGCCTCAACGTCGAGGGCGACACGCGCGAGCTCATGGAACGCAATCGCGACGAGGCACTCCACCTCATTCGTTCTTAGGCGCGTACGCTACCCGTGAGGGCTCGCTAAGTGCCGCGGGTTCCGGCGCCCCTGGGGGCGTTGCTCGACGCCCTCGAGCAGATTCTTCGCAGCGACGCGCTCGCCGCGTGGCCGACGCGCGACGACGACCGCGCGCTGCTGCGCGCAACGCGCGAGCGGCTCGAGCGACGCTTTACGCTCGCGGTTCTCGGCGAATTCTCAAGTGGCAAGTCCTATCTGCTCAACGCCTTACTCGGCAAAACGCGTTACGACGAACGCGGCCGGGTCGCCGGCCTGCTCGCAACCGACATCAATCCATCGACCGCGACGATCACCGAGCTCCAATATGGTGCGACGGAATCGGCCGTGGCGAAGTATCCGTCGGGACGTCTGGAGCGCATTCCGATGGACCGGCTCGCGCGCTTCGTCGCCGTCGGCAAGGACGACGAGCGCGGCGTGCTGCACGATGCGATAGCCGCTGACGACGGCTCACCCGCCTTCGTCGTGGTCACGATCGATTCGCGGTTCTTGGAGGGCGGCTTCGTCGTCGCCGACACGCCGGGACTCGCCTCGCTCAACCCGGCTCACCGGCGCGCGACGCTGGGCTACGTGCCGCGCAGCGACGCGGTGCTCTACCTCATCGACACGCAGCAGCCGTTCACCGAAGGCGACGCAGCGTTTCTGGGACTGATCGGCGAGCACGTGCGAACGATCTTTATCTTGCAAACGAAGATCGATCTCTGGCGAATGCCCGAACCTAGCGGCGTGCCGGCTTGGGAAGATGCGCGCGCGCGAATCGTCGATCGTGCCGCGCGCTTCGCGCCCGAGGCCGAAGTGTTTTCGGTCTCGGCGCGCGACTATGCCGCAGCGACGCTCGACGGCGACCCGGAGCTCGCCGCGTCGAGCGGTTTTCCCGCCTTACTGCGCGCGCTCGAACGTTCGCTCGAAACGCGCGCACAGCGCGCGCGCGTCGCACGCACGCTCGGAATCGTCGGCAAGATCGCGGGCACGACCTCAGCGCGCGTGCGACGCGCCATCGCACTGGCGGAGAGCGACCCCGCAGCGCTCGACCGCTCCAAGGAAAACGCCACCGTTACGCTGGTCGATCGCGAGCGCGCGTTATCGCGCGAACGCGACGGCGTCGCGCGCGCGGGAGACGAGCGGCGGTCGTGGATCGCGCGCCAAGGTACGGCGCTCGCCGAACGCGCGGTGCGAGCGCTGGGCAGCGCCATCGACGTCGCCGACATCGAACGCGTCCGCGATCGTGGGAAGTTTCACAGCCTCGTCGATACGACGGTCGCGCCGATCTGGAACGCCTTCGCACGCGAGGTCGCAAGCGACGTCGCCCGCGAGCTCGAGCGCATCGCCAAGCGCGACGGGGCACTGCGGGTTGCCGACTTTGCCGCCGTTCGTCTCGGCGGTGAACCCGGCACCGGCGCCTGGTCGCGCGACCTTGCGCGCGGCATCACCTCGATGATCGTCCTCGGTGCGATCGGCGGCCCGACCGTCACTTTCGTGCATGCCGTCGCGCGGCGCTTCGCCGAGAACCCCTACGGCGCGTACATGAAGCGCGAGCTCCGCGAGGATCTCTCGGCGCGGGTCTTCCCCGCGTTCGAAAGCGACGTCGCCGCATTCGTCGCCGACCTTGCCGCACGTCTGGCCGGCATCTACGATGATGCCGCGAGCGCGATCGAACGCGAACGCGTCGTCGCACGCGCCGAGACGCTCGACCCGATCGAACGCGCTCTCGCGCTCGCCGCGGATACCGGCGCACGCCGGGATGCGCTCGCGCAGCTCGGCAAGCTTGCGGGGCAACTCGGCAAAATCGAAACGCAGCTCGCCGCGCTTGCGCTACCAGAGGAACGCCATGCACAGGACGGTGGTAGGGCGCCCGGCGGAGTCGCGCCGGAGGTTGCGTTCGACAGCGACGCGTACGACCGCGGACTTCGCCCCGAACGCTACCGGGTCGTCGTGCTCGGCGCGCTGCGGCGCGGCAAGTCGAGCCTCATCAACGCGATCGCGGGAACACGCTTGCTTCACGACGACGGCGCAGCGGAAGCGCTCTTTCCCGTGCACGTGCGCTACGGCCGCACGGAGCGCGCGTACGCGCTCGCTCCCGACGGATCGTGGAGCGTTATCGCCGCACCCGAAGCGATGGCCTACGCGTCACGCGCGCCCGTACTCATCGAGGTGCCGTGGTCGATGCCGCGCGAGCTCGTGCTCGTGCATGCGCCGGCCTTCGATGCGGGCAACGTGCAAGCCGAAACGATCGCACTCGCAGCCGCGAAGAATGCAAGCGAGATCCTCGGCCTTTTCTCACGGCAACTTTCCGACCGCGAGCTCGCTCTGTACGAACGCGTCGCGGCTTTCGAGAAACCGATGTTACTCGCGCACACGATCGCCGATAACGAGTCGCCGAACGAACGGCGCACGGTCGTCGACCTCGCGGGGCGTTACGTGCGCGAGCGGGCGATCGGCGTCGCGCGCATCTTCACCATCTCCGCGCTCGACTATCTCGAGGCGGCCCAAACGCACCGCGCCGCCGCCCCCTGGAACGAGCTCGGCGCGCTGCGCGACACGTTGCACGCACACGCCGAAGAGCACATGCACCGCAGCGCCGAACGCGTCCGCCTGGCCGAAGAACTGCAACGCACCCACCAAACCGCCCCCGAGCCTTCACAACCAAACCTTCGGCGCGCCCTGGACCGCCTCTTCGGCCGCAATAAACCTTAAGGACCTTCGCACCTCAACCCGCCGCCGCACAGCACGCCTTCGTCACGAACAAGTTCTAATGAGCAAACGCTTTTGTAAACTTTCAGTAACGCCACCATTCATCAGCAGTGACATCGACTTCAATTCCCGGCCCGCGGCTTGCGGCCGCAGCCGCAAACGCCAAGTATTCGCTGAACCAAGCGTAACATTACGCTCGAATGCGCAGCCGATAGTTCAGCGAATACTGCGAGGGGCGCTCGGTGCTCGCCCCGAATCGCACGTCGTGCTACGCTCGTATATTGTGGGTCCCGCGCAGATCGCGCTCGGCAACGGCGACGCGCTCGTAGGCCGATTGGCGGTCGAGCAGGGGCGCATCAGCGGGCTCATAGCAGGCGACGGACCGAGTGATTTCCGGCTCCCGCGCGGCGCAACGATTGCACCGGGCATGATCGACGTTCACACCAACGGCGCGAACGACGTGCTCTTCAATCGCGATCAAGGTAACGCCGTCGACGTCGCGTCGCATTCGTACGCGTCGCAAGGTGCGACCGGTTTCGTTGCGACGGTCATGACCGCACCGTGGGAGTCGATGCTCCATGCGGCCGCCGAAGTCGCTGAAGCAGCGCACGAGATGGCCGAACGGCCGGTCCCGGGCGCCCGCTGCCTCGGCATTCACATTGAAGGACCGTTCCTCAATCCGAAGTTCCGACGCGTGCACCGGCACGATTGGCTGCTGCATGCGAGTCTCGACCGGGCGAAAGCACTCATCGACGCGTGTCGCGGTGCGCTCGTCATGGTCACGATGGCGCCCGAAGTGGACGGCGTGGCCGAAGCGACGCGCTTCTTCTTCGACCAAGGCATCGTGTGTTCGGCGGGTCACACTTCGGCGAAGTATCGTGACGGCATGCTCGCAATCGGGCTCGGGTTCCGGACGTTGACGCACGCCTTCAACGCCATGCCGCCGCTCGATCACCGCGAACCATCGCTGATCGCGGCCTTCATGCAAGAGGAGCGCACGGCCGTTCAGGTGATTTGCGACGGCTATCACGTCGCGCCCGTCATGATCGACGTTCTGTACCGCATGCTCGGCGAACGGCTCGTGCTCGCAACGGATTACATGGCGCCAGCCGGCGCCGGCTACCGGATCGAAGGCGGCGTCGTTCGCGCGGAAGACGGCACGATCGCGGGCTCCGCACTCCACATGGATCGCGCGGTGCGCAATCTCATGTCGTATGCGTCGCTCCCGTTCGAGCGCGCGATCGTTAATGCAACCGCGGCCCCGGCGCGGCTTTTGGGACTCGAGCGCGAGCGCGGCACGCTTGCGCCGGGCAAACGCGCCGACATCGCGGTCTGGAACGATCGTTACGAAATCCTCACCACGATCGTCGGCGGCGAACCCGTGTACGGCCCACAACATCTGGCGAGCACGCGCACCGTCGCATAACGAAGTCGTCGTAATCACCGGCGGCAGTCGTGGGATCGGTGCCGCAATCGCGCGCGCGCTCGCGGCCGACGGCGCGCAGCTGCTGCTCACCTACCGCGACGACGCTGACGCGGCGCGAGCCGTCGTCGACGAGCTTACGTCAAACGGAACGACGGCGCGTGCAATTCGCGCAGATGTCGCCGAAGAGCGCGACATCGTCGCCGCATTCGCCGCCGCGGCGGAACTGGGCACGTTGCGTGGCGCGGTACTCAACGCGGGGATCACAGGCAGTTTCGGACGCGTCGCCGACCTCGACGCCCGCGACCTTGCGCGCGTACTCGCCGTCAACGTCGCCGGCGCGTTTCTGTGCGCCCGCGAAGCGGTGCGGCAAATGTCAGTACTCCGCGGCGGCTCGGGCGGCGCCATCGTCACCATCGGATCGCGCGCAGCGCGGCTTGGATCGGCCGGCGAATATGTCCACTACGCCGCGTCGAAAGCGGCCGTAGAGACGATGACGCTCGGACTCGCGAGGGAGGTCGCGGCCGAAGGAATTCGGGTGAATCTCGTCGCGCCTGGCCTCATCGAGACGGAGATCCACGCGCGAGCAGGCGATCCCAATCGCCTCGAACGGCTCGCACCCGCCATCCCGCTGGGACGCGCCGGGCGCCCCGAGGAAGTCGCGGAAGCAGCGCGCTGGTTACTGTCACCCGCAGCTTCGTACGTGACGGGCGCGGTCCTAGACGTGGGCGGTGGCCGTTAGCTAACGCCAGAGCGGCGCCGGCTCGCAGTCCTAGAGTACCTCGACCTCGAGGCACGTCACCCCTGGTTCCCGCCGGAGATTTTGTCCCCCGTCAACCGCCGAAGACGACACGACCGACCAAATCGACGCTTATCAAACGATTCCCGAACTCACACACTACGTGACGATCGATTGCGTCGTCGCGTGATGCACGAGTGCTTGCTATCTGTTCCAGATGGGCTATAATGACGTTCCAGATGGTCAACAGCTTCGAAGACGTCGTTGATGTGCTTGGAGGCGCCAAAGCGCTTGAAGACGGCGAGCTCCATTCTTTTTTCGACTTCGACCGCGTCATCCACGCCGGCGTCCCTATCGGGGCGTTTCAGCACGCGGTCGACCTCATCGGAGGGTCTGAAGCGACGATTGCGACCGCGATCGGCATCGCACGGACGACGTTGAACCGACGTAAGGTGAGCGGTCGTTTCGTCTCCGAAGAGTCAGAGCGCGTGGTGCGTCTTGGGTTGATCGTTGCTCTTGGAAAGCAGGCCCTCGGATCGACGCGTGCCGCGGGTCGCTGGCTCGTAAAACCTAACCGCGCGCTTGGGGGACGCGTTCCGCTCGAGCTGCTTCAGACCGATGTCGGCGCGCGCCAAGTTGAAGCGGTGCTCGGTCGTGCGCTTCTTGGCGGCTATAGCTGATGCAGGTGTATCGGGTGGCGTATCGCGCGTATGCAAAGGCCCCTCTCGACGGAGAGGGGTCTTTCTTGTACGGTGGCCGCTGGTCGAGCGTGGGGACGCGCATGGTCTATATGTCATCCGCGTTGACACTCGCGATGCTCGAATTTCTCGCTCACGTCGACGTTGGAGATTTCGACCCTAATCACGCGCCTGAACTCATTTACGTTGCGGCGATCGTACCGGACGCGGCCGTTCTCTCACTCGATGCGATCGGCGTAAAGCTTCCCGCAAACTGGAGCGACCTGCCGGCGCCCGCTATCGGCGCCGCGATCGGTGATGGCTGGATTCGCGAAGTACGGCCTCTTGGACTCAGCGTGCCGTCTGTCCACATCCCGTCAGCGATGCCCGAGCGTAACGTGCTCTTGAATCCGCTGCATCCAAGATTCTCGGAAGTTCACCATTCGATCGACGAACTGACGTACGATCGGCGCCTACTTGCAACAAGACGTACCCGCGAGAGCGCTACTGACCTATAGCCGCTAATGTGAGATTGCGGCAATCCCGTTAGTAGTCGGCGGCGGCGCGAACTTCTGCGAGCGGCTTGTTCAGATCCGCGAGCAGTTCGGGACCGACGATGGCGAAGGGTGTCGTTCCGTAGCTCAGTAGGCGCTCGTGAAAGTCAACGAGCGAACCTTTAGCGCCCATCCGGCTCCGGTACGCGCCGAGCAGCGTTTCGAGTTGGAGCCGGCCGACGGTGTACGAGATTACGTAACCGGGCCCGAGTGCGATGCCCGCGACAGCAGCGCGCGCCTGGTCCGTCGGAAAGCCGGTTTGATCCGCGAAGTATTTCACCGCGCGCTCGTAGGACCAGTCGCCACTCGCAAGCTCGGGATCGACGACGGCGCGCGCGCCGCGCACGCGCTCCCATTGCGCGGCATCGTAGCGCGCATCGAGATCGTGATCGGCATACAGCCCGAGCTGCCAGAACATCTCTTCGCCGTAGAACGCCCAGCCTTCCGCGAATACGCCGCTGTCTTGGATCTTGCGCACGAAATCGGGATGACGGCGCGCGATCGAGAGTTGCAGAAAATGTCCCGGAATCGCTTCGTGGGCGCCGGTCTCAAGGATGCGGTCCTGATCGAAATCTTGATTTGGGTCCAGGCGTTTTGCGGCGTCCGCGAGCGACACCGGCGGCGTGATGAAATAGAAGCCGGTCGTATCCTTGCTAAAGAGCAGCGGCGGATTCATCGATGCGCCGGGCGACACGGGCTGCAAAAACTTAGGTGTCTCCACGACGTCGATGCGGCCGAGCCAGCTCGGCACCTCGATGACGTGATGTTCGGTGACGAAGGCGCGCAGCTGTGCGATGCGGTCCCGGTAATAGCCGACGAGGGCGGCGCCGCCCGGCGCGAGTCCGCCTCCGCTCTGGAAACCAATCGGCGTACCACGCTCCGCCGCGGCGCTTTCCACCCACGTTTGCTCGGCCCAACCGTGCGCTAGTTCGTCCGTTCCGAGACGCTCGACATCAGCGCCGGAAAACGGAAGGAGTTGTTCGTCACGAAGCATCGCGTCGTAGGCGGGGCGACCCATCGCAAAGTTCTCCGGCCACGCGGCCACGTGCGCGTCGATATACGTTTTTGCGCGAGCGATCGCGTGCGCTGTCTCGTCGCGCGCCGTGACGAAGGTCGCGAATCGTGCAGGCGAGATTTGCGACTTCGCCGCCGCAGTTAGCGCGCCGTTCAAGAAATCCGGCGCGCCGCCGAGCTCTTGCGATCCGACGATCCCCTGCAAATGGCCCGGATGCGTGACAAGCGCTTCACCGGCGGTGATGTAGGCCGGCGCACCTGCAAGTCGCGCGACGATCTTCGTCCACGCAGCGTCGACGTCGGCGGCAGTCGCGCCGTTCGTTCCGGCGATCGGCACGTGCTGAAACTGAATGAAGATCGCGTTGACGATCGCTTGCGACGGCGCTGCGTAGTCTTTCTCGTAGGATGCGTACACCGTGTACTGGCGCTCGTACGAAACGAGCTGTGCGCGCAACAGTGCGGCATCGTCACGGTCGACGAGCGACGCGCCGGCAACCGGAATGGCTGCCAGTTGCGCTTCCCAGCGGCGGATCGATGCAAGGTCCGCCGCGTTTTCCGCAACCGAGGGCGTGTCGAGTTTTCCGTCCTCATCGGAGAGGCCCAGACTCGTCGCAACGAGTGGGTGGCGCGTTGCCCATGTGAACGTCATGTCGCGCGCGAGCGCTTGCAAGCGGTCGCGCGGCGCTGTGGCCGCGTATGCCGAGCAAGGTGTTACGAGCAGCGCGCAGATGAGCGCGCTACCGGCGACGGCATGACCGATCCGAGAAGCGTACAACGAACCAACCTTTTAGCGAGGGACCCGCGGTCGTTCGTGAGCGCGGCGACGGCGCCTTGCGTCTTTAGCTGGCGGCCGTCCGCCTTTGTACGGCATGTAAGCCGCACTCGACCTTGTCGAAGCCGGCCGGCGGCCGCTATGCTCGGTTCGACGCCTAGGGTCCGGCGATCGGCGCCGGCAACCGTCTCCGGTTGACGCCGGTCGATGAGGGACGATGAACCTCCTGGACGAGCTCGAAGCGCGATCGGTTACGATTCTGCGCGAAGCCTACTTCCGTGTCTCTCCGTTATGCATGTTGTGGTCGATGGGGAAGGACAGCACTGCGCTGCTGTGGCTCGCGCGCAAGGCGTTTTTCGGAACAGTGCCCTTCCCCGTCGTGCTGCTCGACACGGGCATGGAATTGCCGGAAGTCTATGCGTTCCGCGATCGCATCGCGCGCGAGTGGCAGCTCGAGCTGCAAAACGAGGATTGTCCTCCCGAATCGGAAATCGACCCGAGCTTACCGCCGGCGACGCGCGCCGCGGCGCGCAAGACGGCGGGATTGCGTGCGCTCGTCGAACGCGGCCGGTACCGCGGCGTAATCGCGGGCATCCGGCGTGACGAACAGGCGACCCGTGCGAAGGAACGCGTCTTCAGTCCGCGCGCAGCCGACGGTTCGTGGGACGTCGTGCGCCAACCGGCCGAGCTCTGGGACGTCTATCACACCGATATCCCCGATCGCGCCCATCTACGCATCCATCCGCTGTTGCATTGGACCGAAGTCGACATCTGGCGTTACACGCAGCGCGAGAACATTCCGTTCGTGCCGCTCTACCTTGCCCGCGACGGTAAGCGTTACCGATCGCTCGGCGAAAAAAATATAACGGTCCCAATCGATTCGTACGCAGCGACGATCGACGAGATCATCGCAGAACTCGCGACGACGCGAGCGCCCGAGCGCGCCGGCCGCGTGATGGATCACGAAAGCGAAGACGCCTTCGAACGGCTGCGTACCGGAGGGTACATGTAATGATCTCGAACCGCGCGCTGCCACAGTTGCGCATCGTTGCGGTCGGCCACGTCGACCACGGGAAGTCGACGCTCCTGGGCCGCCTGCTGCACGACACGGGAAATCTGCCCGACGGGAAAGTCGCCGAAGTGCGGGCTGTCAGTGACCGGCGCGGCGGCCCTTTCGAGTGGTCCTTCGTACTCGACGCGCTGCAAAGCGAGCGCGATCAAGCGGTTACGATCGACACGACGCGCATCTGGCTGCGGCTCGCGCAGCGCGAGATCGTCTTAATCGATGCGCCCGGCCATGAAGAGTTTCTGCGCAACATGGTCACTGGTGCCTCGGACGCCGACGGTGCGTTGCTGGTCGTGGATGCGGCGCAAGGCGTCGGTGAACAGACGCGTCGCCACGCACTGCTGCTCGAGCTCATCGGCGTGCGCCAAGTCGTCGTCGCGATCAACAAGATGGACCGCGTGCAGTACGACGAGCGCCGTTACGCCGAGATCCGTGCAGACCTCGACACGTTGCTCGCTCGCATCGGCATCGTTCCGAGCGCCGTGGTCCCGATCGTCGCCCGCGACGGCGACAACGTCGCGACCGCGGCGCTGACGATGCCGTGGTACGACGGCCCGACGATCGTTAGCGCGATCCTCACGTTGACGCCGCTGCGGCGCGAGGACGGCGCCGCGCTGCGCCTGGCGGTGCAAGGTGTCCTGCGGCACGACCTCGAGCGCATCGCCGTCGGGCGGATCGAGGCGGGTTCGCTGCGCGTGGGCGACGAGGTCGTGCTCTCGCCCGGTGCGGGCCGCGCGCACGTCAAGACGCTCGAGACGTGGCCGCCTTGCGAAAAGCGCGAAGCGCACGCCGGCGAATCGATCGGTTTCACGCTCGACGCGCCGCTCTTCGTAGAACGCGGCGACATCGTCAGCGATCCGGCATCCATACCGACGGCCGCGACGCGCTTCCGCGGGCGCTTGTTGTGGCTGGGGCGGCGACCGCTGCGCATGGGCGACCGTCTACGCATGCGTATCGGCACGCGCCTCGCCCACGTGGAAGTCGAGACCTTCGAACGCGTCGTCGAAATCGCGACGTTGCGCGATGGCGACGCGAACTTCGCCGAAACGAACGACGTTGCCGAGGTCATCTTACGCAGCCGCGAGATTCTCGCGCTCGACGCCGTCGCGCGCCATCCGGGCTTGGGGCGCTTCATCCTACTCGACGGTCTCGATGTAGTCGCGGGCGGAACGATACTCGCGACGCTCGCCGTAGAGCGCGCAAACATCGTTCCGGTCGGGCACCTGCTCGACCGCGACGCGCGTGCGTGGCGCAACGGCCACCGTGGCGCCGTGTTGTGGCTGACCGGCCTGCCGGGCGCCGGCAAGTCGACGCTCGCAATGCTCGTCGAGCGCCGCCTCTTCGAGCGCGGCGTGCAAACCTACGTTCTCGACGGAGATAACGTGCGGACCGGGCTTTGCAGAGATCTGGGTTTCTCGACCGCGGACCGCAGCGAGAACGTACGGCGCGTCGCTGAGGCGGCAGCACTCTTCGCCGACGCCGGCGTCGTCGCGATCGCGGCGCTCATCTCGCCGCGCCGCAGCGATCGCAAGATGGCGCGGGCGGCTGCTGGCGGCGCGTTCAACGAAGTCTACGTGAAAGCGGACGCCGCCCTGTGCGAGCAGCGCGATCCCAAGGGGCACTATGCGAAAGCGCGGTTGGGCGAGATCGACGGGTTCACGGGCATCACCGGTGACTATGAAGAACCACTCGACCCGGACCTCGTTGTCGACACGGGCGTCCTGTCGATCGAGGCCGCCGTGGCGTCGATATTACGCTACGTTTCCGAACGCATCGCGGTCGCTCGCGAACCGCAGGCCGCAATCTGAACGCCGATCGGCGACCCTCGGCTAGCTCGGCCCGCACCACGTACGCCGGCGGAACGAGGGTCTGCGAACGAACAAACTGATCCCGGCGAGGACGCTTCACCGGCATCTTGAAAAGGCCGCCCGGGGGGCGCTATGGCAATCGAGCGATTGGATCACTACACGATTCGGACGTCGAGACTCGAAGCCACGCGGCGATTCTACGTGGATGTCATCGGACTGCGCGATGGACCGCGGCCGCCGTTCGCCTTTCCCGGAGCGTGGCTTTACAGCGGCGAGATGCCCGTCGTCCACGTCATCGGCGCGGAAGCGAGCGGCTCCGGAACGGGGACGATCGACCACGTTGCGTTCCGGTCGACGCATCTGCAGCAATTGCGCGACCGGTTACGCGAAGCTGCGCTTCGCTTTGAAGAGCGCACCGTGCCGATGCTCGGCGTACATCAAGTTTTTATCGAAGATCCGAACGGCCTCACGATCGAACTGAACTTCGACCCTGCCGAACTTCCCGCTGCGACGTAGTTGCGATGCGCTATCGCGAGAAAGCAACGTTCGGCGATGCGTCGTTACTGGGCATCCTACCGGATACGTCCTATCCGGATCATCGCATCGAGGCGCTCGATAAGCGCTTTATCTACCACCAGCGTAACGCCGCGGTCGAACGCATTGCAACGGGATTTCGCTGGGCGGAAGGACCCGTCTACTTTCGTGACGGCGGCTATCTTCTGTGGAGCGACATACCGAACAATCGCATCATGCGTTGGCTCGAGGATGACGAACACGTCAGCGTTTTTCGCGCGCAGTCCAACAACGCCAACGGCAATACGCGCGATCGCGAAGGACGCTTGGTCACCTGCGAGCACGGTGCTCGGCGCGTCACGCGCACCGAACTGGACGGCACCATCACCGTTATCATGGACGCTTTCAACGGGAAGCGGTTAAACGCGCCGAACGACGTGGCCGTCACCGCGGACGGCGCTGTGTGGTTCACCGATCCCGGCTATGGCATCCTCGGCAACTACGAGGGCGACAAAGCTGCATTCGAAGTACCGGTCGCCACGTACCGCATCGACCCGCAGACGGGACGCAGCAGCGTGGTCGCCGACGATTTCGTGCGGCCCAACGGCCTTGCGTTCTCGCCTGACGAGAAGAAGCTGTATATCGTCGATAGCGGCATCACGCATGGCGGACCCGCGCACATCCGCGCCTTCGACGTCGACGGTCCCAGCATCAAGAACGGCCGCATTTTTGCCGAAGACTTCGCACCCGGCTTGACCGACGGGCTGCGAGTCGATGTCGATGGGAATCTCTGGTGCAGCATGGGCTGGGGCGATCCCAGAGAGAACGGCGTCGGTTGCTATACAGCGCAAGGCGAGCTCATCGGTAAAGTTCGTTTGCCGGAGCCATGTGCGAATTTGTGTTTCGGTGGAAAAAAGAAGAACCGCCTCTTCATGACGGCAAGTACCTCGGTCTATGCGCTGTACCTCGATGCGCAAGGCGCCTTAACGCCCTGAAGCGCGCGAGAACGGCGAGCGAGAAGGGATAGCGTGCAATGAGGATCGTCATGACGGGCGGCGCGGGATTTATCGGGCGCCGTCTCTCGCAACGTTTGCTGCGCGACGGTCGCGTAACCCGCGCGGACGGCACGCAGGCTCCGCTCGAGAAGCTCACGCTCTTCGACGTGAAGACCGTCGACGATGAGGTCGCCCGGGATGCGCGCGTCGAAGAGATCGTGGGCGACATCCGGGACTTCGATACCGTGCTTGGAGCAGTCGCCCCCGATACGGCCTGCGTCTTCCATTTCGGAGCCGTCGTGAGCGCCGGTGCCGAGGCGGACTTCGACTTGGGAATCGCCGTGAATCTGGACGGGACGCGCAACGTCCTCGAAGCATGCCGGCGGCTTACCGTGCCTGCCCGCTTCATCTTCGCGAGCAGTTTGGCCGTCTATGGCGGAGAGTTACCTCCCGTGATCGACGACGCGACGCCGCTGTATCCGCAGACTTCCTACGGCACGCACAAAGCCTGCGGCGAGCTGCTCGTCAGCGACTACAGCCGCAAAGGTTACGTCGATGGACGCGCGCTTCGTTTTCCGACGATCCTAGTGCGTCCCGAACCCAATCTCGCCGCCTCGACGTTCGCTTCGACCATTATCCGCGATTCGCTCGCCGGACGTGACGCGCTGTGTCCCGTTACGCAAGATTCCGTGATGGCCGTGATGTCGGTACACCGTCTCCTGACGTGCATCGCGTCGGCGGCCGACCTTCCCGCAGCAGCCTTCGGCGCGCAGCGTGCGCTGCTGTTGCCGGCGATCTCCGTTTCGGTCGCTGCGCTCATCGACGGCGTCCGCCGCGCCGGCGGCGAGGCAGCGGCCGGTCGTATAACAGTTGCGCCCGATGCGATGATTCAGAAAATCGTCGATGGTTGGCCACGCGGCGTGAAGGCGGAACGCGCACTCGGCATGGGCCTCTCTGCGGATGCGACGATCGACGAAATCATCGACGCCTACACGGCGGACGATCTACACGCCGTGTCATAATCGACCGGTCAAGCAAGCGCTCGGACTCTCGAAGGGAACCTGAACGTAGCAACTCGGAAATACCGAAACGTAGGGCTATCGCCCCCCATTCGTAGGGCTTACGAATCAATTTTGGAGCAATACTCTCACCGTGGATCTTTTACACGCGGCCCTAATCCATTTTCACTCGTTGTTCGCCGCCTTCGGGCACATGATTCTACCGTGGTCGACCAGCGGTAGCGCCACTGGCTAAATCCAACGCCGTACAAAATACGTCAAGTGAGTGGGCGGCCAAATCTGGTTGCCGAGGTCGCTAGGACGTAAGTTGGACGGCGTTGGGACGATGCCGTCCGACTCTTACGGGTATGGAGAACGTCATCATCCAAAACGTCGTCCAGCTTGCGCCGCGCAAGGCTGCTTATGAGGATGCGGTTGCCGCATATCTTTCAGGGCGGTCGATTTCTTGTGTAGGCGCCTTGAACGGGCACGAAGGCGTTCAGGCGTCGCTCTTACGTTCCAGAGCGTTCCTACGTTTGGGAAGGCTTTCGGACGTTATTGATGAGCTTGGTAGCGCGATTCCACGTTTCACCGATCACGCGCGGTCTGCCGAGCATCAATTCCTCTTAGGAACGACCCTGGCTCGGAGCGGCCAGTTCGACGAAGCCTCCGAAGCCTTAGCGAACGCCCAGGCGTATGCCGACTCGAGCAGCGACCCGGAGTTGATCGCCGAAGCTGCGTATTACCGCGCGCTGACGGCGTTCATGAGTAGGGACATTTCTCGTGCCCAGGAGATCGCCACAAGTTTCCTCGACGATCGAACCGGGTCTCCGCACGCGCGCATCATGGAATTGCTCGGCCTCGTCGCCGGCATACAAGGCGACGTTGAAAAGCAAATCATGATGCATCGTGGCGCAAGCGAACACCTAACTCGGATCGAGCACCGCGACCTGTATGCCGAAGCGAATACGCTCAACAACCTTGCCGTTCCGGTCGCGGAAGTCAATCCCCCCGGCGTAGCCGAGTACGTGCGAAGCCGCGCCGCAGCCATCGCCTGGAATGACGAGCTGCGCGGTCCGCGGTTTCACGTCATTCACCACCTAGCGTGGCTCGATGCGCTCGCGGGCAACCATCTCTCGGCTTTCCGTAACTTTAGAACGGCCGTCGCTCTGGCGCCCACGACGGCGCGTCGTGCAGAAGCGCTCGCGGGCCGCGGCTACCTAGCGCGCGAGATGGGCGAGACGATCGGCGCCGCCGAGTGCATCGCCGACGCGCAGGATCTCGCACAGCAAATTGACTGGAACGCGACCGATGACGACGAACGACTGGCTCTGCTGCAGTTAGCAACGCTCGTCGCTCCCGTTGACTCCAGTCGCGCCGCATCGTACGTCGATCGCTATAAAGCGATCCCGAAAAAAATCAAGCCCCTCAACGTGGCTGCCCACGGCGACCCGCTGTATCGCGCGAAGGAAGCACACGCCTTTGGCCTGGTCGCCAAAGAGCATCTGGGACCGACGTTCGCCGTTCCGCTGCTGCAGACGGCGCATGACCTCTTTCGATCCGTTTCGAGTGGCTGGCGCGCGGCCGTCGTCGCGATGGACCTGTACGACGCGGCGCGCGATCCCGCGATGCTTCAGTACGCTCGGGAACATGCGGTGCGGATCCCACAGTCGTGGCTCGCCCGCCGCGTGGCACGGTTAACGGACCTTACGGAACGGTCCGCTTAAGTCGAGGAGATCAGCCGACAGGGGCCGGCTGCTTCACGCCGCCAAACGGGCGGGATGGCGAAACGTCGGCGTCGATGTACCATCGAGGACAAGTTCTCCGTTATTACGTCGGGTTGGCGCGGTAAACGATTACAGCACCAACGTGGGTGCGATTCGTTATGCGAAGCGACTATCGAACGCGTATACTCCGCCATACCCTAACGTTAGGCCAGCTCTGACGGTGAACACTGAGCAGGATGTCAGTAGAGGTGGCGGCCCATCCAGATCGGCGCTTACACCGTTAGACGCATGCCACGGACTACCTGAGTTGGCACCCACGGACTTCGCGAAGATGACTAGTCGGAAAGCGGCAAAATGACCAAGGCCGATGCGCGCGATCGAGCGCTTCTTCACGATTTGCACATCGAGATGGCGAGCCATCGCTTCACGCCGATCGGCGATGAGGCTTTGCGCGCGGTCGTACGCGTCGCTCTCGCGTACACGCATGTCAGCTCGCCCGACGATTCCATCTCGCGCGACGTCATCGAAGAGTTCGACGAAGATTCCCTTGCGCTCGTTGAGATTCTCACGCTCGCGGTTCTTCAGCGCAAGACGTCGATGAGAGACGTCGAGAACCTAAACCTCGGCTTCGGTTAAAGCGTCTGGGCCGTTTCCTCACCCTCGAGCACGGCGCGCAGTCTCTTGCGCCCCCGCCGAATCAACGTTTTCACGGTGCCGAGCGGCAGGCCCACGCGCCCGGCAATTTGCTTGTGCGTATAACCCTCGAGGTACGAGAGCTCCACCACTAATTTTTCGCGAGCTGGTAAACCATCGATCGCGAATCGCACTCGCGTGAGTTCCGTCTCGCGAAGAAACGTGGACTCCGCACTCGCCTCGCAAGGGTGACCTTCAGAGAGCGGAAGCCACACCAAATGCTTTCGGCGGACTGCGTCGATCGCTGCATTGACGGCAACGCGGGACAGCCATTTCCCCACGTCCTTATCGTGTACGATGTGGAAACTCGTCGCGAGCTTGACGAAGACCGTTTGCGTAATATCGTCCGCGTCAGCAATATTCTGCACGCGACGGTGGACGATCGAGCGGATTGCGCCGTAGTGTCGCGCATACAGAACTTCGATCGCTCGATCGACTGAGAGTTGGTCCTGGAGGGGCTGCTCGAGTGGGACGTAGCGAGGAGAGCGAAGCTCGTCGCAACGCAGGTCCTCGGTCACCATATCGGCGCGTTGTAACGGTAGCGGTCTACAACCACGGTCATCGGCTTTCGCAGGATGGCGATTTTTGGGCGAGGTCGTACTGTGCGCGATGCAGGCGCGAGCGGTATTTCGAATTGACCGCACGTGTTACACGACGCCATTTGACGCTGGCGGCTCGACGGATTTCGAGGCGGCGGTTTCAGCACGTACACCCGGTAGGTCGGATCGGCGTAAGCGCTAAGCCAATTCGGCAACAGGGCCATTGCCTGGCCGAGGGGTGAGTCTCGCTTTACGATGAGGGTATCGACGCGGTGCTTCGTAAGGACGGTGCGCCAATCCGCGCCGAGCGTTACGATGTCAGCGTAGTCTTTCCAAACCGCCGGCGGAAACGGATCGGCACGTCCGTCGATAAAGACACGGTCGTCCGGATGGTCGAGAAAGAGACTGCACCACGCGAAGTTCGCGCAGAACACATTATGCGTGCCGGCAATGCGCTCCATTGCCGCGACCGCGGAAAGCGGCAAGGGACTCTTCGGCCGTTGCAGGCCGTCCGGTCGATGAATGACACCGACGACCACCGCGACGCAGGCGAGTCCCATCGCCGCGTGCAGGACGATATCGAGGGTACGTTTCGTCTCGAGCGGTTTCGCCGTACGCCCGCGCTGCGTCAAAGAACGCGAGACCGAGTCCGCGACGAGCGGTGCGACGGCGAGCGCGAATATCGCGATGTTGCGAGCCGCCGTAAGTAGCAGATAGGCCGTAACGCCGAAAAGGAAGCGGTCGCGCCAGCGACGCGGTGCGGTTCCGATGCCCCACGTCAGCGCCGTAGCGAGTAGTGGCAACGCACCGAGCACGAACCACACGTCGTCGACGTCGGTGATTCTCCACTCGTTGATGTACTGGCGGATGGGACTGCCAAAGAGCGTGACGGCGTAGCGTGGTAGCTCCCAGCCGAGCGGATTACAGCAGAGCGCGACCGCGACGCCGCAGGCGATAAGCATGCTGCGCCGGACTCGCGGCGTCCAGCCTCGTTCGTCGCAAACGCAGCCGACGGTCGCGACGGCGGCGAGCACGAATGCGAGCATGGCACTCGCGTGAAGATTCGCCCATAGCATCGCCACCGGAATCGCGAACCACGCCGCCGGTCCGTCCAATTCCAAGAGCAACAGAAATGCTGCGAGCAGTGGCCACGCAACGACTTGCGCGCGAACACCGAACGATCCGAAGAGCGCTATGGCGGTGACTGTGGCCGCCGCTGCAGTCATGGCGGGCGTCGCGCCACGTCGCGCAGCACGTATAGCCGTCAAAGCCACTGCGGCGACGGCACAGCACGCGACGGCGACCTTGAAGATCGCGCCGCCGATGGCCGCACGGCCGAGGAACGCGCAGATACCGAACAACCACTCTTGCGGCATCCACGGGGCGCCGGCAGCGGTGAACGTTTCCATTCCGAGCGCGTGCGGTAAGCGGTGCGTCGTCAAGACCGCCTCGCCGAGCCAGCGTTGCCACCAGAGATCGCCATCGCCCGGTGGTGTACCGGTTGCCGTCGAGATGAAATACGCGGCGAAGATGACCAGTAGATAGCACCATGCCCACTTCATCGCGCACCACGTTCGTATAAATCGAACGCTTCATCGCGCGCAGCGACGTGCCACTGCTGGGGCAGCAATGCGAGCACCGCTCCGAGGGCGTGACCGCGGCGGACGACGACCGTATCGATGCGCCATGCGGTCAATCGGTGTCGCCAAGCCGGATGGAGTTCCGACATCGCGTTTTGATCCGAACGGACGCGCTTGGGATACGCCCAAGCGCGGCCATCCATGAAGACCGCAAGGCCGGGCAATCCGCTTGCGATGACGACATCGCAGTCGGCAATGTCGGGACAGAAAACACGATGGTCGTGACGCTCTGCGACGAGCTGCGTGAGGATCATCGACGACGGACGAGCTGCCGGCGGCGCAGCGCTTGCGACGCCGGCGCTCGCTATGATGCCGATTGCGGCCGTCGCGACGAGCACGTCGCGCTCGAAGCGGCGCGCCACGCACCAGCCGCGTCCTTCACAAGACGCTTGGATCGCGCGCGCGATCCCTGGGCCGGCTGCGACGGCGAATGCGGGCAGGTAGGCGACGTCCCATAACGTCAGCAGTGCGGCGCCGAGCGCGATGAGAACGTCGGGGGGTCGCAAACGGCGACCGACGCTCGAGACACACGCTGCGATCGCGAGCGCGATAAATCCGAACGCATACGCGCCGCCCGAGGCGTTGTACGGCTGCCACGCCGAGAACTCGCGCAAGGCTGGATCGAGGCCCATCACTCCGAGTGCATGCCGCTCGAATCCCGGGCCCCACGGTGTCGCCAGGCTCGCGATCGCAGCGCCGGCGGCGGCGAGCGCAACGTAGCGTGAAGCGACGCTGAACCCGCGTTCGTCGACGATCGTTCCGATGGCGCAGAGCAGCGTAGCCACCGGCGCCAGCAGACCGGCCGGAGCGATATTGCACCACACGGCCGTGAGCGGAATCGCGGCCAAGGACCAACGTCGATCGCGCGATTCGAGCGCGAGCAAGAGCGCACCGAGGAACAGCCAGTTCAGGTTGCCGGAAATCGAGAGCGGCGTCCCGCGCGTTGCCAGGACCGCAACGCCGAGAACGACGACCGTGAACGGCACAGCGAGCCCGCGCGCTTTGCAGCGCGCGTAGAGAGCTACGAGCGCGGCCCAAAGCGTCGCAAAGGTCAGGATTGCGAGCGCTTCGGTGCCGCCGGCCGCGTTCGCGAGGTACAGTATCCCGTCGCCGAGCCATCCGTATGGGCTACTCGCGGCACCCGATGACGAAAATGTTTCCGGCCCGAGGACGAGCGGTACGGCATGCGTCGTGATAATCTGCCGGCCGAGCCACATTGAGAGCGATGGCGGCGCCGGAGTCGACGACGCGACGTGAACGGCAAACGTGCCCGCGCCGAGGACGATCGCAAGTGCGATCGCGACCCGCGCCGTCCGAGATAGTCTCGCTTCGGAGAATGCGGGCGCAACCACGGTCGTCATTCGAGAACGAGGCGATCCCGGAGGAGCACGCCGCGGTGCCACCCTGCCGCACCGAGTTCGACGACGGTGCTTGCTTCCGAACACGCGAATACGAGCCGATGCCGCGCAGCGGAGTGGACGACTTTGAGAACGTTGCCGGCTTCATCCAGAAAGAAGAGATCGAGTTCGGAGCGCATGCCGATCGTGTGCACCGCATTGCAGCGAGCGATCCAGAGGCCTTCGTCCGGATCGATCTTCGCTCGCCCGAGTAGACCGACGCCTCGCGTCCACGGATTATCCGCGAGCGCGATCTTTCGCCCGAGAATTCTGTCGCCCGACAGATTTCGCAACGTCAACATCAGTGCGGCACCATACCAGCGACCATTGCAACGCCGAGCGCGCCCGTCATGTACGGCGCAAACGCGATCGGTTCGTGACGGCGCTTACGAATCACGCCGACCGCGGCGGCAACGAAACAGGCGCCCGCGAAGACGACGAGCGCACTGCCAAGACCCAAGAGCGCGCCACCGAGCGCCGCGAGCTTCACATCGCCCCAGCCCATGCCGCGGCCTTTGGATGCGAGCGCAGCGGCGCCGAAAAGGGCGAAGACAGTCAGCGCGGCGACGAACGGCCACGACTGGTGATGCAACAGCGCTGCGCCCAAAACGGCGGCGAGTGGCGCGAGCGTAAAAAAGTTGGGCACGATGCCGCACGTGACGTCAGCGTACCAGCACGCAACGAGCGAGACGCAAAGGATTGCGGCGAGTCCCATCCCCGTCATCGGCTCGCCGTGCAGCAACAGCGACGCACCAACGACCGCACTCCCGAGAATCAGTAGCAGACGCGGCGGCTTGCCGGGTGCGGGACCGTCGGCGAAAGCGGTGACGCCTTCGCAACTCACTTTTCCGAGGACCGTTCCCAGCCAACCGGCCGCCGCAAATGCGATGGCTACCGCGATGAGCGCCAACGCTTCGTTCAATCTCATTTGGAGAGATACTGCGCGACGACGCCGCCGAAGATCATCACGAAGAGCGCCGGCAGCATGAACAACGCCATCGGTATGACCATCTTCGTCGGCATCGTCGCGGCGATTTCTTCCGCGCGCATCATGCGTTTATTACGAACCTCTTCGGAGAGCTCTTCCAGTACCTTTGAGAGATTGGCGCCGAGCCGTTCGGCTTGAACGATTGCTGTGACCATGGTCGAAATGTCCGGAACGCGCACGCGATTCGCCATCGATTTAAGGGCATCGGCACGCGTGCGCCCTAAGCGGATTTCCGAAAGGACTGCGCGGAGTTCTTCGCCGAGGGCTCCCGCTGCGGTCTCGAGCGCGTAGCCGAGCGCCGCATTAAAGGAAAGTCCGGCTTGGACAGTCGCTGAAAGCATGTCGAGCAGATCAGGCAGTGCGCGTTGCAGGTCCGTCTTCCGTTTCTTGACTGCGGCCTTGAGTTTCGAAACCGGAAGGTACGCACCCAGAACGGTTCCCAGCAGGATAGGCACGAGATGCGGAAAGTCCCAGCTCCCGCTGTACGCAGCGAAGGCGACCCCAAACGTCCCGCCCGCCACGGCGCCTGCGACGACGCGTAAACCGATTTTTGCAGGCGTTATCGTATACCGGCCCGCTTCCATTAAGAGTCGCTCGAGTTTGGTTCGCTGCTTATCGTTGAAGATGCGCGCGAAAAGTTCCGCACGGCTCTTCGGATCGGCCGTCCAGCGCGTGCCCTCCAGCTCTTCGAGGCGTGCGGCGAGCGCGTTTTTCGTAGGGATCAAAGAGCTTGCGAAGAGGAACGCTGAGATCGCGAGCATGGCGGCGATCGCAAACACTACAGGGTGCATCATATGTTGAACTTCAGAATCTTGCTTAGCGCGAAGATGGCTAGACTTTCGAGTGCGATGGCGAGACCGATCGCAATCTGTCCGTAGATCGTCGCGATCAACGCATGGCCCATCTCTGGTTGCGTGCCGATGACGAAACCGCCGAGCAACACAGGTAACGCGCCGATGATGTATGCGCTGGCACGTCCCTGCGCGGTTAGGGCTTTCATCTTGCGCTGGATTCGACGACGCTCTTTAATTGTGTTTGCTAGCGTCTCGAGAACTTTCGCGAGGTCGCCACCCGTCTGTGACTGAACGCGGATCGCTTTGACGATCATCGTAAGTTCCTGACTCGGTACCGTCGCGGCAAGCTCGTCGAGCGCGTCGTAGATCGCAATGCCGATGTTGGTGCGGCCAATGACCCGCATGAACTCGCGCCGGGCCGGATCGACGGTCTCCTCCGTGACGAGGACGATCGCTTGGCGCAAACCCAGGCCGACGCGCAGAGCGCCCGACATCATGCGTAGCACCGGCTCGAGCTGCTGCGTAAAGTCGCTGACCCGGCGCTTCGCTTTCCAGCCGAGCCACCCGTTTGCGGCAAACCACGATACAGCCACGGTAACGGGAAGTATGCCTAGGCCGATCAAAATTGGCGGATGGACGAGCAACGTGATGCCAAGCCATAACATGGCCGCGCCGCCGACCATCGTGAACATGACCTCCTCGGGCTTGAGCGGCACGTCGGCGAGATCGATGCGTGAGCGAAACGCGCTCGCAAACGTTCCGAGCTTCCGCGCAAGCTTTTCGCTGAACGCGAAGAGGCCCAGGCCGATACAGGCTGAGAGGCCGAAGAAGATTGCGAACGGCGCGACGCCAGTTACCATGTAGCCGCCGCGGGCCGGAGCGCGCTGAGTCCTCGCACGTCGTACGTAACACCGACCTCTTCGAATTTTGCCAAGCACTCCGGCTGCACGCCGGTGTATTGGAACTCGCCGATGACCTTGCTCTCTTTGTCGAGACCGCGCTGATTGTAACGGACGATCTCCTGCATGGTCACGATGTCGCCTTCCATGCCGACGATTTCGCTGATGCTCATGACCTTGCGGCTGCCGTCGCGTAAGCGCGAGGTCTGGACGATGATGTTGACCGCACTTGCGATCTGCTCACGGATCGCACGAACCGGCAGGTCGAAGCCGGCCATCATGACGAGCGTTTCGAGCCGCGCGACCGCGTCGCGCGGTGTGTTCGCGTGGACGGTCGTCAGCGAACCGTCATGGCCGGTGTTCATCGCCTGCAGCATGTCGAGCGCCTCGCCGCTTCGACACTCACCAACGATGATGCGGTCGGGTCGCATGCGCAGCGAATTTTTGACGAGCTCGCGGATTCCGATCGCGCCACGGCCCTCGAGATTCGGGGGCCGCGACTCGAGGCGGACGACGTGGTCTTGTTTGAGGTAGAGCTCCGCGGCGTCTTCGATCGTGACGATGCGCTCCGTGTTGGGCAGGAAGCCGGAAAGGACGTTGAGCAGCGTCGTTTTGCCCGACCCGGTTCCGCCGCTGACGATGATGTTGAGCCGGCTCTCGACCATCGCGCGCAACAGGTCGGCGCACGGTTCGGCGACCGCGCCGATCAGGATGAGATCTTCAATCTCGAGCCGCTTCGTGCCGAAACGGCGGATCGTGAGCGTCGAGCCGTTGAGGGCGAGCGGTTCGATGATCGCGTTGACGCGCGAGCCATCGGGCAGACGCGCATCGACCATTGGCTGCGACTCGTCGATCCGGCGGCCGAGCGGCGCGATGATACGCTCGATGATACTACGCAGCTGCCGCTCGTCAACGAAACGTTTGTGGCTGAGCTCAAGCTTGCCTTTGCGCTCGACGTAGATGCGGTGCGCCCCGTTGACCATGATTTCCGTGACGCGCTCGTCGCGCATCAGATCTTCGAGGGGACCGAATCCGAGCGCTTCGTCGATAATTTCTTGCCGGAGATGAGCGACTTCTTCTGCCGATGCAACGTCGGAGCGTTCGCTGAGCAGTTGATCGGCGATCGCCGAGATCTGCACGCGGAGTTCCGCGAGCTTTTCGCCGTCGGAATGCGCGCGGCTCGTCGCCACGAGGTCGATGCGCTTCGAAAGTGCTTCATGGATATCGCTTTTCAGCGCATCACGACGCATGTCCGAGCTCTTGAGTGCGGCGACGGCAGCTTCCGCAAGTTGCTGTTCTTCAAGCGGAGCTGAACCGGCATCGCGCTGCGCGGCCGGCGATTCTGAGCGGGAGTCACCGGTTGGCCGGCGCTCGCGCGAACGGCGATCCCCGAGCGGCGTGGCGGCCGAGGCGCGCCGCAACTCGAAGGATTCCTGGTGCGAGACCGCGGCGACTTTCTTGACGAGCCCGTCGATGCTGCGGTCGTACTGCCGGTCGGTGCGCAGTGGGATCTCGGCCGCGACCGAGACGCCGAGCAGCCGTTCGAGCTCGCGTCCCGAGATCTCACTCTTGCCTCCGCGCAGATTGGTTACGAGCGTGATGCGCTCGACGGGCACGCCGAAGCGCGTGAGATTTCCAAGCATCGTGCGCGCGGCGGCAGTGCCGAGCAGATTGGGCTCGAGCACGATGCAGAACATTGCCGTGCGAACGACCGCCGGCCGGACTGCCGCAGCGAACGGCTGCGATGCGTCTACGAGCGTGAGGCCCGGACCCAGTGCGAGTAACGTTTCCTCGACGTCATCGGCGCGTAGCGTATACGACGCGTCGAGACTATCGACGAGTTCGACCGCCGTCACGCCGTCGACCTCGGCGACGGTCGGCTTTCCCGGAACGCGGCGCTCGTCGATCCTGCGCACGCTGTCCATCATGATTGCGAGTGCGCGGCGACCGCTCAAGTCGCCGTCGACGAGCGAAACTGGCTCGCGCCGCCGGATCGAGCGCGCCACCGCAGTTGCGATGGTCGTCGCTCCCGAACCGCCCTTGGCGTTGACGAAAGTTACGATTCGCGGCGTCATCGGCGTGCGACCGCATCGCCATCGCCGAGGACTGTGTCGCCGTCGATGACGGTGACCCCCGGCCGCCTCGCAACGACGGACCGCACGGGCGCAGGCGCGAGCGGCGCGACTGCGGGCCGCGCGGGCGCCGCCGGAGCTGCGGGCGCCGGATTCGCCGGTGTCTCGAAAACGAGGTTTTGCGGTTGCAGCGAACGGACCGGTTCGCTCGGTGGACGCAGTGCGAGGCGCAAGGTCGTTGCGGTATCGGCCATCGTCAACAGATTGGCCTGATCGGGCGTCACGCCGAGCGTGATCGTCGTCAGACTGCCGGAGTCGGGCGGCGGCGTCGCGCCGGGCGTCTCGAGCGTACTGCCCAAGGCCAGCACGATGACGCCGCGCAGAATCGTGAACGCTTGCGGCGCCTCGTGGTTCCGGGCCGGGATCGAGATGACGTCGACGCGGTCGCCCGGCTCGATTAGTCCCGAAACGCCTTTGACCTTATCGATCGCGATGCTGATCGCGCGCATGCCCGGCTTCAGCCGCGGCGTCAAACCGATATCGACGGGCCGGCCGATCTTCGATGCCGTGATCGTTGCGCCGGCCGGGATCGCAATCAGCGCGAGCGACCCCACGGCCCGGCGGTCGTCGTCGATCGCGTCGGGTTCGACCTGATCCGCCGCACGCTGCGTGCGGCGGAGCATCGCCGCCGTGACGGTCGCGCGTGCCGGTATATCGTGGTCGGCAACGACGATCGAGCGCAGTTCGACCTGCGCGACCGGCGCGTGCGCACGCATCGAGTTGAGATAACTGAGCGTCAAGTAGCCGGTGCCGAGCGCGAGGACTGCAGCGACGAGCAAGGTGATACGTCGGGTGTTCATAGCGACAACCTTAGGAAGGGTGCGACGGAATGGGATAGCGCCACGAAGACCGCGCCGGACGCGATCGCGCACGCATAAGGAAGCATGATTGCTTTCGCGGGCTGCGCATTGCCAGCGCCTCCGTACGGTAAGGCAAGTACGGGACCTATGACGCTGCGAACGGTAGCCCAAGCTCGGCGTTGCCGAAGTAGCACGATGAGCGAGATGATGCCGCCCGCGAAGGACGTGTAGATGAGAAACGCAACGCAGTCGGGCCACCCGAAGGCGGCGGCACCCGCGGCGAGCAGTTTGACATCACCGCCGCCGAGCCAGCCGCGATTGAAGGCGAGGAGACCAATGCCCGTAACGGTAATCATGACGGCAACCGACGCGCCGAGCGAACCCCAACCAGCAGTCGCGTGGCTCGCCAGCGCGAAACACGCGAGCCCCGCAGTGAGCCAGTTCGGGATGCGTCGCGACGTGAGATCTGTCGCAACAGCCACGACGCATGTGGCAAGAATGACGGAGGTGAAGATCATACGTCTCTCTATGAGCTAGTGCGGGATCAGCGCCGACGCGTTGTTCAGGACGCTTGACGTCGTGTGCCCGAAGCGTGCTAACGCCGCGATGGCGGCGACTGCGACGAGGAGGATGATAAGCGCATATTCCACCAAGGCTTGACCGCGTTTGTCGCCACCGAGGGAAGATAACGTTCCAAACATCACCGCTCGCAATCGTTCAAAAGTTCGTTTCGGACTGCGGAACAAACACCGCAGTCCGAAACCTGCCTGACGCGTTGCTAAGTACCGGTGCTGAGGTGCTTACCGGCGTTGTTAAGAGCCGCGCCGATATTGTTCTTCAGTGCGGTCAGTGCAACGATTGCGGCAACCGATACGAGCATGATGATGAGACCGTACTCGACGAGGCCCTGGCCTTCGTCGTCGATGAGCATTTCGATGAGGTCGTTGAACACGAGAAACTCCTTAGATAGTAAGTTGGTGAGTGAGTGTGGGTGCATGGGGTGGGCGAGATGCGAACCGGAGCGCTCCGCAGAGCCTTATCGATCCGACTTTTCGGCGTGCTCGATCGGAACCGAGACAGTTGCATTGGGTGCGCCGATGACGACCTGCGCGACGGCGTTTCTCACGCCGGCGTCGGAGGTGGCAACGACATGTAGCGTGCTCCCGCGCAGATAGTCGGAAGCGATGGGCAGCACGGCCGCGAACGAACCGTCCGGTGCCGCTGCGACCTGGTGGCGGCTGACGAGAACGTCCGGGATATCGGATGACAGCGTTCCCGTCAAGGTGAGGAAAACGGGCGCGAGTGGCGGGGCTTTGCCCGTGACCACGAGCGCTTCTCTTCCCGGCAGCGGTTGCACGTCGAACGAGATCGCACCGCCGACCGCTGCCGGAGCAGCCTGCGTCTTTGGTTGCGCCGAGATGAGGATGACGCGCTCGGTGCCCGGGTACTGCCGCGCGATCTGTCCCAGCCGTTGCACGAGCGCGGAACTGACGTACAGACCGTTGCGATCGAAGAACGGAGCCTTCTCCGTCGTCTCCACGCGATCGTTGACGTCGTACGTCTCTTCCCCGGGTCGGATCAAAATCGTCAAACCGGGGCGCGTCAAGGATACGGCGTTTTCGGGACCGAGCTCGTGGTACGTGTACCCGAGCCGAACGGCGACCGCACGCAACGCGGACGGGCGGCTCTCGGCTCGAACGGGAACGGTCGTACCGCACACGGCGAGAACGAGCAGTCCGACGGTAGCGAGTTGTTTCATTGCGATCACCTCCGCCACGGACTGTAGCGTGGCGCCGGCGGGTCGCGCAAGGACGCAGACTTCAAACTTTACGGTGCGTCCACGGGCGTTAATTCGCGTTATCGGGTTAACGGCGGAGCGCGACGAATCTTTACCGGACGCGCACGCTTCGTTTACGCGTTAACGAGCCTTGCATCGCTTACAATCGGCTCGCTAATTCGTTAGGAGCTGCCCCATGCATGTCACGACGCGAGCCGCGCTTGCCGGCTCACTCGCCGTCACGCTCTCGATCTTCTCTGCGGCGCCGGTGCGCGCGGACTCCGTCTCGATTCTGTCGCTACAGTCCGGGCAGTCGCGCGTCCTCAGTGTCGCGGGTCTGACGCGGGTCGCGGTCGGCGACGGCCGGATCGCAGGCGTCCTTCCGATCGGCACGACGCAGATCGTCGTCAATGCGAAGGCGCCGGGTCATACGACGGTGCTGATCTGGGCGGGCGGCCAGCGGTCGATCTACGAAGTGACCGTTACCGATCAGACGGTCGACGACATCGCGCAGGTGTTGCGAACCGCAATCAACGAGCCCGACGTTTCGGTCATCAGCGTCAATCGCAACGTCATCTTGCGCGGTACCGTACCCGACACCGAACGCTTCAATCGTCTGAACGACCTGCTCTCGCGTTTCTCCGGCGCTAAGAAGAACGGCGACGAAGGCAAGCTCGTCAACGCGGTTACGGTCGCCCAGCCGCTCGGACAGCTGCAGCGCCGCCTCTCCGAAATTCCCGGCGCGAGTAACCTGCGGGTCGATCCCGATACGAAGGGCGATTTGATCGTGAGCGGTACGGTGCAAAATCGCAGCGAGGCGGAGCAGGTCCTTGGGCGCGCAAAGGGTCTGGCCGGCGGCTATCTCGCATCGGACGGTAAGATCATCGACCGGCTCGAGGTCGAGACGACGAGCCAAGTCGATGTGAAAGTCTACGTACTGGAAGTCGATAAGACGGCGCAGAGCCAGCTCGGGCTCCGGCTGCAGGGCGGTCAGATCACGCCGAACGGGATCGTCTACGGAAATCCGTCTTTCATCGCCAACGAAGGCTCGGGCTCGAGTAACGTCGACAGCGGACGGGCACTCACGGTCGATCCGCGCTTCTACCGGACGACGATTCTGGCCCCGACGCTCGACCTGCTGATGACGCAGGGCCACGCGCGCATTCTTTCATCACCGAACCTCGTCACGTTACCAGGGCAGGAGGCGACGTTCCTCGTCGGCGGTGAGATTCCGATTCCATATTCGACGGGGCTCGGGCAAGTCAGCATCATCTACAAAGATTACGGCGTGAAGCTCAACATCACGCCGACGCTCTTGGGCAACGGCGGTGTCGAGACGAAGGTCGCGCCGGAAGTCTCCGATCTCGACTTCCAAGACGGCGTGAACATTTCGGGCTTCACGATTCCGGCACTCAAAACGAGCAAACTCGCGACGGACGTCATCACGCAGGATGGCGAGAGCATCGTCATGGGTGGCTTGCTGCGCCGCGTCGAGTCGCGCAACATCCAAAAGATTCCGCTTCTGGGCGACATTCCGATTCTCGGTCAGCTGTTTCGGTCGACGCTCTATCAAAAATCCGATTCGGACGTCGTCTTCGTCATGACGCCGACGATCATCACGCGCTGATGGACGATCGCGGACAGGCGCTGCCGGAGTACGCACTCGTACTCGCGCTCTTCGCAATCGCTGCGATCGCCGGGTTCACGGGGCTTGGCACCGCGGCGAATCAACAGCTCAATACGACCGCGAGCGGGTTGACCAACATTGGGATCTATCCTCCATGAAACGCGGGTTTCGTCCGTTCGCGCAGTCGGGAGTGGCGCTGGCAGAGACGGCGCTCGTGCTCAGCCTCGCACTGCTCTTCATATTTGGCGCATTGCAATTTGCGATTTTGGGATTCTACGAGATGACCACGGATACCGCGAGCTTCATCCACGCGCACGGCGTTTCCGACGGCATGAGCGACACGGCTGCGCGAAGCGAGACGACGCAGGTCTTATCGAAAGTCAATACGACCGACATTTCCTCGACGCAGCAAGCGCCTCCGGTCCAAGCAGCGCCCGTCAACTACAGTTACGGCGACACCTCCAACCGACACGGCGGCGCGTCGTTCATCGCCGGCACCCAGCAACAGAGCGAGGTCACGAACACGCAGGCGCCGCTCGTCAACCTACTCGCTGGCATGGTCGGTCCGTCGGGGGTCTTCACGACGCGCGGCGTGGACGTCGAGCCGTTGACGTACGAGAGCTCGATCGACTTCAACGTTTACGGCGATCCGAGCAACAACCTGTTGGTGCATTCGGCGGACTATTTCAGTCAAGGTGAAAATGCGCCGCCGTACTTTGTCGGGTTACACTATTTTCGTTTCTGCCCGGACGCTCCAAGTACGAAATGGAACACGTGCTCGAACCCCAACACCTACGCCGCGCTCGGCATGGCCGAGTATCTGGACGATCTGAACTGGGCACGCAACGATCCCGGCGTCGGGGCGAACGGCGTGTTTCGTGAAACGACAGCGCATCAGCGGGTCTTCGCCGACCTCGCAGCGTTCTTCGCAGCGAATCCGACGATGAACTTAAACGGCGCCACCGCCAACGCATTCGATACAGGCGCGCCGCACGGCGATTGGTGCACGACCTATAACTGGGATAACCACGTTCCCGGGGGCTATGCGCCCAATGACATTCATCCCGGCAAATATCCACTCTATCCGGACACACTCAACCCGGCTTGTCCGCCCGGCGTCCACTGATGCGTCATCGCGAGCGCGGTCAGGTTCTACCGGTCTGGATCATCGCGATCTTCGCGTTGACGATGTTGACATTTTTTGCGATCAACTTCGCGAACGTCGTTCGCTGGCAAGTTCGCGCGCAGAACGCGGCCGATGCCGCCGCGCAAGCGCTCGTCACGACCCAGACCCAATCGTGGAACCACATGGAGCTGATGCTTTGGACATCTGCCATCGAAGAATGGCGCATCCGCCGGCTTCTCGACGCACTGCGGCTGGTCGTGCACCAATCCGGTGGCTGCGCGGGCCGCGGAACCTGCCAAAGCGATTACGTCGGCTTGCGAGAGGCCTTTCTCAAAGCCGTACAGCGCTATACCGTCGACGTCGCGCTGCTGCACAAGGTCTCGTACAACGCGACCTACACGAACGCGAAGAACGATGCGAAAACCATGCTTGCAGACTTGCAAAGTAACTGCGGCAAACCCAACGGCGGCGACTGCGCGTTCACGCCCAATTTGGTTGGCGTGCAGCAGCGCAGCAACAACGTCGGCGATGTCGCGATGGACGCCTACGCGATCGTCGAACCGGGCCTTGGGATTGCCGACGCGGCCGCAGCGCCGAATCCCGAACTGTTCGCACCAATGATGGTCGACGTCGCCGTCTGCAAAGTCGTGCCCGCCATCACCCCAGATTTCTTTGGCCTGCACGTTGCGCCGTTCGTGGCGGTCGGACGGGCTGCTGCCACGGCAGTTATGGTCGAGGAGGATTGGATGCAACCCGGTTACGTCGTGAACCCGTTCACCAACAAACCGTTCCAGCCCGTCGAAACCTACGCCGCGACGCCGGGGATCGGAACCTACGACTGGTACTCGGTCGACTTCGGCGGCAACGGTGCGCTAACGTATCCAGTCTATAATGCCTATCAGTTCGCGATCAACGTCGATGAGTTCAGCCAGCAGTTCGGTTGGTGGAACTCGATCCCGATCAAGCCCTTCGGGACGATCACGAAAACGACGATGCAGGGCTGCTCGTGAGGCACGCACAGCGCGGCCAGGCGCTGGTCGAGACCGTCATCGCTTTGCCGCTCTTTCTGCTCGCGATGTTCGCGATGATTTGGGCCGTGCAGTCGAGTGTGCTCGCAGAACGCGTGCAGCTCGGCGTCCGCTATGCCGGCGTCATCGGCTCGAAGAGCCAGCCGTATCTCGACTACAGCCTATATACAGTGTACGGGAACCTCAACGGACTGAGCCAAGTCGCGACGCAGCCATGCTTCGCGCCCACGAGCGACGTGCTCTTAGGACACGGCCCGTATCTCGATCCCGCGGGTAAGGCAACGGCGCCGTTCTGGCAGCCTGCGGCCGGAACGACGAACGGAACTTGCAACGGCCCGAGCAATCCCAACTTGGTCGCCATCACGGACTCGAACCTGAGCAAGACCGCGTTGCTGCTGCACGACGCCTCGTCGCTGTCCACGGCGCTCAACGTACCGGGCTATCTCTCCGGCGCGCTCGGCTCGACGACGCGGCTCTCGGCATCGCAGAACTTCTTTCGCAGCGCAGATCTCGGCGATATGATTCACTGCTATGCTGCCGTCGGGGCCGCCGTCAGCGCTTCGCTGACGCCCGCAAACGACACGACGTCGCCGCTGACAGCACCGGCGCCGTTGCCGGCTGTTCCCGACCAGACGGTGCTCGCGCCCGTCGCAGCCTGCACGAATAGCGGCGGCCCAGCGCCTGGCCATTGAAAGAGCTTGCCCGCTAACCTTAAGTAAAGAATACTCCCTTCATCGAAATAAAGGAGGGCCTAAGACCTATTTTTACGCTACTAAGAGCCCATGCCCACTCTTATGGAGCTCGTCCCATCTTCGCGTTTCGGCGGCGCTTCGCCCACGGTGCAGCAGGCCTCAGCACTCCATGACATCGCGGCAACGCTTCAAGGCGTCGCGCTCAGCCGCGACGGCCGCATAGCGACCTACGAACTCAACGTCACCAACAATTCCGGCGCCACCGTGGGCTTCTTAGCCTACGCGGCCTCGTCGAAGGCAGCCGCTCCCGCGACGTACAGCACGACGCTGGTGCCGGCCTTCTCGTCGCTCGCCGTGACCCTCGACGTGACGCTTCCACCGCGCGCACGTGCCGACCGTGTCATCTTCGAACTGCGCGGCGAGAACCTGCGCCTTTCGCTCGATGCGGCCGTACCGGCGAAAACCGGCTCCTCTTGGCGGCGCGCCCTCGCCGCCGCCTGCGGTCTGATCGTCGTCGCCCTGGCAATCGCCGGAAGCGCGCTCAAGCCGCACGTCGTGGCGCTCGCCGCCCCGAGCTCCGTCGTCGCGGGTCAGCCTTTCGGAGTCGCCTACGCCTCGCGCGGCCCGGCAAACGTTTCGTACACGATCGAAACGCCCGACGGCTTGCAGGTGCGAAGCGGTACGCTCGACCAGCGCTCCGACTCGTTCGCCGCACAAGTGCCGGTCGCGCCGGCGACGCAAGCGTACGACGTGCGCGTCGTTGCGGCGAACCGATTCGGCGTCGACGCACGCCAGACGCGCATCCTCGCGATGCCCGCCGCGAAGACGCGCGTGATCACGGCCCCCGCGGTTGCGCGACAGCAACCGGCGGCACCGCAGGCAACGCCGAGTTCCGTTTTGACGCTCGCGCACGATACGGTAAGCGGCGGAAAGCCAATCGTCGCGCACTTCCTCGCGGGAGCCGCGACGGGAACGGCGCGCCTGATCGACCAGAATGGAGCGACGCGTGCGACGGCCCTTCTCCGGTCGGACGGCAGCGCGATCTTGGTCGCCCCCGTCGTCCCGGTCGATCAAGAGTTTCGCGTCGCCGTGCAAGTCCAGAAAGGGAACTACGCGCTCGAATCGGACGCAGGCGTTCTCGTCAAAGCGAACGGGCGCAAAACACCGGCCGGCAGCGTCCCACCAGCGCACGCCAACGCCGATCCCAACAGTCCCTTCGCAATCGGCAGTGCGCCGGTGCACGCGGGATCGCCGTTGCCCATCACGGTTCTCCGCCACGAACGCGGCCTTCGCATCGCCTTGACGGGGCCGGCCGGCAACGAGATCAGCGCCGTCAACGTACCGTCTGCGGCCCACAGCGTCGACTTAAAAATTCCTCGTGCGGCACGTGCCGAAGACGACCTGCTGCTCGCGACGTTCACACGCGGAAGCGCTCAAGAAACAGTCGTGCAACCGGTTCACGTGATGCTCGCAGACGGAACGTCGAAATGACCACGGATGCCTGCTGGTACGACCTCGGGCGGCCCACGCTTCCGAGGTTGGCTCCGACGGTCATCCGGCGACCGCGCATCGATGCATGGCTCGACCGGCATGCAGCGGTTCCGCTGCGCTTCATCGCGGCGCCTTCGGGCTCCGGCAAGACGACCGCCCTCGCAAGCTACCTCGCACAAACGGATTCGCGCGCCGTCTACATCGATGCACCGGTCAATATAGCGGCGCCGGAATTGCGCGAGCGGATCGCGCGAGCCCTCGGCATCCACGCTGCGCCCGAATCTTACAACGCGCTCTTGACGGTGCTCGAAGCGTGCGCGCCCTGTGAGGTCGCAATCGATAGCGTCGATAACGCGTCACCCGAGGCGATTCGGGAATTGTGTACGCTCGTGGAAGACGCCCCACCGGGCGTTTCGCTCTTGTATGCGGTCTGCGACCGCAGCGCGATCGATCTGCGGCGTCACCTTCTACGCGGCCTCGCGGTGTTGCTGGACGCCGATACACTCGCCTTCGACGCGGACGAGACCGCGCGGCTCGCCAGCCGTCAGGGCGTGTCGTGCACGCCGGCCGACGTTGCCGCGCTTCTCGTTGAAAGCGAAGGTTGGGCAATCGTCGTCGACGGCGTCGTGCGCGATGCCTCCGAACGCCGCGCAACCTTAGACGGCGCTTACGAAGCGTGGTGCGCGACGCGCGGCCGTCACTTCACGTCGTTCATCGCTTTCGAGATGCGTAAGGCTGCGAACGACGGCCGACGCGCCTTCGAACTCGCGGCCAAAGGTCTGGGCGGCCGCGACGATGACGGCCACCTCGCACAGCTCGAGGCGCGCGGGCTCTTCGTGCGATACGACGCATCGGCCGGTTTTCGTCCCTATCGCGTTGCCGCGCGATTCGCCGCGACCGAGGTTGCGCGGGCTGCGTCCGAGCAGCCCGCAGTGGCGCCGCTTCGCGTTCGTCTCTTCGCTCGCTTCGACGCTCGAATCGAAGAGCGCGCCATCGAGTGGGTCCGGCGCAGAGACAAAGCGCTCTTTGCCTACGTGGTCCTCCAGCCGGAGGGCCGCGCAACGCGGAAAGCCGTGCGGGAAGCGTTTTGGCCCGACGCCGACGAGCATCTCGCCACGCAGAGCATTCGGACCGCTTGCAGCAACATCCGCAAAGCGATCGCGCAGATCGTCGGTAGCGACGCGGTCGACCGCTATTTCTCATCCGCGACAGACTTGGTCGTCAACCTGCAGCACGTCGAACTCGATGTCCTACGCTTCAAGGAACTCGTGACGAACGGCGACCGCGAATTCGAACATGGGAACGTCTCGGAAGCGCTGGCACACTATTGCGCCGCCAAAGCCTCGTATGTCGGGGATTTTCTCTCGGCTGAGTTTCCTGAAGCGTGGCATGGCGGATCCGCTCGAGAGTTGCGAGCGCTGCATAGTCACACGGTCGAACGGCTGGCACGTTTGCGCACGCTGGCCGCCGGGCCTGCGCCGCGGCCCCCGGAGCAGAGTCCGCCGGCTAAACTCTCGTTTGTGAGTCTCGAGCGTTGAAGGCGCTCGATGTCCGGACTGCTCGCACGCTGGCAATGAACTTGGTCGACGGCTTACGCGCGAGCACGTTCTGCGCCGGCGCGAAGCTCTTCTGGCTCGACGCTACGCGTACGATGCTCGTGCAGGTCGCGGCTGCGGGTTCGTCTGTCGGTCGCGGGCCGACGATCGCTCACCCGGGCCAGGGCACGATCGGCGTTGCATTCTCTCGCCGCGAATTGGTCGTGGAGCGCAACGACGGGCCGGGCGAGGTCTTCGCCGTCCCGATCTGCATCGGCGACGCGGTGTCCGGCGTCTTGAGCGGCGTTTCCGAATCGGACGTCGATCGGTCGCAGGTCGGCGAGACGACGGCGCGCTTCATCGCTTCCAGCGTTTCGGCCGAGCTCTCCGTTCTCGAGCTGCTGGTCGAATCGAACACCGCGGCTGAAAAGTATGCTTCGATCGCCTCGCTGATGCGGTCCTATCCGACCGATGACGATCTGGAGCACGCCTCCGACCGCATCGGCGAAATCGCGCTGCGAATGCTCGGTGCCGACTACACGGCGGTCGCACGTCACGAAGCCGAAGGATTCGTGACCTATCACGGCTGCCACGGGACCCGGTCCTCGAAATGGTCCGAGAACCTGCCGACATACCGGCCGGCATCGGCCGCCGCCGAGCGCTTACGCGCGGGCGACGCCATCGTGGTCCACCTCGACCCGAATGCCGAGGCGCAAGATCCCTTCGGACAACACGCAGGACAAAAGGACGGAACCGTCCTTATCGTCCCGATCGTGACCAAAACCGGTCACATCGGCGACCTCGTCGCGGGATGGCGCCTCCACGTCGCCCCGCACGCCCGGCTCATCGCGTTTGCAGAAGCGCTGGCAGCTCATGCCGCGACGGTTCTCTCGGAAGCCTCTCGCCGAAACGACGCACTCGAGACCGCACGGCGCGAGCGCGCCCGTCACGCGAGTGCCGTAGCGCTCGCCGAATTACGCACGGCCATCGCGATGAACCGGTTGCACCTGATGTATCAGCCCATCTTCGATCTCGCGACGGGTCAGATGGTGCAGTGCGAAGCTCTCTGCCGTTGGCCATCGGCGCCGACGCTCTTCGCCAGCCCCGACCGCTTTATTCGCTTGGCGGAGGATCACGGGCTTATCGACGCGTTGACGGAGCGCGTGGTCATCATGGCGCTGCGCGATTGGCGAGAAATGCCCGCGCACGTCCGCCTCGCGATCAACGTCTCGACGCTCAATCTCGTCGATCCGCGGTTCGGCAAAACGCTGTTGCGCCTGTTGCGCACACTGCATTGCGCGCCCGACCGCTTATCGATCGAGCTCACCGAAACCGCACTTCTACGGGACGGTCAACGTGAAAATGCCCGGCAGATGGCAGCCGAAATTTCTGGATCCGGCGTGCAAGTCAGTATCGACGACTTCGGTGAGGGGCTCGCGTCGTTCACCTATCTGAAAATGTTCGGCGCGACGTCGATCAAGATCGATCGAAGCTTCATCACGCAGATCGTCGATAACGGCGTCGACTTCGCGATCGTGCGCTCCATCATCGATCTCGCTCATCATTTGAACATCAGCGTCACGGCCGAAGGCGTCGAAGACGACGGTGCGCTCGACGTCGTTCGCAATCTGGGTTGCGATTTGGTACAAGGCTACGGCTGCGCGCGCCCGATGTCGGTCTCGTCGCTGGCGAGCTTCGTTCGGACGGGCGCCCACTTGGACGCGCGGGTGGCGCTCGAGCAGCGACGCATCGCCAGTGGCTAGTTTCCAACGCACCCAAAGACGTGAAGGCAACGCCGTGCCGCGCAAAAACGAGCTGCTCGCGTATACCGATCTAAGCTCGCTCGAGAAACGACTGGCAGTCGGCGTCGCGTTTCTCATGATCGCCGTGACGTGCGCGATCGCACCGTTTGCAAGAACGCAGAGCGTCGAGATGCGCGGTTTTCTGCCGATGGTCTGCGCGGTCGTCATCATCTGCGAAGCATTTACGGCGATCATTCTCTACAAATGGTTTCGCGTGACGCGACATGCCCCAACGGCCGTTCTTTCAATCGCGTATGCCGTTTCCGCAATTTATGCGTTGCTTTACATCGTTACCTTTCCGGACGTCTTCGCGGCAACGGGTCTGCTCGGCGCTGGAACGCAAACTTCGCCTTGGGTATATGTTTGCTCACGAGCATACTTCCTAATGCTCGTGATCGTCTTCGCGGGTTGGGAAGCAAGCAGCAAATCCCATGACTTTACCTGGCAACGGTTGAAGCTGCGAGTACTCGTTGCGGCCGTCACCGTCCTTAGCGTCGGCACCCTGCTCTTGATAACCGCCGGCTATGAACATCTGCCCGTCATCCTGAGCGGTATGTCGTATACGGCCACTTGGCGATACCTAATTGCGCCTGTGGTTCTGGCCTTGAACGTTGCGGCGCTCCTCACGATCATCATCAAGACCAAATTGCGGCGCAGCGTTCATCTCTGGGTCGCCGTCGTGACCCTGGGCTTCATGTGCGATTTCCTCGTGTCGGGAGTGCTCAGCGGCGGCCGCTTCACCCTCGGCTGGTACTTCTCGCGGGTGCAGTGGCTCTTCGCGTCGGTCGCGTTCATGGGAGCTTTGATCTCCAACCTCAATCGAATCCTCATTAAGCTGACGTCCCGTAACGAGAGACTGTTCGACGAATCCATAACCGACGAGCTCACCGGACTGCTGAACAAGCGCGGATACAACGAGCGCCTCGATGCGGCGTTCCGCGCCGCGCAGCGCACGTCGCGGCCGCTCGCGCTGCTTTTGCTCGACGTCGATCACTTCAAGAATTACAACGATAGTTACGGACACGTCGAAGGCGACGCAGCGCTAACCAAGGTTGCGAAGGTCGTGCGTCTGTACTGTCAGCGTGGAAGTGACGTGGCAGCCCGCGTCGGAGGTGAAGAGCTGGCGGTCATTCTGCCCGATAGCGGGGAGAGCGGCGCGCTTGCCCTTGGCGAACGCCTCCGGCGGGGAATCGAAATACTGGGCTTACCGCAGGGTCACGGTGCGGCCTACGACGTCGTAACCGTAAGCGTGGGCGTCATTTCCACGGAAAACTGCGCAATTGCCGATACCGAAACGCTCCGTTGCCGCTGCGATGCCGCCCTCTACCAAGCGAAGCGTACGGGGCGCAATCGCGTCGTTCTCGCGCCCGACGACGAGAAGGTCGCGCTCTCATTGCTGACGAGCGCGTAAATCGGTCGTGACGAAGGAGCATGAGCAGGACCGTGCGCTGCTGCACGATCTTCACGGGCGGCTGGCAGCGGGTTCGGCATCGACTACGGAAGCGGAAGTGAGCGCGGTGCTTCGGGTGGCTCTTGCGTACAGAGCGCTTACGTTCGATGCGTCACCGGATCGCGAGATGCTGTTGGCGTGCGACGAAGACGCGTTCGCTCTCGTCGACGTTCTCGCGCGAATAGTGATACAACGAAGCCACGCCTACGAGGAGCGAAGCGACGCCGAATGCGGTTGACCGCAGTTTTCGACCGTTCCGTCGCCCGGGGACGTCGGGCGTGAATGTGACCTAGAGCCGGCCTCGACTGTCCTCCCGATGTGAGGGAAAAAATTCGACGTTACGCACGGTCGGCAAAGCTGGCGCTTCTCCATGCAACGAATGCGAGCCCACAGACCGTTCAGTAGCAGATGAAAGAGGAGCCGGTAGACTTGTTTGCCTCTAAATCTGCTAGCGAAACCGGCGACTCCTCCGAGCAAGCCGCGCCGAGCCTCCCGACGCGCGCGAAGTTTCGCGTTGCGATAATCGAGTCGCAAGGCCTATTCAGCGCCGCGCTCGCCGAGATGCTCAGCCGGGACGAATCGCTTACCGTGGTCGAGTGCTTTGCTGCGGTCGCAATGACGACCCTGAGCGCGACCAAGGCGGATCTCGTCCTCATCGACATCGATTCACAGTCTTTGGATCTCGCGGTGCTCGTGGAGGCTTGCCGGCAGGCACTCCCCAGCGCGCGCTTGTGCTTGCTGTGCGCGAACCTCTCGCCCGAGGCGGCAAAACGCTGCATCGCCGTCGGAGCCGAGGGGTATATAGGCAAAGACATTGCGCCGGCCGAATTCGTTCGAGCCGTGCGCACGGTAGCCGAAGGCCAGTACTACATCGACGCCCGCGTCGCGGGGAAGCTGTTACGCAAAAGAATCCAGCCCTCGGAGAGCGAGCGGCCGGCACTCTCCAGAAGAGAAAAAGAGGTCCTGCGACTCATCGCACGCGGCTTGACGAATAGGGAGATCGCAACGACGCTCGTTTTGTCGGAAAAGACCGTCAAGAACCACACCAGCCGCATCTTCTCCAAGCTTGGCGTCGGTTCGCGAACGCGAGCGGCAGTGCGCGCGTTCGACTTGGATCTCGCCTGATCGACCGGGCCGCGCCTTAAAGGCTGGATTGCCGGATCTCCATCAAGAGTTAGTAAACGGCCATCCACAGGGCATCGTGAACCGTTAGAATCATATCGCGGGCCTCTTTAGAGGCTTTTGGCCTACCAGATGAGGAGTCAAACACACGAAATGGTGAAGGCGAACGGACTTGACCGAGCCCTCCTGCACGGTCTCCATCAGCGAATTGCAAATCATCCCGAGCCGGTCAGCGATGCGGCGCTGCGCGCCGTCGTACGCGTGGCCTTGGCCTATACTCAAGCGACCCGAAACGACGACACGGTCGCCCGAGATGCCGTAGAAGAGTTCGACGAGGACTCCCTCGCTCTCGTCGAAATTCTAACCCTCACCGTACTTCAGCTGAAGACCTCCGGCCAAGAACAAACGAACGTTCGCTTCGGCTAGTCTCATTGCGTTACGGGTTGCGAGAATCCGTAACTTTTAACGCTCGGGGCTCCGAGACGTTGCGCCGAGATGGGTTCAACCAATCCACATCATGAGACCGCGTTAATACACGGTTTTTATCAACGTTGCTACCCGGGCGCGCGGAGCCTTCGCCACCTGGCCGCCTTCGATTGTCAGTCGACCTCACGGAGACACGATGACACCTTACGAGCAGATTACAAGGTTGAAAGAGCAGCTCGATACTTTAGCGGCGCTCGCGAGCGAAGACCGGATTCGGCTCGAGGACATCGCTATTAATGGTTCGGCAAGCGATAAAAAGGCCGCCCTGGCGCTTTACGAAACACGACGCGCCCGCCTCGAATATCTCGGGCACAGCATGGAATTATTGATGCAGCGCATGGAAGTCCTGATGCAGGCGCCTCGCACGCAGCAAGCGGCGAAGGTAAGTTAGCGCCGCTTACGCCGCGCCGCCGAGATAGGCCGCGCGCACCACGTCGCTGGCGAGCAGATTCGCCGCCGTATCTTCATAGACGATGCGGCCGACTTCGAGCACGTAGCCCCGCGACGCAAGCGCGAGCGCTTGGCGTGCATTCTGCTCGACGAGCAACACCGTCGTCCCGCGGGCGTTGATGTCCCGGATCACGCGAAAGATCGTTTGCACGAGGATCGGCGAGAGTCCGAGCGACGGTTCGTCCAGCAACAGCAGTCGCGGCCGCGACATGAGCGCCCGAGCCATCGCGAGCATCTGCTGCTCGCCGCCCGAGAGCGTGCCGCTTTTTTGAGTTAGCCGCTCGCGCAGCCGCGGAAAGATCGCGAGCACGCCTTCGAAATCCTCGTTGAACTCGCTGCGCGAGCGCCGCGTGTACGCACCAAGCTCGAGATTCTCGCGCACGGTCATACGCGCAAAGACGCGCCGCCCCTCCGGCGAATGACCGATGCCGCGCCGCACGACCTCGTCCGGCGTGTGACGCAAGAGATTTTCGCCGTCGAAGCGAATCGCGCCGCGCGCCGGACGCAAGAGCCCGCTGATCGCGCGCAACGTCGTCGTTTTGCCGGCGCCGTTCGCGCCGATGAGCGTAACGATCTCGCCCGCTTCGACGCGCAACGTCACGCCTTCGAGCGCGCGGATGCGGCCGTAGTAGGCCTCGATGCCCTCGACTTCGAGCAGCGCCATCTCAGGCGATCTCCGGCGCGCCGAGGTAGGCTTCGATCACGCGCGGGTCGCTACGCACCGCTTGCGGCGAGCCTTCGGCGATCTTCTCGCCGTGATCGAGGACCGTGACGCGTTCGCTCACGTTCATGACCAGATTCATATCGTGCTCGATCAGAAACACGGTGACGCCCGTCCCGCGAATGCGTCCGATCAAGCCCACGAGATCCTCTTTCTCGCGCGGGTTCATTCCGGCCGCGGGCTCATCGAGCAGCAGGAGCTTCGGCTCGCTCGCGAGCGCGCGCGCGATCTCGAGCCGGCGCTGGCTGCCGTAGGGCAGATTGCGTGCGTAGTTGCCCGCGTCGCGCTCGACGCCGACGAAGCGCAAGAGTGCGCGCGCGTCCTCGCGCACGCGCCGCTCTTCGCGCCGCTGACGCGGCGTGTGCAGCAGCGAATCGAGCATCGATGCGTGCATGCGCGCGTGATGCCCCGCCATCACGTTATCGAGCGCCGACATGAATGCAAAAAGCCGGATATTCTGGAACGTTCGGGCGATGCCGCGCGCCGCGATCCGGTCCGTCGTCAAGCCCGAAAGCGTCTGACCTTCGAGCGCGACCGTGCCGGCAGTCGGCCGGTAGACGCCCGTGATCAGGTTGAAGACCGTCGACTTGCCCGCGCCGTTGGGCCCGATCATCGCGACGATGCTGCCGGCATCGACCGTGAATGACAGGTCGTTCACGGCGACCAGACCGCCGAAGGTCCGGCGCAGGTTCTCGAGTTCGAAGAACGGCGTCACGACGCGCGCGCACCCTCGTACTCGGCCTGCTCCTGAACCGCGAGCCCCGGGTCGACGAGCGCCTCGCGCAGTTCGGCCTTGCGCTGCCGGCTCGGAATGAGCCCTTCGGGCCGGAAGAGCATCATCGTGACGAGGATGACGCCGTAGAGCATGAAGCGATAGTTCGTGAAGTCGACGTTCGCGAAGCCGAGCTGGTGCGCGATGTTCGTCGACTGCGGTAAGAGATAACTGTTCACGAAGGACAGCACGAAGCTGCCGACCATCACGCCCGTGATGTTGCCCATGCCGCCTAGGACCAGCATCGAGAGCACGAGCACGCTGACGTTGAACTGGAATTGATCGGGCGAGACGAGATCGAGCTTCGCCGCGTACGCGACGCCCGCGAGTCCGCTAAAGGAAGCGCCGAGCGCGAAGGCAGAGAGCTTCGTGACCGTCGTGTTGATGCCCATATGGCGCGCGGCGAGCTCGTCTTCGCGAATCGCCATCCACGCGCGTCCCAAACGGCTGCGTTCCAAGTTGCGCGCAATCGCGATGCCGATGACGATGAGCGCGAGCAGCGTGTAATAGTAGGGCGTGGCGCTGAAACCGAAGGAGCGCCCAAAGAGGACGGGCTGATCGAGCGAACTGATGCCGTTGGGACCGTTCGTGTACTGCGCGAGGTTGAGAAACGTCTGCGGCACGATTTCCCCGAAGCCGAGCGTCACGATCGCGAGGTAATCGCCGCGCAGGCGCAGAGTCGGTGCGCCGAGCAGCACGCCGAAGATTGCCGCAACGACCGGCGCCACGAGCAGCATCAACCAAAACGGCACGTGCAGATTGAACTGCTGGCTCGCGAGCATCGCATAACTGTACGAACCGATCGCGAAGAAGGCCGCGTAACCGAGGTCGAGCAGCCCGGCGAAACCGACGACGATGTTGAGCCCGAGCGCGAGCAGGACGAAGGCGCCCGCATTCGCGAGGAAATCGATCTGCGCGTTGTTGCGGTCCACGAGCGGCAGCAGCAGCAGCACGCTGCCGAGCACCGTCAACCACATCGCACGCGGCGTACGCAGGGTGGACGAAATGCGCGCGGTCACACTTTGTCGGGGAGCGACTCCCCCAGGAGCCCCGAAGGCCGGAAGATGAGCACGAGCACGAGGACCGAGAAGACGACCACGTTGGACCACTGGGCGCCCCCGGGGATGTACTGCGTCGCGACCGCCTCGATGAGGCCGATCGAAAACCCGCCGAGCATGGCACCGGCGATGTTTCCGATACCGCCCAGCACGGCCGCGGTGAAGGCTTTGAGCCCCGCTTCGAACCCGTTGAAGAACCACGTCGTGCCGTAGTAGACGCCGCTCACGAATCCGGCGGCCCCGGCCAGCGCGCTGCCGATCAGAAACGTCAGCGCGATTGTCGTGTTGACGTTGATGCCCATGAGCTGCGCGGCGTCGCGGTCTTGCGCCGTCGCGCGCATCGCTTTGCCCATCCGCGTGTTCGTGATGAAGAGCTGCAGCGCGATCATCATGACGATCGCGAGTGCGATCACGAGGCCTTGCTTCGCCGAGACGTCCACGCCGCCCAAGGTCAGCGACGGATTGGGAATGACCTGCGGAAACGGCACGGGCGACGGCCCGCGCCAGAGCTGCATGACGTTCTCGAGAATGAACGACATGCCGATCGCCGTGATGAGCGGCGCGAGCCGCGGAGCATTGCGCAACCGCCGATACGCGAGCCGTTCGATCAGTACGCCGACGATGCCGCACAAAAGCATGGCTGCGAGAATCGTGACGAGCACGATGCCCAGCAGCGCGGGACCGTGCACCTGCCCCGACACGCCGAGCGCCGTAAGGATGGCGAGTGAAAAGAACGTCCCGAGCGTGTAGACGTCGCCGTGCGCGAAGTTGATGAGCTCGATGATGCCGTACACCATCGTATAGCCGAGCGCGATGAGCGCGTAGATTCCGCCGAGCGAGAGTCCGTTGACGAGCTGTTGGAGGAAGACGTCCACTAGGAAGTAGGGCGTTCGACGATCTGCTCGACGAAGGCGGGCTTGCCGTCGCGCACTTCGTAGACGCTCAGGATGCCGCTCGTCGTATCGCCGTTCTTATCGAAGCCAACGGGTCCGATCGGCGTCGGGAAACCGTTCGTCGCCGCAACGTTCTTGAGCACGTCCGAACGCGAGGGCAGCGCGCCCTTGCCAGCCGAAATCGCTTTCTCGATCGCCGCGATCTCGATCTTGGCGGCCGAGTACGCGTTCGCGCTGTATGGACCGACGTCGCTCTTCCAGCGCTTCCGGTACGCGGCGATGAAGCTCTTCGCGCCGGGCAGCTTCGACGTTTCCGGGGCGGCAACCGTAAAGTAGGTGCCGTTCGCGGCCGTCCCGGCGACCTTGAGAAACTCCGCATCGGCAATGCCGTCGCCGCCGATATAGGCGACTTTGCCCAGACCCGCGTCGGCCATCTGTTTGCGAACCTGGCCGCCGCCCGTCGACGTCGTGCCTCCATAGAAGACGATGTCCGGTCCGAGCGCGCGGCCCTTCGTCAGCAGCGCCTTGTAATCGGTCTGACCTTTGGTGAGGTGCTCGTGCCCGAGCACGCTGCCGCCGGCCGTCGCAAACTGCGCCGCGAAGATGTCGGCGAGTCCCTTGCCATACGTCTCGTTGTCATCGATGACGAAGGCCTTCTTGAAGCCGAGTTTGCGCGCGAACTGGGCGCCGGCCGCGCCCTGTTTGTCATCGGTCGTACAGACGCGAAAGAAACTGTTGACGTCGGGGTGCGAGGTGCGCAGCCGCTTCGCGGCGTCGCCCTTCGTCAAGCCCGGATTCGTGGTCGCGGGGCTGATCTGCACGAGTCCCGCGTCGTTCGTGATCGGGATCTGCGCCGTCGCGACGTTGGAATTGAACGGGCCGATCATGGCGAGTACGGCCGCGTCCGAGACGAATTGCCGGACGTTTTGCGCGCCCTGCGCCGGATCGTGCGCGCCCTGCGGTGCGTCGTCGAGATCGTAGGCGGCGAACGTGTAGCCGCCCGGAACCGCGGCCGCGCCCGCTTCTTCGATCGCGAGCACCGCGCCGTTACGCGTCGGAATGCCCGTCGATGCGTCGGCGCCGCTGACGGGCAGATCGATGCCGATCTTGATCGTTTTACCGCCCGCCGGCGCGGAACTCGACGTCGACTGCGAACTGCTCGTCGTCGACGAGCTGCAACCGGCGACGAGCGCGACGGCCACAATGACCGCAGCGACGCGACTCAGTACGCGCGAAGCACACATCGGCGCTCCATACGCCGGGGGTAAAGCCGGTCCTGTCGCGCGAAGCGGACGTGTTGATGAAGCCCTGGACTCTCGCGACGACGGTCGTCGCCGTGGCGCTCTTCGTCGCCTCGCTCAGCGACGAATTCTACCAGCTCACGTCGCCGGCGTCGCTCTCGTGGCACGTCCTGCTGCGCAAAGGCTACAGCATCGTCGCCTTCACGCTGGTCGGCTATCTGAGCCGCCGCGCGCTTCTCGAATCCGGGCGTACGCGGTTCGTGCTGCCGTGCATCATCGGTCTCGCGCTCTACAGCGCGCTCATCGAACTCTGCCAGAAACTCCTGGGCTCGAGCGAAGGCCTCGGCTGGAACGCGTTCGATATCGGGTGCGGCGCGGTCGGTGGCTCACTCGCCGTCGCCGACCGGTTGCTGCTGCTCGGGCAGCGGCGCAGCCGTTCCGCTTAATCCGGCCCGCGCGAGGCTCGCCAAGAGCCGCGGCACCGCTTCGTGCGCGCCCAGAAAATCGCTGAGCACGATCGGCACGCCGAGTTCGCGCCGCGCCTCGTCGACGATCGCCACGAGATCGCGCCGCACGTGCATGCCCGGTGACAAGAAGTAGGGCACGAGCACGATGCGGCGCGCTCCGCCGGCCGCAGCCGCCCGCAGCGCCTGCGGGATCGTGGGCTCCGCCATTTCCAGATAACCCGTGTGGACGGGCAACTCGAGTTCGGCCGCGAGACCCTGGGCCAGGAGGGCGAGCGAGTCATTCGCCTCTTCCGCGCGGCTCCCGTGGCCGGCAAGGACGACATGCGAACCCATCGGTCTTATGGGGCGCCCAGTTCGCAGGCCCGGAACGCGCAAAATGCCCGAGCAATTGCGGACGGGACACTGCTCGCCGACATACGTCTCGCGGGCTGCGGAATAGAACTCGAAGCCGCATTCGCTGCACTGGAGGTTGGTCGCGCGCGCCGAGCTCTTCGTGTCCACCAAATGACGCTAAGGGGCCCGCGTCCGCGGACCGTCCGGAGTCCGTCCACGGTCCTCAAACGGCGGTCAACTCGCGGGTCGCCGCCGCGTTGAAGTAGCTCGCCCGCGGATGGTGCATCACGATCGCGGCGGTCGACTGCTCGGGGACGATCTGAAACGCCTCCGTCAACGCGACGCCGAGCGCAGCTTGCGCATCTAAGAGTCGCCAGACGAGTTCATGCTGCGAGAGGTCGGGGCACGCGCCGTACCCCCACGAATAGCGCTTGCCGCGACCCTGCTCGAGCCCGAGTTCGCTGCGAATGCGCGCATGCATGTGCTCGGCGAGCGCCTCGGCCGCTTGTACGGAGAAGCCGTGCAGATAGTAACTCTCGCTGTAATCGCCCGCTGCCTGGAGTGCATCGATACGTTGCGAGACGTCGCGGCCGACCGTGACCACCTGCAGCGCGATGACGTCGCTCGGCCGGCCGTCCTCGGGCTCGCGCAGGTAATCGGCCAGGCACAGGTGCTCGCCGCCGATCTGACGCGAGAAGGCGAAGCGCCCGAGTTCCCGCCCAGAATCGCCGGGATCGTAGACGATGACGTCGTCCCCGAGTCCGGCTGCCGGAAAGTAGCCGTAAACGGCGCGCGGCGCGAGAATCGGCTCGCGCAAGGCCAGCGCTTCGAAACGGCGCAGCCGCGGCTCGAATTCCTCGTTCACCAGGCGCTCCCACTCGGCGCCCTTGAGGTTCGCGCCGCCCCACGACAGCCGGTAGAGGCTGCGCAGGTCGTAGTGCGACCACAGGTCTTGCGGCGCAACGTGTTCGATCGTGCGCGGTCCCCAGAACGGCGCGCGCGGCGGCTCGATCCGCGTCAGATGACCGCGGGCGGTGGCGCCGTTTGAGGCGGCCGGAGCGGCGACCGAACGGGCCGCGTCGCGCGCACGCTCCGCATCGGCGCGCATGCCTTGCACGAACGTATCGCGGCGTTCGGGCACCGACGTGAGCTTATCCATGATGTCGAGCCCCTCGAAGGCGTCCTTCGCGTAGAAGACCCCCGGTTCGAAGTAACGCGCACCCTCATCGAGAAAGGCGATGCGCCGCCCGAAGTCGCGGTTGATTGCGGCACCACCGACCATCACGGGAAACGCGAGCCGCCGCGCATCCTGCTCTACGACGCAGATCGGCATCTGCTTCGAGGTCGAAACGAGCAGCGCGGAGAGGCCGATCGCGTCGGCGTCGACTTCGACGGCCTTCTCGAGAATCGTGTTCATCGGAACCTGTTTGCCGAGATCGTGGACCGTGTAGCCGTTGTTCGTGAGAATCGTGTTGACCAGATTCTTCCCGATGTCGTGCACGTCGCCGAAGACGGTCGCGAGGACGACGGTCCCTTTCGTGACGCCTTCCGTCTTCTCCAGAAACTGTTCGAGGTGCGCGACCGCCTTCTTCATCACTTCTGCCGACTGCAACACGAAGGGCAAGATGAGTTCGCCCGAGCCGAACTTGTCGCCGACTTCTTTCATCGCGGGCAGCAGGACGTTGTTGAGCACGTCGACCGGATCGCGCTGCAACAGTACCTCGTCGATCTTGGCTTCGATACCGTCCTTGCGCCGGCGCAGGATAGCGTTGTGGATGCGCGTTTCGACCGGAGCGTCCGCATCGTCGCCGGCGGCGACGCTCGCCGCTTGCTCACCGGGCCCGGCGTTCTCGAAGTGTTCGATGACGCGCTGCAGCGCATCGGGGCGCCGCGCCAAGACCAAATCGTCGCAGAGCTCGCGCTCGATCGCGTCGATCTCCGCGTACGGCGTAATCTCTTTGGCATGCACGAGCGCCATATCGAGACCCGCGTTCACGCAATGATGCAGCATGACGGAGTTCAGTGCTGCGCGCGCCGCCGGCTTGAGACCGAACGAGACGTTGGAGACGCCGAGCGACGTCAGCACGCCGGGGAGCCGCTCTTTGATGAGGGCGATCCCGCCGATCGTGTCGACTGCGGACGTGAAGAACTCGGGATCGCCCGTTGCGAGCGTGAAGGTCAGCGCATCGAAGATGAGCGCGCCCGGTGGAATGCCGTATTCGCCGACGACGATTTCGTAGATCCGTTCCGCGACAGCGAGCTTGCGTTCGGAGGTTTTCGCCATGCCGGTCTCGTCGATCGTGAGTGCGACGACGGCGGCGCCGTGTTCTTTGACCAGCGGCAGAATCGTATCGATCTTCGTGCGGCCGTTTTCGAGGTTCACCGAGTTGACGACCGCGCGGCCGGCGTAGATCTTCAGCGCCGCTTCGATCACTTTGGCTTCGGTCGAGTCGATCATCAGCGGCGTCTCAACGGACTGCGCGAGGCGCTTGACGATGGTTGCCATCTGCGCGTCTTCGTCCGTGCGTTCGGTAAGCGCCGTACACAGGTCGAGCACGTGCGCGCCGCCTTCGACCTGTTCGCGTGCGACGAGCACGATGTCGTCGTATTTCTCCTCGAGCAGCAGTCGTTTGATCCGGCGCGAACCTTGCGCGTTGATGCGCTCGCCGACGAAGAGCGGCGAACCGTCCTGCTTGAGCGCGGTCGCCGTCATCGACGATGCGGCAAACTGGAGTGGCTTCGCTTCGGGCGTGCGCCCGCGTTTGCCGGCAGCTAAACGCGCGAAAGCCGCGATGTGCGCGGGCGTCGTGCCGCAGCACCCGCCGATCGCGTTGACGCCGAAGTCGTCGATGAACGACGCCAGTTCGCGCGCCATTTCGGAGGGCGTCTCGGGGTAGATGGTCTCACCCTTGGGGCCCATCAGCGGCAGTCCGGCGTTGGGAACGACCGCGACGAAGCAGCGCGAGTTCTCGACGAGATAGCGCACGGCGTCGCGCATGTGCGTCGGGCCCGTCGAACAGTTCAAACCGATGACATCGATCGCGAGCGCGTCGAGCGTCGCCACCACCGCTCGGATGTCGGTTCCCAGCAACATGCGCCCGGTGACGTCGAGCGTCGCCTGCGCTTGGATCGGCACCCGCCGCAAGCCTCGGTCGAATTCGCGGACGATGCCCGCGACGGCCGCTTTGATCTCGAGCAGATCTTGGCTCGTCTCGAGCACCAACACGTCTACGCCGCCGGCGACGAGGTGGCGCGCCTGTTCGCCGTACAGATCCGCCAGCTCGTCGAAGGTGATTTTCGAAAGCGTTGGATCCGAAGAGGAGATCAGCATCCCGGTCGGTCCGAGCGAACCTGCGACGAAGCGCGGCCGATCGGGCGTCGCATACGCGTCGCAGGCTTCGCGCGCGAGCCGGGCGGCTTCGCGATTGACGTCGGCCGTTCGCGAACCCAGCCCGTACTCGTCGAGCTTGAGGCGCGAGGCCGTGAAGGAGTCCGTTTCCAGGACGTCCGCTCCGGCGGCGAGATAGGCGTCGTGAACCGCGCGAATGAGGTCGGGCCGCGCGAGCACGACCGCCTCGTTACAGCCTTGGTATTGGGGGCCGCCGAAATCGTGGGGAGCCAAATCCATGGCCATGAGCTCGGTCCCCATGGCTCCGTCGAACACGAGAACCCGCTCGGCGAGTGCCTCCAGGTAGCTTTGCATCCGCGCCAGCTTACCACGCAGGACCCTCCGTGGCGCGTTATTTTGTCGAAATACTCGCTGCGGTGCCATAATGGACAGCCAAGCAGGCCGATTCGCGGGTTCGCCGATTTGAATCCACTCGGTGGCGGCGTGGTTCCCACAGATCACAGCGCCACGTCGGACGCCGCTTTAGCGGAAGGGTCATTGTGCGAGGTATCGGCCGAAAGTCTATTCGCCCGGTCGTGGCAGCTTTTGAACTCGTTCTCGTCGTTCAATTGGTCGGCGCGAGTTACACGACCGGGATGGCGGCGGCCGCGTGGGGACGCGGCGTCGCAACCTACGCGGATGGAGCCGCCGCCTTCCGCGCAGAGAGCGGCCACGTCTTCACCGCGTTGCTCGCGTTCCTGCTCGTCTTTATCGCCGCCGCTCTCTTGGCGCCGTTCACGCTCGGCATCTCGCTGCTCGCGTTCTTCTTTCTGTTCGTCTACGCGATGCCCGCGGCCGTCATCGGCGAGCGCGGCGGCTTCGCTGCGCTCGGTGCGTCGTATCGCCTCGCGACCCGCGCGTTCGGCACGGCGGCGATCGTCATTTTGGTCCTCGCCATCATCTTCATTATTGCCGGGTTCATCAGCGGTGCGCTACACACGATTCCGCTGCTGGGACCGCTCGTCTCCGAAATCATCGGACAAGCGGCGCTCGCGTACTTCACGCTCGTGGTCGTCGGCGAATATCTCAACGCACGCAACCGGGTGGAAAATTGATGAACACGTTATATCCACAGCTCGGCCTGGGTACGCAGGCCGACATGCTGACCGTCATTTATGCAAACGGCTGCGCCTGCGACGGCAACCCGTGTGACTGGTACACGCACGCGCAGCGTGGCGCGGGTTGCGAGAAGACCTTCAGCGAGCCCAAGCCTCCGCGCGGCTGGCAAACAACGAGCGACGGGCGCGCCGTCTGCCCGGCGTGCGTCGTGATCGCGGCGCTGCGCGAACTGGGACCTTAGAAGGATTCAGCTGCGCTGAATCCCCGTGAGTCGGGCAAAGCGCGACACGTTCCTAACGGGCGCCGATCAGGCTGAGCAAACCGGCCGCGCAGAAAGCGAGCGCGCAGATAATATACATCGCGCGCAGGATGAGCGCCGTCGCGTATTTGCGTACGCGCGCTGCGACGGCTGCGATGAGCGTCCACCACGCCATCGCGCCGACGAATAGGGCGACGACCACGAAGGGATAATCGTTCGCGCGAACCGTTCCCACGCCGGCCGATGCAAAGATCGCAGCCGCAACGACCAGTGCCGCAGGATTGGAGAACGAGAGCAACAGCGCGGGCGCCATACCACGCGCCAGCGCGCCGGCCGCAGCGGAATCGATGGCCGGCGGCCGCAGCGCCGAGCGACCGAAATAGACGGCCAGCGCCACGAGCAGCAGACCGACGGCAACGTGCACGATGCTGCGGTGCGGTGCGAGCCAAAGCAATGGCCCGCGCGATCCGACGATGCCGAGCGCGCCGTAGAGCGAGTCGGCCAGTGCCGGGGCGAGCGCGGTGACGAGTCCGGCGAGCGGACCGACGACGATCGCCTGCCGGATGCACAGCACGGCGACGGGGCCGACCGGCATCTCGACGATGGCTCCTACGACGACGGCGAAAGCAATCGCCCGCGCGTCATTCACGGTCGACGTTCTCGAGCGTCACTTATTCCGTGACGACCTCGGCTTCGAAGCCACGCTCGGTGATCGCCGCCATGATGCCGTGCAAGTCTTGGGGGCGTTCGACTTCGACCGTCACGTCGAGCTCCGCGTGTTTGGCGGAAACGCTGCCGAAGACGCGGTGGTGCGCGACGTCCAGCACGTTCGCCCCCGCTTGGCTGATCGCGATCGCGACGGTCGCGAGTTCGCCCGGTTTGTCGACCATGTGGACGCGGATGCGAACGACGCGTCCCGAACGCATCCGGTGGCGAACGATTACGGATGCGAGCATGCCGAGATCGATGTTCCCGCCGCAGAGCAGCGTTCCCACGCGCTTGCCGGCGAAGCGCGCGGGCTCGGCGAGCAAGGCTGCGACGCCGGCCGCACCGGCACCCTCGGCGACCAGTTTCTCGTCTTCGAGCACGTGCGCGATCGCCGTTTCGATAGCGGCTTCCGAGACGAGGATCACATCGTGCACGACCTCGCGGATCAACGCGAGCGGAAGACGGCCCAGACGCTTCACGGCGATGCCTTCGGCAATCGTCGGTCCCCCGGGAGCGGCGGAGTCCGCGCGTGCGCATGCGATGCTCGGATAAAAGGCGGACTGCACGCCGACGATCTCGGCCTGCGAGCCGGCGGCTCGGGCGGCGAGCGTCGCACCCGCGATGAGGCCGCCGCCGCCGACCGGAACGACGAGCACGTCGAGCTCCGTCCCGGCATCCTCGAGCAGCTCGAGCGTCGCGGTCGCTTGTCCCGCGATGACGTCCCGATCGTCGTACGGATGGATGACCGTGCCGCCGGTTCGCTGCGCAACGTCACGCGCGTGCACGGCCGCATCGTCGAACGTCTCGCCGTACAAGATGACGTCGGCGCCGAACGCACGCGTGCGGCGAACTTTGAGAAACGGCGTCGTCGCAGGCATGACGACGGTCGTTCTCAGGCCGAGGCGTCCGCCGTGATACGCAACCGCCGCCGCATGGTTTCCGGCGGACATCGTCACGACGCCCCGTTCGCGGGCATCCGGCGAGAGCATCAGCATCGCGTTGAGCGCACCGCGTTCTTTATACGAGCCCGTCGTCTGGCGGTTCTCCATCTTCAAGAAAACATCGCCGCCGATTGCGGACGAGAACGCGCGCGAACGCACCGTTGCCGTCCGCCGCACGCCGGAGCAAATCCGCTCCGCGGCAGCGCGAACGTCGGCAGACAGATCGAGCACGTTCACCCTTGCGTCACCGGCGCGGCGACCAACGTGGGAGCATTCTAAAGGACGCTCAATTGCTTTTTGGGACCGTTAAGATGTACTGATAGCGAATTCAAAACGTCACGTCCGAGAATCGTTGTGCTGCCGAGCTCGATGGCCTCCACATCAAATCGACCCGCAAACATCGCGTCGACGATCACGCGCCAAAGCGGCGTCATCGTAGGCGCATCAGCGCACCCGGCGCGGCGATCGAATGTGACGAGTGGGCTCGCTCGGTCCAAGCCGCGGCATCACGATCGGTCGCCGGCCGTACCGTTCGCGAAGCCGCACGACGAGTTTCGTCGCGTCGGCATCGCGGTCAACGACTTGCTCGCCGACGATTGCGATGTTCGTTCCTTTCGGGTAACGCGCAGTCAGCGCGCTTCGATGGCGCTCGTACCAGGCGAGATCGCGTTCGAGTTCGAGACCGACGCTGCCAAGGCTCTGACGCGAGCCCTTCAACGCCTGCCTCACGACGAGCGCGACGAAGTCGCTCAGCGTCATGTCGCACTGAGCCGCCGCCTTCTTTGCTTCTTGCGCGAGATGCCGCGGAAACTTGCGAAGCCCGAGTTGCGTGTACGTATCTTGCGTCATGCTATCACCATGCTAGCATGCCATCTGCGGATCCATCAACTGGCCGACGCGACTCATGATCGCCGCCCTATGGATGACTCGAGGACCTTCGTTCGACCGACAGAACACGCACCGGGGATGGCGGTTCTCCTCGAAACGCGCGACCTCTGTAAATCATTCGCCGGCTACCGCGCCGTCGACGGAGTGACGCTCGGCATCGCCGAGGGTGCCATTCACGCGATCATCGGGCCCAACGGAGCCGGCAAGACGACGCTTTTCAATTTGCTCTCGGGCTTCGTGCGGCCAAACTCGGGAACGATCGTCTTGCGCGTCAGCGACATCACCGGCTTTGCGCCGCATCGGATCGCGCGGCTCGGCATCGTGCGCAGCTTTCAAATCAATAGCATCTTCCCGCACCTCAGCGTCCTCGACAACGTCAAGGTGTCGCTCGAAGCGAAGACCTCGCTGCCGGGACGCTTCTGGCTCGGCGGCCGCGCGACCGCTCGCCTCGATACGCGCGCGCGCGAGCTGCTCTCAAATGTCGGCCTCGACCGCGAACGGGGGTTGCTCGCCGCTCAGCTCTCCTACGGCCGCAAACGCGCACTCGAACTCGCGATCTCGCTCGCGCAAGACCCGGCGATTCTCCTGCTGGACGAACCGACAGCCGGTATGGGGACCGAGGACGTCGGTCACACCGTCGCGCTGATCGGGCGCATTCGCGCGGGTCGCACGATCGTGCTCGTCGAGCACAACCTGCGCGTCGTTGCCGATCTCTCCGAGCGCATCACGGTACTGCAACGCGGACGCATACTCGTCGAAGGCACCTACGCGGACGTGCGCGCCGACGCGCGCGTCGTAGACGCGTACTTGGGCGGCGCGCGTGCTTGAAACGCGCGACCTCAACGCGTATTACGACGAAAGCCACGTGCTGCGCGGCGTCGACTTACGCGTCGAGCCCGGCGAGATCGTCACGCTCGTCGGACGTAATGGGGCGGGCAAGACGACGACGCTGCGGTCGATCATGGGCATCGTGCGAAAACGCACGGGCGAGATCACCTTCGACGGACGCTCGATTCTGCGCTCCCCCGCCAATCGGATCGCGCGGCTCGGCATCGGCTTCGTGCCCGAGGAGCGCGGCATCTACGCGTCGCTTACGGTCACAGAGAATTTGACGCTCGCGCCCGTGGTCGGCGACGGCGCGTGGCCGCTCGAGCGGATCTACGGGCTCTTCCCGATCCTGCGCGCGCGCGGCCGCGCGATGGGCACGACGCTCTCGGGTGGCGAGCAGCAGATGCTCGCAATCGCGCGTGTCTTGCGCAGCGGCGCGCGTTTGATCTTACTCGACGAGCCGACCGAAGGGCTCGCACCCGTCATCGTCGAGGCGATCGGCGACCTGCTGCTGGAGATCAAGGGGTCGGGGATCACGGTGCTGCTCGTCGAGCAGAACCTGCGCTTCGCGACGCACGTCGCCGACCGCCATTACTTGATGGTGCATGGAAAGATCGTCGCAGCACTGACCAACGCGGAAGCGATCGCGCGCGAAGGGGATTTACTCGCGCACTTAGGCGTGTAGTAACCCGGTCCCGCGGTGTGGCCGCGCCAGCGCGCGTTTCAGAAACAAACACTTATAGTCGATAGGCGCCGCCGAAACTGACGTAGTGCGCCGAATTGCCGACAATGTTGGTACAGAGCGTGCCGATGGAACCATCGAGCTGCAAATGCTGCGAGAGATCGCCCTGAAAGCCACCGTCGAAGCAGTACCGCCCCGCCTGCCGCGGACCGCTGGCCGTGGCTCCATAGAACTCGACGTAGCCCTGAATCGCTTTCTGAAACGAATTCGCTAACACGATCGAGGGGTTCAACGACCAATAGCGGCGCGCGATCGAATCCACGCCTAGCAGGGCAAACGAATTATAGCCGAGTGTGCCGGCGAGTCCGAACTTGCTCGACAGCGCGTAGCTGACGTCGTAACTCACGGTCGCACCGCCGGAGCCGCCGGTGAAGGCCTTCGCACCGGTCGCCCCCGTGAAGAACGCGTTGACCGCGTTGATCGAATTTCGGCTGTAGCCGAATTGGTACTTGAGTCCGGCCGCGGCGTCGCCGAACCCGGCGGCGACGGGCTGCGCCGACGTTCGGCTGAACGTCGGAATAAAAGCGTCGGCTTCGAGATTGCGCGATAGACCGACGCGCAAGGCGGCACTCGGTAGCGTCGAAGAATTCCCGTTACCGGCCGTCGCCGCGTTCACATAGCCGAACTCGAGCAGCGCATCCTTCGGCTTCACAGCGCAGGAACTGGTCGTCACGGTCGGACGGCTTACGAGTGCGAACAGATTCGCGCACGGATCAACCATCGGGGGGTTCCGGCCCTTATCTACCTCCGTTGGAACAGACTGGGCAACGGCGGCGCTCGCGCAAACGAGCATCGCCCCGGCAAGAGTGCCGCGGCGCAGAGAAAGCATCAATCCTTGTCCGCCCTCGGCGCCTGCTGCGGCGTCAGCAACTCGTACGCTCCCTGCGTGGCGACGCGATCGCCGGGATGCAGCCCTGCGGCGCTGACGATCGCCCGGCCCTGTACGCGGGCCTCGACCGTGATCGGCACGGGCTCGAAGCGTTCGTTCTCCTTGCGGAATACTTGCACGGCGCCCGTCGCAGCGTCCGTGACGATGGCCGGCTCCGGGACGACGAGTCCGCGTCGCATGCCGACACGAACCGACGCTCTGCCGTATGCGCCCGGACCGAAAGCGCCCGCTGCCGCAAAGGCGGGCTGCATACGGACCAGCACCGCAACGGTATGCGCGTCTCCCTGCGCGGGATTGATTGCGGCGATCTCTCCTTCGATCTTTGCCGAAACGCCTTGCGCGACGACGGTCGCCGGATCCCCAACGTGCAGTTGTGCGGCGTCCTCGGGCGTGAACTGCGCCGTGAAGACCGGCGCCGCGTCATTCGAGAGTTCGACGACGGGCGTCGTCGCATCGACGCTCTCGCCGTCGTTGTGCAAGCGCGCAACGACGACGCCGGCGAAAGGCGCTACGAGCTGCGTCATGGCGACCTTCTGGCTCGCGCCGTTCGCCGTGCTCCGAGCTTGAGCGACGCCGGCGTCGGCCGCGTCGACGTCGGGCTGCCACGGATGCACTTCGCTCGAACGTTGCTGCTGCAAGACTTCGAGCTGGCCTCTCGCGTTCGCGAGTGACGCACGAGCTGCATCGACGTCACTCTGTGCGGCGATGCCGAGCGAAAGCAACTTGGCTTCGCGCTCCGCTTGGGCTCGCGCGACGCTCACCTGGGTTGTCGCTTGACGCATCTGGGCTTCGGTTTCGGCGACTTGCTGCGGACGCACGCCGAGTCGCGCCTTGTTCTGCACGGCTTGCGCGGCCGCGACGTTGGCGCGCGCCTGGTCGAGTTCGGCTTCGAACGGGCGCGGATCGAGTCGCGCTAAGACCGTTCCGGCGCGCACGCGATCGCCGACGTTGACAGCGACGCTTGCGATCCGACCCGCTTCAGAAAAGCCGAGGTCGGCCTTGGCATTCGCGCCGCCTCCGACTGTCCCGTACCCGACGACCAGCTGCGGCAACGCGCCGCGATGCACGACGGCGGTCTGCACGGGAACCGCGGAGGCGCTCTTCTGATCGGATCCGGCGTTGCCGGCGTCGCTGCTCGACGTCGCCTTCGTGTCGGACGGCGGCGAGTTGCGGGCGCAGCTCGCGAGCAGCATCGAGCCCGCGAAGAAGAGCACGGTCGCGAAACGACTCATCATGTGCGAAGCTCTCCCATCTCGATCTGCAGATTCACGTACGCTCGGGCGGCCATGACGCGTGCATTTTCCAGAGCGGCCCGCGCATTACTGGCCTGCGTCTCGGCGACCACGAGATCCGCGCTGATGACGGCGCCGAGCCGATAGCCTGCGAGATCGGCGTTTGCAACGCGACGCGCGCTCGCGTCGGCAGCTTGCAGCTTCGCGAGCCGCGCGAGTGCGCCATCGGCGACACTGCGCGCGTGCAGCGCGTCGTGCGTCGCCTGACGACGGCTCTGATCGAGTCCGGCCTGCGCAACGAGCACGGCCGCGTCAGCCGCCGACACGTTCGCGTGTTCGAGAGGACTGCCGACCGGCACGTTGAGCGTGACGGAGCCGGCCGGTCCGAACGCTTGCGCGCTCCCGACCCGCGAATACCCGGGCCCGATCCCGACAGTCACGCCGGGAGCGAGTTCGGCGCGAGCCAGCACCGCCGCGGCCTGCGCTGCGCTATAGATTGCTTGAGAGGCGCTTACGACGGGATTGGCGTGCAGCGCGGCATGCGCGACCGCGCGGGTATCGGGAAGAGCTGCCGGCGGAGTGGGCACTGCCACGGTCGGTGGTGAGGCGGTTCCGACGAGTTCGCCGAGCGCATCGAGATCATCCGCAAGCGTCGTGCGCGCCGCGTCGCGTTCGGCTTGCACCGTCGCGAGCTGTGCCTGGGCACGTTCGACATCCAGTTGCGGCGCGACGCCCTGCTGATGTCGCAGCGACGCGATGCTCGTGCTGCGCTGTGCCAAGGCGACCGCGTCGTTCTGCGCTATGAGTTGCGATTGATCCGCAGCTGCGTCGAAGAACGCATCGACGACCGTCGTCGTCGTTGCCCGCTGCGTCGCTGCCAGTGTGGCCGTGGACTGCGCCAGTTCCGACTGCGCCGTCTGCAACGTGCCCAGACGTCGGAACGCCGAGCCGAAATCCACCGTGTACTCCGGGGCCGCAAGGTATTGCAGCGGCGAGCCGCCCATCGGCTGCGCCGAGATCACCGTGTTGAGACTCGTGCGCGGCGCGCTCCGCGCCCGTCGAATGCGGTCGCTCGCGTCACGCAGCGCGTTCGTCGCCGATGCCATCGAGTTTTTCGTGGCGGCCTCCAGCGCGTCGGCAAGCGTCAACGGCTGCGTTTGCCCGGCGCCCGCAGGTGCGACTGTCGCCAAGACCATCGCGGACGCTTCAAGCCATCTACGCATGCGCTGCCCTCGGAATCTCCGCCGTTTCGTCGACCGCCTGACGTGGTGAGAGTCGTCGTCCCGCATCGGTAAGCGTCGCGTAGACGACCGGGACGACGATGAGCGTGAGGATTGTTGAGAAGACGAGCCCTCCGGTGACGGCGACGGCGAGCGGCTGCAGGATTTCGCTGCCGCTGCCAATCGCGAACGCGAGCGGGACCATGCCTAGGAGCGCCGTGAGCGTCGTCATCAAAATCGGCCGCACGCGGATCTCAGCCGCTCCGAGCAGCGCTTCATTGACGGACTGGCCGCGCCGCTGATTCGCAGCGGCATACTCCAAGAGCAGGATGCCGTTCTTGACGACGAGGCCGACGAGCAGGATGACGCCCATTAGCGACGAGACGTTGAGCGAGATGCGCGTGACGTACAGCGCGAGAGCCGCGCCGAACGCCGCGAGCGGGATCGCTACCAGGATCGCGAGCGGCTGCAGCACCGAGCGGAATTGAATGAGCATCACGAGGAAGACGAGCGCGACGGACAGCGCGATCGCGAGCGCGAACTGCGCGAACGACTGCTGCTGCAACGCGTACGCGCCGGCGAGCTCGTAGGAGTAGCCGGGTGGGAACCCCGCTCTGCGCATCTCGGCCTTGATGGCATCCGCGATCGCACCGAGATTCGAGCCGCTGATCTGCGCGGTCACCGAAATGTACTGCCGGCCGTTCAGTTCGCCGATGTCGCTCTGTGGCGGCGACCTCGTGAAGGTCGCGAGACGCGATAGTGGCTCGATGTTGCTGGTCGGCGTAACGTACGGGAGCCTTTCGATTTGCGCCGGTGTCGGATCGACCGGCAAGTCGTAACGGACGCGAACCGGTATTGTCAATGGATTGTTGATGACGTTCGTGACGACGTCCCCGCCGAAGAGCGCGCGCTCGTCTTGGGCGAGCGCCGAGGCGCTGACACCAAGTGCGCTCGCGGCCGGATCCGCCTTCACGACGATGCTGGGATTGTGATAGACCACGCCGCTGAAGGCACCCGAGACGCCTTCTACCTTGCCGAGTCGATTGGCAATGTCGGTCGCCAGCGGAATGAGCACCGACTGCTGCGGCCCGTAGACGCGAAGCTCGATCGGCGCGGCCTGGTTAGAGAGATCGTTGAGGCCATCTTGCAGTAGTTGCCGAGTCGAGAACTGCACGTTCGGCGCAACATCCCGGACGCGGTCGCTGATACGAGCCATGACGTCGCGGATGCCTACGGCGTCAGGACGGATGTCGCTGCGTTGCCCGAACGACAGAAAGTCCAACTTCGGCCGCAGTGTCGCGCGTATCGTTCCGCCACTGAGACCTTGCGGCGTATCGGTGTTGATGAGCGTCATGCTGGCGCCCGTGATGTCGGCGCTTCGCGCGATAGCAGGATCGCGGTCGACGATATCTTGCAGCTGATGCGAGACGCGTCTCGTCTCCGCAAGCGTCGTTCCCGGCGGCAGCGCATAGGTGAGTTCGAAGGCGCCCTCATCGAGGGCCGGCAAGAAATCCGTTCCGAGCTGCTTACCGAGCAGCACCGTTGCGGCGAAGAGAATGCACGCAAGGGCGATGACCGGCGTGCGGCGCCGAAGCGACGCTCGCAAGAGCGGCACGTACCGGGTGTTGAGCCAACCGACGAGCGGCTGGGGCCGCTCCCGCTCTCGCTTCAGCACCTGCGCCGCAACGTTCGGCGTGAAGACGAGCGCGAGCAACAGCGAGATGACGAGCGCCACCGTCAGCGATACGGAGAGTGCAGTGAAGAACGCCCCTGGGATGCCCGAGAGCAGCGAGAGGGGCGCAAAGACGACGATGGTCGTGAGTGTGGAGGAGATCATTGGGATAGCGATCTCATCGACGGCAGTCACAACGGCATCATGCCGGCTTTCGCGCCCAAGACCGAGATGACGATAGATGTTCTCGACGACGACGATGGCGTCATCGATGACGAGACCGACGCCGATCGCCAGGCCGCCGAGGGTCATGAGGTTCAAGCCTTGTCCGAGCGCCCGCATTGCCGCGAACGTGATAACGATGGTCAACGGGATGACAGCCCCCGCGATGAGCGTCGACCGCCAATTTCTTAGGAAGAACAAGAGCACGAGCGCCGAGAGCACGAGCCCGATTAAGATTGCGTCGCGAAGACTGTCGATCGATGCGGAGACGAGCGTCGAGACGTCCCAGAACTTATTGGCGAGCACGTCGGGTCGCGCGGCCAGAGCCGCGTGCATCGCCGTGGCGACGTTGCGGGCGACCTCGACGGTGCTCGCACCGGGCTGCGCGAACACGTTGAGCAGCACGGCGCCTCGGCCGAGCGTCGCGGCGCGCACGGCCGGCGGCGCGGTCGTCTCGATGACCCTCGCAACACTGCCGACGGTGAGCGGCGTTCCATTCTTCGCGGCGAGCGGAATCTGCGCGACATCACTCGGCGAGTGCGCCATACCGCTCGCGATGACGGTGCTGCGCATATAGTCGCTATCCGTATGGCCCACGGCTTCGATCGTGTTGGTCTGCGCGATCGCGGAGGTGAGCTCGCCGAGCGTGACGCCGCGGGCGGCGAGCCGCTGCGGGTCGACGGCGACCAGATACGCGCGCACGTCCCCGCCCAGGACGCTCGTGAGCGCGACGCCCGGCAAGCCCGTCAGCTGTGGCCGAACCTCGTTCTGCACGACCTCGCGCAGCTGCATCGAACTCAACGTGTTCGAGGTCAACGCGTACGTGACGATCGGAAAAAGATTGGAATTGATCGGTTCGATGCGCAACGTGGTGCCGCGCGGAAGCTGCGCTTCGACGGTGGCGACGGCGGTTGAGACGCGCTGCAGCGCGACGTTATTGGACGCGACATGCGGATCGAAGGCGAGGCTGATATCGGCGGCGCCCTGCGTCGATGTTGCGACGATCTGCTGTACGCCGACGACGGCCGCCAACTCGCTTTCGAGCGGATGCGTCAGGGCCGCTTGCACGAGGCTCGGCGCCAGTTCGCCGTTCTCGGCGCGCACGTTGACCCGCGAAAGGTCGAGATTGGGATAAACGCCTTCAGGCAGTCCGGTGACGGCAACAAAACCGGCGAGTGTCGCGACGAGGACCAGCGCATAGACTGCCAGCCGTTGTGCAAGCGCCGCCGCAACGAAGCGTCTCACGATGCGCGTCGGGTCGTTGCCTTGCGTTCGCCGCAATCGTAGTTCACGCAGAAACGGCGTTTCGTCAACCAGACGTATCAGCCTGTGCTGATATGGCCGGCATCCGTCCTGGATCCGCTTTGCAGTAATCGGCCGACCCGAGCGGCAGCGCGTTCGAGTAACTCGGCTGCACGCTGCATCGCATCGTCACTCGTCGCCGGTCCGTCGACGATGGGCACGACGGTAACGCCGCGCTCCGCGAGCGCGTGCTCCGCCGCACGACTGACGCGACCGCCGAACGCGATCGTCGGTACGCCTTGGCTGCGCGCAAGCCGTGCGACGCCGTCGACCGTCTTGCCGGAGAGCGTTTGCGCGTCGATGCTTCCTTCACCGGTGAAGCACCACGCTGCGCCCGCGAGTTCGCGGGCGAGCCCCCGCAATTCGGCGACGATCTCGACGCCCGGGCGCAGCGCGGCACCCACAAAGGCGCGCAGGGCAAAACCGAGCCCTCCGGCCGCCCCCGTCCCCGGTTCGCCGCGGCGGTCGACCCCGAGCGTCGTCGCGCTGACGTCGGCGAAGTGCGAAAGCGCGCCCTCGAGCGCGCGCAGATCGTCTTCGGTCGCGCCCTTCTGCGGACCGAAGATCGCGGTCGCGCCGCGCTCGCCCAGAAGCGGATTGTCGACGTCGGATGCGACGTCGAACCGCACGCTGCGCAGCCGCGAATCGAGTCTTGCGAGATCGATCGTCGCGGCGCGCGCGAGCTGGCGTCCTCCGGGCGGAAGTTCGCGTCCGTCGGCGTCGACGATGCGCGCGCCGAGCGCTGCCAAAAATCCGGCTCCCGCGTCGTTCGTCGCGCTGCCGCCGATCCCAATGACGATGTGCGTTGCGCCCGCGTCGAGCGCCGCGCACACCAGCTCGCCGGCGCCGTATGTCGTCGTCTGCGACGGATCGTAAGCGTCCGGCTCGAGCAACGCGAGGCCCGATCCCGCGGACATCTCGACGATCGCTCGCGAGCCCTCCATGGCGAAGGCGGCGTCGACGCGCGCTCCGAGCGGGCCGCGAACGGAATGAACGATGCGTCGCCAGCCGGTCGCAACGAACGCGTCGACCGTCCCTTCGCCGCCATCGGCCATCGGCACGATCCGCGAATCGAGGTCTCCGAACGCCACATGCAAACCCCGATCGATCGCGCCCGCGGCTTCCACCGCGCTCAAGCTTCCCTTGAATTTATCGGGCGCGATCACCGCGCGCCGTGCAGGCGTCAATGCGGAATGATCCACGGAATCAGAAACTGCTGCACCGCAACGAGCAACCCGAGCAGCACCGTCAGAATGATGCTGTGCGGAAAGGTGCGTTGGAAGACGACGCCTTCTCTGCCCTTGAGATCGGTGACCGAAACGCCGGTCGCGATGTTCTGCGGCGAAATCATCTTGCCCATCACGCCACCCGACGAGTTGGTCGCGGCAAAGAGAATCGGATTGAGATTGAGCTGCTTGGCTGCAACGACTTGCAGATTGCCGAAGAGTGCGTTGCCCGACGTGTCGCTGCCCGATAGCAACACCGCGACCCAACCCAAGAAGGGTGACAACAGCACGAACAACAGGCCGACCGACGAAACGGCGAGGCCGAGGGTGTAGTTCAGTCCAGAATAGTTCATCAGATACGCGAGCCCGATGATGAGCATAACGGTCAGGATGGCGATGCGGCTCTGCTGCCACGTTGCGACGATGCAGCCGATAAATTGGCGCGCCGGCAAGCGCACGACGAGCGCCGTAATGATGGCAGCGAGCAGAATTGCGGTTCCGGTGCCCAGCGGCTGGAAATCCCACACGGCGGCGTATGGGAGGTCTTTATAGAGCGTGATCGAGACCGCCTTATCCAAGCCCGGCCACGCGACTTTCGTATCGCCGAGCTTGAAGATCGCGAGCGTCGTCCAGACGATAACGGTCACCGACACGATGATCCAGGGCATCCACGGTGCCCAGTTGCCGCCGCTCGCGGAACGACGCGACGTCTCGACCTTACGCAGGGCGAAGGCTTCGTCGGGCGCGGGTCGCCAGACGCGCAGGAACGCGAGCGTAACGACGAGCGAACCCAGCGACGACAGCACGTCGGTGAGACTGTAGCTTATGAAATTCGAGCAGATGAATTGCGTGAACGCAAAACTGCCGCCGGCGACGAGCAGCACGGGCCAGAGCGCACGAATCGAGCGCAGGCCGCCGTATACGCCGATCACGTAGCACGGGAGGAACAGCGCGAAGAACGGCAGCTGCCGCCCCACCATTGCGCCCAGCGTCGCCGGCGGCAAGTGCGTAACGGCGCCGAGCACGGTGATCGGCACGCCGAGCGCGCCGAACGCGACGGGCGCCGTATTGAAGATCAACGTGAATACGAGCGCTTCGAGCGGCGGAAAGCCGACCATGATGAGCAGCGAACTCGTGATGGCGACGGGCGTTCCGAAGCCGGCGATTCCTTCGAGCAGCGCACCGAAGCAGAAACCGATAACGACGAGCACGACCCGGCGGTCGTTGGGCAGATGGTCCAGGACCCAATCGCGAAATGCATCGAAGCGACCGGACTGCACTGCGACGTTGTAGAGCAAGAGCGCGTTGAAAACGATCCACATCACCGGCCACACGGCGAACGTCGCGCCGTTCGCGATCGAGTCGAGCGCGAGCCCGATCGGAAAATGCCAGACGCCGGTCGCGATCACGAGTCCGGTGATTAGACCGGCGAGCGACGCTTGCCACGCCGGCCGCCGGAAGACGCCGAGCAACACGAGAACGGCGACGATCGGCAAGGCCGCCACGATGAAGGACGGCAGCAAACCATCAGCAACCGGGGTGAGCGGTTGAGCAAACATGCGTTCCTCATTCTCTTTCCAGCGATCGGCCGCTACGCGTGCGGCAGTCAGTTCGTGAAAGGTACGGTACTTAGACGAAAGTTCTTCCCGCGATCGACGCGTCGAGGATTTCGATGGGATGCGCCGCACGCAACTCGCTCTTGCGTCGTCGTACGAGCGACTGAACTTGCAGCGTGCAACCCGGATTCGCGCTCGCGAGCACGTCGGGGCGTACGGAAAGGACGTTATCGACTTTGCGTTCGCCGATCTCGGTCGCGCTCTGCGGTTCGAAGAGGTTGTAGGTTCCGGCGCTGCCGCAACACTGTTCGCCATCAGGTATTTCGCAGAGCTCGAGTCCGGGTATGCCTTGCAGCAGCGCGCGCGGCTGCGCGCGAATCCGTTGGGCATGTGCGAGATGACAAGCGTCGTGGTACGCAACGCGCAGCGCAATGGAATGACGCGGCGCGAGCGGTTCCAGCTCGGCCAGAAACTCGTTGATGTCGCTGATTTTGGCGGCGAAACGCGCCGCGCGGTCGCGCATCGCATCGTCGTCCGCGAACAGCTCGCCGTATTCTTTGAGAGTCGAGCCGCAGCCCGCCGCATTGATGATGATTGCGTCGACGTCGGCCGTCTCGAACGACGCGATCAGCGCAGCGGCGAAACGCTCTGCTTCCTCCGCGCGACCGCTGTGCAAGGAAAGCGCCCCGCAACAACCTTGCCGTTGCGGCACGACGACATCGCAGCCCTCCGCGGTTAAGACTCGTACCGTGGCGGCGTTCACGTTCGGGAAAAACACGCGCTGTACGCAGCCGGCGATCAGCGCGACGCGCTTGCGAGCGGTCCCGGTCCGCGCCGGGTAAAACGGCGCGAGCGGCGTCTCCCGGACTACGGGCGGCGTGAGCGCCTCTAGCTGCGCGAGCCGCGCGGGAAGCAGTCGCAGCAGCCCGGAGGCGCGCACGAGACGCTGCAGTCCGCTGCGCACGTAGAGACCCAGCGGAAGCGCGACGAGCCGGAGTCGCTTGGGATAGGGAAAGAGCGCGAAAATCAATGCGCGGAAGAGCGCGTCGGGACGCGAGCGGGAGTGCTGCGTCTCGATCTGGTCGCGAGTCGCCTCGATGAGCAGATCGTAGCGCACCCCAGAAGGACACGCCGTTACGCACGCCATGCATCCCAGGCACTGATCGAAATGCGCTACGACCGTATCGTCGAGCAGCAGGACGCCTTCGTTTACGCCCTTCATGAGATCGATGCGGCCGCGCGGCGAGTCCATCTCGTCGCCCCACGAGTTATACGTCGGACAGGCAGGCAGGCAGAAGCCGCAGTGCACGCAATCCGAAATGAGGTCGGTCATCGAGCGCTGGGGTTCGTGCGACGCGGTCGTTGCGGGCATTACATTCCTCCGACGAAGGTGCCGGGACTGAGCCGGCCGTGCGGATCGAAGCGCGCTTTGAGCGCCGCCATGAGCGAGAACGACGGCGGCGGCGTACCCCACCAATCGAAGCGCAACGGCAAGCCGCCGGCGTCGCTCGGCATCGCTTCCACGACGAGCGAACCGCTGCGTCGCTCCGCTTCCCGGCGGCTTGCCGCAAGCGCCGCCTGCGCCGACGTCGCGTCGTTCGGCGTTCCCGCGATGAACGCAACGCCGAGCGCGGGATACGCGACGGCGGCGGAGCCCGCGAGCGTCCCCAACAGTGGCGAGATGACGGCTTCGTCCGTAAGCGCGAAATCAGCCGGGAGCGTCGTGCAGCGGGCGCGCAGCGCACCGCTACGCCGGATCGCCGCGTCGGCGTCGCGCACTGTGTCCGGTGAAATCTCGTCGAGCTGCCAAGGGTGTTCGGCAATGAGCGTGCGGAGCGCGTCGACTTTCGCGTCGACGCCGGCGCGGAAGCCTTCGATCAAAACGTGGACCTCATAAGGATCGCCCTCGCCGTTCCGCAACGCGAGAATGCCGCCCGGTTCGATCTGCCGCGCCCGAATTGCGAGCACGAGCGCCCAGACATCAGCCGCAGCCATTCCCGCAGCGCGCAATGCGCGCGTCGCTTCGGGCAGGGGATGGACGCGCAGCGTCGCCGATGTAAGCAGCGCTAACGTGCCGTACGAGCCGACGATCAGTTTGGAGAGATCGAAGCCCGCGACATTTTTCACGACCTTACCGCCGGCTCGTACGGGTACCCCGTCGGCACGCACGAGCGTCACGCCGAGGATCAAATCTTTGATTGAGCCGTAACACATCCGGCGCGCTCCAAAGGCGTTCATAAGGATCGCGCCGCCGATCGTTGCGCGCTCCGGCTCCGCGACCTCGACGACGAGGCGCTGACCGTGCGCAGCCAATTCTTGCGCAAGGGCGTCCAGCGTCAAACCCGCTTCGACGGTGACCGTCTGATCTTCCGGTGCATATTCGACGACCCTGCGCAGCGCACGCGTCGAGAGGATGGCATCGACCGCGGCGAGGTCCGGCGCGCGATGCGTGCCGCCGCCCGTAAATACGAGACGCGAACGCGTGACGGCGGCTTCGCGCATCTGCGCCGCCGCTTCGAGCAGCGAGCGCGGCTCTAGGCGTCCCAGCGTCTGAGTGCTCATCCGCGTCCCGCCGCGCCGCTGCTCTCGTGCGTCGTGAGCGTGAAGAGTCCGGGCCGGTCGCCGCACAGGCGCGGCGTCGGAAAAACTTTACCGGGATTGAGCGTCCGCTCGGGATCGAAGGCACAGCGCACGAAGTTCATCGTTTCGAGGTCATCGTCGCTGAAAAGTTCACCCATATACTTTGCCTTGTCTAGCCCGACGCCGTGTTCGCCCGTGATCGAGCCACCGTACTTGATGCAGATGCGCAGGATGCCGCCCGCCACGTGCTCCGCGCGCGCCTCTTCGTCTGCGACGCGCGCATCGTATAGTACGAGCGGATGCAAGTTTCCGTCGCCGGCGTGGAAGACGTTGGCCACGCGCAGGCCCGACGCGTTTGCGAGTTCGCCGATCTCGCGCAGCACGGCGGCAATCTCTTTGCGCGGAATGACGCCGTCTTGCACGTAGTAATTGGGACTGATGCGGCCCATGGCGGCGAAGGCGCTCTTGCGGCCTTTCCACATCAAGGTGCGCTCCGTCGCATCGCGCGGGCTGCGAACGCCGAGCGCTCCAGCCGACTCGATCAGCGCGATCGCTGCTGCGGCGGTGTGATCGACCTCGGCGGCAACGCCGTCGACATCGATCAACAGCGCTGCGCCGACATCGAGCGGCCAATCCACGTGCGTCGCCGCGACGATCGCCTCGATCGCCAACTGGTCCATCATCTCGATCGCCGCGGGAATGATCCCGGCGGCGATGATCGCCGAGACCGCAGCTCCCGCCTCATCGGTCGTGGGAAACGTCGCGAAAATCGTTCGCGTCTGCTCGGGCAGCCGCAGGATGCGCAGCCAAACCTCCGTTACGATGCCGAGCATCCCTTCGCTGCCGACGATGATCGCCATGAGATCGTAGCCCAGTGAGTCGACGACGGGGCCGCCGACCGTGACGATCTCGCCGTCGGCGAGCACGATCGTCGCGCCGACGGCATGATTGACGGTGAAGCCGTACTTGAGGCAATGTGCGCCGCCGGAGTTTTCAGCGACGTTGCCCCCGATGGAGCAAACGCTCTGCGATGAAGGATCGGGCGCGTAGTAATAGCCGCGCGGTGCGAGCACCTTGCTGACGTCCAAGTTGATCACACCGGGCTGCACGCGCATGCGCTCGTTGGGAATATCGATCTCCAGGATGGCCTTCATTCGCGCTAGACCGATGACGAGCGAACCGGCACTCGGAATCGCTCCACCGGAAAGGCCCGTGCCCGCTCCGCGTGCGACGATCGGCATCCGCAGTTCGCGCGCCGCGCGGACGCAGGCCGCGACTTCTTGCGTCGTTGCGGGCAACACCACGAGCGCCGGCGCAATGCGCAGTCCCGTGAGCCCGTCGCATTCGTACGTGCGCAACTGGCTGGGAGCGCTGATCGTGTTCTGATCGCCGACGATTGCGGCGAACCGTTCGTGCAGCGCAGACGCCGCGGAAACCTTGGTTGTCATTGGGCGACGTCGACGGTGGTTGGTGCGCTCGCGACCTCGTGATCCGCCATGATCTCGAGCGCCCGCACCATCGCCGAGTGATCCCAGGCGGATCCGCCGTGTGCGGCACACGCGTTGAAGAGTTCTTGACATGTCGCCGTATTGGGCAGCGACAGACCCAGTTCGCGGGCACCGGCGAGCGCCAGACTCAGATCTTTTTGATGCAACGCGATCCGAAAGCCCGGCTCGAAGTTCCGTGCGATCATTCGTTCGCCATGGACTTCGAGGATGCGCGATGACGCGAACCCCCCCATGAGCGCCGAGCGGACTTTAACCGGATCGGCGCCCGCTTTCGAGGCGAAGAGCAGCGCCTCACCGACCGCCTCGATCGTGAGCGCAACGATGATTTGATTGGCGACCTTCGTCGTCTGACCGTCGCCCGGTCCACCGATGAGGGTGATATTCTTGCCCATCAATTCCAGCAGCGGCTTGATGCGCGCGAAGCTCGCTTCCGGGCCGCCGACCATGATCGTGAGCGAAGCGGCTTTCGCACCGACTTCTCCGCCCGATACCGGCGCATCGAAATAGTCGCAGCCGAGCTCGCCGATCCGCGCGGCAAATTTTTTGGTTTCGGTAGGCGAGATCGAGCTCATGTCGACGACGGTCTTGCCGGGCGAAAGCCCTTCGGCGATGCCGTCGGGACCGAATAAGGCAGCCGCCACGTCGGGCGTATCGGGAACCATCGTGATGACGACGTCGCTCGCGGCGGCGACCTCCTTACCGGACGCGCAGGCGATCGCACCGGCCGCCGTCAGCTCGCTTGGCACGTTGCCACGGTTGTGCAGATACAATGTATGGCCACCGGCCGCGAGATGTCCGGCCATCGGCTTGCCCATGATGCCCAGGCCCACGAACCCGACCTTCATGTCGAATGCTCCAGCGCTTGCGCGCGAGCCGGCCGAAGATACGCCGCGGCCCAATCGAGTCCGGCGACCGTGCCCGCGCGCGGAACGTACTCGCACCCGATCCAGCCGCGATAGCCGATTCGATCGAGCCATGCGAAGAGGAACGGGTAGTCGATCTCACCCGTGCCCGGTTCGTGGCGCCCGGGATTGTCCGCGAGCTGCACGTGACCGATGCGCGCGAGGTTCGCTTGCAGCGTCGCGGCGAGCTCGCCTTCCATGCGCTGCATGTGGTAGATGTCGTATTGCAGTTTGAGATTTTCGGCGTTCACTTCGTCCATGATCTCGAACCCTCGCCGCGAACCGGAGAGAAAGAATCCCGGAATGTCGTAGGTGTTCACCGGCTCGATGAGCAGCGATACGCCGGCTTTGGCCAACTCCGCGGCCGCGTAACGAAGGTTATCGACGAACGTGCGCCGAGCGTCGTCGCGATCGGCTCCGGCCGGGACGATTCCGGCCAAAGCGTTGAGCTGCTTGCAATTGAGCGCCGCAGCGTAGACGAGCGCGCGACCGACGCCTTCCCGAAATTCGGCAACGCGGTCGGGCAGGCAGGCGATGCCGCGTTCGCCGGCGGCCCAATCGCCAGCCGGCAGATTGAAGAGCACTTGTTCGAGCCGCGCATCCGCGAGCGCACGAGCGAGCTGCGCTGGCGAGTACGCGTATGGAAAAAGGTACTCGACGCCCGTAAAGCCCGCGTTCGCTGCGGCGGCAAAGCGTTCCAGAAAATCGACTTCGGTGAAGAGCATCGTCAGATTCGCATTGAATTTCGGCATCGTACGTACCTGACGTTACGCGAGCGCCGGTTCGCGTGCGATCCCGCTCGGGAGATCCAATATCGGTTCGTACTCTTTGATCGCGTCGATCTCCGCGCCCATCGCGACGTTCGTAACGCGCTCCGTGATGCATTCGACGATGACCGGTACTTGCATGCGTTCTGCCTCGCACTTGGCCCACGCAATGGCACCCGCGATCTCCGCTGGTTCGAACACGCGAATCGCGCGGCAACCGAATGCCTCGGCCGCCTTGACGTGGTCGACGCCATACTCGCCGAGCTCGGGCGCGTTGACATTCTCGAAGCTCAGCGCGACTTCGTAATCCATCTTGTAGGGCAGCTCCGCCTGACGGATCAGCCCGAGATACGCGTTGTTGAGCAGGATCACGACGAAGGGCACCTTGTACTGCGCTGCGACGGCGAGCTCTTCGATCATGAATTGCAGCGAGTAGTCGCCGACGATTCCGACGACGTCCTTCGCCGGATTAGCGAGCTTGGCGCCCGTGCAGGCCGAGACTTCCCAGCCCAGCGGCCCCGCTTGGCCGCAGATCAGATAGTTTCTTGGCTTATTGATCTTCTGCAACTGCCCCGAAAGAATCTGATAGAGACCGATCGCCGTGACGAACTGCGTATCGTCGTCGAAGGCTTTGTTGACCTCGGCGAAAACGCGCTGCGGCTTCATGGGCACGTTATCGAAATCGGTGCGCCGCAGCATCGTGCGCTTGCGCTCGGCGACTTTGGCACGCCACGCATCGCGCGCGGGAATTTGTCCGGCCCGCTTCCGCTCGCCGGCTTCGGCGACGAGCGCTTCGAGCGCGGCGCCGGCATCGGCGACGATGCCGAGTTCCGGAGAAAAAACGCGTCCGATCTGCGTCGGATCGATGTCGATATGCACGAACGTGCGGCCCCGCGTGTAGACGTCGGTGCTGCCGGTATGCCGGTTCGCCCAGCGGTTCCCGATTCCGAGCACGAAGTCGCTCTCGAGAAGGGTGGCATTGCCGTAGCGGTGCTGCGTCTGGAGTCCGACCAGGCCGGCATTAAGCGGATGGTCGTCGGGAATGGTGCCCCAGCCCATCAGGGTCGGCACGACGGGCGTGTTCGTCAGCTCCGCGAACGCCACGAGGTCCTCGTGCGCTTCCGCATTGACGACGCCGCCGCCGGCGACGATGAGCGGGCGTTCCGCCGCAAGCAACAGATCGACGGCGCGGCGGATCGCCTTGCGACCCGGCCGCGGCCGCACGACCTCGAGCGGCTCGTCGACCTCGGGATCGTAGTTGATGATCTCGCGCTGCACGTCGATCGGAAGATCGATATGCACGGGCCCCGGGCGCCCGGAGCGCATGAGTTGGAATGCGCGGCGGAAGACGCTCGGTACGAGCGCCCCCTCCATCACCGTCACCGACCACTTCGTCACGGGCGCCGTGATCGCGGCGATGTCGACCGCTTGGAAATCTTCCTTGTGGAGCTTGGCGCGCGGCGCTTGCCCCGTGATGCACAGGATTGGGACGCTGTCGGCCAGGGCCGAGTAAAGCCCCGTTATCATATTGGTGCCGGCCGGCCCCGACGTGCCGAGGTTGACGCCGATCCGTCCGGGCCGGGCGCGGCTGTAACCCTCGGCCGCGTGCGTGCCTCCCTCTTCGTGCCGTACCAAAATGTGCCGAATCTTCCCGCTCGCGCGCAAGGCGTCATAGAGCGGCAAGATGGCGGCGCCCGGCACTCCGAAAACGAGCTCCACGCCTTCGCTCTGCAGCACGTGTACGGCGGCTTCCATCGCTGTCATTTTGGGCATGCGTCGTCTCCCACGGCTTCGATTTTCGTATACTGTATCCCGTATACGGTCGGGCTAATATAGCACCGGCCACCGTTGCCGTCAATGGTATACGGGATCCCGTACACAGGATTCTGACGATTGTGCGCCGTAAGGCTCCGGCATGAGCGGGAAGATCCCGAAAAAGCTCTGGTTGCGCAAGGCGAAGCTCGAACGGCCGCGTTCGCTGCGCGAGCAAATTCACGAGCGATTGCGCGTCGCCATCGTGACGGGCGAACTCGCGCCGGGCGCGCCGATCATCGAAGCCGACCTCGCGGCGACGCTCGGCGCGAGCCGGACCCCCGTCCGCGAGGCGCTGCGGCGCCTCGAGAGCGAGGGCCTCGTTGAACCGCGCGGCCTTCGGGGCAGCGTGGTCCGCGAGCTGCGCGCGGACGAAATCGTCTGCATCTACGAGATTCGCGAACTCTTGGAGGGGCTCGCCGCGCAGCGCGCCTCGCGCACGCTAATCGCGAACGACTACAAGGAACTCGAATCGATCGTGCGGCGCATGCAAGCGACGCTCGCCGACCCCGTGGAGTTCGAACGGTTGGACACGGCCTTTCACGATTTCCTTGTCGAGCACGCCGACGGGCCGCGCTTGAAGCGCATGCTGACCGACCTGCGCGAGGAGATCGTCTCCTGGCGGCTGCTGTCGCTTTCGAGTCTCGACCGCCGAAAAGCCACGATCAAAGAACATAAGGCGATGATCGCGGCGATGCGGTCGCGCGCCGAGGACGCCATCATGGCCGTAACGGCGCTGCACATCCGCCATGCCCGCGATTCGGTGCTCCTGCGCATCGAGGAGCGAGACGCCGCCGCGATCCCCGCGTAAGCCGGAAGCGCTGCTCGGAACTCGAACGAGCGCGGCATGGAAATCAGCGCACGCAATCAGATCAAGGGCCGCGTCACCGCAGTTCGCACCGGCAGCATCATGGCGGAGGTCGACGTCGAAATCGACCCATCGTCAGTCGTCGCGGCCATCACGAAAAGCTCCGTGGAGCGCCTCGGACTCGAAGCCGGCGACAGCGTCACGGTGATCGTCAAATCGACCGAGGTGATGATCGGGAAATAGCGCGGCTGACTTACGCCGCGGGAGACGCGGCGAAAGGGCGCGACAGTATGGCACTCAGGTCAAGGCCATGCAGACGAGCGACATCAACGAGTCCGGCGAACGTCTATCACGGGCGAACTGCCTCGCTGCTCGCGTCGGCGACGAGGCGGTCGGGTGCGTCCTCATCTTCGACCAGACGTGGCTTGCGCGCCGCCAGACGCGCCACGATTTCGCCGACGAGCCCGCGCCGCGCGGTCAAAATGACGACGGCGAAGACGAGGCCCATGACGAGATTCGTTTTATCGCCGATCGGCGTTTTCGAGACGAAAAAGTCGAGCGACTCGTAGATCGCGGCGCCGACGATGGGGCCGTAGATCGTGCCGATGCCGCCGAGAATCGTCATGATGACGATGGCGCCCGACGTATGCCAGTCGACGCCGTCGAGGCCCGAAAGGCGGTTGCCGATCGCGAAAAGCGCGCCGGCGAGCCCCGCGAGGGTCCCGGAGAGCACGAAGGCGCCAAGTTTGAAGCGGTTCGTATCGTAACCGATGCTTTTGGCGCGCATTTCGTTCTCGCGCATCGCGCCGAGCACCGCTCCGAACGGTGATGTCACGACGCGGACCGCAAACGCGGTTCCCAGCGCAGCGACCGTGAGGACGAGGTAGTAGTACACGAAGTCGTTCTCGAGTGAAAGGCCGAACAAGGTGCCGCGCGTAGCGACACTGAGCCCGTTCTCGCCACCCGTGAAATCGACGAGTTGAAAGGCCAGGAAGTATTGGATCTGCGCGATAGCGAGCGTGATCATCGCGAAGTAGATGCCGCTGCGACGCACGGAGAGTGAGCCGACGCAGACGGAGAGCAGCGCGGCGTACAGCACGGCCAGCAGTACCGCGACGATGAAAGAGTGCACGCCGCGCGCGACCGCGATCGTTGCGACGTAGCCTGCGCCACCCCAAAACAGCGCGTGCCCGAATGACAGTAAACCCGTGAAACCCAGCAGCATGTCGAACGCGACGGCAACGAGCGCAAAGCAGACGAGATCGATCGCGAAGACGACGTAGACGCCGGGCACGAGCGGCAAAACCAGTCCCGCGCACAGCAAGACCAGACCAATCAGCGCCCCGCGCCGTCCTCCGAGCGCGGCCGCCGTCACGCCGCGCGTTCCGCCGTTCCGAATAGTCCGGCCGGGCGGAAGAGAATCACGAGAACCATCACGATGAAGATCAGCGTGTTCGAGATCGGCGGATAGAGCACCGCACCGACGGTCGCGATAACGCCGAGTGCAAACCCTGCTACGATCGAACCGAGCAGCGAACCGAGGCCGCCGATGACGACGATGGCGAAGGTGTTGATGATGATGCCGTCGCCCATCGTCGGCGTCACGTTCGTATTGGGCGCTGCCAGGACCCCGGCGAGCGCCGCCAGCGCGACGCCGAACGCGAACACGCCGCTCACAAGGCGGCTCGTGTCGATGCCGAAGGCGCGTGTCAGTTCCGGCTTCTCCGTCGCCGCGCGGATGCGCGCGCCCAGCGGCGAGCGTTCGACCAGGGCGTAGACGCCGAGACACACGACGACGCTTACGACGATCGCGAAGAGCCGGTACGTCGGATAAAACGTAAAGCCGAGATTCGTCGCGCCCGCAAGCAGAGCCGGCGTTTCGTACGGCGAGCCGAGCGCACCGGCGACGAGCCGCATGAGATCCTCGATGACGAGTACGAGCGCGAAGGTGAAGAGCAGATTGTAGAGCGGATCGAGTTCGTAGAGCCGCCGCAAGAGCGTCGTCTCGACAAAGAGTCCGAACGCGCCGACCAGCAGCGGCGCGACGAAGAGGGCGGCAAAGAACGGCAGATGGACGAGTTGCGCACCGTAGTATGCGACGAAGGCGCCGAGCATGTACATCGCACCGTGCGCGAAATTCACGATGCGAAGCATCCCGAAGATGATCGAAAGGCCGAGCGCGAGCAACGCGTAGAAACCGCCGTTGACGAGCCCATTAAAGATCTGCGTGACGAGATAATCCGGACTCATCCGATTTCCGCTCTCGAAGGCGGCTTGCGGCGAAGCCGCAAACGCGAAGGCTTCGGCGCAGCCGAAGCCACTACCAATCCTTCTTACACGTCGACTGAGATTCGGGCCGGAAGGCGCGCTCGGGCGATATCGTTTGCACGATATCGAACCACGCGTGCGGTTCCTTGATCTTTTCTTTGGGCAGCACGTCGACGACGTACATGCGATGTGTGACGCGGTGGTCGCGCGCGCGCCACTGCGCATCCCTGGCATAGAAGTCGCTGAACTTCTTGCCATCGAGATAGCTTTGCACCTTATCGGCGTCGGTCGTGCCGGTGGCCTTCACGGCTTTGAGCCACTGGGTCGCCGCCGAATAGTCTGCCGCTTGAATGTCGGTCGGCCGCAGGCCGCCCCCAACGCGCTTCGTGTACTTGTCGGCCCACGCGCGCGCGGCGCCATCTTCGTTCCAATACCACGATGTCGTGATGCGCGAGCCCGAGAACACGTCTGGCAACGCATCCACGTCGCTGAGGAAGAGCAGGCCGACGGCGATCTTCATCTGCTTGTCGAGCCCGAACTGCTTGACGCCCTTCATCGTATTGACGGTGTCGGCGCCCGCATTGAGGATGCCGAGCACCTGTGGCTTCGCGTTCTTGGCGGCCAGGAGATACGAGGAGAAGTCGGTGTTGCCCAGCGGTATCGTGTCGGCGTGGATGAAGCTGCCGCCTTCGGGCTTGATCGCCGCCGTGAAGTCCGCCAGCATCTGCGTACCGAACGCATAGTTCGGCACGATGCCGTACCACGTTTTTCCATCGCGCTGGGAGGCGATGTAGCGGCCCGTCGACGCGGCCAGCGCGTACGTGTCGTAGGCGTAGTGGTACGTGTACCGGTTGCAGTTCGCGCCCGTGAGCGCGGAACTGCCGCCGCCCGTCACGATCGCAAGTTTGTGCTTCTCTTTCGCGACCCCGGCGACGGCGAGCGCGGTCGCCGAGTTCGTCATGTCGAGCGCGAGGTCGGCACCGCCGTCGAATGCTTCGCGCGCTTTGGTCGCGGCCTCCGGACCGTTGTTGCGGTGGTCGATGCCATCGACCTCGATCGGCTGGCCGAGCACCTTGCCGCCGAAATCGTCGACGGCCATCTGTACGGCTTCGACGGCGCCTTTTCCAGAGAGCGCCGCATACACGCCCGACATGTCGGTGATGACCGCGATCTTGATCGGGCCCGTATCGGCAGCGAAGACGGGCGCCGGCGCAACAGCCGGCAACACTAGCGAAAATGCAACGGCCGCGGCCGTCGCTACGCTCGGCAACTTCACGATAACGCCTTTCTGGTCTTGACGGAGTTGGGGCGCCCTTCGCCGTTCGCCGAACGGAATGCTACAGTTGGTGCAACACTTCGACTCCGGCCTAAAGGAGCTTCGCACCTATGTTCATCGAATATCGCGGCCGCGTGCCGCGGGTCGCTGCCAGCGCCTTCATCGCCCCGACGGCGGTCCTCATCGGAGACGTCGAGATCGGCGACGAGGCCTCGATCTGGTTCGGCGCCGTGCTGCGCGCCGATACGGGAACGATCCGGATCGGCGCCCGCAGCTCGATCGAAGACAACGCGGTCGTGCACGCGAGCGCCGACCGTGCGACGCGCGTCGGGGACGACGTTACCGTCGGCCACTGCGCGGTCCTCGACGACTGTACCGTCGAAGACGGCGCGCTCATCGGCAGCAATGCCGTCATCCTCAATGGTGCGACGGTCGGCCGCAGCACGCTCGTCGCCGCCGGCAGCGTCGTCACGGTCGACGAGCGCCTTCCGCCGGAGGTCGTTGCGGCCGGCGCACCCGCCGAAGTTCGGAAGGCGCTCGCCGGACGGGCTGCGGCGTGGATCGCGCACAGCACGAGCGCATCGCTCGCACAAGCGCAGGCGTACCGGCGCGACAACCTCGGCGACCCGCACCACCACGACCTCAAATCCGCAACGCGCCGCGGACGTTCGGGCAGCGGCGGCGCAGTCGTCGCCTAACGTTAAGCCCGCGTCGTCGTTGCCAGTTCCGGTGAACCGCTGGGGCGCGAGGTTCCGTCGGGTGCGCCGCGGCCCGGGCGCTTCTTGCCGCGCTCGCGCAGATTGACGACGATCACGTAGATCACCGGCACGAGCACGAGGTTCAAGAACGTCGAGAGGATCATGCCGCCGAATACGGGCGTGCCGAGGCTGTGGCGACTCGAACTGCCGGCACCCGTCGCGACCACGAGCGGCACGATGCCCAAGATGAACGCGAAGGACGTCATGAGAATCGGCCGCAGCCGCGTCTCCGCCGCCTGACGCGCGGCGGATGCCGCGTCGAGCCCCTGATCGCGCAGTTGATTGGCGAACTCCACGATGAGGATCGCGTTCTTACTGGCGAGCCCGATCAACATCACATAGCCGACCTGCGCGTACACGTCGGAGAGGACGAACCCAACGGGTGGGACGGCGGCCGCGATGATATCGCGCAAGATGATCGCGAGCAGCGCGCCGAGAAGCGCGAGCGGAACCGACATCAGAATGACGAGGGGATCCGTCCAACTCTCGTATTGAGCCGCGAGCACGAGGAACACGATGACGATGCCGAGCGCGAAGATCAAAGCCGACTGACTGCCCGACTGGATCTCATCGAGCGAGATGCCGGACCACTCGTGGCCGATGCCCCCCGTCTCGAACTTCTTCGCGTACTGCTCCATCGCGTTGATCGCATCACCCGAGCCCAAGCCTTGCTTCGGCTGGCCCGAGAGCTCGATCGAGCGGAACAAGTTGTAGTGCGTGATGACGGGAGCCGTGCGCGTCTGCGTATCCTTGATCAACGTCGTGAGCGGCATGATCGCGCCCGAGTTGGACTTCACGTAGATCCGCTGCAGGTCGGCGACCGTCGCGCGATACGGCGTGTCCGCCTGCACGTAGACGCGATAGGAACGGTTGAGGTAATCGAAGTCGTTCACGTAGAGCGACCCGAGGTACACCTGCATCGTGCTGAAAATGTTCTGCAGCGGAACGCCGAGCGACTCGGCCTTCGCGCGGTCGGGGTCGACGACGAGCTGCGGATTGTCATTGCGGAACGTCGTATATACGTTGCTTAAGACAGAATGCGGATCGCCGTTGCCTGCGCCGATGAACTGGTATGCAACGCTGTTGAGCTTTGTCAGGCCGACTTGCCCTTTGTCTTGCAGCTCGTATTGGAAGCCGCCGACGTTGCCTACGCCCGAGATCGCCGGCGGGTTGAACGCAAAGACTGACGCCTGCGTGAATTGGCTAAATTTCGCTTGCAAACCGCTGGGCCCATAGAGCAGCGGAAAGATCGTGCTCTGGAAGCCGGGCCGGTCCTTCCAATCTTTGAGGAGGACGAACATCGTCGCTTTGTTAGGACCGTTGCCCGTAAAGCCGAAACCAATGACGTCGAAGATGCGCAGCACCTCGGAGCGCGTTCGGATGAGGTCTTCGACCTTGTGCGTCACGCGCTCGGTGTAATCCAGCGACGATCCTTCCGGCGCTTGGACGGAGGCGATGAAGTAGCCCTGATCTTCGTCGGGAGTGAAACCGGTCGGGGTCGACTTGAAGAGAATTCCGGTCAGGGCCAGCGCCACCACGAAGAGCACGAGAATCACGTAACGGAAGCGGAACAAGCCACCGAGCGACGCGTGGTAGAAACGCCGCATCCGGTCGATGCCGCGGTTCACACCCCGAAAGAACGCGTTTTTGGGCCGTTCGCTGCGCCCGAGCAGCAGCGCCGAGAGCGTCGGCGTTAACGTCAGCGCGTTGAAGAGTGAGATCGTGACCGAACACGCAATCGTCAGCGCAAACTGCTTGTAGAGCTGACCCGTCTCGCCCGGGAAGAATGCCACCGGGACGAACACGGCGAGCAGCACGAGCGACGTTGCGACGACGGCACCCGTGATCTCTTGCATTGCCGCCGACGCTCCGGCCAGCGGTGACATGCGCTTTTCCTGGATGAAGCGCGCGATGTTCTCGATGACGACGATCGCGTCGTCCACGACGAGCCCCGTCGCGAGCGTGAGCCCGAAGAGCGTGAGCGTATTGATCGAGAAGCCCAGGATCTTCATCAGGGCGAAGGTACCGACGAGCGAGACGGGGATCGTGATCGCCGGAATGAGCGTCGTGCGCCAATCTTGCAAGAAGAAATAGATGACTGCGATGACGAGCACGATCGCGATGAAGAGCGTGATGATCACTTCCTTGATCGACTCGTTGACGAACGTCGTCGTATCGAAGGCGACGTCGTAATACATGCCCGTCGGGAACTTCTTCGCGAGTTCGGCCATGCGCTCGCGCACCTCACGCGAGACATCGAGCGCGTTCGCCGTGGGCAGCGCCTGCACACCGATGCCGACGGCCGAACGGCCGTTGAAATGCAAGTCGGTTGCGTAGTCCTCGGCGCCGAGCTGCACGCGGCCGACGTCGCGCATGTAGACGTGGCCGCCGTTGGGGTTGTTCTTGACGATCAGGTTCAGAAACTCGTCAGGCGTCGAGAGCCGTCCCAGTGCCCGAACGCTGAGCTGATACGGCTGGTTGCCGTTCGTGGGCGGCTGACCGATCGCACCCGCGGCGACCTGGACGTTCTGATCCTGCAGCGCGCTCGTTACGTCGGAGGCGGCCAGGCCGTTGTCCGCGAGCGCTTTGGGATTGAGCCAGAGCCGCATCGCATACTTGCGCTCGCCGAAGATGATGACGTCGCTGACGCCCTTGATACGCTTGAGCTCGTTTTTGATGTAGAGGTCTGTGTAGTTGGACAGGAAGAGGGGCGTGAGGTTGGCGACGTGGGACGATATGCCCATGCCGATGACGAAGTCGCCGGCATTCTTGTTGACGGTGACGCCGTAGTTTTTGACTTCGCTCGGCAAGCGCGCTTGTACGTCTTGAATGGAGTTCTGCACGTCGGCCGCGGCGAGATCGAGGTCGCGATCGAGGTTAAACGTACACGTGATCGTGCTCGTGCCGTCGTTACTGGATTGTGAAGAGATGTAGCGCAGACCCTGAACGCCGTTGATCGCCTCTTCGAGAATCGTGGTTACCGAACTCTCGACGGCTTGCGCGCTCGCGCCGGTATACGTCGCCGTCACGGTCACGACCGGCGGCGCGATCTTCGGGAATTGCGCGATCGGCAGCGTCGGAATCGTAACGGCGCCCGCCAGCAGGATAATGAGCGAGCACACTGCCGCGAAGATCGGCCGTCGCAAGAAGAATTCGATCACGCTGTCTCGTCCTTTGGAACCCGCCGCGCGCACAAGCGAAGAACGCCCGACGAGCTCCTAGCTACCTACGGAGCGACGACCAAAATTGTGTCAGGCCGCGCGACGATCGTTCCGACGGCCCCTCCGGCCACGTTCGCGACCGTCGCCGCCGCAAAGTTCGCGAGCGCGGCGCGTTCCCCGGCTTCCAGCGCGCCGAGTTCGCCCAGCAGCGCCATGGCCGCTGGTGGGACCGCGCGCTTGTTGCCGTCGATCACCTTGAGCGCGAGTCCCAGACCTTCACGCCGCAATGCATCGCCATGGACGCCTTCCGCCCCGGCCTTGCCGACGATCCGGCCGCCCGTCTGCGCGATCAGCGCGCTATCGAAGCGGCCCGAGCCCGCGACGTAGGCCGGTTCCGCGCTCATCGCGTCACGCACGGCCGCCAGCGCTTGCGCGTCCGCGTCGGCCAGCTCTCCAAGGGTCGCGAACCGGGCGAACGCGCGTGCCGCGTGGCGCAGCGATGTCGCGAAGACTGGGATGCCGCAGCCGTCCGTCGCCAGCAGCAGCGTCTCGAGCGGCTCGTCACAAAGCCGCGCGCAAAAGCCCAGGATGCGGCGCTGTACGGGATGCGCCGCATCGAGGTAGGTCGCGGGGTCGGCGCCGAGATGCACGCACATCGCGAGAATGCCGGCATGTTTTCCCGAGCAGTTGTTGTGGAGTGCGCTCGGAGCGACGCCCGCCGCGGCGAGCGCGGCAGCGGCGGGCTCATACGACGGCGGGTGCGCACCGCACTGCAGGGCCTCGGGTCCCAGCCCGATTTTCGCGAGAATGCCGCTCACCGCGGCGACGTGGAAGGGCTCGCCGCCGTGCGAAGCCGCGATGATGGCGAGCTCGCGCCCATCGAAGCCGAAGCGCTGCGCCGTTCCCGAGCGAACGATCTCGGCGGCGATGAACGGCTTGGCGGTCGAGCGCAAGAAGACGGGCGCGTCGACGGCGCCGCGGGCCAGCGCGACGGTGCCGTCGTCACGCGCCGCGCAGGCCGCCACCGCATGGACCGACTCGACGAGCGGGCCGCGCGTAACGGCGACGTAGGGCACGCCCGTCAACTCGGATTCGGACCCTCGACGACTTGGACGAAGCCATTCGGACGGATATCGCGCGCGAAGGCCGCCCGGACTTGCGCCGCGGTCAAGCGCGCATAGATCTCCGCCGCGCGATGCCGCTCGTCGAGCGGTAAACCGCTCGCTGCATTCCCGGCGAGTCCCCCCGCGACGGCATCTTCGCTCGCTTCCCCGAGCGGCAATTGACGCAGCAAGATCGCTTTGGCCTGTTCGAGTTCGGCCGCGCTCACGTCCGTCGTTTGCATCGCGCGCAGGTCGCGCGTGATGATGCGGCGCGCCTTGGACACATTCTGCGGGTCGCTGCCGAAGGTCACCGCGTATTGCGACCGCGTTTTCCCGGCGCCCAGCGTATTGCTGACGTTGTAGACGAGACCCGCGATTTGGCGCAGGTCGCGATAGAGCCGCGTGGCGTAGAAGCCGCCGCCGAGCACGTGATCGCCGAGCTGCAAAGCGTAGTAGTCGGGCTCGGTGCGACGGATCGGCACCGTCTCGACGAGCGACGTTTCGTCTTGAACGCGCGACGCATTGGGAACGACCGTCGCCGCCCCCCGGTTCGCCGGAACGCGCGGCAGATCGACGTTCGGCTTCGGTCCGCTCGCCGTCCAGGCACCGAAGTATTTGGCGACCGAGGCCTTCGCTTCGTCCGGCGCGACGTTGCCAATCACGACGATCGTCGTTAGGTCGGGGCGGTACACCGTCGCGTGATAGCGCGTGACGTCGGCCAGCGTTACGGCAGTGACCGTCTTCGGCGTCGCTTCGCGCAGGCCCGGGTCGCCCGGTGGCAAGAGTCCGTGCGCGATTGCGCGCTGCGCGAAATACGACGGGCTCTGCTGTTCGCCCGCAATTGCCTGCGCCGTCTGCTTTTGCACGATCGCAAAAGCGCTCGGCGGCAGCGCGGGATGCAATTCGTTGTCGGCGAGTAACTGCACGCCGCGGTCGAAGTTCGCTTTGAGCACGTGCAGCGTGAAGCTCGTGCCGGCGCTCTCCTGCGCCGCGATGTCGTCGAGGGCCTTGCGGAAACTCAGGCGGTCGAGCGTTGTCGTGCCGTACGAGAAGAGTTGCGCGAGCACGGCATCGACGCCATCTTTGCCGGGCGGCGTTTGCAAAGCGTTCGAATGGTCGATTTCGCCGATCACCGTAACGGTGTCGCTCGCGGTCTCGGGCACGACGATCAGGCGCAGGCCACTCGGTAACGTCTGGTCCGTGGGGGCCAAGGTCGACGGCGGCACGTTGAGCGCGGCGAGTTGCGCGCGCGCCCAATCGGGCAACGCGACGGGTTTGGTCGGCTGCGACGTTAGCGTCTCACCGCCGCCGAAGCCTTTCGCGGAAACCGCTTTCCCCGACGGTTTGGGCACGAGGTTCGCGGTGACGGCTTTACTGGGATCCAGATATTGCTTCGCAACGCGGTTCACATCCTCGACCGTCACCTTGCCGAGCGCTGCGATATCGTCGTCGGGCGACGTCCGGCCTTCGTTCGCAAGCGCGTCAGACCACGTCGCGGCGAGTTGATCGATGGAGGTGCGATTGAATTCCGCCGACGCGATCTCCGCACGTTTCGCTGCATCGACGAGCTCCGCCGGCACGCCATTCGTCACGTAATTGGCGACGACCGATTGCAAGGTCGCATCGAACGCCTTCACATCGGCGCCGACGGGCAGCACGCCGATCGCCGCCGCGAGCCCCGCCTTCGGGTAGGACGAAAAGTTGTCGAAGGTCGCTTGGAGCGCCTTGCCCTGCACGCCGAGCGCGTAGATATTGCCACGTTCGCTACCCAAGACGTCGGCCAAAATTTGCGCGGCCGCGAAATCGGGATCGTCTGAGCCCGGCATGCGATACGCGGTGAGCGTCAGAACGTACGAGAGGTCGCTATCGAGCGTGAAGGACTCGGACTTGACGGGTTGCAGATGCACGGCCGGCCGCGCGGGAATGGGACGCGCGGGAATCGATTCGTACAGCGACTTGACCGTGGCGAGGGTCGCCTGCGGATCGACGTTGCCGGCGATGACGAGGATCGCGTTATTGGGCGCGTACCACGTCTTATAAAACGCCTTGAGCATCGCGCCCGTGGTCTTTTGAAACGACGGCCGCGTGCCGAGCGGATCGTGTTCGTACGGTGTGCCCGCAAACATATCCGCCGATAAGCGCGTGATCGCGTTATAGGTCGGATTGGAGAGGTCGCGGGCGACTTCTTGTTCGATCGCGCCGCGCTCCGACGACCATTCTTGTTGACTGTCCACGATATCGCGCATGCAGGCGCTATCGACGCGCAGCTCGACCGCTAGATCCGCCGCGGGGACCGTCGCGAAATACTGCGTGACCGTTTGCTGCGTATCGGCATTGCCTTCACCACCGAGTTGCGCGAAGATCGCCGCGGTTTGATCCGCGCTCACGCCGCTGCAGCCGCGGAACGCCATGTGTTCCTGGGCGTGCGCCATGCCCGGAAACCCCGGCGGCGTTTCGTTGCCGCCCACGAGATAGTTATCGTAGACTGTGGCGACGGGTGCGAGCGGATTACGCACGATGACGACGCGCAGACCGTTGGCGAGCGTGGCCCGCGTCACGTCCGTGAGGCCGGTCGCGACGGGAGGCACGGCGCTCGGTGCCGGCGCTGCACCGAGCAACCCGGCGATAGCGAGCAACGCCGCGCTGCGTTTGAACGGGAATGCGATCAAGGACCTTCACCTTCGAGACGGGGCGGTTCGTAACGATCTTTGTACGTCGATAAGCTTCGACGCCCGCGGCGCTTCATCGCTTGGTTGCGCGACGCGGTCGCGCGGGTTTTAGGCGAGCGCGGGTTCGACGATGTGCGCTTCCTGCTCCGCGAAGACGGGGTTGGAGAGGTAGCGCTCGCCCGTGTCGCAGCCGACGGTGACGATCGTCTTGCCGGACATCTCAGGTCGTGCAGCGACCTGCAAGGCGGCAAAGATGTTCGCACCGGCGGAGATGCCGACGAGCATGCCTTCTTCACGGGCAGCCCGGCGCGTCATCGCGATCGCATCCTCGTTCGTAACACGAATGACCTCTTGGTAGCATTCCGTATTGAGGTTCTTGGGGATGAAGCCGGCGCCCGCGCCCTGGATCTTGTGCGGTCCGGCCGCCCCGCCGGAAAGAACGGCCGATCCGTCGGGCTCGACCGCAATTGCCTCGAAGTCGGGCTTGCGCGATTTGATGACCTCGGCGACGCCCGTAATCGTCCCGCCCGTGCCGACGGCCGCGACGAACACGTCGACCTTGCCGTCGGTGTCGCGCCAGATCTCCTCGGCCGTCGTGCGTCGATGGATCTCGGGATTGGCCGGGTTATCGAACTGTTGCGGCATGAAATACTTCGAGGGATCGCTGTCGTGGATCTCTTTGGCCTTGGCGATGGCACCCTTCATGCCTTCGGCGCCCGGCGTCAGCACGAGTTGGGCGCCGTACGCCTTGAGCAAATTGCGCCGCTCGAGCGTCATCGTATCAGGCATGGTCAGAATGATCGGATAGCCTTTGGCCGCTGCCACGAACGCGAGCGCAACGCCGGTGTTGCCGCTGGTCGGTTCGATGATGATCGTGTCGGGACGCAGCCGTCCCTCGCGCTCGGCGGCTTCGATCATCGCGACGCCGATACGATCTTTCACGCTGCCCGCGGGGTTGAACGACTCCATCTTCACGAGCACGGTTCCGGGCAGGCCCTTATTGAGTCGCGGAATCTTCACGAGCGGTGTGTTGCCGAACGTATCGGCGAGGTTGTCGTAAATGCGTGCCATGCAATCTCCGGACGTATGTGAAAAGGTTCGCCATCAAGACCGCAGGCAACGGCGTCCCGTTGCGTCGAACGTACGTTCCCTCTGGAATGTTCTCGATCTCTGAAAAGTCGCTCTACGTCGCGGACCTGGACCTGTGGATCGACTCGATGCGGCCGCGTACCCGCTGCTACGTCTCTCACGGCCATGCGGACCATGCGCGGGCGCACGACGTCGTCATCACGTCGACGAATAACGCGCGCGTCTGCGCCGCGCGCTTCGGCCGTCGGGCGCCCAAAGATCCGTCGCTGTTACCCGAGCCCGACGAGCGCCGCAAGATCACTTTCGATGCGCACGAGTATAACGTACCCTGGCGTTTTGGCGAGCACGATCTCACGCTCTTCTCGGCTGGCCACGTGCTCGGCAGCGCGCAGCTCCTGATCGAAGGCGAGCGCGGGCGCTTCGTCTACACCGGCGACTTCAAGCTCGAAGCGTCCTATACGGCGGAGGCGCCGGAGGTCAAGCGCTGCGACGTCGTACTCATGGAGTGCACCTACGGGCGGCCGCAGTACGTCTTTCCGCCGCGCGCCGAGGTCGCAGGTGCGATGGTCGCGTGGGCCCGGGCGGCGCTCGAAGACGGCGTCGTCCCCATTTTCTTTGCCTACTCGCTCGGAAAAGCGCAAGAGGCGATCGCGATTTTGGGCGACGCGGGATTGCCGCTCGCCGCGCATGGCGCGATCGCGACGATGGCGCAAGTCTACCGCGACGCGGGCGTCGCGCTGCCGGCGCACGATCGTTACGACGCCAAGACCTTCGATGGGGCCCGCGTGCTCGTCTGGCCGCCGTCAGGTCGCGCCCTGCCGGCGGCCGTTCGCGGCAAGCCCGTGCGTACCGCCGCACTCACCGGCTGGGTGATCGCCAAGGGCATGAACGCGCGCTACGGGACTGACGCCGGCTTTCCGCTTTCAGACCACGCGGACTTTCCGTCGCTGTTGCGCTACATCGAGCTCGCGCAGCCCAAAAAAGTGCTTCTGAACCACGGCTGGCGCGACTTCACCTACCGCCTGCGCCGCATGGGCATCGACGCCGAATACTTAGCGAGCAACGCGCAACTCGCGCTGTTCTGAGAATGGTAGGGGCCGTGATATTGGAACTTACAGACGGCGCTTAGAGCGCTTCTCCACGGGTTTTCTTCGACAAATCGAATTATTCTATGACGAGGAAAGCGGCATCGGCATCATCCACGAAGCGCGTGATGTCGCCGCTATGGTTGCGAAATATCCCGAGAACAGACGCTGTCGAGCAAATTCCCTCGGCGGATCCAAACGACTTTTGACGGGAAGCCAAAGAGCAAGCTTCGTTGATGGAAATCCGAATCTTTGGTTGCAATGACATAGCCGTTTTCACTCGCATATTTCCAGACTTGTGCATCGCTTGCCGAAGCGAGACCGGCATCCCGCACGTGAATGGAGCCCGGGTAGAGATCCGCGATGATCGGAATAATTCGCGGCGATACATTTTCGTCGAGGAGCAACTTCACCCGGAGGTTGCGGATAACTTTCGCTCACGGTCTGCCGCAAAAGCAAGCGCCGCATAGATATCCTCGCGCTCCAAATCGGGAAAATCATCGAGGATCGCTTCGAGTGACATCCCGGACGCAAGATACTCGAGTACGTCGTAGACCGTGATCCGCAAGCCCCGAATGCACGGCTTGCCGCCCCGCTTGTCCGGATCGATCATTATGCGAGCTCGAAAATCGACCATGCATCTGCTAATTCTGAGCAGCACCGCTCGCTTCCCGGAGTAGAAGGCGACTTCGCCCACGGCCTGTCCCCGCACGGGCATCGCCGCCGAATACCTGGAAGCGAAATCCGCTGTTCTGAGGCCTATCGGGGTCCGGAAGGATCCCCGAGCGAACCTTGGCGTTTCGGGAGCAAACACGATGAACGATCCTTCGAATCGGCGCGTCTCCTATCAAGAATACTTGCGGCTTGAGGGCCTGCAGGGCGAGCTGCGCTACCAGTACCTCGATGGCGAGATGCTCGCGATGTCGGACCCTTCGCGAGCGCACGAATGCATCGTAAGCAATTTCTCGGAGGCGCTCGGACCGCCGGTGCGCGCGCGCGGATGCCGGTATTTCACGCGAGGCGCGGTGTGGTGCGAGACGCGCAATAGCGAGCTCAAGCCCGATTGGCTCGTGGTCTGCGACGAGCGCGACCTTCTCGGTCGCGGCGATGAGATGACGCGATCGCGTTATCGCTTCCCGACGTTCCTGGTCGAGGTTCTGTCGCCGAGCAATTCGGCCGCCGAAATGCAGGCGAAGTTGTCGGCTTATAGCGCGCTCGCTTCAATCGAAACGTACCTCGTCGTAAACTCGACGCGACAGCAGGTGTGGCGCTACGTCCGAACGAGTCATGGCCTCGTTCCAAGCGACAGCGGCGACCTCGTCGAAACGCCGTTCGGCGCGCTGACTTGGAAGCAGCTCTACCGCGATGCCGGCGTTGCACCGCTTTCAGACGTTCCCGTGCAGACGCCACCGTCATGAGCCGCTAACCGATGTCCCACATCAAGCCGAGGTCGCGCTTGGAGAAAGCGCGGAACGCCGTCAGCGTTTCGGTGCGTACGATACCTTCGAGGTGCGAGACGTGCTCCGTCACGAGATCGGCGAGATCGTCGTGGCGCTTGACGCGTGCGATCGCGATCAAATCGAAGGGTCCGGCGACGCTGTAGACTTCGGTGATGCCTGGAACGTCGAGAAGCCGCTGTGCGAGCGGTTTCACGAGTCCGGGCGTAATGGTCAGCATGATGAATGCGGTGATCACGGCGTACGACCTCGGCTTAGTTGATATCGAAATCTTCGGTCTTGAGACCGAGGTTCGTTTTCACGTCGCTGAACGTCTCCGTCTTGACGAGCGTTCCGCCGGCAAACTGCTCGCGCTGCGTCGGCAAGTGCGTCGTATTGGAGATGTCGAGCACGACTTTTGAGACGCCGTTGCTCGCAGGTGTCGCCTGTTGCAGGGTAACGGCGGTCGTGCCGCCGGGGCCCGGCGCTTCACCAAGCGTTCCCGGCGTCGAGAGCATGTACTTGAGATCGTAGTCGAACGATGCAGTGTCGAGCGTATCGCCGCGCAGCGACGTCGCGCGCGGATCGCCGATCGGCACGATGAGATGGATGTGTGAGAACAAACCGCCCTGATGGCCCTTGACCTTGTCGCCGCCGCGCCAGGCCGCACCGCCGCCTTTGCCCGGCCCATCTTCGATCGCGATGACGGCGAAATCGGGCTTCTTGAATTTGTAGGAGTACGTGCGCGCCTCGGACTTTTTGCCGTCATTGGTCTGCTCTTTGGTCAAGATGTTATCCGTGTAGTCGGTCACGCCCGCGAAGCTTTGCTGGAACTGCGTGAGCGCCGCGGTGGGCTTGTTGACCGCGGCTCCGAACGTGGCTTGAGCGGCGGCGGGCAGTACGGGCAGGCTTGCCGTGAGCACTGCGAAGGCGCCCGCGACTCGTACGGTGCCCAAGAGATGATGCTTCATTGTACCTCGGTGTCGATGCGAATAGACGCCTTCCCGGGCGACGGCAGACGGCGACGATGATCGCATTCGCGCGCGCGTGCGACGAGATCGCGTCGAATCCGGCCAAGTCGGCGAAAGTTGAACGTTTGGCCGCCTATCTAAGTTCGCTCGACGGCGAAAATCTTCGAGCGGCGGTACGCTTCGTTAGCGGAAACCCGCTCGCAGCGCACGATGACCGTAAGCTTGCCATCGGAGGCCGCACGCTCCTGGCGGCGGCGCGCAACGTCTGGCATCCCACGAGCGACGAGCTCACCGAGGCCTTCTGCCGGACAGGCGATCTCGGTGAGGCGCTCGCCCGGATCGTTCGCGAGCCGCGGGACCTCGGACTCTTCGCGGAAACCTTGACGCCGGCGGCGTTTGCGGCGCTGCTGGAAGACCTGGCCTCGGCATCCGGCAAGGCTGCCGGCCGCCGGCGGGAGGGCGTTTGCGAGCGTGCATTCCGGGCCTGCACCGACCGGCGCGAGGTCGCCTATGTCGCGAAGATTTTGCTTGGTGAGTTGCGGATCGGTCTGCGCGAGGGACTCGTCCTCGATGCGATCGCGCATGCCTTCGGCCGCGAGCCCTCCGTCGTCCGCCGCGCCGCGATGGCGGCAGGCGACGTGGGCGAAGTGGCGCTGGGCGCCCGTGACGGGAGGCTCGACGAGATCGCGATCCGGTACGGCGCGCCGATCGGCTTCATGCTCGCGACGCCGATCGCGTTCGGCTCGTCGTACCGCGACCTCGTAGCGAGAACGTGGCTCGTCGAAGATAAGTACGACGGCATCCGCGCACAAGCGCATCTGCGCGGCGGTCGCGCGCGGCTCTATTCGCGCACGTTCAGCGACATCTCGCGTGCGTTCCCCGAGGTCGTCGCGGCGTTCGAAGGCATGCGGTGCGATGCGATCGTCGACGGCGAGATCGTCGCGCGCCGCGGCGACACGGTGTTGCCATTCCGGTATTTGCAGCCGCGGCTGCAACGCGTCGATCCGCCGCTCGCGTTGCAAGAGGAAATCCCCGTCACGTTCGTCGCCTTCGACATCCTCGCCGCAGGCGAACGCTTCATGCTCGACGAGCCGCTCGTCGAGCGTCGCACGCAGCTCGCCGCGGCCATCGTCGAATCACCAGGTGTCGCGCTCGCGTCGTGGCAAACGCTCGAGCCCAATGCCTCACCCGAAGCGATCGCCGAACTCTTCGAAGCCGCTCGGACACGCGGCAACGAGGGCCTCATGCTCAAGCGCAGCGACGCGCCCTACGTTCCCGGACGACGCGGCAAGTGGTGGCTCAAACTCAAACGCGAGCTCACCACGCTCGACGTCGTCGTCGTCGCGGTCGAATGGGGCCACGGGAAACGAAGCCAGGTCCTCTCCGATTATACGTTCGCCGTGCGCCGTTCCGCGACCGACGGCGAACTGCTGCCGATCGGCAAGGCGTATACGGGCCTGACCGACGCCGAGATTGCGGAGATGACGCAATGGTTCTTAACGCACCGGCTCGGTTCGGAGGCACGGCGGGCGATGCCGGTCGAACCACTGATCGTCATCGAAATCGCGTTCGACATCGTGCAAAAGAGCACGCTGCATGCCAGCGGTTTCGCGCTGCGTTTTCCACGTATCGTGCGCCTGCGGCCCGACAAGACGCCGGATGCGATCGACACACTCGCCGACGTCGAACGCGTCTACCGCGAAATGCTGATGCGCGAACGCGTTGAGGTGTGAAGGCGCGCGAGCTGCTGCCCGTCGATGACGAAATCGTGCTCGTGCCGCGGCATGCAGGCGATGCCGCGGAGATGTATGCGCTCGTCGATACGCACCGGGCGCATTTGCGCGAATGGCTCGGCTGGGTCGACGGCACCCGCAATACCGGCGACATGCGCCGTTACGCGCAGTACGCCGAGGCGCAGTTCGAGAGCCGGCTGGCGTTCGACTACGCGATTAGCGTCGGCGGGGCGATCGCGGGTTCGATCGGACTGCATGCGCTGGACTGGAGTAATCGCAACGCACAGATCGGTTATTGGCTCGCGCCGACCGCGCGCGGCCGCGGTGCGGTCACACGGGCCTGCGCGACGCTCGTGACGTTCGCGCTGCGGCAACTCGCCTTGCAACGGCTGGAGATTCGCTGCGCGGTCGCCAACGCGCGCAGCCGCGCAGTCCCCGAACGCCTGGGATTTCTGTATGAAGGAACGCTCGTCGAAGCCCACGCGTTGCACGGCCAGTTTCACGATCTCGCGCTCTATGCGACCACGGCTTCGCGCTGGCGCCCCGCCCGCGCGGCCAAGCGTCTCTCCGAACGCGACTAGCGTTCGCAGTCCACTAACTTCGCTTGCACGTTTCCGACACGAACGTTTGCCCGCTGCCGGCAAGCTGAAAGTCGCGCCGGTATGCCTGGGTGCCGAGGTCCGTGTAGATCATGCGCACAGCCGAATGGCGGCCGCGTTCGGTCTCGATGCCGTTGAAAATCCATTTCTCACGCGACCAGGGCGAGGCCGTACCGACGTAGCCGCCGCCGCGCACCGCGGTCGTCCAAAGGTGGCGCGCCGAGTCAAAACGATACGTTTCGACGATCTCGTAGGACCGCGCTGCGACGCGAACGTCGTTGAGTAATGTAATCGACCCGTCTGCACCCAGAACATACCGATGCGTCGACGGTTCACCACCGGCGCTCTCGCAGTTCCAGTCGCCGACGAGGGCATATGCCCGATCGCTGCGGCGCGCCGTCGCCGCAGCGAATCGCCGCGGAGCCGGCCGCACCGCTGCCACTCCGAGTGGTGCAGCGCTCGGCGACGGGGCAGACCTTGAGCGCGCAGCACTCGAGGGCGCGGCGCTCGGCGGCGCAGCGGTGGGCGGTGGCATCACAGCTGGGGTTGCCGAGGGAGTGGAGGGTGGCACGGTGGCCCGAGGCGTGGGCGTGGGCGTTGGCGTGGCCGTGGGCACCGGGGTGGGTGGTACAGTGGGGCGAGGCGTCGGCGTGGGAGTAGACGGTAGCGCAGTAACGCGGGGCGTCGGCTTGGGCGTGGGTGCTGCGGTCGCCAGCGATACTGTGGCGTGGGGAGTGGGCGCCGGGATGGGCGGTCTGGCGGTGGGCTTGGGAGCCGCGGCGACCACCGGGGTCCGCGTGCCGGTGCGCTTGCACACGAACTCGCCGTCGTTCGTCCATCCGGCGCTCGACTTGGCTTGGTGCTCGCGCCGGAACGCCGCACCGCCGAGATCCGTGTAGACGATCCGAACCGGTCGCGGGGCGTTCTGGACGACCTCGATCCCGGTCAGTTCCCAGCGGTCGCCACTCCATCGTCCGCCGGAGAGTCGGAGGCCACCGAATAGGGGGTTCGGCGGCGCACTCAGAGTCCACGTTGCTCTCGCGGCATCGAAAGTGAAGATCTCGACGATCGTTCCGTCCGAGCCGACGGAGGTGTGGACTCGATTGCTCAGGACGACCGAGCCGTCGCTCTGCCGCGTGTAGGTTTCCACACTCGAACTGCCCGGCGCGAAGCCATCGCAACTCCAACTCCCGAGCAGCCGAGCCAGGTCGTTCGCCGCGAGAGCCGCCCGAGGAGCCGGCGACTGCGCGGTACACGTCGCAACGACGCCGAGCGCGAAGAGCGTAACGAGAAGCCGCCGCATGCGCCGATAACGCAGCGCAGGCGCGCGTTATCGCGCCTGCGCGCGTTCCCCAGTCAAATGGTGCTCAGGTGACGCCGTTTACGCCCCTCGCCGGTGCGTATTTTGCGAGTTCCACCTTCGCGAGCGTCGCGCGGTGGACTTCGTCGGGACCGTCGGCCAGGCGCAGCGAACGCGCATTCGCCCAGAGTTTCGCGAGCCCCGGATCCGCGCTGACGCCGGCGCCGCCGAAGGCTTGCATGGCTCGATCGATGACGCGCAGGGCCATGTTCGGCGCGACGACCTTGATCGCCGCGATCTCGCCGCGCGCCGCCTTGTTGCCGGCCGTATCCATCATGCGCGCCGCGTGCATGACGAGCAGCCGCGCCTGATCGATCTCCATGCGCGAGTCCGCGATCCATTCGCCGATCACGCCTTGCGTCGCGAGCGGCTTGCCGAACGAGACGCGCGAGAGCACGCGCCGGCACATCGCTTCCAAGGCGCGCTCGGCCGAACCGATCAGCCGCATGCAGTGGTGGATGCGGCCCGGACCCAGGCGTCCCTGCGCGATCTCGAAACCGCGTCCTTCACCGAGCAAGACGTTCGTCACTGGGACGCGCACGTTCTCGAAGGTCGCTTCGGCATGACCGTGCGGTGCATCGTCGTAGCCGAAAACGGTTAAGGGCCGTACAATCGACACGCCGGGCGTTGCGAGCGGGACCAGGAGCATCGTTTGTTGGGCGTGCTTGGGCGCATTCAGGTCGCTCTTGCCCATGAAGATCAGAATTTTGCAGCGCGGGTCCATCGCACCCGACATCCACCACTTGCGCGCGTTGATGACGTAGTCGTCGCCGTCGCGCTCGATGCGTGCCTCGATGTTCGTCGCGTCTGAGGAGGCGACGTCGGGTTCCGTCATCGCGAAGGCCGAGCGGATCTCACCTGCGAGCAACGGCTCGAGCCAACGCTTCTTCTGCTCGGGCGTGCCGTAGCGCACGAGCACTTCCATATTTCCCGTATCGGGCGCCGCGCAGTTGAAGACCTCGGGCGCGACGAGCGACCGGCCCATGATCTCGCAGAGCGGCGCGTAATCTTCGTTACTCAGCCCCGCGCCGTAGTCACTCTCCGGCAGGAAGAGATTCCACAGACCCGCGTCGCGCGCTTGTGCCTTCATCTCTTCCATAACCGGTGGAACCGTCCAGCGATCGGTAAAGCGCGCGTGCTGTTCGTGATAGACGCGTTCGCCCGGTTCGACGACGTCGCCCATGAAAGTTTGTAAACGCTCGCGTAGCGCCGCGATATCGGACCGGTAAGCAATCGCCATGCAGAAATCTCCGTTTTTGCCGCAACCAAATGAAATGCGAGAAAGGCTGGCGCGCGCGGCCACGCCTGTGCTGTACCCTCCGAACCCCCGGAACATTCGCGAAAGAAGCCGTTATCCGCACGTTGCGTGTTCCGGCGCCACCGTGATCTCGTGAGCGAGTTCGTCACATCGGTTATGCGGTCGGAACCAAGATTGCGTCGCCGACAGCAAATAGCTTTTCCGGAGCTGCGTCCAGACCCAGGAGCTCGGCCATCGTGAATATTTGCAGCCTGCCGGGCTTCAGTACGCGAGCCCGCACAACGAACGTCTCGGCGACCGCGGGACGCAGGCAGCGGATAGCAAAGTGCGACGTAAGGACCGCCCCGGAGAGAGAGGCAGCCGCGTAACCGCATGCCGTGTCGATCAGAGCGGCCACGATGCCGGCATGCAAGAAGCCATTATATTGGCCGAACTCCTGACGCCAGCCCAGACGCAGTTCGACCTCGCCGGCTGCCGCGGCAGCGACCTCCAAACCGAGCCACGTGTTGAACGTCGCGCGGTTCGATGCGTCTCTAAGGCGAGAGAGCAGTTCGTCCGTGTCTGGCATCTTGTTTCTCCTTAAATCCAAAACTGGTGTGCCGGTGACCTCGGGCAGTCGCCACTAAGAGTGGATCGGTATCGAAAATGTGTACGAAAACGGCATCCAAGTGGGCCCAACGATCTGAGACGGAAACATCTCTCTGCAATCGGATATTCTCACCGCCTACATCAACTGAGCAGCACACACAAGAAGAGCAGGTCGGATTGATCCGCATGAGCACACGCACGACCGGCAAGAGCGCGCGATCTCGATATGACGAATCATCCTGAATGGAAAGTGATGATGTTGGTTCTGCCGGCCGTCGCTCTCAGCAGATTCGGAACGTTACTCGTCCACATCGTTACGTCGCGCGCATCATCGCAGGGCCCAAAACGCGACGAAGCGCTGTTTTCTGGGTCGAACCTTTCACGTCCGTGCGCTCTGACCGCAGATCCGCGCTAAGCGCCGGGAAACGGTGCGGCGAACGGTTCGGGCTCGAGTCGCAAGGCGTTGGTCAAGTAGCTCACCATTCGGTAGTACCCGGCCAGCATCAGGATTTCGAGAATCGCCTCGTCGTAGTAACGCTTCTGCAACCGTTCCCAAAGCGCGTCGTCGAGATCGCACTGCTCCTGGAGCGCATCGGCGGTCTCGATGAGCAGCCGGTCTTCGTCGGACCAGCAGACCGCGGTCGCAGGCTGGCGCGCGATCGCGTGAATCTGCGCCGCGTCGAAGCCGGCGCGCGCTCCGAAGATCGTTACGTACGCCCCACTCGTACGCGGACCCGCACCGAGCCGTCGTCCTATCGCTTATGATCTCACGTTCTCGCAGTGTGAGATGGCCGCGGTCGAGTAGACCGCCGCAGGTGAACCGCGCCCAGAGCCGCGGGTCGCGCGCCACCGTGCGGAACAGCGCGAGAGTGGTCGTGCCGGGCGGAGTGAGACGCTCCAGCATGGCGGCGATCTCGGGCGGATGCGGCGATGTTGCCGGTTCGATGCGGGCGGACTTCACGCTGCCTCCGTTCAAGCTATGCATTCCATAGCATATCACGAGCGCTACGTAAAGCATAGCATGCGGAAATCCCAAACGCCGCTGCCCGGGCGTCCCGTACGCGGCTCCGGCACCGGCCGTCCGATCATGGCCTTATTCGATCTCCTCGGACGCCGCGCGACGTTGCGCGTCCTATGGGAGCTGTCGCTTGCGGATCACACGTTTCGCACCCTCACTGCTGCCGCAATGACGAATCCAAGCGTTCTCAACGCACGTCTGCGCGAACTGCGCGATGCCGAATTCGTTGAACACGACGCCCATATGGGCTATCGGCTGACCTCACGAGGACGGGCGCTCCTGCGCGCGCTGGGTCCGCTCACCGCCTACGCCGAAACGTGGAAGCCGCAAAATTGACGCGCTCCCCGCCCTGAAGGTCGGGGATTCTGCAATGCGCCGCTCACGCGGCGCGCTGCGCTTCCTGCTTCGTCGACGCTTTCGCGTCTCCACAGGCGATCCGGGCCCATCCAGCCCTTCGGAGGACGTTGATCGCGGCGTTCGTGTCTGCGTTCGCCGCATGACCGCACGCCACGCAGCCGAACGTCGCTTGCGTGAGACGATTCTCCTCGCTGACGTGGCCGCACGAACTACACGTCCTCGAGGTATTCCGCGGGTCGACGAGCAGCAGCGTTCCGCCCTTCCAGGTGAGTTTGTAGCGGAGTTGTCGACGAAACTCGCCCCAGCCTTGATCGAGGATGCGCCGATTGAGCGCGCTCTTCGCCGCGACATTCGTCCCTGGCGCTACGACGGTCCCCTTCGCCGATGCCGTCATGTTGACGACGACGAGGTCTTCCAGAACGACAATTGCGTGGTTCTTGCTGATCGTCGCGCTGGCTTTGTGAATTTGGTCCCTGCGAATGTTTGCGATCTGCGAGTGCAGCTTCGTTATCCGCGCCTTGCCCTTGCGCCAATTCGCCGAAAACTTGGCCTTTCGAGCGAGACGGCGTTGCAGGAAGGCAACGCGTCGCTCGTACTTCTTGAGCGCGTTCGCGCCTTGGAAGAACGTCCCGTCGGACAGCGCAGCGAATCGGGCCACGCCGACGTCGACCCCGACGACCGCTCCGGCGTTCTCGTGAATCGTCTCGTCGACTTCGCGCTCCATCTGAAACGAGACGTACCACTTCCCGGCTTCGAGGCGGACGGCGACGTTGTGAACTTCGCCTTCGATCTTGCGTTTGGCCGTGCGGTTGCTGAGGCGAAACGCCACCCAGCCGATCTTCGGCAAGAAGACACCGCTGCGCTCAACCTTGAACCCTTGCGGGAAGCGAATGCCTTGAACGTTGACTTTTTTCTTGAAGGTGGGCACCTCGGCAGCGAGCTTCGGATCGAAGGCCTTCTCGTAGGCACCTGCGAGGTCGCGCAATGTTTGCTGCAACGGCTGCGAGTGTACAGCTCGCAGGAAATCGTGCCGCGCCTTCAGGGTTTTCAACCGCTCGCAAAAGCCGGCGTACTTGTGCGGCAACGGGTCGCCTTGGTCGTATCAATACTCGTTCTCGGCCAAGATCGCGTTCCAAACGAAGCGCGAGCAGCCAAGGAATTGCCGAAGCACCGCCTCCTCGGAGACGCTCGGCTTCAATCGGAAACGATACCCCTGGCGTCGGATCACCGCCTCACGATCGCACATCGCGATGCGAACACCCTGGCACTCCAAAACCAACCAACGCGCCCAGGAGCGCCTTATATCCCCGGCCTGAACGCCGGGGCTTTACGGCGCTTACTGGTAAGCACACCGGATACGAACCCACCCCCGGGCCTTTTGCGATTCCGAACCCGTTGTCCCAGGGCCAGCCCTAATACTATGATAGTCATTCGGAGGGAGGCACGATATGGCAACCGCAACCGATCCGATTGAAGCCCCAGGCCCCCCGGATGAGACGCCGCACCGATTTCCTTCGATGAATTTTCGCGCTTGGGAGAGTTCGGGATGCTGCCGACGCGCAGCGAGCTGGTTGACGGCGAGGTCTTCGACATGAGCCCGAAGGGCGACGCTCACTACTTCGCGGCCTTCGCACTTCAACGTCAGCTCATTCTTGCCGATCGCGGTCGCTACATCGCCGGTCCGGAACCAACGCTGCGCTAAAACGAGAAGAATGCCCCGATGCCGGACATCCTGGTCACACCGCGCGGATCTCGGGTCTCGCCTGCGGCTACCGCGCTCGTGGTGCAGATCGCCGACTCGTCGCCGAGTTACGATCGCGGCGAGAAGCGCCTCCACTACGCACGTGCGAATATCCGGGAGTACTGGGTGCTCGATCTGCACGGCGAGGTGCTCGAACGTTATTTGCCTGCCGGCGCCGCGAAGTCGACAATCTTTCGCGCCGGAGATGTTCTCGCGCCAGAGTAATATCCTGACGTCGCGATCGACCTTGCTAGTATTTTCGACGAGGCACGGGCTGATCGCAAGACTTCCCTGGACTGACGGGTGCAGGGCGCACGCCCGCCTTTCGACGTTTTTTCGCCGTCGCACCGGCGGCGTTCCGCCGCACACGAGCAGTGCAGTCCGCGCCGTTTAGCTCGCGGTCAGATGCGATGCGAGAAAGGCTTGCACCCGTGCCCATGCCTGCGCTGCGCCCTGCGAACCAGTCGGACCTTCACGAAAGAAACCGTGATCTTCGCCGGCGTAGACGAGCAAGTCGAAGGACTTATGGTGCTCGTCGAGCGCCTCGCGAATCGTCTCGACGTCTTCGGGTGGAATATAGGGATCGCGTCCGCCGAAGGCGAGCAGCAGCGGCGCGTGAATTTGCGGCGTGAGCTCCACGAGCGCGGGGCGATTGGGACCCGGCGACTGCGCGATCTGCGCGCCGTAGAAAGAGACGGCCGCGTCGACGAATGGCAAGGTCGCGCTCATGTACGCGATCGATCCCCCGAAACAAAACCCCCAGGTCGCGACTCTGGCATCGGCCTCGAGCCGTTCGTACAGATAGTCCGAGGCGGCAGTGAGATCGGCGACGAGCTGCTGCCCGTCGATCGCGGACGAGGCTGCGCGACCTTTGGCGAAACCCGCTTCGTCGTGCGACGCTTCGAACTGCGGATCCGTGCGATGGAAGAGCGCCGGCACGACCGCGAGGTACCCGTCGCTCGCGACGAGCTCGCCGATGCGTTGCATGTCGGCGTTGACGCCGAAGATTTCTTGAATGACGATGACGCCGCCGCGCGGCGCGCCGCCCGGCTCGGCGACGTAGCACGGCATCTTCTCACCCGTGACGTCGAGCTCGACCCAGTTCGTTTGCATGCGCTCGCGAACGCTACGCGAGCGCGAGCGCCTTACGGTCGGCGTCGAATTGCTCTTCACCCAGCGCCATCGTCGCTGGGCCGCCGTGCGTGATCTCGTGCTTGTAGCCGATCGCCTTCGGTAACACGTGATCGGCGTAATAGCGCGCCGTCACGAGTTTCGCGTCGTAGAAGGGATCGCCCGACTTTTCCGCCGCGATGAGGGCACTGCGCGCCATCATCCAGCCACCCGCTACGTAGCCCCAGAGCATCAGGAACGGCACGGCGCCGGCGAAGGTCGCACGCAGATCTTTCATCGCGTTGCCGCCGATCCAGAGCGCCGTTTCTTGAACCGCCTTGACCCCCTTACCGAACTCTTCGCCGATCGCCCGAACGTGCTCGTTGTCGCTGGCGGCACACTCGGCTTGCGTCTTCTGCATCTCCCCGAGCAGCTTGGTCGCGGTCTTGCCCATGTCTTTGAGAAATTTACGGCCGAGCAAGTCGTTGCCCTGAATGCCGGTCGTGCCTTCGTAGATCTGCGCGATGCGAATATCGCGGTAGTATTGCGCCACGCCCGTCTCTTCGATGTAGCCCATGCCGCCGAAAACTTGCAGCGCTTCAGAGACCAGTTGCGTCGAAAGCTCGGTCGACCACGCCTTGACGATCGGCGTGAAGAACTCGACGATCTGCTGGTGCTCGGCAGCGCTCTCCGTGAGCTGGTGCGCGTGATCGAGCGAGGCCGCGGTGAAGAAGGCGACTGCGCGCATCGCTTCGACCTGACTCTTGATGTTCATCAGCATGCGCCGCACGTCGGGATGCTCGATGATGCGCACGGGCGTCCACTCTTTGGCCGCGATATCCTTGGACTGCACGCGCTCGCGCGCGTAGGCGAGCGCCGCTTGATAGGCACGATCGGCGACCGCATAACCTTGCACGCCGACCGAGAACCGGGCCGCGTTCATCATGATGAACATGTACTTGAGGCCTTCGTTCTCTTTGCCGACGAGGTAAGCTGTCGCGCCACCGGTCTTCTCGCCGTAGTTCATCGTCGTCGTCGGCGAGGCGTGAATGCCGAGCTTGTGCTCGATGCCGGCGCAATAGATGTCGTTGCGCTCGCCGAGACTTCCGTCGGCATTGACGAGATACTTCGGCGTAATGAAGAGTGAGATGCCCTTGACGCCTTCGGGAGCCGTCGGCGTGCGCCCGAGCGTGAGGTGAATGATGTTCTCGGTGTAGTCGTGCTCGCCGTAGGTGATGTAGATCTTTTGACCGGAGAGTTTGTAGGTGCCGTCGTCTTGCGGAACGGCTTTCGTGCGGACTTGCGCGAGATCGGAGCCGGCCTGCGGCTCGGTGAGATCCATCGTGCCGGTCCACTGTCCCGAAACCAGATTCGGGACGTAGAGCGCCTTCTGTTCGTCCGTGCCGCACAGCAAGATCGCTTCGATCGCGCCCTGGTTCAGTAGCGGCCCGAGCGAAAAGCCGAGATTCGACGCGTTCCACATTTCGAGCGTTGCGGTGCTGATGATCCAGGGCAGACCCTGACCGCCGTACTCGACGGGCATCGGCAGTCCGACCCAACCGGCCCCCGCGAACTGATGGTATGCGTCCTTAAAGCCTTTGGGCGTCGTGACGGCTTCGTTTGCGTACTTCGCACCTTCGCGGTCGCCTACGACGTTGAGCGGGTCCAAGACGTTGCTCGCAAAGTTTCCGGCTTCTTCGAGAACGGCGTCCGCGACGTCGGGAGCTTCTTCGTACCCCGGCAGCTTCGCGATCGCTTCGAAGTCGACAAGCTCGTTGATCAGAAACTGAAAGTCGCGCAGCGGTGCTTTGTAGGCGCTCATACGGTCTTTGGAATCCCCAGACGGTAAAGTGCGAAGACGGGATAATTCTCCCGCAGGGTGCCGGTCTCCGGCACAAAGATTCTCCGAGTATGCACGATCGCAGCCGTCGGATCGATGAGAAATGTCGTTTTAGGCTTGTCCCGTGGCCGAGAGGGTACGGTAGCCGGGTGACGCCTTCGCCGACTCGCCCCGACGCCACGACGCAGCGACTGATCCGCGCCCTCCTCATCGTAGCGCTCGCGGTCGCTGTGGGCGGCCTCTGCTTCATGATCGGTGCCGTCTTCGACCGCGTGCATAACACGCTCGTCGTCGTCATTTTCTCGATTCTCTTCGCCTACGTCGTCTATCCGCCGGTCAAGTGGCTCGCCGCGCGCCGCGTTCCGATCCCGGTCGCCGGAATCGTGGTTTACCTCATCCTGGGCGTGCTCGTACTCGGCGCGCTCGCGTGGCTGGCGCCGGCGATCGCAGCGCAAGCCCAAGACCTGGCGCACAACTATCCCCGGCTCGTGACGCAAGCCCAGCAGCAAATAGCCGATCCCAAGGACTCCCCGCTGCTGCAGCGCCTGCCGGCGGGTGCGCGCGACGCCATCGCCGCGAATGCCGCCAAGGCCGGCGCCATCGTCGGGGGCGCTGCAGCCGGTTTCGGAACGCACGCATTGCTGATCCTGACGGGCACGACGGCCGTGCTCGTCAACGTCGGCCTGACCCTGGGCCTGACGTTGCTGATGCTCGGCGACCTCGCGCAGATTCAAACGTTTTGCGTGCGGCTCGTCCCGCAGCGCTACCGCCCTACGGCGATCTCCTTCATGAGCGACGTCGATCAAGTCATCGGCGGATTCGTGCGCGGCCAAGTCGCCCTCGCGCTCGGCGTCGCCATCGCGGGCACGATCGTGCTCGTGGCAGTCGGCGTCCCGTACGCGATTCTCCTTGGGCTGCTCGCGGGCATCGTGAGCATCGTGCCGCTCATCGGACCGATCGTCGCCGTGATCCCCGTGCTCATCATCACGTTCTTCACGGTCGGACTCGTTAAGACGATCGTCGTCGTTGCGCTCTATGCCGTCATCCTTGCGGTCCAGCAAAACGTGCTCGTACCGATCTTCGTCGCGCGTTCCGTCGGCGTCACGCCGCTCGTCATCTTCGTCGCGCTGCTGCTCGGCAGTGAGGCGTTCGGCATTTTGGGTGCGCTGCTGTCGATTCCGATCGCGGGCATCCTGCGCGTCGCGGCCGAACGGCTTTTCCCGCCCGACCCGCACGCCGACGCATTGACCGCGACGGCGCGCGACCGCGCCGGAGAGCCGGCTGCGGCAACGCGCGAGGCGACCGGCGTATCGTAACGTGGCGACGATAGCGGGACCGAGCGCGAAGTTCGTGCGGCTCGGGACCGTTTTCGCACCCAACGGCGACGACGACGAAGCCGAAGGGACGATCAATCCGGCGGCGACGCGTTTGCGCGATGGAGCGCTTGCGTTCTACCCGCGGGTTGTTGCACGCGGAAACGTCTCGCGCGTACGGCGCTGTCGCAGCCTTTGGAACGGCGATGACGTGCGCTTCGAGCGCGACGCCTTCGCACTCGAGCCGCATGCCGACTTCGAGTTCCGTACGCAACCCGGCGGCTACGGGTGCGAAGATCCGCGCGTCACCTACGTCGCCGCACTCGACCTCTATCTCATGGCGTATTGCGCCTACGGACCGGCCGGGGCGCAGGTCGCCGTCGCGCATTCACGGGACGGCTGGCAGTGGAACCGGCTCGGGCCGGTTTCATTTCGTAGTGCACCGCACATCTACGGTGATAAAGACGCTGCGTATTTTCCGGACGTCGTACAGTCACCGGGCGGCGAAGCGTCGATTGCACTGTTGCACCGGCCCACGTTTCATGTGACGGTTGCCGGCGGTCGCGCCTTGGTGCCATCGATCTTGGCGATGGAACCACGCGAGCGAGAAAGCATCTGCATCGCGTACGTTCCGCTCACCGCCGTCCAGGCCGATGTTCGCGCACTTCTGGACGTGCGTGACACGCAGCAGATCATGCATCCCGACGCGCCGTGGGGCGCGATCAAAGTCGGCGTGGGTCCGCCGCCCGTGCGCGTGCGCGAAGGCTGGCTGCTCGTCTATCACGGGATCGACGTGCTTGCGGGGCACGAGGCGAGCGAGAAACCCGCGATGCAGTATCGCGCCGGACTCGCAATCCTCGATGCAGACCGGCCCGACCGCGTGCTCTATCGCGCACCTGAGCCGTTCATGTGGCCGGAACTGCCCGAAGAACGCGAGGGCGTCGTCGACGACGTCGTCTTCCCGACCGCACTCGATCCGCGCGGCGATCTCGGCGACCGGCAGTACGACGTGTACTACGGCATGGGCGACGCGCTGATCGGACGTGGCCGGCTCTCGCTGGGGACGTAATCGCGTCACGGAGCCTTTTCGTTTCGCGTTATGAGCATTCGTTCCCAGCCCGACATTTCTGTAAGCGAAGCCGAGCGGTGAAGGGCCTTCGCAGAACAATCTAAACATCAGGCAATGTCGTTTTAGATGAAGCTATTCGAGTTGGGGTAATGATGCAGCAGCAAAGTAAAGTTATTGGAATCGTGGCCGCCACCGCCGCGGTCGCACTCACCGCAACGTTGTATTCGTCGCGTCCGGTCTGGACGTCCGATCATCAAGACACGTTGCAGCTGGTTTCGCGGCCCGGCGCCGACATCACCGACATGTACGTCTTTCCGGCCAAGAATCCCAAGGACGTCGTCTTCGCACTCAATGTCCACCCGCTGATTCCGCGTGGACTCGGGACCTCGACGAATTTCGACCCGGGCGTCATGTACCAAATAAAGATCGACACCGTCGGCGATTACCGCGAGCACGTCGTGCTGCAGTTCAAGGCGCAAGGCACGGGTTCGAGTCAGCGCATTACGATGTACGGTCCGGCGGCGCCGGAGCTCGCCAGTACGCGCTCGACGTTCGTCCGGCGCCTCGGTTCGACGACCTATAACCGCGCGACGCAACTGCCGGGCGGCGTGGCGTTCTTCGCCGGTCCGCGGCGCGACCCGTTCTATTTCGACTTGACGCAGTTCTTCAAGATCAATCCCGACCGCAATTATAGAAACCATCCGAACGTCCCGGCGCCGACCGCGCAATGTTTCCTGCCGGCGGCCCAAGCGGACAACACGCTCAAGAACTTCAACGTCCTCTCACTGGTCGTCGAGATGCCGCGAGCGATGCTCCGGAATTCGGCCAACAAGGGTCGCATCAACGTCTGGGCGACGGCATCTCTTGCAGGTCCGACTTCGGCCGGGAGTTACACGCAGGTGGAACGTTGGGGCCGACCGGCCGTTAAAGAAGCTCTCGAGTCATTCGCGGACCATGAGAAGTCCAATGTGGTCGAACCGTACAACGATCCCGTTCTCGAGGGCTCGATCTATAAGTCCGTGACGACGCCCAAACCTCTGGGCGCCGGCCGCTCCGCCGCGATTGGAAACGCGCTCGTGCACGTTCTGATGCCAGACGAAATGCAAGTCGATCTTTCGGCGAACGGCCCCGCAACATATCTCGGCGTCGAAAGCAAAGGCAAGAGCGGTCTGCCGGTCGGCATCGTGCGCGCCGTGCCGGACGCCGGACTCAAAGGGCTCAAGAAATCGCTTCGTAACGGCTCACGAGAGTTCGGCGGCCGCGATCCGGAGAGTCCGGTCATCGACCTTTCGCTCGGCGCGATCTACGGCAGCATCATCCCGAAGATCGGTCTCGCGGCCGACGATCACAAAGAGACGCCGTGCTTGACGAGCGACAACGTGAAACCTTCGGTCAACACGCTCAACGGCTTCCCATACCTCACGAGCGCGATCTAAGTCGAAGCAGCCGTTTAGGCGGACTCGCCGATCTCCACGACGACCGTTCGCAGCCACGCGTTTTCGCGCGTGTCGCGGACGAAGATGCGGGTCGAGCCCGGTGCGACGCCGGTCACGACGACGGAGGGCGAATACGGCCCGGCGACCGCCGTCGCGACCGAGGGATCGAGCGAGGTGACTTGCAGTGCTTCGCCGCGCGCTGCGTCGAGCAGGAAGAAGAGATACGAATTTCCCGATCCGCTAAGCTTGATGGGCGGCAGATGGATCACGGCGGCGACGGATGAGGGGCATTCCATGGCTTCGTTCTCCGCAGAACTGCGGCTCAAGTGCGCCGCACGTTTGCCGAGCGTAGCCGGGCGGCGTCGCAGAACCGTCGCCGCGGCGTCCAACCGCGCAACGAACGCAGTCTCGGACGCCCCTCACTGCGGGTAGTAAAGCGAACGAGCTCGCGCGAACATCGGGATTATGAAATCCCGGCTCTGGCTAACGCTTCTGGTGGCTGGGTTGCTTGCGCTCGTCATCGGGATGTTCGTGCCGCCCCAGCATCGTTTCGGCGGCGCGATCTCGCGTTCTCGCCACAAACCGCCACTCGTGAACGAGAAGCGAACGATTGCACCGGCGTCGCCGCAGCGTCGACGCGCCGGCACGCAGATCGCGATCATCATCGATGACTGCGGACAGGCGATCGATATCGAACGGGCCATGATCGCGCTGCCGATTCCGCTGACACTCGCGGTTCTGCCGAGCGCCCCCTATACGAAGACGATCGAACGGGAAGCGGCAGCTGCGCATAAGGGCATCATGCTCCACTTGCCGATGGAGTCGCTCGCGCATCTCAATCCGGGCCCGGGCAAGATTACGACTGAGATGCCGGACGACCAAATCGCATCACAGGTGCGCGACGATCTGCGGGATGTCCCGCTTGCCAGCGGAATCAACAATCACGAGGGCAGCGAGGCCACGGCCGACTTGCGTGTGATGCGCGCGGTGATGGGCGTGGCCGCGACCGAACACCGCTTCTTCATCGACTCCCGGACAACGCTTAAAACGACCGTCGTGCGAGCGGCGCGTGAAGCGGGCGTGCAGAACGCCTCCCGCAACGTCTTTCTCGACAACGAGGCGGACCCGGCCTACGTGGATGGCATGCTGCGTCGAACGGCGGCGATCGGAAAGCGCGACGGCACGGCGATCGCAATCGGACATCCCAGGCCCGCAACACTCAGCGCACTGCGCAGCATGATCGCTCCACTGCGAGCGGCGGGCGTCGAATTTACGCTCGCCGCGAACCTTCTGCATCGGTGAGTGGCCGGCACGCGTTCAGCTAGGAGTGCGAGCAGCAACGTACTGGCTGCCGTCAAAGGTCCAACCTATCCGGTGTATGACAGTGAACAGCAGCGCGACGACGAATACCGCCAGCGTTCCCCTGATCTGACAAACCCGCTTACTTATTCGCTCAGCCGGCTGCGTCCGTCATCGAACTCGTGGCGGCCCTTGGGTGTCAGATCGAGCCACATGAAGGCGCCCATCAGATTCTCTATCCCACGGGCGTGGGTCGAGTAGGTGTGGAAGATCTCGCCACTCGCGTTTCGGGCAAAGATGCTGGTGCCCATCATATCTTCGCTGCTGGTCGGCGTGCCGTAATTGAAGAAGGCGCGGCTGGCGGCGATGTCCTCCTGCTTAAACGACACTCCCAAATCGAAGTTGAAGTCGCTGCCGTGTGAGGAGACCCACGGGAAAGTCCAGCCCAAACTCCGTTTGACCTGCTCGATCCGCTCGAGCGGCGCGCGCGAGATCGCGGCAAATGACAGGTCGGCGTCACCAAAGTGCTGCCGCGCCGCATCGATATGATCGGCGACGAAAGAGCACCCTTTGCAGACGTGATCGTCGCCCGGCGTTAGCATGAAGTGATAGACAGCGAGCTGGCTGCGACCCCGGAATAAATCCGCAAGCGTACATTTGCCCCCAGGTCCTTCGAAGACGTAGGGCTTCTCGACTTTGACCCAGGGCAGCCGACAACGCTCGGCGCGAAGTGCATCGAGCTCGCGGGTCATGGCTTTCTCCTTGGCCAGCAACTCGCGACGGGCCGCGAGCCATTCCTGTTGCGATACGACGGGGTGACGAGATGGGGTGATGAGATAATGATGCGCTCATTGTCTGCTCCTGATGGATTTCGACCGTGCTGTGGAATGCTCGCGACGCCGGCGGCGCAAGGCCCGGAACTTTACTGCGACCAAGCCGAGCGCTCCGGCGCCTACCGCCGTCGCCCCGCTTGCAAACGGCACCAGGAACTCCTCAACCGGCAGGCCTCCGATGTGAGCGATCAACATGACGTCACTCTACTCGCCGCCGACGTTCTGCCGCCGCGTACGGGTCCTCCACCACCTCGATCCACCTGGGGTCGGGCGAGACGACGGCGTCGTAATTCTCGTGCCAGTTCCACCACTCGTACGGCGGAGTCTGGGGGTAGCCCTCAGGCGAGTCCTCCCACTCCTCCTGGCGCCCGAGCGGAGTCACGTCGAGGTAGCTCCAGGTGCTTCCCATCGCCTCGTCGCCGCGGTTATCGATGAAATAGGTGCGGAACACGCGCTCGCCGTCGCGGAAGAACACGTTCGTGCCGTGCCACTGGTCCACGCCGAAGTCGGTGTCGAAGCCGTCCGTCATCGTGTACCACGGCATCTCCCAGCCCATCCGCGCCTTCACGCGCTCGATGTCCGACTGCGGCGCGCGCGAGACGAACGCGAGCGTGGTGTCGCGGGCGTTCAGATGGGCGAGGTGTGCGACCTGGTCGGCCCCAAAGGAACAGCCGCGGCAGGCATGCTCGGGCCAGCCGAACACACCGGGCTCGAAAAAGGCGCGGTAGACGATCAACTGACGGCGCTCGTCGAACAAATCGAGTAGGCTTGCCTTGCCCTTACGCCCGTCGAACGCGTACTTTTTCTCCACGGCAACCCACGGCATCCGCCGGCGCTCGGCGGCCAGCGCGTCGCGCGCGCGCGTCAAATCCTTCTCTTTCACGAGCAGCTGCTCGCGCGCAGCCTCCCACTCTCGGGGCGACACGATCGGGGGAGTGTTCATTGCGAGATGTCCGCCTTTCTTGTATACGTTGATCTTGATCTGATGAAGGATGTCGCTCGCGCTCCGCGTCCTTCGGCGACGAATGAAATTCTTCGTTAGAAAGACACGTGTTGATCGCCGTTGCGCGTGTCGACGCGCTGCCAGTCGGTCCACTTGCCGTCGTTCGATCCCGGATCTGCTTCACGACGCCAAAAGTTTTGCAGGTTCGTGCTGTCGAGGTTGAGCGATTCGCCCTTCTTGAGCGGCTGTTTTGCCACGGGCACCGCATCGTCGACGGTCGCACCGAGTCGCGCCTCGACCATGACCGGCGCATCGATCGTCTTGTTCGTGATCGTCAAAGCGCCATCGGCTAACGCTTTTCCGGTGAGCGCTCCGGACGCGGCCAAAAAGACTCCCGCCGCAGCGAGCGACAGAAACACATTCCGTTTCACTGTTTTCTCCCGTAGGTCTCTTCAAACGCTGCCGCAGATCCAATATATGTCTGCAGATCACGCTAGGTAGCATACGCTCATCGGCGCTGCAGCGGGAGGACCACTTGCGTGAGTTCCGTCTAGACCACTTCTCGCAAGCTTCTTACCTGAGGACGAAGAACCTGATATTACAAACGCGGGTCGGTTAGTCGAAGCCGCTGATCGTCGTTCCGCCGTCGACGACGATCGTTTGTCCCGTAATGAACGCACCTGCGCGTGACGCGAGCATCACGGCGACCCCGGCGACATCCTCGACGACGCCGAGACGGCCGATCGGATAGTGCCGCGTCACGAACTTCTCCGTCTCCGGGTTCTCGTAGAGCGCCTTCGCGAAGTCGGTCTTGATGATGCCCGGCGCGATCGCATTGACGCGAACGTTCTTGGGCCCCCATTCGACTGCGAGATTGCGCGCGAGCTGCGAATCCGCCGCTTTCGAAAGCCCGTAGGCACCGAGCATTCGCGAGCCTTTGAGCCCGGCGATGCTCGAGATGAAGATCGCCGCGCCGCCGCTGGTCATCGCGGGAAGCGCCATATTACAGAGCCACAAATTCGAACGCACGTTGGAGTTCATGATCTTGTCATACGCGTCGTCCGAGATCTTGGCGAGCGGGCCGAAGTGCGGGTTGACGGCCGCGTTGCAGACGAGCACGTCGATCGTGCCCCACTGCGCGAGCGTCGCGTCGACGAGGGCTTGCAACTGATCCTTGTGACCGATATTGCACGGCACGGCGATGACCTCGCCCCCGGCGCGGGCAATGCCATCTTTCGCGGCCTCGCAGGCATCGGGCTTGCGACTCGAGACCACAACGCGCGCGCCGCGCCGCGCAAACGCTTGCGCGATCGCCAGTCCGATGCCGCGCGTCGAGCCGGTCACGAGCGCGACTTTTCCCGTCAGATCGAAGAGGTCGTCACGCGCGACGAGCGGCGACGTCGCACTCATCGCGCGGCGAACGCGGGCTTACGCTTGTGCATGAAGGACTGCACGCCCTCGAGCAGATCGGGACCACTCGCCGCTTCCTCTTGCAAGAGCGCTTCGTTCTCGAGCCATTGCGCGAGATGCGGAATCATCGCGCGGTTGAAGGCGCGTTTGGTCAAGCCGATCGCAGCGGGCGACATCTCGGCGAGGTTTTGCGCGAGCGCCAGGGTTGCAACTTCGAGTTCGCCTGCCGGGACGACGCGGTTGACGAGCCCGAGCCGGTGCGCCTCGGACGCGTCGATCCGGTCGCTCGTCCACGCGAGTTCGAGGCCACGCCCAAAGCCCGCCAGGAGCGGCAACATCAAGCTCGCGCCACCGTCGGGCACGAGGCCGATCTTCGAAAAGCCGAGGGTGAGCACCACGTCGTCGGCCGCGATGCGCAGGTCGCACATCAGGGCGATCGAGAGGCCGACCCCGGCGGCAATCCCGTTGAGCGACGCGATGACCGGTTTCTCGATCCCGCGGACCTTCGTCGCCACGACGTTGTAGCTGCGACGCAGATGCTCGGCGACCGAGACGGCATTCGGCTGCGACCGCAGTCGCATGAACGCTTCGAGATCTTGCCCCGATGAGTAGCCGCGCCCCGCGCCGCGCAGGACGATGGCACGCACCGAGCGATCGACTTCGGCTTCGGCGAGCGCGTCGATGAGCGCTTGCGACATGGCGTCGTTAAAGGCGTTGAGCTTCTCGGGCCGGTTGAAGGTCAAGCACAGGACGGCACCGTGCCGCTCGCGCAAGAGGACGGAATCGCTCATGACCGCGCGTTCGGCACGCCGCGCCGCGCCTCCGGCCCACGATTCCGTAAGGCAGCCGACGTGACGGGTGGCACCTGGTGAGGTAGAATCGGGTTATGAAGGCGGGAGTAATGACACGCATGAAGATGATCGGTGGTCTGTGCAGTATGGCGGCGGCGCTCGGGATCGCAAGCAAGCCGGCAAACGCAGGCCAAGAGCACTTTGACGTGACGCTCAGCGACGCAGACTGGCGCAAGCGCCTGCCGCCTGAGGCGTACGACGTTTTGCGCCGGCACGGCACCGAGTTTGCCGGTTCGAGCCCCCTGGACCACGAGAAGCGCCCCGGTATCTACGCGTGCGCCGGCTGTGAACTGCACCTCTTCGATGCGAAGACGAAGTTCGACAGTGGCACGGGCTGGCCGAGCTTTTATCAGCCGCTCGAGCACGCAGTCGAGACGGCCGATGACAATTCGATGTTCGCGCCGCGCACGGAAGTGCATTGCCGCCGTTGCGGCGGCCATCTGGGCCACGTCTTCGACGACGGCCCCAAACCGACGGGGCTGCGTTTCTGCATGAACGGCGTGTCGCTGGACTTTCACCCGCACCACGCGTAACGCGTAGCGTCGCTGCGCCGCGCGTTCGGTTTGGCGCCGAACGCTCCGGGTATCAGCGATACCGATGCCCGTCCACTTTCGGCACGCGATGCCGTTCGGTGCGGAGTTGACCGACGGCGGCGTGCGCTTTCGTTTGTACGCACCGACGGCGAAACGCGTCGACCTCATCTTCACGAACGGGCACGCTGGCCCCGAGTCGCGTGAAGCGCTCGCGGCGCACAATGGCGGCTGGTTCGAAGCGACGTTGCAGGCTGCGCACGCGGGAGCGCGCTATGCATTTTCGCTCGATGGCGCGGAGTTGCGCGTCCCCGACCCCGCGTCGCGTTTCCAGCCGGAAGGCATACACGCTGCGAGCGTCGTCATCGATCCGCTCGCATTCGCGTGGCCCGATGACGGATGGCGCGGACGACCGTGGAACGAGCACGTTTTTTACGAGTTGCACGTCGGCACGTTCACGCCGGAAGGCACGTATGCTGCGGCGCAGCGCAAGCTCGGCCATCTCGTGGAACTCGGCATCACGGCGATCGAATTGATGCCCCTGGCGGAGGTTCCGGGAACGCGCAACTGGGGCTACGACGGCGTGTTGCCCTACGCACCGACGCGCAATTACGGAACGCCGAGCGAACTCAAGGCGCTCATCGCCGCCGCTCACGCCCGCAGACTCGCCATGTATCTCGACGTCGTATATAATCACTTCGGCCCTGAAGGGAATTACTTGCACGGCTACGCGCCGACGTTCTACACGGAGCGGCACAAAACGCCGTGGGGTGCGGCAATCGACGTCGAGGCGAGCGAACGCGAGGACGTACGCGCGTTCTTCATCGAGAACGCGCTCTATTGGACGCAAGAGTATCGCTTCGACGGCTTGCGCCTCGATGCGGTCCATGCGATCTTCGACGGCGCGGACCGGCAGTTTTTGCGCGAACTCGCGCGTACCGTGCACGAACGTTCCGACCGGCCCGTCAACCTCGTTCTCGAAAACGAACTCAACGAAGCGCCGCTCATCGAGGCCGGCTTCCGTGCGCAGTGGAACGACGATGCGCACCACGCCATGCACGTCTTGGCAACGGGTGAACGCGACGGCTACTACGCCGATTATGCAGTGGACACGGTCGCGCGTCTCGGCCGCGCGCTCACGCAGGGCTTCATCTACCAGGGCGAGTTTTCCGAGCACAAAGGTGCGCAGCGCGGCACGCCGAGCGCGTACCTTCCGCTCGGCTCGTTCGTCACGTTCTTGCAAAACCACGATCAGATCGGGAACCGGCCCTTCGGCGACCGGATCACGGCCGTCGCTTCGGAGGCGGCGCTGCGCGCGCTCGTCGCCGTGCTGCTCTTGGCGCCCGAGCCGCCACTGCTGTTCATGGGCGAGGAATGGGGCGCGAGCACGCCGTTCCTCTTCTTCTGCGATTTCGGCCCGGAGCTCGCGCGCGCGGTGACCGAAGGCCGGCGCAGTGAGTTCGGCTCGTTCGCCGCGTTCGCGGATCCTGCGGCCCGCGACCGCATCCCCGATCCAGCGGCACCGACGACATTCGAACGCAGTACCTTGCGCTGGGACGAGCGCGAGCGCGAACCACACCGCGCTTGGCTCGCGTATTACCACGCATTGCTTGCGATTCGCCGCAGCGAGGTCGCGCCGCGCATCGCGGATTTGCGGGGATCCGAAGCGAGCTTCGAAGCGATCGGTGCGACGGGCCTGCGCGTGCGCTTCAAGCTCGCGGGCGGCACGCTCGCACTCGATGCCAATCTCGGCAGTACGGCGACGCCGGGCTTCACGACGCTTCCGGGTGGCAACGTGCTCTTCGCGACGCACGATCCGTCGTATCCCCAGACCTCGGCGCCGCCCTGGAGCGTCCGTTGGACGCTGGCCTGAAGTCCGTCTCGCAGACGCCGCTCTCGACGTACCGGCTGCAGTTCACACCGGAGTTCGGCTTCGCCCGGGCGCGTGCGGTCGTGCCGTATCTCGCGGAGCTCGGTATCGGATATCTCTACGCATCGCCCTATCTCATGGCGCGGCCGGGAAGCACCCATGGCTACGACGTTGTGGATCCCAACCGGCTCAATCCCGAAGTCGGTACGCCGCAGGAGCACGCGGCACTCATCGATGCGTCGCAAGCCGCCGGCATCGGGCACCTGCTCGATTTCGTACCCAACCACATGGGCATCGGCGTCGAGAACCCCTGGTGGCAAGACGTCCTCGAGTGGGGCGAACGTTCGCCGTACGCCGACTATTTCGATATCAACTGGCGGCCGCTGCGCGCGGAGATGCGCGGCAAGCTGCTCGTACCGTCGCTCGGCGACTATTACGGCCGCGTGCTCGAACGCGGCGAGTTGACCCTGGTCTTCGATGGCGCGAGCGGCACGTTTGCGGTCGCATACTACGACAACCGCTTTCCCCTTGCGACGAAGTCGTACGGCGAACTGCTGACGCTCGCCGCGGAAAAACTCGCGGGCGAAGCGTGGTCGCTGCGCGCGCTCGCCGCCGAATTCGCGGATGCTTCACGCGAGCGGGCCGGCGAGCTCAAAGCCGAGCTCGCGGGCGTCGCGAAGGACGCGGCGAACGACGCCGCGATTCACGAGGCGCTGGCCGCTTACAACGCTGTGGGGGATGCCCCCGCGGTCGACCGGCTCGACGCGGTGTTGCGGGCACAGCACTACCGGCTCGCGTACTGGCGCGTTTCGGCCGATGAGATCAACTACCGCCGCTTTTTCGACATCAACGATCTCGCCGGTATCCGCGTCGAGGATGCGGAGGTCCTCGCGCAGACGCACCGTTTCGTTTTCGAGCTGATCGGGGCGGGGCGCATCCAGGGTCTGCGCATCGATCACGTCGATGGACTCTTCAATCCGGGCGGCTATTGCGAGCTCATGCAAGATCGCGCGGATGCCCTCGGCCATCCGCAGTATCTCATCGTCGAAAAGATCCTGGCTGGATTCGAGCATTTGCGGCGCGACTGGCGGATCGCGGGCACGACGGGCTACGACTACATGAACCTCGTCAACGGCCTCTTCGTCGACGGGCGTTCGGAGCTCTCGTTCGATCGCATCTACCGGCGCTTCGCCGGCATCTCGGGCAACTTCGACCAGTTTGCGTACCGGGCGAAGAAAGACATTATTCGCACGTCGCTTGCGAGCGAGCTCGAGGTCCTCGCGACGATGCTCGACGGCATCGCGAAGCTGGACCGCCACTCGAGCGACTATACCTATAATGTCTTGCGCGACGCGCTCATCGAGGTCGTTGCGTCTTTTCCGGTTTATCGCACGTACGTCACGAGCGAAGACGTCGAAGACGGCGATCGCAAGTACATCGGTTGGGCGACGGGCGCGGCGCGCAAACGCAGCGAACTCGGCGACGAGCGCGTCTTTGCGTTTCTCGAGAGTGTGCTGACGATGCGTGCGCCGGAAATTTCGCCGAAGTACGATCGTCGCTCCGTGCTGCAGTTCGCGATGAAGTTCCAGCAGTACACGAGCCCCGTAATGGCCAAAGCCGTGGAGGACACGTCGTTTTACCGGTACGTGCGACTGGTCTCGCTCAATGAAGTGGGCGGCGACCCGCGGCGCTTCGGCACGTCGGTCCCGACGTTTCATCGCGGTAATGCCGAACGCGCCGAGGCTTTCCCGCATGCACTGCTCGCAACGGCGACGCACGATCACAAACGCGGCGAAGATACGCGCACGCGCATTGACGCGCTCTCGGAGATGCCGGGACTGTGGGATCGCACGATCCGGCGCTGGAACCGCCTCAACGCGCGGCGCAAGACCGACGTCGACGCTAGCGCCGCGCCGACGGATAATGACGAATATCTGCTCTACCAGGTCTTGATCGGTACGTGGCCGACGGCATGGCTCGCGGGCGCACCCGAGCCCGGCAGTTCGGATGTCGCGGACTACATCGAGCGCATCGCTGCCTACTTGCGCAAGGCGATGCGCGAGGCGAAGTTCCGCACGAGCTGGACGAACCCGAACGTTGCGTACGAGGATGCCAGCGTCGCGTTCGCGCGCACCATTCTCGCACCGGCACGAGTCACGCCGTTCCTGCGCGAACTCGCGGCTCTCGCGACCGAGTGCGCCGCAATCGGCGCTGTTTCGAGTTTGTCGCAGACGACGCTGAAGTTGACTTCTCCCGGCGTTCCGGACATCTACCAGGGCTGCGAGTTCTGGGATCTTTCGCTAGTCGACCCCGACAACCGGCGACCCGTGGACTACGACGCAAGGCGTACCGTAATCGCGGCGATGCGCGAGCGTGTGGAACGCGGCGAAAGCGCGGCGCTCGCCACCGAACTGCTGCGCGACTGGCGTTCCGGGCAAGTCAAAGCGTACGTTACGTGGCGGCTCTTGCACCTGCGTCGCGAACACGTGCAAACCTTTCTCGGCGGAAGCTACGTCCCGCTCGAAACGAGCGGCACCCACGGGGAACGGCTCGTCGGCTTCGCGCGCGGTGAGATCTTGACGATCGTTCCGCGGCTCGTCCACCGCCTTCTCGAAGGCAACGACACGCTCGCGCTCGCGCTCGGCGACGAAAAAATCCGCTTGCGGCCCCAAGCGACGCGCAGGTACGAAGACCGCTTCACCGCAGCGCTCGTCGACGTTCATGAGGATGAAGCGGGCTCGTACCTTCGCGCAGCGGACCTCCTCGCGCGCTTCCCCGTCGCCGTCCTTGTCCCGCGCTGAGGTTGCACACGAAGTCAGCGCCGCCTTACGCGGCGCTCAGCGGTGCGGCGATGTCTTCGAGTTTCTTGGATGCGGCTTCGACGCCGAAGACGAGTTCGACGATCGCGGCGCCGACCATCAGCACGGTTGCGACCGCGTACCCGATGAAGACGGACGACGGCTGCTTCGTCGCCACGAGCGCTCCGAAAAACGCGGGGCCGACGGCGCCGCCCACGGCCGTGCCGACGCTGTAGACGAGCGCGATCGCCATCGCGCGAATTTCGAGCGGAAATATTTCGCTTACCGTCAGATATGCGGCGCTGGCCGCGGCAGAGGCGATGAAGAACGTGACGCTCCACCAGATCGTTATCGACGTCGCGTCGAGCGCCCCGCGTACGAAAAGGATGCCCGTTATCAAGAGCAAGATGCCCGAAGCGCCGTAGGTCAGCGCGATCATCGGCTTTCGGCCGACCACATCGAAGAGCCGGCCGAGCAAGATCGCGCCGAAGAGGTTGCACACGGCGAACGGCAGCGTATAGTAGCCGACGTTCTGTGCGGCGACTTTGAAGAACGTCGTGAGCACGAGCGAGTTCGTGAAAAAGAATGCGTTATAGATGAATGCTTGTGCGATCATCAGCGTGAAGACGACGATGGTTCGTTTGGGATAGGTGTTAATCATCGTTTTCCAGACCGCGGCGAAGCCGTGTCTGCGGTCCGGATCGATCGCGATCTCGCCGTCGGGTGCGGGAAGCGGAACGCCCGGCCGCTCCTGGCGAATCTTGTCCTCGATCTGCGCGACGGTCGCCTTGGCTTCGTCCGCGCGGCCATGCGTCAAGAGCCAGCGCGGACTTTCGGGAATGCTTTTGCGCACGAAGATGATGCTGACCGCGAGCACCGCGCCCATACCGAAGGCGATGCGCCAGCCGTAGTGTTGATCGACGAGCTGCGGATTGAGCAGGAGGATGCTCGCGCCGCTGCCCAGGATGGCACCGAACCAGTACGTCCCATTGATCGCGAGGTCGACCCAGCCGCGCCTGACCGAGGGGATCAGCTCGTCGATCGTCGAGTTGATGGCCGAATACTCGCCGCCGATGCCGAACCCGGTGAGAAAGCGGAACGCGATGAAACTCGCGAGATTCCAGGAGAACGCGGTGCAGAGGGTCGCGGCCACGTACCAGCCCAGCGTGATGATGAAGAGCTTTTTGCGGCCGAAGCGATCGGTGAGATAGCCGAAGACGAGCGACCCGAGCACCGCGCCGATGAGATACGCGGTGGCCGCGAACCCGACGTCCCCGGCCGTGAGCGAGAGCGCCTCTTTGTCTTGTAAGCGAGACCCGATCGAGGCCACGACGGTGACCTCGAGGCCGTCCAGGATCCAGGTAATGCCGAGTCCGATGACGATCGTCCAGTGCCAGCGGCTCCAGGGCAAACGGTCGATGCGCTGCGGGATGTTCGTTCGCAAAACGGCCATGGGGCACGTCGTTCCCAGACGGGCCGCGAACAAGCCGGGCCGAGCCCGACGCGTTCCCTGTAATACGGCTTACTTCGCCAATGCATCGCCGGGGGGTACGCTTCTACCGTGGAGGTCTTTGTATGAAGTTCAATCGCGGGCTCGCCGTCGCACTCGTGGCCGTCGCGACGGCGGCGACCGCGCTCGCACCTCGCGCGCACGCCGCCGCGGCGCCGACCCTGGAACCGATCGAACATTACGGCGACTGGCTCTCGGCGCGCCCGACGGCAACGGACCTCAAAGGCAAAGTCGTGATCGTCGACATCTTCACGTTCGGCTGCTACAACTGCAAGAACGTCACGCCCAATCTGCGCGCGCTCTACCGGCAGCACCGCAGCGATGTTGCGATTATCGGCGTGCATACGCCCGAAACGTCCTATGAAAGCGACCGTTCCAACGTCGTCGCGAACCTCGCGAAGCAGGGCATCGTCTGGCCTGTCGCCGTCGACAACGATCACCGGCTCTGGAATGCCTACAATACCGAATACTGGCCGACGCAATTGATCTTCGATAAGCGCGGCGTGCTGCGCAAGACGGTCATCGGCGATTCACAAGATCGAGACGTCGATTCCACCGTCGACCAATTACTCGCGGAGACCTAATACCCTGAGCTCGTTCAAGGAGAATCAAATGAAGTTTGCCATCGCGTGTGCAGCGCTCCTAGCGCTTGCCTCTGCGCCAGCAGTCGCGCAGCCTACGTCGCCCCAGTCGACATCGATGACCGGCAAGATCGTCGATCTCGCGACCTACATCACACACGACCATAACATGGACGCGATGAAGGGCGGCCACGCGATGGGCGCGGGTGCCATGAAGGGCGACACCGCCATGAAGGGCGACACCGCCATGAAGGGCGACACCGCCATGAAGGGCGACACCGCCATGAAGGGCGACACCGCCATGAAAGGCGACACCGCCATGAAAGGCGACACCGCCATGAAGGGTGACGCCGCCATGAGCGAGGCGTGCCCCGCCATGCTGGGCATCGTCATGGCGACGGGGCGCACGTATCCGCTCGCGTTCCAACAGGGCGGCACGACGGCTGCGGCGGCTTGCAAGCACGTGGGTTCAACGGCGACGCTCACCGGCAAGACGTACACGCAAGGTGGTACGACGTTGGTACTCGTCTCCGACATCCACTAACCGACCCGGTTCCGTTAGAAAGGACGGAGCCCCGGCCTCAGCGCGTGCCGGCCGGCTCCGTCGCATGGAACTGTTCTTGTTCCGTCGAGCCGTGCAGTGCCGTCGTCGAGGATTTCCCTTCGGCGACGACTTGCGCGATTTCGTCGAAATAGCCGGTACCGACCTCACGCTGATGGCGCGTCGCCGTGTAGCCGTCGGCTTCGGCCGCGAACTCTGCTTGCTGCAGCTCCGAGTACGCCGCCATGCCGCGCGTCTTGAACTCGTGGGCGAGCTGGAAGAACGAGTGATTGAGTGCGTGGAATCCGGCCAGCGTGATGAACTGAAATTTGTAACCCATCGCGGCAAGCTGCTGCTGGAACGTCTCGATGTCGCGCTGCGGAAGTTTGAGCTTCCAATTGAACGACGGCGAGCAGTTGTACGCGAGCCACTTGCCGGGAAACTGCGCGTGGATCGCGTCCGCGAAGCGTACGGCCTCCGCGATGCTCGGTTCGGAGGTCTCACACCAGATCAGATCGCAGTGCGGCGCGTAGGACAGGCCCCGCGCGATCGCGGCATCGATGCCGCCGCGCATCCGGAAGAAGCCTTCATGCGTCCGTTCGCCCGAAATGAAGGCGGCGTCGGCCGGATCGATGTCGGTCGTGATGAGGTGCGCACCGTTCGCATCGGTGCGCGCGACGATGATCGTCGGTACGCCGAGGAGGTCGGCCGCAAGTCGCGCCGCAACGAGGTTGCGGATCGCGGTCTTGGTCGGAATCAAGACCTTCCCGCCCATGTGACCGCATTTTTTTTCCGACGCGAGTTGGTCTTCGAAGTGCACGCCCGCGGCGCCGGCCTCGATAAAAGCCTTCATGATCTCGTGCACGTTGAGCGCACCGCCGAAACCCGCTTCCGCGTCCGCGACGATCGGCAGATAGTAGTCGGTGTCGCCCTGACCTTCCATCGTTTGGATCTGATCCGCACGCCCGAGCGCGTTGTTGAGGCGTTTCACGAGCGCCGGCGCTGAGTTTGCGGGATACAGGCTTTGATCGGGATACGTTTGCGACGCGAGATTCCCGTCGGCGGCGACTTGCCAACCCGAGAGGTAGATCGCTTCCAGACCGGCCTTGGCGGCTTGGGTCGCCTGGCCGCCGGTCAGCGTGCCGAGCGCGGCGACGTAGGGTTGGTCCGAAAGCGTCTTCCAAAGCCGCTCGGCACCCCGCCGTGCGAGACTGTGGTCGATGTGCACGGAGCCGCGTAGACGAACGACGTCGGCCCCGCTATAGGGCCGCCGAACACCCGCCCAGCGCGGATCGGACACCCACATGAGCTCGAGCTGCTTGGCATCGCTGAAGTCAGGCACGGCGGTACATAGCCTCCCGGGTATGGCGAGTGAGGGGTAGAACGTTCTTCGATGGTTGGTTCATTTCCCATCGATGGACCGGTGCGTTCCGCACCTATGGCGCTTTTCCCTCACGCGCACCATTTTTAACGGACGCCGACGTCGCCAAGAGGTCGGCGTAGCGCGCGCGCAACTCGCGTTTGAGGAATTTTCCGACGCCCGTGCGGGGAATGGCATCGACGAAGACGATGCGGTCCGGAACCCACCACTTCGCGACCTTTTCGGCGAGCCACGCTTGCAGCGTGATCTCGTCGATCTCGCGGCCTTCACGCAAGGCAACGATTGCAACGGGACGTTCCACCCACTTCTCGTGCGGAACGCCGATGACGGCCGCTTCGCGAACGGCGCCATGCCCCATGATCGTGTTCTCGAGATCGACGCTCGAGATCCACTCGCCGCCGGATTTTACGAGGTCCTTGGAACGGTCGACGACCTGCAAGTAACCGTGTGCGTCGATGGTGCATACGTCGCCCGTATTCAACCAACCGTCGAGGAATGCGGGGCTGTCGTCGATCCGATAGTAGGACCCCGCGATCGCCTGACCGCGCACCCAGAGAGTCCCCGCCGTGGTGCCGTCACGTGGGACGTCGCGGCCGTCCTGGGCGAGCAGCTTCCAGGCGACGAGCGGTGCAAAGCATCCCTGCTTGATCAGCGCCGTGCGCTGCACGTCCCATGGCGCAGCAACGAGTTCGGCAACGAGCCCCGAGGCCGTTCCGAGCGGACTGAGCTCCGTCATGCCCCAACCCTGAATGATCGAAATGCCGCGTTTTGCGAAATCGTCGAAGAGCGACGGAGGCACCGCCGATCCGCCGATCAGCAGCGTCTTGAGCGTGGGCAACTTCGCATCGCGCCGTTCGAGTTCGTCGCGCACGGCGAGCCAAACGGTCGGCACGCCGAGCGAATGCGTCACGCGTTCGCGTTCGACGAGATCGATCACGCTCTGCGGATCGAGTTTCGGCCCGGGCAGCACGAATTTTGCTCCGAGCATGAGCGCGTAGTACGGCGAGCCCCACGCATTCGCGTGAAACATCGGCACGATCGGAAGCACCGTGTCCGCCCCGGTCATGCCGACGCTCCCCGGTAAGGCGGCCATCAGCGCGTGCAAGACCGTCGAACGGTGCGTGTAGGCGACCCCCTTGGGATCGCCCGTGGTGGCCGACGTATAACACAGGATCGCCGCCGCGAGCTCATCGATGCGCGGCCAGGAAAATTCGACCGGCTTGCCGGCAAGCAACGTTTCGTAGTCGTGAACGCGTCCGGGCAACTGGCGACCCGGCGCGCCCATTACGACGAGTTGCGGCGCATTCGCCGCCGTCGCGAGCGTTTGCGCGAGCGCGGGCGCGAGCGAGGCGTCGACGAAGACGAGCTTATCCCCCGCGTGCTCGAGCATCCAGCGGATCTGCTCCGGAAAGAGCCGGATGTTCGTCGTGTGCAGCACCGCACCGATCATCGGTACCGCGTAGTACAGTTCGAGATGGCGGTGCGTATTCCAGGCGAATGTTGCGAGGCGGTCGCCTGGCTTCACGCCCAGCTCGACGAGTGCGTGCGCGAGCTGCGCGACGCGGCGCGCGAAGTCGCCGTAGGTGTACCGGTGCGTCGAGCCGTCATCGAGTATCGCAACGATCTGCGCTCGAGCGTGATTGCGCACCGCGTGTTCGAACAACCAACTCAGCTCGAGCGGGACGTCCATCATCGTCCCCGGGATCGCCGTCGTCAGATCGAGGTGCGCCGGCGCACCGGGCGCTCTCGCGCTCATCGGCGCAGCTCCGTCAGTCTTGCGTACCGGGTAGCAATAGCGTCTTGTACTGTTCGCGGAGTTCTCGCTTGAGAAACTTGCCGACGCCCGTGCGCGGAATCGTCTCGACGAACACGACGCGATCGGGAATCATCCACTTCACGACCCGCTCGCCGAGCCACGCCTGGAGCGCCGGCTCGTCGACGCCGCCGCCGTCGCGCAGCGCCACGACGGCCACGGGACGCTCGACCCACTTCGGGTGCTCGAGGCCGATGACGCACGCTTCGCGTACGGCGGGATGACCCATGAGGAGATTCTCGAGATCGACGCTGGAAATCCACTCACCGCCGGACTTCACGAGGTCTTTGGAACGATCGACGATGTGCATGTAACCGTACTCATCGACCGTACACACGTCGCCCGTGTGGAAGTAGCCGTCGGCACTGAAGGCCGGCAGCGCTTCGTCGACCTTGTAATACGAAGCGGTCACCGCCGGTCCCCGGACCCAGAGCGCACCGGGCGTCTTGCCGTCGCGCGGCACTTCGTGGCCGTCGTCGTCGAGCAGCTTCCACGCGACGATCGGCGTGAAGCGGCCCTGCGTGAGCAGCTTCTCGCGCACGACCTCTGCAGGCGCGTCCGCGAGCTCGCCGACGACACGCGCGACCGTGCCGATCGGGCTCATCTCCGTCATGCCCCAGGCGTGTACGGTCCGGATGCGGCGGCGTTCGAGATCGTCGAAGAGCGATGGCGGGCAGGCCGAACCGCCGATCACGAGCGTCCCCAGCGTCGGCAGATACGCGTCGCGTTTATCGAGTTCGTCCCGGACGGCGAGCCACACGGTCGGCACGCCGAGCGAGATCGTAACGGATTCTTGGTCGACGATATCGATAACGCTGGCCGGATCGAGTTTGGCGCCCGGCATGACGAGCTTCGCGCCGACCATCGGCGCGAGGTAAGGAACGCCCCACGCGTTGACGTGGAACATCGGCACGACCGGCATGACCGTGTCGCGCTGCGTGATGCCCAGCGCTTCTGCGAGGCCCGCAGCGAAGGCGTGCAACACCGTGGAGCGATGCGTGAAGAGCACGCCCTTGGGATCGCCCGTCGTCGCCGACGTGTAGCAGAGGATCGCGGCGACGCGTTCCTCGAGGTCGGGCCACGCGAACGTCTCCGGCTTGCCGGCGATCAACGTCTCGTAATCGTGGGCGCTCGGAAGGTCGAAGGCACCCGCACTGCCGCTCGCGGCCGCACCCATGACGACGAAGGGCAGATCGAAACCGGGCTGCATCGCGGTCGCGCGCGCGACACCGGGCACGAGCGAGGCATCGACGAAGATCAGCTTGTCCTCGGCGTGCCCGAACGCCCAGCACACCTGCTCGGGAAAGAGACGAATGTTCGTCGTATGCAGCACCGCGCCGATCATCGGGACCGCGTAGTAGAGCTCGAGATGGCGGTGCGTGTTCCAGCCGAAGCTTGCGACGCGGTCACCGGGCCGGATGCCGAGTCCGACGAGGGCATGCGCGAGCTGCGCGACGCGGCGCCCGAAGTCCGCGTAGGTATAACGGACGAGCGAGCCGTCGTCTTCGCGCGACACGATCTCGCGCGAACCGTGGTTGCGCAGCGCATGCTCGTAGATCCAACGGATCGTGAGCGGCACGTCCATCATCGTGCCGGGGATGGTACCGCTCGCCACGAGCCGGGGATCCGTTGCCGTCGCCATGCCGCTACCTCCTAGGTAATGGACTCCGAAATGTCGGCTTCGACCGTTAGAGAACCTTCCCGTCGTCGTCGGCACCGAGCAAGAGCGGGCGCAGCAGTGGAATCGGCGGGTCGCCATGGGCGAGAAACGCGTCGTGGAATTTCTGTAATGTGTACGCCGAGCCGAGCTTCTTTTGCATGTCGGCGCGCAGCTTGAGCAGTTCGAGCTTGCCAAGCGTGTAGTAGCCGTACGTCGGATCCTGCGTTCCGCGCAGCGCTTCGACCGAGGCCGGCCCGCGGCCCATGAACGCGTTTTGCATGAAAAAGTCGGTGCCCGCAGCGACGGTCATGCCCTGCGTGTGCTCCTTGACGCCGACGATGAAGCGGCACTCGCGCACGAGCGCACCGCTGAGCTGACTCAAACGCACGCGCGGGTCGCCGTTGCCCCACCCCTGGTCGACCATCATCTGCTCGTCGTAGTGGGCCCAGCCTTCGGCATACGAAGCCGAGTACATGAGCCGCCGCGTCAGACTGAGCGGCAGGTGCTTATCGACGACGAAATTCACGAAGTGCCCCGGCATCACTTCGTGCGCCGAGATCAGCGGCCGGAAATAGTCGTTGAAGAAACCGAGAAACTGCTCTTTGCGCGCCGCATCCCACGCGGGGTCGACGGGCGTGATGTTGTAATACGCCTTCGTCGCGACTTTCTCCAGCGGCCCGGGTGCGTCCATCGACGCGAACGTCGTCTGCCGCTCGAACTCCGGCGTATCGACGACCGTGATGTCCGAATCGGCCGGCAAAGTGACGATGTGATGCGCGATGACAAACGCGCGCAGCGCGATGAGATCCCGCTGTGCCGTCGGCTTCAAGGCCGCGGCGGTCGGATGGACTTTTAGCAACCCCGCTTGCACATCGGCCGGCGTCTTCGTCGGGTCGATCTGCTTTGCGACGGCCACGTATTGCGTGCGCGTCGCGGCGAGCGCGTCCTCGCCGATCTGCAGATAGCGACCCAGCGGGACCTCGAGCGCTTCTTCGTATTTGAGCAGTTCGGAGTACGCTTTTGCGCCGATCGCGTACGTGCCCGACGGATGCGCGAGCGGGTGCGTTTTGATCCAATCGGCGTAGCTTGCGAGCGCGGCTTTGGCCGTCGCGTTGGACGCTGCCAGCCGGGCTCGTAGCGTGGCGTCGCCGACGCCGGTAAACGCTTGCGGCACTGACGTCGCAAAGAACGATTCGCTACCGACCGCGTCGTCGTACGCGAGCTTCGCCGTCGTCGCATCGACCGTGGTCAAATTCGTTTCGGCATCGGCGAAGAACTTCGGCAAGGCGCGTTCGCGCGCGATCGCAAACTCCATCCGCTGCGGTGCCGGCGCGTACTCGCGTTCGATAATCGAAAAGATCGCATTGCTTGCGAGATTGACGTAGAAATCCGGATTGTGGCGCCATTGCGCGAGGTCGCCGTTGCGCAGCAAATCGTCGTGCAATGCGTTTGCCAACAGGGTGCGATCGAGAGCCACCTCGGGCGAGAGCGCTTTTGGATCGATCGCGTCGACTTGCGCGAGATAGGCGCGATCGCGCTCGAGCGCTCGCGCGAAGGCCGCAGCGCTGTAGTCGCCGAGTTGCGCATCGTAGTCGTGCACGCCGAGCGCGGTCGCGCCGATCGGCTGCAACGCAAACCCCTCCGTAAAATACCGGTTCGCGAGGGCGACGTAAGCGGCGTCGTTCGAAGGTTGCGCGGACCCGGCTGAAGTGAAGAGCAAAACGCAAACGAGCGCCGTGGCCGCGCGCCAGAGAGGGGAACCGATCAATTAATCGTCGCTTTCGTGCAGATGCAGGTGCGTGCCGTCCTCGGCTTCGTCGAGCACTTCTCGCGCTTCCGCGAGGACTGCGGCGGAGAGGTCGTCATCGATCGGTTCGACCGAGCCGTCTTCTCCAAGAAAATCCGTCTCCGCCCAGTCCTCCCACGTTTCGAGCGGCTCCCCGTCCACTTCGGCCGGAAAGCGAACGCAAAACCCTTGTTCGATATGCAGGCCCGCGACCATCACACGCGTCCCGCGAGAGAAATAGGTGCCGTCTTTCCAGAGCGTCCCATAGGTGGTTTGATAGTGCTGCCCGATGCGTAACGCTTCGATCGTGTCGGCTCCGTGGGTCGTGGACTCAGCTTCGCGAAATCCGTGGCTTCCCGCAAAGATTTGCCGCACGGCGGCTTGAGTCTTTGCGGCCGCTCGGCGTAGACTCGGGCGATGGACTCCACGCGCCGGCACGACTGGCGGATCGTCGCCACGCAAATCGTCATCGATACGCCGCACCTCCGGTTGCGCCGCGACGATATCGAACTGCCGGGCGGCAAGCGTGTCGGGCCCTACTACGTTCGCGAATCGCGCGGGTTCACGGTCGTCTTCGCGGTCACGGACGACGACCGCGTCGTGCTCGTGCGGCAGTATAAACACGGCATCGGTAAACCCGTCCTGGAGTTGCCCGCGGGCGGCATCGATCCCGGCGAGACGGCGGCCGCCTGTGCGCGTCGCGAACTCGCCGAAGAGACGGGCTACGTCGGCGACCCAGCCGAACTCGAGCTTCTGGGAAAATACGTTTTCGATCCGACCAGTTCGACAACCGAGTATTATCTCTACCTCGCGCGTGGCGCGCAGCCGCTCGTCGCGACCGCATTCGACGCCACCGAAGAGATCGACGTGGAACTCGCGACGTTCGACGAGCTGCGGCGCTACGTCCGGAACGGCACGATCGAGGTCGGCATCCACATCGCGTCCATCTATACGGCGCTCGACTATCTGGGGCGCATGGGAGGGACGGCTGACGGCAGCAAACGATAGATCGCGGCCGGATGTTCGGCAATGCGTTCGTAATCGTGACGGAGACGGCTTTCCACGAACGCAACGCTGGCCGGATCGAAGCGCGGCTCACGCAGCTTTCCCGCGACGACGACGGCCGGGTGCGTGGCGAAGATGCGTTCGAGTTCGGCCCGACCCGATATGCCGATCATCGTCGTCATGCGCGGATCCAGGAGATGATCGCTGTACGGAAATCGCGTCGGGGCCGCAGCGCCCGTACGCACGTAGAGCATCGGCGAAACTTGCAGCAGGTAGAGCGAGCGCGCTGCGGCCGGAATGCGGCGTAGCGCCGCCGCCGTTGCCGAATACTCGTCTTGCTTGAAGGTTCGCTGCCGAAGCACCATGCGGTGATAGGCGATTTGCGCGGCTTGGCTCGTCTCCCAGTAATCGTGCAGAGCGAACGTCGCGACGAATATGCCAACCGTCGCCGCCCTTGCGACGCGACGCGGCCGGACGAACGTATCGAGTGCACATCGCAGCCCGATCCCGCCAAGGACCGCGACGGGCGCTTCGATGAGGACGAACTGCCGGTCGTAGAATTCGCCGATGCCAACGATAGAGATGAGAGCCGCCGCGAGCCAACCCCAAGTTGCGAGTCGATCGGCGTTCGCGCGTCGCGAAAACGCAAGCAGCGCGAGTTCGACTGCCGGCGCGAGAATGCGCAGCTCCGAGCCGAACCATGGCAGGTTTTCGCGCAGGATGCCGCCGTGCAGGCCGGCGAGCCGCCGCACGGTCTCACCGACGTTCGCGTCGACGAGCGCATGTAGCGCCCCGCCCCGTATGTAAATCGCTACATCCGCAACGATCGGCAAGACGAACGCGCCGGCGTACGCCGCGATGGTTTTCGGGTTACGTTCGCGCAGCAGTATGAGCGTGGGAACGAAGACGATCGGTAGGAGTGAGAGCTTCATCTGCAGCGCGAGCCCGGCGCAAAGACCGGCGAGCGCGGCCAGATCGCTTCGCGAACGGCCGATCCGCGCGAGTAAAAACGCGGCCGCGACGAACGGCTGCGCGAGCATCTCCGAGTCGCCCAGATAGCCTTCGTTTTCGCTCGACGTCAGCACGCTAAAGAGCGCCGCGAAGCGTCCGGCGCGGTCATCCTGCCGCGCGTCGCACGCGGTTGCGAAGCGCCACAGCAGGAGCGCCGTCGCGATCGTCGAGAGCGTTACCAACACGTGCATCGCGATGCTCGGGCGGTCCCCGCTCAGCTTGATTGCGAGTGCGATATACGCGAAGAGTCCCGGCGGTTTGTACTCCCACGCGGCGACGTAGGGCAGATGACCGCCGTGGAGCCATAGGTGGGCGATATAGAGATAAATGCCGATTCCAGGATCGCCGACGGCGAAAAAATACTGGTGGAGCTGCACGACGATCGCCAGCACAGCGATCGCCAGACCGAAGGTCAGCGGGCGACCTACTGCTGCGGCCTCAAATACCGTTTGACGAAACGCTTCGGCCGGTCGCGTGGCGTTGCCGTGGCCGGCCCGCGCAGCGCAGCGTGAAGCGCCACGAGCGAGCCGAACGGAAAGACGCGCTCCGTCGTCGCCGCGACGATGTGGACGTCACGCCGGCGCACGGACCACAGACCAATTGCTTTCGCGAAGTCGTCGGAGAACAGATCGAGTCCGGGCGAATACGGCGTGAGCGCGGGAACGACGACGAGCGCCTCGCAGGCAACGAACGCCGGTACGTTCGCACTGCCGCCCAGATGCAGACTGGGGTGCAGATGCCCGATGATCGCGGGGCGTCCCAGAACCGCCGGCCGGTCGCCGTGCACGAGCAGCCATCCGTCGCGCTCGCAACCTTCGACCGTTTCGCCGAGCACCTTGAAGGCGCGCGAACGCCCTTCATGATTGCCGGCGACCAGCGTCACGGCGACGTGTTCGCGGACGAGCGCGAGGCCGTCGCGCACGACGCGCATCGCGCCCTCGCTCATGTGCGCGCCGTGCACGATGTCGCCGAGAAAAACGATCTCCCGCGCACCAACGCATGCAGCCGTGAGCACGAGCGTTGCCACGATCTCCGTCGTGCTCCAGAGCGGCAGAGCGCCGCCGATGACGTCTTCATACGCGAGATGCGCGTCGGCCGCGACGAGCGTCCGCGATGCGGGCAGCCACGCGAGCCCCGGCGCGATGGCAACGACGCCACGCGCGAGCCCATGCGATTCCGCCGCCCTCGAGGGTGCTTTCACGGCGAGGGAAGTGACACGCGCGTACCGCGAAGTCCTTCGCCGCGTTTACGCGCCATCGAAGAGCGGGCCAGCCGCGGTGACGAGTGGGCGCGCGGACCCGCGTTCGCCGAGCACTTCGAGAACGCGCTCGTGCAGCGCTTCGACCATGCTCGCGCGGTCGTCGATGACGACGCTGTCGCCGAAGCTCGACGTCACGATGCCGAACGTGAACGGCGATGCCGCCGCGGGATGCACGACGCGTGGTTCGCGCGGCAACGCTCGAGATACGCGCGCGCAGCCGGGGCATCGAGCAGATCCTGTGTGACGACGCGGATCGTTTCGCGCAGCAATGGAAAGCTCGGATCCGCTGCGTAGAGCCGCGCGAAGATTTTGTCGCTGTTCCAGCGCAGACCGCTGCGCCGAATCGCACGGCCGCCCGCGCGGCGCAGCACGAGCAATCCCGTATTGGCAACGTAGCGAAAGTGCGCGCGCAGCAGATGCGAGCCGCGCAAACCTTCGAGGAGATCGCGGTCGAAGTCGCGCGGGTGCAGCAAACCCGCCCACACGGCGTCGGGCAGCGACTTATTCGCGGGCAGCGTGACGAGAAAGCCGTTGTCGTCGGTCGTGACCTGCGTGTTGACGCGCGCTTCGCCAAAGAGCCGCGCGCCGACGATGCGGGCCAGCGTCTCGTTCGCGCGGCGGCCGGCACAGGTGTGGTAGACCGCAGTTTGGCGCTTGTCCATGCGATAGATCTCGACGAGCGCTTCGCCGGGCTCCGGCACCGCCGAGATCGCGAGCTGCTGCGCGATGTAGCGAATCGCATGCTGCGCTTCGAGTTCCCGCAGACCATAACGATGCTCCAGCCACGCGAGCGCCGCAGCCGCACCCGACTCGCTCAGGCGGTGCGCGATGCCGGCGCGCAGCGCTGCGATCTCTCGCGCGAGAACGAACGGCACGCCCTTGATATGCGAACTCCACGTCGGCACGTTGGGCCGGCCCGCGAACGGCTCGACGGTGACGCCCGCTGCGCGCACCTCTTTGACTTTGAACGTCCGGCCCGAGATCAGCATGACGTCGTCCACGCGCAGCGCCGAGACGAAGCCTTCCGGGAGTTTGCCGATTGCGCCGCCCGTGCGCGTGCCGACGGCCACCTGCGTCTCGTCGGGGATCGTACCGACGTTTTCGAAGAACGCGGCACAGACGTCGCGACCCAGTCCGTAAATCGCGTCGTCGTCGGCACCCAAGCGCCGCACGTGCGCCTCATCCGGACCAGCGCCGCCGCCGGCGAGATACGCGACGCAACGCCGCAGGTCGCTCTCGGCGAGGTTCCGGTACGGTTCCGCGCGCCGCGCGAGCGCGAGGGCACCCGCGATCGGAAAGCGCCGGTCGCAGCAGACGCTCATCACGAGCCACTGCGCGAGCACGTCGAGCGGCTCGTGCGGGATTGCGAGCTCTTCGATGACGCCGTCCGTGATGGCGCGCTTCGTCGCCGCCGCTTCGAGGATATCGTCGCGATCCTGCGCGACCACGACGCCGTCGGCGACGGCGCCGGGCCGGTGGCCCGCGCGGCCGACGCGTTGCAAGGTCGGCGTCATCCCGCGCGCACCTCCCACGATGCAGACGCGGTCGACGTAGCCGATGTCGACGCCGAGTTCGAGACTCGAGCTGCACACGACCGTATGCAGCTGCCCCGCGCGCAGCTGCGCTTCGGTGCGATGGCGCACGCTGCGTTCGAGCGCGCTGTGATGGATGCCGATCTTCGCATCGGTGCGCGGCCGCGGCACCGCGTCGGGCGCGACGATTTCCACGTGCGCGTCCTCGGCGTTTTCGGGCGAGACGATCGCCGCCATCTCGTGCGCGACGCGCTCGGCTTGACTGCGCACGTTCGTGAAGACGAGCTGCGTGCGGACGCCCGCGCCGAGCTCGACGCAGCGCTCGGCAATCTTCGTCAGCGGCGCCATGGCGCCCGAGAACGGCGCGCTGATCCCGAGGCGGATTGCGCGCAGGCCGCGCTTATCGACGATCGCACACTCGCGTCCGACGCCCGCGAGAAACGCTGCGACGCGCTCGAGCGGCGCGACCGTCGCGGAGAGTCCGACGCGCACGAATGGCGCCGTCGTCAGCGCTTCGAGCGACTCGAGGCACAGCGAAAGATACGAACCCCGCTTGTTGCCGGCGAGCGCATGCACCTCGTCGACGATCACCGTGTCGACCGCTTTGAGGTGCTTGCGGTACGACTCCATCGCGAGCATCAGCGCGAGCGATTCGGGCGTCGTCATCAGGATGTGCGGCGGCCGCGAGAGCATGAGCCGTCGCTCCCCGATCGGCGTGTCGCTCGTGCGAACACCCGTGCGAACGAACTTCTCGCGGAGCCGGCCCCGCCGTAGGACCGCACGTTCGGTATTGGGCCGCTCGAGCAGTCCCATCTCACGCAGTGGCCGGCGGACGTTGTATTCGACATCGTAGCCCAGTGCGCGCAGGGGCGAGAGGTAGAGCACGTACGGACGGGGATAGAGCTCGTCGCGGTCGCGCAAGTCGGCGAGCCGGCTCATGACGGGGAGGAAGGCTGCGAGGGTCTTGCCGGTCCCCGTGGGCGAGCAGATCAGCGCATTGCGGCGCGCGAGCCCGAGCGGAAGCGCGTCCCGTTGCGGCGGGGTCGCCGCGCGCAACTTCTCCTCGCACCAGGCGCCGACGACGGGATGCAGCGCAGCGAAGGGGGCGTCCACGCTAGACCCTTCCACGAGCGGGGTGCGCTGGCATTGTTGCGGCGCATGGCGACGGCTTCCGGGCCACGCGTTGTTGTTGGGAAGGCTTTGTAGCCGACGCTACTACGGAGGCGAGGCTACGTTTGTAGGATACGACGGTACAAGCGGCAAAAAACACCTCAAGTTCATGTAAAGAATCGGGGGATAATTTCATGGTGGCGACCGAAGCGGCCGAGCTCATCGGGAATGATCGGGTTCCCGAGAGCTATCGCGGCTATTTTGATAATGCGGATTGGACGCTGCACACGCTTGTCGTGCAAGGCTCGTGGCTGTTTTTGGTCATCGCCGTTATCTTGCACGTTCTTTTTCTCGGCTTCTTCCACTAAGAAAGCGGCGACAGCATGTATGAACCTTTCGGCGCTGGTGGTGCGCGGACCGGCGGGCCTAAGTACCGCGACAACATTCACGACTTCAAGGCTGCTGTTTTCGGATACGCGCTGGCGGGCGTCGTTGCGATGATTATCATCCATTGGGTGGTGCTGGGATCGCCGTCCGGCCACCATAAGTGGACGCAAGTCTTGGGTCAAAGCGCTCCGTATTCGTCGGCGTCGATGGCCCCATAGCGCAGCTCGGCACTTCCGGACCCGGTCCAAAAATGGTGGCGCGTTGGTTCGCGCCGCCATTTTGATTCTACGTCTTCCGTATACGAGGCGACATTGCGGCAGGTTCGGGCGACACGTCTAACTACATACCTGTCCGAACCATAGATTCGTCCGGTGGACCTTCGGGAAAACCGCAACGCAGCACGGAGGAAGCGAGCCGGCCGCATGGATCAGAACGCGCAAACGCCCTACGTCGAGGAACCGGCGAATACCACAACCGGTGGCTTTGCAAGCATCGAATTTGCCGAGAATCCCGAACCGCGCTGCGCGTGCATCCTCCTGCTCGACACGTCGGGCTCGATGCAAGGCCCACCGATCGCCCAACTCAACCTCGGGTTGCAGTCCTTCAAAGACGAGTTGGTCTCCGATCCGTTGGCCGCCAAACGCGTGGAAGTTGCGATCGTGACGTTCGGTAACGAGCCGGTGCTCGCGGCCGATTTTGCCGATGCGGCCGACTTTTCGCCACCGCAGCTCGTCGCGGGCGGCCTGACTCCAATGGGCGCGGCGATCTGGGACGCCCTGGGGCGGCTGGCAGCCCGCAAAGAAACGTACCGCACCAACGGCGTTGCCTACTACCGTCCGTGGGTCTTCCTGATCACCGACGGCGAGCCGACCGACGACTACCGGACGGCGGCCCGAGCGGTAATCGAAGGCGAAGAACGCGGCGCATTTTCATTCTACGGCGTCGGCGTCATGGATGCCAACATGCACAAGCTCACCGAAATCTCGCCGCCGAACCGGCCGCCGGTCAAGCTCGATGGGCTACGCTTCCGCGACCTCTTCATTTGGCTTTCGAAATCGATGCGCACCGTATCGCACTCCACCGTCGGGCAAGCGGTCGCGCTCGAACCTCCCGGCTGGATCACGACTCAGGCGTGACCTGGCGATACGTTGGCGGGTTCGCCGTCGGCACGTCGCACGTCGAGGCGCAAAAGCCATGTCAGGACCGTTGCGCCTGCAGCGTCGCGCATAGCCGCGACGGCGGCGACGTCCTCGTGACGGTCCTCTCCGACGGGGCCGGCAGCGCGCACCACTCCGAACGCGGCGCCGAAGTCGTCTGCGAGACGCTCAGCGAGCTCGCGAGCGGGGAGGTCGCGGAGTGCAGCGACCTCGACCGCGTCGCGGACGAGCGCATTCGGTCGTGGTTCCTCTCGGCGCGCGAGCGACTGCGCATCCTCGCCCGCGGAACGGAAACGGAGATCCGTGACTACGCCGCGACGGCGCTGCTGGCGGTCGTGAGCGAGCATCAAGCACTCTGCGCACGCATCGGTGACGGCGGCATCGTCTTGCGCCGCGCACCGGGCACGCCGTTCGAAGTTGCCATTTGGCCCGAAGCCGGGGAGTACGCGAACCAAACGTACTTCATCACGGACGACGCGGTCGCGGAACGCATCGCCATTCGACGCTTCGACGACGTGTACGATGTCGTTGCATTCTCCGATGGCTTACAGCACCTTGCCCTGGAGCATGCGACGCGCAGCGCCTACGAGCCGTTCTTCGCGCCGCTGGTGCGAACGGTTCGCGCGGGCGGCGAGAGCAACGGCGAATTGCAAACGTCGCTTGTCGCGTACCTCAATTCGGCGGCGGTCAACGGTCGCACCGACGATGACAAGTCGCTGGTTATCGGTTGTCGCATGGATGCCGCATGACGTCGTTGCGTGACGCCGGGGGCGCCGCGTTGACGCTGGGAAAGAAGCTCGGTTCGGGCGGTGAAGGCGAGGTCTTCCGCATCAACGAGCATCCGCGCCTCGTCGCGAAGATCTACGCGAAGACGCTGCCGCCACGCCAAGTCGCGAAGTTGGAAGCGATGGTTCGCGCGGGCGACGACGCGCTGCGCACCGTGGCGGCGTGGCCGACCGGAATACTCCATACGGGCACGAAGCCGGTCGGCTTCACGATGCCGCTTTTGGAAGCTCAGCGCCCATTGCACGAACTCTTCGGGCCCAAGAGCCGGCAGGAACAGTTTCCCAATGCGCACTGGAAGTTCCTGATCCACACGGGCCGCAACCTCGCGCGCGCCTTTACGGTGCTGCATGAACGCAACGTCGTCGTCGGCGACGTGAACTCGAATAACATCGTCGTGTGCGGCGACGCGACCGCACATCTCATCGACTGCGACAGCTTTCAATTTCCATGGAACGGCTCGCTCTTTCGCTGCAACGTCGGCGTGGCGGACTATCAGCCACCGGAGCTGCAACACGGCGACCTTTCGCGCATCGACCGGCTGCCGCAGCACGACCTCTTCGGCCTGGCGGTCATCATCTTTCAACTGCTCTTCGTCGGGAAGCATCCCTTCGCCGGCGTGCTGCCGGCGGGCGTCACCGGCACGGGTGCCATCGGCGCGAACGTCGCCGCGCGACGCTTCTTCTATGCGCGCGAGGCGCGACAGCGCGGCTTGCGGCCGCCGCCGGGGAGCCCGACGCTGGGGGCCCTCACGCCGCTGGTCGCAGAGCTTTTCACGCAAGCGTTTCTGGGCGAAGCCGCGCGGCGCCCAAGCGCGGCAAATTGGTACGCGGCGCTGGAAGAGCTCGAAGGCCGCACGGTCGTCTGCGACCAGGATCCGGCTCATCGCCATGTGCGCGATGCGGCCTGCCCCTGGTGCGCGCTCGAACGGCAGGGCCTGCACTATTTTCTGCGGCCGGGATCGCGCCGGGAATCGTATGGCGTCGACGAGTCGGTTTGGGAACGCGTCTCCAATGCCGACGTCGAGCGGCTCTGGGCGCAGATCGCAAGCGTTCGTGCGCCGCGAGCGATCGAGCACACGCTCGCGCCGGCGGGCCGCTATCGCACGACGCCAGCGCATCTGTGGACAGGCCGCCGCACGCTTGCGTACGCGGCATCTGCCAGCGTCATCTTCACCGCAGCGATCGCGCTCGCGCTGCACGGCCAGCCGGCGATCGCAGCGCTGCTCATTGCAGCGGGCGCTGTGCTCGGCGCGGCGTTTCGCCCCGACGCGCGCGCAGTCGCCCGACGCGCGTGGAAGCGCGAATCCGACGCGCGAAGAGCGTACAGCGCGGCGGCGCGCGATTGGGAACGCGAGGCCAAGGGCGAGCGCTTCGCCGAAGCACGCGAGCGATTGGCGAAGGTGCGCGCGGAGCTGCTCGATCAGCGCCGGCGTTACTCGGCCGAACTGGCCGACTTCGAGCGCAATCGCGCGCGGCGCGAGTGGGAGGCTTTTATCGGGAACCGGGTCATCGCCGCGTCCAAGACATATGGGATCGACGAGCGGCTGCGGGCCTATCTGCGCCGGCGCGGCATCGTAACGGCGGCCCATGTCACGCGTGGGAATCTGCGCAATGCGTGCGAGCTCACGCGGCACAACATCACGTGCCTGCTGGCTTGGCGCGAGAGCGTCGAGCGCGAGTTTCGCATTCCCCGGCGAAGGCCGAGCGACGCGAAGGCGTTGCGTGAAATCAAGCTGCGCCACGTGCGCGAACGAACGGAGGGCTGGTCCCGGCTCACGACCGAAGCCCCGGAACTCGGGCGACTCGCGGTCGAGATCGAGCGCCGTCGTCCGAACTTGCAGAAGAGAGCGGGCGAGCTCGGCGAGATCCTGTGGCAAGCTGAAGCCGACGCCAAGATATCGCCCCTGTTCTACAAGACCTGGACGTGAGCGGCCGGCGCTCGGTGTGGAAGCTGATTCCGGCCGGCCGTTGCCGTCAGCTTCTGCTCATCGCCCTGGGGTTGGCTTCGCTCAGCGCGGCGATTGCGCTGGTTCCCGCACTCGTCATCTACGTCATCGCAGCCGTTCTCTTCGAGCATATCGACGTCGGTCTCACCGTCATGCAACTCGTCTTCGTCGCCATCGCATCGGTGATCGCGCGGCTCGGATTTCTGCTTCTGGCGCGCAACACCGCGGGCAGCGCGACGGAATTATTGACGCGCCGTCTCCGTGCCGATGCCGCAACGAAGATCGGTGCGCTGCCGCTCGGCGTTCTCGCCGGGAGCCGGCCGGCAGCCTTCGAGACGCTGCTGTTGGACGATGTCGAAACCGTCGGCCAGTACGTTTCCGAGCGGCTCGTCGACATTGCGGGCGCCTACGCGATGCTGGTCGTGGCGTTCGCCATACTGTACTGGCGCGATTGGCGCTTGGCATCGATCGTGCTCGCAGCCACGCTCGCTGCCGGCGCGCTTCTGCGTGCGCGCGCCGCGCGCGCAGGCGGTGCGCTCGAAGAAGAGCGCAGCACGCGCGAGAGTCTGGGCGCGGCCATCTTCCAATCCGTGCGCTCGTTGACGCTCGCGAAATCGTTGCCGCAGGCACCGGAATCGGCGAATTCGATTGCTTCGCTCGCGGGCGCCTATCGACGTGCGATGGACGTCCGGCTGGCGAGCGATGCAGCGCTCCAAGCGGAGCGCCGGGCCTTCGCCGGTTCGCTGGCAGCGATCGCCGTACTCGCCGGTCTGTGGCTGCACGCTACGAACCTCACCCTTCCGGTCCTCGTCTTGTTCGCCGCCGTAACGCTGCGAACCAGTGGCGCACTCGGGTCTATCTTTACCGCTGACGTCGTAAGCGCACCCGCGCGGCGAAGCGCGCAACGCATACACGACCTGCTCGGCCGTCCCTCGCAGGGTGCCGGGACGCTGCAACCGTCAAGCGATACGGCGCTGCGTTTTTCCGACGTGTCCTTCACATACCCGGGCGCCACCGGCCACCGCGACGCCGTGTTGCGCGACCTCAGTTTCGTTGCCGAAGCGGGCAAGGTGACGGCGATCGTCGGTCCGTCCGGATCGGGCAAGACCACGTTGACTCGGCTCGCGGCGCGCTTCTGGGACGTCGATCGCGGATCCGTTTCGCTCGGGGACGTCGATCTGCGCGAAATTGCGATCGATTCGTTGATGCAGCGCATCGCGTGCGTCTTTCAGGATGTCGCGCTGCTCGACGACACGGTGTCGGTCAATCTGCGGCTCGGCCGTCCGGAGGCCAGCGACGATGCGATGGTTCGAGCTGCGCAGGCTGCGGGCGCGCACGCCTTCATCGCAGCGCTGCCGGCCGGCTACGAAACGGTCATCGGCGATCGCGGATTGCGCCTCTCGCGCGGCGAGCGTCAACGCCTGCAGATCGCGCGCGCGTTGCTCAAAGACGCCCCGATCGTCATTCTCGACGAGCCGACCGCGTCCATGGATCCGGTTACGGAGGCGGACATCGGGGATGCCCTCATCCCGCTCTTACGCGATAAAACGGTCCTCGTGGTGGCGCACCGCCTTGCGACGATCGTGCACGCGGATAAGATCGTCGTGCTCAGCCGCGAAGGTACCATCGCAGCGCAGGGAACGCACGCGGAGCTCTTGGGCATCAATCCGACCTACGCGCAATTGTGGGACGATTACGGCGCGTCGCTGGATTGGGATCGCGGCGCCGACCAGATCGTCGCGCGATGAGGCTGCTCGGGCGGTACGCCGTGGTACGCGACGAACCATTGTGGATCGCCGCCAGCCTCGCCGGGTTCGCGGCGATTTTCGCGACGGTCCCGATCGCGCTCGTCGCATACCTACTTTCTCGCGTACTGCGCGGTACGCTCGGCCGGCCGCAGCTCGCGTTTTCGATTGCAGTTTTCCTCGTAGCGATCGCACTACGGATCGTGGTCGCGAGTGCGGCCGGCCGTCGCGTGCGCGACGTGTTGAGCAGACGCGCGGAGCGTTTGCGCGTTGCCGTGATCGAACGGTTGCGGCGCGTGCCGGCGCGAGAGCTCGCGCGCGTCGATGCCGGAGGGACGGTCGCGGCGGTAACGACCGGCCTCGACGAGGCGATCGCGCTCTTCGGCGACGCCTTCGACGCGCTCTTCGGCGGCGTCTTGACGGCGCTGCTCACGCTGACGGTCCTTGCGATCGTCGACTGGCGGATCGCGCTCGTGTCCCTGGCATTCCTGCCCATCACCGCGGGTTATCTGTGGCGGTCGCGCAAAAGCAGCTCGCGCGCGATGCCGCGATTGCTTCGCGCGCGAGCCGAAGGCTCGTCGCGTTTTTTTGAATACGTCGAGTCGGTCGCGCTCCTGCGCGCCTTCGGCCGGACGACGGAGCGTGCGCGGCGACTGGCTTGGGCCTTGCGCGAGCTCCAGATCAAGGCCTTCGAGACGGCCATCGCGCCCATCAGCTTCGGTGTCCTCGCGCTGTTCTTCATCGAGTTCGGCTTCGCCATCGCGTTGATGGTCGGCACGAACCTCGGTGCGACTGCCGGCGTTGCTGGAGCGCGCTATCTGCTCGCGCTCGTCATCGCGCTCGCCTACTTCCAAACACTTTTCGACGCACTCGACGGCTATCTGCGGCTGCGCGACGCCGGCTCGAACGTACGCGAAATCGAACGGTTGCTCGAGCTCGACACGGTCGACGCCGGGAATACCGATGCGCCGGAAGGTCGCGAACTCGTGATCGACCGCGTATCGTTCGCGTACGATCGCGGCCCCGTGCTGCACGACATTTCGTACCGCTTTCCGCTGGGCGTAACGGCCATCGTCGGAAGATCGGGCGCGGGCAAATCGGCGCTGGCCGGAATCATCGCGGGCCTTTGGGATCCGAGCGACGGGAACGTTTTCATCGGCGGCGTCGATCTTTGGAAGCTCTCGGCCGATGCGCGCGCCCGCACGATCGCCCTCGTGTTTCAAGACGTCTATCTCACCGAAGACACGATCGCGAAGAACATCGCAGCCGGCCGCCCCGGCGCAAGCGACGAGGACGTTCGGTCGGCCGCGCGCACGGCGAACTGCGATGAGTTCGTCGCTCGTCTTCCGGAGGGTTACGCTACGGTCGTGCGCGCCGGCGGAACGAACCTTTCGCTCGGCGAGCGGCAGCGCATCGCGATCGCCCGGGCGCTCCTCTCGCACGCTCCCATCATGGTCTTCGACGAATGCACGGCGAGTCTAGATGCCGCAACCGAACGCGCGGTCCACCGCGCGATCGAGACGCTCGCACACCACAGGACGATCGTGCTCATAACGCATCGCCTCGGCACCGTCCGCCACGCGCGCCACATCGTCGTCCTCGCGAATGGAGTGATGTCCGAGACCGGCACGCACGAATCGCTTCTCTCCGGCAACGGCGAGTATTCGCGGCTGTGGGCGGCCTACGAGCGCACCCGGCATTGGCGCGCAGCCGCCGTTTGATTTCGCGTCGCGAGATCGCCCGCGGCTCCCGGTAAAGGGGGCGTGCCCTTATGCCACAAACGGTAGCTCGCGTGTCCACTGTTTTGGCAGAGATGCTACGTAAGAGCACTCGCATCTACAACGAGCGGTGGGTCGAGCAGACGAAGTCCGAGTATAAGACGACGCCGCACCCCGAGACCGTCGCGCAGCACAACGTTTACTGGGACGCGATCGTGCGGGCCGTCGAAACGTCGGAGTTCGACGAGGTCATGCACTTCGCGCGCGAAGCGGGACGTTTTCAGTCGAGCAAGGGCCTGGATCTCGCCGATGCGATCGGCCGGACGATCGAAGCGACGAATATGATCGAAATGGCTCTGCTCGAGGCCAACGACGGCGCCGTCCCAGGCATCGAGATCATCAACGAGATCGCGGATCTCCGTTCGATGATCGCGATGGCCGTTGCCGAAGGGTACAAAGCCGACCAAGATACGCGCCGCGACGACGCCTCATCGCGAGCCGATATCGCTGCCAAAGAGCAGTTGCGTGTGGTCATGCTGCGCAAGGCCGAGAAGTTTTCGGTCGCAGAGCTCAAGCACGGCGACGAGATCGCGCCACTCTACGAAGGCGGCATGCGGTTCCACTTCGTCGACTACGGCAAATTGCGGCTCTACAATCTGCTGCCCAATGGGCGTTGCATCACGATCTCAATTTTGGGGCCGGGCGACGTGTTCTTACAGTGGCGTGCGGAATCGCAAAGCCTCTCGTGCCTGTGTGCCGAAGCGATGCAGCATTCGCGCATCGTCTCGGCTACCGAACGCGACATGACGGAGATCGTCTCGGCGCAGCCGGCGGCGGCGCTCGACGTCATCGCGAACTTCGCGCGGCGGCTCGCCGAATCGCAAGTGCTCATCGAAGATCTGCTCAACAACAGCGTCAATCTTCGCCTCTACCGTACGCTGCTCGAGCTCTCGAAGCAGTTCGGCCGCGCCGAAGGAGCGGTCAGCGTGATCGACTATCCGCTGACGCACCAGCGGCTCGCCGACATGATCGGTTCGAACCGCGTCACCGTGACGCGGAAGCTGCACGATCTGCAGGAACGCGGCATCATCGAGACGCGCAAAAACGCGACGATCGCGCTGCGCGACTCGAACGCGCTCGCCCAGCTCGCAAGCAGCGGCGCCGCAAACTAGCCCGCGGCACCGAAACTCGCCGGCCGTTTCGCAAGTATGTCCCGGCGGAGGCACCCTCGATGACGTTCTTCCTTCGCATCACCCTGGCGCTGACGGCACTCTTCGTCGCGCTCGCCGTCGCGGCGTTTCTGCTCAAAATCCTCGTCGCCGCGGTCACGCTCGGCGCCCTCGCGCTCGGCGCGCTGTTCGTCCTCAACTTCGCGCGTGGCTTTGCCCGGCGGCGCCGCGCCGTGCGGTCCTATTCGGTCATGAAGCTATAGCGCCGGCGGCCCCGCGACGAGTGATGACCGTCACGGAGGCTCGGCGACCGCCTCGGTAGAGTGAGGGGGCATCAGAGAGGTCGCCGCATGATCGAAACGCTTCGCCCCCTGCGCACGGTCGCGCCCGAGCCGGCGCTCTTCGCCACGCGGGAACCCTCGGAGACCGGAAGCCGGGTTCGCAAGTACTTTGAAACGTCCGGCTTTTCCCGCTGGACGGCGATCTACGGTACGGGTGACGTCCCGCCGATTTGGAAAGTTATCCGCGACGGGCACGACCGGGCGCTCGAGGCGGTCGTTTCGTGGGTCTCGACGTCCAAAGGCCACACGGCGCTCGACGCCGGTTGCGGCACCGGGAACCTCGCGATCGAACTCGCACACCACGGCTTCGAAGTCGATGCCTTCGACGTCTCGGCGCCGATGATCCACTTCGCAAAGTACATCAACGCCGGCCGTACGAAGGGCATCACGCCGCAGTTCCTGGTGGGCGACATCGCGGCCCTCGCGGGTCAGGCGCGGCGTTACGACGTCGTATGTTGCCTCGACGTGCTCTTCCACTATCCCTATGAAGAAGTCGCCGACATGCTGACCCGGCTCGCGTCGCTGGCGGCGCACAAGGTGGTCGGCTCGTTCGCGCTGCGCACGCCGATGAACGACTTCTGGATGAGCGTCGGTCAGCGCTTCCATGCCAAGAACCGCATGACCAAACTGCACATGTTCAGTTACGATGAGATCGAGCGCGTCCTGTATCGCGCCGGCTTCCGGATGACCCGTAAGCAGCGCGTCAAGTTCTTCTTCTACGATTCGTTCGTCTTCGAAGCGGTCCGCGTTGGCAGCTGATCCCGCCACCGCGCAGGCTGCTCCGAAGAAAACGCTGCTCGCGCCGCGACTCTACCGGACCGACATCGACATCCTCAATGCGCTCTCCATCGACTGGTGCCGCGATGAGTTCGAAGAGCTCCGTCACGATTTCGAAGCCGATTACAATCGGTCGCATTTCAAGTGGGGGCCGGAGGTCAACGGCCACGACTACGCGCCCGTGTGGGAAGAGTTCTACGAATTTCTGCACCGTAGTTCGATCGGTGAGTTTTCGGGTTGCCTTCTCTACAGCGACGTTCAGAAGAAGTTGACCGACCCGACCCTGCGCGCGATCTATCGCTGCATGGGCCGAGATGAAGGGCGGCATTCATCGTTTCTCAATTGGGTGATGCGGCACATGGGCCGCGCCTTCGACCTCGCGAACTTGCCGAATGTCGAGGGCATGCAATACATGCATCCCAAGTGGATCTTCGTCACGACTTACCTATCGGAGATCGTCGGCTTCTACCGTTACCAGAACATCAGCGACCATCTCAAGCTCCACCCCGAGTTCAACTTTCATCCGATTTTCGATTATTTCGACAACTGGTGCAAGGACGAGCGGCGCCACAGCCGCTTCTTCGCGCTGATGATGCGCTCGCAGCCCCACTACTATTCGGGCTTTCTGGGCAAGCTCGGTGTGAAGTTCTTTACGCTGGCGGTGTACATCACGATGTACTTACGCGACGCGGAATCCAAGGTCTATGCGAAGCTCGGCATCGACTGGCAAGCCTACGATTTCAAGGTGATCGACGAGACCGAAGATGCCGCGCACGGCGTGTGGGGCGTTGCGATCCGCACCCGCTCGGCGTTTTTCCGGTCCGCTTTGCAAGCGATGGCTGAAAACAACCGCCGCAACAAACGGGACCGCAGCGCCAAGGGGCTTGCGAAGGCGGCCGCGGTGGCGATGCGGTACCTGCGCTGGGGCAATCAGATCGTGCAGTATGCGAAGCTGATGGCGCAGCCGCATGACTGGATCGAGCCGTTGCCGCGCTCGGAGTGGACGAAGACGTGTTGCGACCCGGCCGAGGCGAGCGGTCTGGCACTAGCCGGCGCGATTCCACCGCCGCCGCGTAAGCGTGTGCCCATCACCGTCTAACGTCGTCGGCCGCTTCGAAAGACGGGATGCGCTCGATTAGCCGTTCGAGAATCGCCCTCGTCGCCTCCGGCGCTTCGAGCGGCGGCGCATGGCCGCATGCAAGAGTCTCGAACGTCGCATTGGGCAGCACGTCCGCCATCGCACCCAGCGCGTCGACAGACGCCAGCGCGTCTTCCGTCCCTGCGACGACGACGACGGGCACGCCGATCTCCGCCAGCAAATCCTCCGAGCCGCCGCGCAGCGCCATACCGCGCAGCGTTGCAGCGGCGCCCGTTACCGGCGTTGCGAGCAGCAGTTCGCGAACGTGCTGCCACACCTCGGGGCGTTCGCGGTGCGTCGTCTCCGAGACGAATCGCTCGCCGAACCCCGCAAGCATCGCGGGCATGCCGTCGCCTTCGATCGCGTCCGCCGCGGCCTCGTAGGCCGCTGCAAGTTCGGTATCGACCGCGGCTGCGGTCCCGCAGAACAGGCCGAGTGCGCAAACGCGTTCGGTGAACATGCGGTAAAACTCGAGCGCGATGCCGCAACTATAGGAATGGCCGACGATCGTCGCCGTCTCGACGCCGAGCGCATCGAGCACGCCCACGACGTCGCTTGCGAGGGATTCCGTCAGATAGGGACCCGCCGGCGCGCTCGAGGCACCCATGCCGCGCAGGTCGATGGCGATGACGCGCGCGCGCATCGCAAGCTCGGCAGCCGGGACCGCCCAAATACGTTTCGAGAGCGCGAATGCGTGCAAGAGAACGACTGCCTGGCCACGTCCCTCGTCGCCGACGTCGAGATCCACGTCCTGCATTGCGACTCGCATGCGGCCGCGTTCTGCGCCGGCGAAAAGTCGGCCTCGAAATCCGTAGGCCATCTTACAGCGTTATCCAATGGCTTAGCACATAATCCGAAACGCTGCTTCGATTCGCCGTCTCAACCGCGGAAGCGCGATAACGCAATCTTTGGAGGAATTACTTTGATTCGTACTCTCGCAATCGCCGCCGCAATGACGCTGCTCGCCGTTCCCGCCTTCGCGCAGACCACCGCCACGAGCCCCGCGCCAAAAGCGTCGGGCATGATGAAGGGCGGCATGATGCACAAGGGCATGAAGGGTGGCAGCATGAGCCACGGCATGAAGGGCGGTAACATGAAGGGTGGCAGCATGAAGAGCGGCAGCATGAAGGGCGGCCACATGATGGCGAGCCCGGCTCCGAAACCCGCAAGCACCTAAACCGCACCGAGGAAATATACGTCTGGGCGTCCGCAGTCGGCATGACTGCGGACGCCCATTTACGTTGTGCCGTACGGGCGCGAGTGCATGGGCGTGCTTTTACGGCCGCGAACGAGGGTGCATGAGTTCAGCCGCGCGCGCGACGTATACGCCGTTTCCTTTTACCGCGATCGTCGGACAAGACGAACCCAAACTGGCGCTGCTGCTCGCAGCGATCAACCCACGCGTCGGCGGCGTCCTGCTCTCGGGGCCCAAAGGGACCGGGAAGACGACGCTCGTGCGCGGCGTCGGCGAACTGCTGCCGCGACTCGAGCGCGCGTTCTGCGCGTACGGCTGCGACCCGCACGGCTCGAATCTGTGCGCGCAGTGCGCCGCCGAGCGGGAGCGCGGCGTGCCGATCGGCGGCGAGCGCGTGCGCGGCGAGATCGTCGAACTGCCGACCAACGCACAGATCGACGACGTCGTCGGGGCGATCGACCTGCGCGCCGCCCTCGAACGCAGCGCGATCGATTTTCGCCCGGGTCTTCTCGCGCGTGCGAACCGCAACGTGCTCTACGTCGACGAAATCAATTTGCTCGGCGATCTCGTCGTCGACGCGCTCCTCGATGCGGCGGCGCTCGGCGTCGTACACGTCAAGCGCGGTCAGCACGCGATCGATTATCCCTCGCGGTTCGCGCTCATCGGCACGATGAATCCCGAAGAAGGCGAGCTGCGGCCGCAGATTACGGACCGCATCGGTTTGCGGGTCTTCGTCCGCTCCGAGCCCGAGTTCGCGGAGCGGCTTGAAATCTATCGCCGCAATGCGGCCTTCGCGCGCGATCCGCGTGCCTTTGCGGCGCGGCACGCCTTGGCAACGGCAGAGATGCAGCGCCGCCTCGAAGCCGCACTCGCCCGCATCGACGAGATCGAAGTCGATGCGGCCGCGGAGGCGGCCGCGATCGAGGCGACCGCGCGGCTCGGCATCGATAGCCACCGTACCGAATTCGTCGCGCTCGAAGCGGCGGCCGCACTCGCGGCCTGGGAAGGCCGCGACACCGCGAATGCGACCGACGTCGCGCGCGTCTTTCCGCTCGCAGCCCGTTTACGCCGCAGCCGGTTGCGCGTCGAAGCGCAGTCGGAACATCTCGCCGAAGACGCTGCGATCGCAGCCGCACTCGAAGCGACGCTCGGCGAAAGCGCAGACGACGCGAATCCGCAACCGACGGAAGAACCGGCGCCACACATCGTGGTGGCACCCGAGCTTACGCGAAAGGCGCCGCTCTCCGATCGGCCGCAGCGCGGCACTGAAGGCCAACCCATCGGTTCGCAACCGTTCGCTCCCGGCGGCAAACTCGACCTGACGGCGACGCTCGTCGATCGCGCCGCAGCCGCGCGCACGGGTCTCGTGGCCGAAGCGAAGGAGCCGATCGAAGCGTCGACGCCGCCGCGTCTCTCGATCCTCGTCGTGGACGCTTCGCTCTCGACGCAAAAATCCTCGGAGCTCGTGCGCGCCGCGAGCCGCGAGCTCTTACGTCCGATCTATACGGAGCGCGAGTACGCTGCGTTGATCTCGTGCTGGGGACCGCGCGCGCAGATTACGGTCGATGAGAAAACGGGTCGCAACATCGATCTCGTGGCGGCGCGGCTCGACGAACTCGAGCCCGGCACCGAGCGCGCGCTCACGCCCCTTGCCGAAGCGCTCGAACTCGCGCGCACGATCGCGGAGCGTTTTCGACGCGCGCACGCCGGCGCCGAAATCGATATCGCCGTCTTCAGCGACGGACGCGCGAACGTTCCGCTGGGCGGCGAAGCCGCACTCGCGGCGGCGCTCGATGGCACGGGCGTGGGCGAGATCACCGAGGTCGCGAGCGAACAGTGTCGCCACATCGCAGCGCAGCTGGCAGGCCGCACCCACGTTACGTGCGTCAATCTCGACGACTATGAATCGCATCCTTTGATGCGTGAGATTGCGGATCTCGCGCGCGGCCGCTATTTCCCGCTCTCGGCAGTTGTTGCTAAAATCCTGTGAACAGGTTATAACAATAACAACTACCCTGACGACATCGAACCGCCGTCGTCAGACGGACGGTTCGCGGAAAGGATGACTACCAAACACATGGCAGTCAAAAAGACAGCGACCCGCAAGAAGGCGACGTCGGCGCGCAAGGCTTCGCCGCGCAAGAAGACGGCCGCCAAGAAGACCACGCGCAAGAAGGCCACACGTAAGACGACCGCCAGAAAGTCTTCTGCAAAGAAGGCCGGCGCCAAGAAAAAGACGACTCGTAAGAAGTCGACGGCGAAGAAAACGGCCGGTCGCAAGAAGACGGTCCGCAAAACCTCAGCACGTAAAAAGACCGCACGGAAGACCTCCGCGCGCCGGAAGGTCGCGAAAAAAGCCTAAACCGTCTCGAGGGAGCCTATCAAGAGCGGATCGCGCACTGCGCGGTTCGCTCTTCGTTTATGGGCTTACGAGCGCTGCGAAGCGGCCCACGCCGTCGTCGTGACGGACGCGCAGCCGCGGCAACGTCCACGGCGTGGCGAGGCCCGTGACGTCGCCCGGAATCTCCGTAAAAGCGGCGCGGATGCCGAGATCGTGCATGATGGTGAGCGTCGTCGCGTCATACTTGCCGGCGGGATACGCGTACGTCGTCGGCGGGGGGCCCGCGAGATAGTGCGCGAAGCGCTTCATGCAGCCGCCGGCCTCACGCTCTTGGCCGGCGCGATCGAGCGTCGAGAGATCGAGATGTTCGGTGCCGTGGCAAGCGACTTCCATCCCCGCTGCGCGCATCGCCCGCATCTGCCGCCACGTGAGATGGTGCGGCGTTCCGACGAAGCCGCTCGAGACGTAGAATGTGCCGCGTGCGCCGTACTTCACGAGCAGCGGGACCGCCGTCGTCATCCCATCGTCATAGCCATCGTCGAACGTGAGTACGACGGTCGAATGCGGGTGTTCGCCGCGTGCGAGCCGAGCCGCGAGATCCGCCGCGGTAATCGCCGCGATATGGTGCTCGCGCAGATAGCGCAGTTCCGCCTCGAACGTCGCGGGTTCGACCGTGAGATCGCGCCCGACGGGATCGCTCGGCACGTCGGCATCGACACGGTGATACATGAGTACGGGCACGCCGCTCCAGGCGGCAGGCGCCGCGGCAGCGTTCACGCCGGATGTGTGCGGGGCGACGAGTGCGAGTGCGAGGGCGGCTGCACAGGCGAATGTCACGCGCGAGATCGAACCCTTCATGGAGTTCCCGCGATGACGACGGAGGCGTTTCGAAAGCCGAGCGTGCCGCGCGCGCGAACCGTCGCACCGCGCAGTGACGGCACGGCATAGAGCGCGGCGAGATGCACCGGCGGATTGAGATCGCTCGGCAGCACGATCGTACGCGCCTGCCAACCGTTCCAGTCGACGTCCTTCGCGAGCCACAGCGCGCGCCGCTCGCCGAACCGGTTCACGAACGCGGCGCGCAACCCGACGCCGCTCGCGTCGCCGTCGACGTCGACGGTGAATTGGAACGGCTCGCCCGGTAAGGGTTGCGGCAGCGCTGCGTTCGCATACGCGGCGCGTTCGCCGCTCGTGAAGTCGTACGCGAGACGGAGTTCCGCGTCCGAGTCGCCGACGTCGAGCGATCCGGCCGCACTGGCGGGAAACGTCGCAAAGTGCCACGCCGCCGCATGCGCCGCATCGAAGAGCGGCAGCGCGATACGATGCTGGCCGACGCGCACGTCGATGCGTGCGGTCAGATTGCCGGCCGTCGCCACGATGCGCGCATCACGACTGGCGGCACGGTAGAGGCCGGGAGCAACGAACGTGCCGCGACTCGCGCTCCAGCGCACGCGGTCGCCGAGCGCGACCGGCGTATTGCTCGCGTCGCTCCCGATGGCCGTTAAACGCACTGTTGAACCGGGTTCGGCGCGAACGTCGCTCGCGACCGCGAGATGCGCGAGCCGGTCGACGATGCGAACGGGAACGCGCACCGCGAGTTCGTTCGCGCGCACGGTGACGTCGCCCGAATGCGCGAGGCCGCGTACGAAATCGCCGCCGCTGGGGTGCACGAGTCCGAGCGCATGACCTGCGGCATCGACGACCGCGACACGAATCGGAACGTCGACGTTCGCAAGCGCGACGATCGGCGACGGGCGCACGACGAGCGCATCGGCGGAGCCGGCCGGTGCATCGCTGTAGGCGAAGAAACCGTCGGCGACCGGACGTTCTTCGCCGTCGCTCGGCACGTTGAGCACGCTCGGGAATGAATCGCCGAGTGCGCGCGCCACGAGCGTCGCCGAGCCACCGGAATCGAACGCCATGCCGGCCGTTGCGCCCAAGCCCAGCATAAGCGCGGCGAACTGCGGGCGCGTAACGCCGATCGAGAGCGCCGGCTGCCGGCCATCGACGCTGACGAGGACGAGCGTTCTTCCGGCCGTCGTCAGCGCACCGGAGACCGGAAACCGGACGTCGCGTTCTTCGGGTGCGGGTGCATTTGGATCGAGTGCGACGCCGCCGTCTTGCACGAGCAGCGGTCCGCCTCCGACCGCGGCAACCACGTCACTGGGAGCGGGCGTCACCGTGGTCGCAAGGGTCACGTCGTCGCCTACGTTCGGCGCCGGCGCGATGGCGAGCGCCGCCGGACCGAAACCGAGCGCGAATCCGCGTGCGTCGGCTGCGGGCGCATCGCCGACTGCTGCGACACGATACGAGCCGTCGATACGACTCGCGTCGTGCGCGACATCGCCCGGAACGATCGTCGCGAGCGTCACGCCGGGTGATGCCTGCAGCGCGCCGTACGCGGGCGTGAGGAGCGTGGCACCGCCTTGCGGCGGCCACTCGTTGACGGTGGTGAGCGGATACGTCGTCGCGCCGTCGCGCACGCTGCCCGAAAATGAAAAATTCTCGAAGTGGACGCTGCGGTCGCGCCGTACGTCGAGCGCGATGCGTTTCGAGGGAGTGCGTACGAGCGCACCGTCGCGTACGACGACGTTGAGCGGTTGATTCGTCGCGCCGATATCGAAGTAGTCCGCGTTGACGCCCGCGACCGCACCCGTGCGCCGCGCCATCGACGAGATCGTTTCGCCCGACGAGACGAGTCGATCGTTCGCGAGCACCGCGCCGAAGCGCACCGTCGGTTCCTTCGGATCGATCGCAACGACCTCGATGACGAGCGGCCCCTCCGTGGTTTGCAAGCGGTACGTTGCGCGGCGGATGCCCGGCGCGACGGGTTCGCTCGTCTGCGATTGCGCGAGGACGAGTGGAAAGGGCGCGGGCGGCGCAAGCGACGCCGGCAGCGTGGGCGCGATCACGGCGCCGGACGCGCTTCGGGAATCGGCGTCGGTGCATTGCCGGGCGGCACGAGCGTCGGCAGCGGTGCGCTGCTGTAGATGAAGAGCGCATCGGATATCCAGCGCTCGGCACTGTTGTCGGAGGGCACGTTGCGAACGCTCGTGTTGAGATTGCCCGGTGCACGCGAGACGAGCGTTACCGATCCACCGGAGTCGAGCGCCATTGCATCGACGCCGCCGAGCCGCTGAAGGAGCTCCGCGAATTCGGGACGCGTCATGCCGACGGAGCGTTCGGGATGGCGACCGTCGACGGCGACGAAGAGCAGTCTGTCACCGCCCTGACGCGCAAGTGCGATGACGGGCCAGCGGTAGTTGCGTTCGTCGGGAGCCGGCGCGTGCACGTCTTCGTACGGCTGCCCATCGCGCAAGAGCCTCGGGCCGCCACCGATTCCGGCGACCATATTGTCGACATGCGGATCGAGATCGTAGTCGAGGCTCACCGTATCGCCGCGGTGCGGCAGCGGTACGTGCACGAGCGGCCCGATTGCGACGCCGAAGCGCACGGGGGTCGGCGCGTCGAGTTTGACGACATCCGTCACGCGATAGCGCGTCCCGCCGATCGGCTCGAGCGCAACGAAGGTATGATCGGGCGTGGCGGGCAGTTGCTTACCGAATGCCGGCGTGATGACGCAAACGTCGCCCGGCGGCCAGTCGTTGACTTCCGTAACGGGCATGATGCCCTGCGGCGTCCGGACTTCTCCGTGCAGATGGAACTCCGCGAACGTCACGTGGTTCGCCTTATCGATCACGAGCGCCGAGCGATCGGTCGGACCACGCACGATCTTGCCGGCGCGTACGAGCATGCCTTGCGGCTGGTACGTTCGTCCGATATCGAAGTAGTCGCCGTTGACGCCTGCGACCGCGCCCGTTCGCACGCCGAGCGCCGACGTGCGTTCACCGCCCGAGAAAATGTGGTCCTCGGCGATCGCCGTATCGAAGCGCAACGTCGCTTCCTGCGGATCGACCGCGAGCACGCTAATCGCGAGCGGCCCGTGATCGCCCGACATCCCATATTGCGCGAATGCGAGGCCCGGTGCCGTCGCTTCGAGCCGAACGGAGCGCAAGCGCGGCTCGCCGGCAACGGAGCTAAAGAGGGCTCCAAGCGCGCTCAGATCGCGCGAGCCGGTGCGCAGCCAGCGCAGCGGCGAGCCGGCATCGTGTATTTCGCCCGCTGCATCGAACGGAAGCGCCCGGTCGAGCGCGCCCGAGAGGTCCGGCGAACCGACACCGCCCGCGTTTGCACGAAGCAACCCGTGGAGGCCGTGTAAGGCGTGCGTGCCGAGCGCGGCATCGACCCCGTCGAGCCGAGCCGTCAATTGCAGCGCTGGGCTATTTACGATCGCAACGTCGCGCAACCAGCCAGCGCGCGGCTGCAGCGGCGCGTCCGCGGGGAACAGCGCCGCCAGCGCGGAGATGGGTAACAGCGGCGCGCTCCACGCATCGTCGCGCGTGCCGCCGGAACGTCCTGACGCGTGGCCCACGATCGGGTAGCGCTTCCCCCGTGCGATGAACTGCAACGTCAGATCGTACGCGCGACAACCGGCGCGCACGCCCGCGCTGCCGGCGATTCCGTCGAACTGGAGCAGCGGCTGCGGCACCTGGCCGGTCGCCACATCGAGTCTGCCCTCGCGCACGCGAACGATCGCATCCGCGCCGTTCCACGTCAGATGTTCGTCCCCGCGATAGCGTGTCGGGTCCACCACGAAATGCGGCCGCTCGAGCACGATCGTGAACTGGTTGCCACCGGTTATGACGCGCGCGCGCGGTGCGTCCAGAGCGACGGCGCCGCCGGGGGTCGCTGCCGCGAGACCCGTAACGACGTAGCCGCCGTCGCGCCGTTCGATGCCTCGCGCATCGATTTGCAGACCCGTCGCATGCCGCGCGACGGCGAGCAGAACGGTCCGCACGACGAAGCCGCCCAGGGCGAGTCCCGCGATGACTGCGACCAGCGCGACCGACGTGAGGAAGAGCATCGCGGTTCGCCGGCGTGAACGCAGGTTCGCAACGGGGAATCTGCGCGCTGGTCGACGCAACCCCTTTGGCGATGCACCGTCTGCTTCGCGCGATCGCAGTTTGGATCGCTCTCTCACTCTGCGCCGCCGGCGCCGCGCCGCAAGAGCCGTTGCCGCAGATCGCCGCCGCCGGGCGGACGCCCTACGTTGCGGTGCTGGTGTGGCACGACGTGCTGCCCGGCAAAGACGTGTGGTTCGATACGCCGACGAGCACCCTGCGCACCCAACTCGACGAGATCGCGCGCGGCGGCTTCCACGTCATTCCGTTGCACGCGCTGCGCGATCATCTCGTGCGCGGCACGCCCATTCCCGCCAAATCGCTCGTGCTCACCTTCGACGACAACGGGCACGGCATCTATCAAAACGCTTTCCCCTTGTTGCGCGCGCACCGGTTTCCTGCGACGCTCTTCGTGCACACGAACTTCGTCGGCAAGACGACGAGTAAGGCGCACAATTCGTGGGACGAGCTGCGCGCGATGGAAGGCAGCGGACTCATCGAGGTCCAGAGCCTCACGGCCAATCACCCGCCGGATCTCACGAAGCTCAGCGATGCCGACGTCGTCCACGAGCTCAAGCTCTCGAAGTATTCCCTCGAGCATCGCCTCGGCCGGCCCGTGTACGCGCTCGTCTATCCGTACGACGTCTACGATGAGCGCGTCGCAACCCTCGCCTCGCAGAACGGCTACACGCTCGGATTTAGTGAAGATTGGGGCGCGGCCGGCGCGTCGTCATCGCTGCTCGAAATCCATCGGTATTCGATTCTCACGCGCTTCGATCAAGCGTTAGCGGACGTCGCCGCGCACGCGTAACGCCGCCGCCCGGCCGGTCGTCTGCCAGCAATCGGCGATCGGCGTGGCAGTCGCCGCTTTGCCGGTGCGCCGCAAATGGTAGGCGTCCTCGAGCGTGCGCAGCACGTTGTAGTGATCGATGCGTTCGGTGTAGCGACCGGGACGCACCATCGGCCCGTAAAAGATCGTCGGGATGGAGTTGGCATCGTCGTACCCCTCGTCCCACGTCAGCACGATGAGCGCGTCGTGCGCGTTCGCCCAGCGCACCAGTGATGTGAGGTGGGTGCCGAGCCACTTGTCGCCGGCGGCAATCGAGCCGTCATGCATGTCGTCGTCGACGTCGGGGATCAGGAACGCGAGCGTCGGCAACGCGTCGAAGGCCGGCAGTTCGGTAAAGGGCCGTCCGACGTGCCGTGGCACGTTGTCGAATGCGACCCACGGCGCATGTTTACGGGCGTACGTTCCCGCGGCGCAGACCGTCGAGCCCGCATGCGGCAATGTCTCGGCGTAGCCACCGAACGAAAGATGCGCCGCGAGCAGCTCGCTGCCGAGATTGGGTGCACTCGGCGGAATACCCGTTGCGGGGCAGTCGTCGCCGTTGTCGTTCGTGAGCCCGGAGAAGAGCGCAAGGTAGTTCGGCAAGCTCGGATGCGTCACGCCGTGCGCGTCCGTGAAGAGCGCGCCGTGACTCGCCAAGCTGTTGATGAACGGCGCGGAACCATTCCCCACGATTTGCGCGAGCGTCTTATTTTCTTCGACGATAACGATCGTGTGTGCCGGTCGCGGAAGTTCCGGCGGCGGCGTCGCGCGCGCCACCCCGGGAATCACGGCGATGATGGCGGCAACCGTCAAAGCGGCGCGACAGAACGAGAGCCGGCTCACGACTAGCGACTTCGCAGCATTACGCGCCGTGCCTCCTAGATCGAGCGACGCGTTCGGAAAGCGGCCGTCGGTCGAGGTCTTGCCCGCGCGGTACAAACTCAGGCTCGTAGCGCTTCTGGCTATCGTCGCGCTACGCCGGTCGCCAGCGAAAGACTGGAGGGCGCCGTCTTGGAAGCCAGGCGCATGCCGCGCACAGCGGCACGATACCAGGAAGAAGATTCAAGCCACGTGGTTGTACCGAAAGCATCTAAGAAAGATCTCGGTCGTATCACGGTAGTCGTCCATCTGGCGGGCGCGCCGATCGTCCGACGTCGACTCAGAGCGCTCGGCCATGCGATTTGGCGTAACATGATCGTCGTTGGTTCGCGCCAATGGGAGATTCTTACCGGGGAAATCGGCTATCCCGCTTACAAGGTGCACTTCTTCGAATTGATGGCGCCCGACACGCAATTTTTTCGACCGATCGATGGCACCCAAGAGGGCGAGTATGTGTTCAGTTGCGGTCGAGAGGGTCAGGATTATCCAACTCTACGGCGAGCTGCTGCGGCGTTGCCTTACCCGTTCCGCGTTGTTGCGTCAGGTTGGGCGGCACATACGGGATTTGAGCCCGCCGGCGGCCTCATTCCGACATCGAATATCACGATGCGCTCGAACGTTTCGCATGACGAGCTCCGGGCAGCTTACGCGCACGCGCGCTTCGTCGTCATGCCGATCGCGAGGGTTGATTATGCTGCTGGAGTGACCGCGATCTGCGAAGCGATGGCGATGGGAAAGGCAATTATCGCGACCGACTCGCCCAGTATCCGTGATTACGTACGACACGGCATATCCGGACTTGTCGTCCCGGTTAGAGCAGTGGATGAACTTCGCCGCGCCATCGTTCAGCTTTGGAACGATCTGGACGTTGCGCGCAAATCGGTGCACGCAATCGCGCTTGGATTGAAGCGTCGATCAACGTGGATCACTACGTTGAGCGCGTCGCCGGTTTGCTCGGAATAGACCTGATGTCGTGACCGAACCGACTGCAACGTTCACCGCCGTATCGCTCGCCGTCGCAACCATGCGACGGCGAGCGTACGTTACGCCCCAGGTTTACCGGGCGCCGGCGGGCTCGGCCACGAGGCCCAAGCCCTTGGCGATCCGATCGCCCAGGTCCGCATCGACCTTTCTCCAGTGGCCGGTCTGACGTTCCTTTGTCTCGCGCGGAATCTCGCTCATATGGTCGACGACCGTGTCGACGAAGCGCGCTTGCACGTCCGGCGTCCATAACCGGTACAGGTCGCCCGGCTGCTGATAGTCGTCGTTACGGCGCGTCTTCTGGTCGTAGCGTCCCGTTTCGCCCTGCAACTGGTACGCAGGCTCCATATAGGCCTTGTTCTCAACCGGGCCGCCCAAACTGTTGGGTTCGTAGACCGGTGATGCGCCGCCGTTGGCATCGAAGCGCATGTGGCCGTCCCGCTGGTAGTTGTTCACCTTGGCATTTCGCGGACGGTTGGTCGGCAAGAGCGCATAGTTGGGACCGATCCGGTAGCGATGCGCGTCGGCGTATGCGAAGATGCGTCCCTGCAACATCTTGTCCGGCGAAAACCAGATGCCCGGCACGACATTGGATGGCTCCCACGCCCCCTGCTCGATGTCGACGAAATAGTTGTCAGGATTTTTGTTGAGCACCATCCGGCCGACGGGAATGAGCGGATAGTCTTTGTGCGACCAAACCTTCGTGACGTCGAAGGGGTCCCACTTATACGTGAACGCGTCCTCGTGGGGCATGATTTGCACGTGCAGCTTCCACGACGCGGCTTCGCCTTTCTCGATGAGTTCGTAGAGGCTGCGCGTGTGGAAATCGACATCGGCGCCTTGAATTTCCGCCGCTTCCTGACGCGTGAGATTCTTGACACCGTGCTCTGTTTTGAAATGGTACTTGACCCAAACGGTCTTCCCGTCGGCGTTGATCCACTGATAGGTGTGGCTGCCGTAACCGTTCATGTTCTGGAACGCGGCGGGAATGCCGCGGTCGCCCATCAGGTACGTCACTTGGTGCAACGACTCGGGCGAGAGCGACCAGAAGTCCCACATCATCGCTTTGCTACGCAGATTGTTCTGCGGCAAACGCTTCTGCGAATGGATGAAATCGGGAAACTTCAGCGGATCGCGGATGAAGAAAATCGGCGTATTGTTGCCGACGAGGTCGTAGTTGCCTTCCTCGGTGTAAAACTTGACGGCGAAGCCGCGCGGGTCGCGCTCGACATCGCTTGCACCCTTCTCGCCGGCGACGGTCGAAAACCGCGCGACGCACTCCGTGCGTTTGCCGACCTTATTGAGAAATGCTGCTTTCGTGTACTGCGAAAGATCGTCGGTCACTTCAAAGTATCCGAAGGCACCCGCGCCCTTGGCGTGCACGACACGCTCCGGAACCCGCTCCCGGTTGAAGTGCGCATTCTTCTCGATGAGGTGATAGTCCGCCAGGAGCAACGGGCCGGGGTTGCCGGCTCCTAGCGAATTCTGATTGTCGGCGACGGGTACGCCGAAGTCGGTCGTCAGGGTCTCCGGGTGGCCGGCACCGTCACCGGACTTGCCATTGCCTGTTGATTCGGACATTAAGCGTTCTCCCTATAGAACGGAACGAACCGCGCATGTGATCGTGAACGATTCCATTTTCGAAAAGGATCGGACGTTCGGGCGCAACTTGTGTTCAGCCGCGCCCGAACGCCTTTCCGCCGCGGTTATACTAGGTCGAATCGATCGAGGTTCATCACCTTGTTCCACGCTGACACGAAATCACGCGTGAACTTTTCTTGCGAGTCGTCGCATGCATAGACTTCTGCGAGCGCCCGAAGTTGGGAGTTCGACCCGAAGAGGAGGTCGACACGGGTGCCGGTCCACTTCAGCTCGCCCGTCACACGATCGCGTCCTTCGAACGTGTCCTCGGCTTCCGAGACGCTCTTCCACGTCGTGCCCATGTCGAGCAGGTTGACGAAGAAGTCATTGGTGAGCGTCTCGGGGCGCTTCGTGAAGACGCCGTGCTGCGACCCTCCGGAGTTCGCATTCAGCACGCGCATACCGCCGACAAGAACCGTCATCTCAGGCGCGGTCAACGTCAGGAGTTGGGCGCGATCGACCAGCATCTCTTCCGCCGAAACGGTGTGTAAGCCGCTGAGATAATTGCAGAAGCCGTCCGCCTTCGGTTCGAGCACGGCGAAGGAATCGGCGTCGGTCTGATCCTGCGACGCATCCGTACGGCCCGGTGTGAAGGGGACCTGGACGTCGTCTCCCGCGTTCGTCGCCGCTCGCTCGACGGCTGCGCAGCCGCCGAGAACGATGAGGTCCGCGAGCGAGACCATCTTACCGCCCGACCCAGCGCCATTGAACTCCTTGCGGATCCCCTCAAGCGCGTCGAGCACCGCCGATAATTGGGCAGGCTGGTTGACTTCCCAATTTTTCTGCGGTTCGAGACGGATGCGCCCCCCGTTCGCACCGCCGCGCTTGTCGGAGCCGCGGAAGGTCGCCGCCGAAGCCCAAGCCGTCGAGACTAGTTGTGAGAGAGAAAGTCCCGCTGCGAGAATTTTGCCCTTTAGTGCAGCGACGTCCCGTTCGTCAATGAGTTCATGCGTAACTTCGGGGACGGGGTCTTGCCACAGTAGTTCCTCCGCGGGGACCAGGGGGCCGAGATAGCGCGAGCGAGGCCCCATGTCGCGGTGCGTGAGCTTGTACCACGCCTTGGCGAAGGCTTCTGCGAACTGGGCCGGGTTTTCATGGAAGCGCTTCGAAATCGGCCCATAGCTCGGATCCATTCGGAGCGCGAGGTCCGTCGTGAGCATCATCGGCGCGTGTCTCTTCGACGGATCGTGCGCATCCGGTACGGTGCCCGCCGCAGATGCATCCTTGGGAGTCCACTCCGAAGCACCGGCCGGGCTCTTCGTCAACTCCCACTCATATTTGAAGAGGTTGTCGAAGTAATTGTTGTCCCACGTCACCGGGTCGGTCGTCCATGCACCTTCGAGTCCACTCGTGATCGTAGCAACGCCGTTGCCGCTTCCAAAACTGTTCCTCCAGCCGAGGCCTTGCTCTTCCATGCTTGCGCCCTCGGGTTCCGGGCCGACAAATTTGGACGCATCGGCGGCGCCATGAACCTTGCCGAATGTGTGTCCGCCGGCAATGAGCGCGACGGTCTCCTCGTCGTTCATGGCCATGCGTGCAAACGTCTCTCGAATGTCCTTCGCTGAAGCGACCGGATCCGGCTTGCCGTCCGGCCCTTCCGGATTCACGTAAATCAAGCCCATCTGAACGGCCGCGAGCGGGTTCTCGAGGTCCCGTTCACCGGAGTAGCGCGTGTTGCCGAGCCACGTATCCTCACCGCCCCAGTAAATGTGTTCTTCGGGCTCCCAGACGTCCAGGCGCCCACCGCCGAAGCCGAACGTCTCGAATCCCATCGACTCCAGTGCGCAGTTGCCGGCCAAGACCATGAGGTCGGCCCACGAGATTTTGTTGCCGTACTTCTGCTTGATCGGCCAGAGCAGTCTGCGCGCTTTGTCGAGGTTTGCATTGTCGGGCCAACTGTTGAGAGGCGCGAAGCGTTGCGTGCCCGAGGCTGCGCCGCCGCGGCCGTCCCCGATGCGGTACGTGCCCGCGCTGTGCCACGCCATACGAATGAAGAGTGGCCCGTAGTGGCCGTAATCGGCCGGCCACCAGGCTTGCGACACCCTCATGAGTGCGAAGACGTCCTTCTTGAGGGCATCCAAGTCGAGCTTCTTAAACTCCTCAGCGTAGCTAAACGCTTCGCCCATGGGATTGGCCAAGGGAGAATTCTGTTGGAGAACCTTGAGGTTCAATTGGTTCGGCCACCAGTCTCGATTGGTCCTGAGCCCAACCGGCATGTGTGTGCCTTTTGGCGTCCCGTGCACTACCGGGCACTCACCTGTATTCTCGAGTTCCGTTTCGAGCATATTTCTCTCCAATCGTGGCAACGCTGATCTGGACTTTGAACGAGGTTATGAGAGACGTTACCACGTCCGAATCAGCAAGTAAATTCGATTTATCTAAAGGATTCATAAGGTAATACCGATTATTTCTCCATTGATGCTCCCGATCAGCGTCTCCTCGCTCTCCCTCCGCGACCTCGAATACGCGGTCGCCGTCGCCCGCGAGCGTCACTTCGGGCGCGCCGCCGAATACTGCGGGGTCAGCCAAGCAGCGCTGAGCGAGCAAGTGCGCAAGCTCGAATCGATTCTGGGCGTCCCGCTCTTCGAACGGACCACGCGGAAAGTCGAGCCGACGATGCGCGGCGAGGCGATCCTGCGACAAGCCGAGGACTTGCTGGGCGACGCACGGCGCCTGCTCGAAGACGCGCGCCGCAGCTCGGAGCCCCTCTCCGGCGAACTGCGCCTGGGCGTGATCGCGACGCTCGGGCCCTACTATATGCCGTCCGTCATCGCGCTTGGCCGCCAGCGCTTTTCGCGGATCGCGCTGCGCCTGCTTGAGGCGACGACGGGCGACTTGCTCGTCGCCTTGCGTCACGGCAAGCTCGACGCGATCCTCGTCGCCCTGCCGGTTCCGCTGGACGGCCTCGTCGCCGAGCCGCTCTTCTTTGAACCTTTCCGGCTCGCGTGTCCGAGCGACCACGAACTCGCGCAGCGTCAACGCGTGCGCCTGCGCGACCTCGAGCGCGGTCCGCTCCTGTTGATGGAAGACGGCCACTGTCTGCGCGATCAGACGCTCTCGCTCTGCGATCCGCGCCGTCTGCCGAACCAGAGCCGCTACGCGAGTTCGCTCGAGATGCTGCGGCACATGATCGCGGCGGGCGAAGGAATCTCCGTCATCCCGCTGCTCGCCGCCGCCGACCATACGACGATGCAGGGCATGATCGCTTACCGCGAGCTCGACGAAGCCCGCGCGGGACGCACGATCGCACTCGTCTGGCGCGCGACCGAGACGCGAGCGAACGACCTTCGCGAGATCGCGGCCTTCATGCGAGAGGGGCTGCCCCCCGGCGTTCGGCTGCTCGAAACCGTTGGCGTCCCGCTTGCCGCCGCGGCGGCGCCGATGGCGGCGCAAGCGTGAAAGTGCGCGCTGCAGCCGCTGCGGCTGACGCGCACGTTCGTTGTCTCGCGCCTACCCGGGCTGCATCAGCGTCGCCCACGCTTCTCGTGAGATCCGAAGCTCCGACTCCGTGAGCTGGGCGAGGGGTTTCTGCGGTAGATTTTCGCGTTCGCAGAGGTCGGCACCCGAAGCGTCGACGTAGAGCAAACCGGTCACGAGCTCGCCGCGCGTGCGCGTCTCATGAATCATGCGCACCGACCCCAAACGATCCGTGGCATCGTAGTCGAGGTCGAGCTTTCGCAAGAGAACGTGCGACCCGTCATCGAGTTCGACGTCTTGCACCGTTCCCGGCTCGTAATCGACGACTACGTCGTCGCTCGTGCGAATGTACGAAGCCGAATGGAGCAGCACGTCGTGTTCCTTGACGTAAGCATAGCTCTTCGTCGAACCTTCGTGGTCGTTAAAGGTCACGCATGGACTGATGACGTCGAGCACGGCCGTCCCGCGATGCGAGAATGCGGCCTGCAAGAGCGGCACGAGTTGCTTGCCGTCGCCGGAGAACGAGCGCGCAACGAAGGTCGCGCCGAGCTCGATCGCGAGCCCGCAGACGTCGATCATGTCGAATTGATTCGCCTACCCCTTCTTGAGCGTCGAGCCGCGGTCGGCCGTCGCAGAGAATTGGCCTTTGGTCAGACCGTAGCAGCCGTTGTCTTCGACGATGTAGGTGCAATCGAGATTGCGCCGGATCATGTGACAGTACTGCCCGAGGCCAATGCTCGCCGTATCGCCATCGCCGCTGATACCGAGCACCATGAGTTCACGATTGGCGAGCTTGACCCCAGTGGCAAGCGATGGCATCCGCCCGTGCAAGCCGTTGAAGCCGTGCGCCATCTCGACGAAGTAGGCCGGCGTTTTCGACGAACAGCCGATGCCGCTCATCTTCGCGAGCAGGTACGGATCGGCGCCGTACTCGTACAGCGCGCGGATCAAGTGATTGGTAATCGAGTTGTGCCCGCACCCCGCACACAGCGTCGATGCGAGACCTTTGTAGGCCTCGCGGCCGAACGCACTCGTACTCGTGGCTGCTGTCGTCGTCATGTCGTTCCTATTCGTACACTACAGCGGGGACGAGGTCGGCGATCAGCGGCGCCGTAATCGCTTCGGCATCGATCGGTACGCCCGTGTAGTAACACACCGACTGCAGTCGACCGACGAGCGGTGCCTCGATCTCTCCTCGCAACAGGTGATAGAGCTGGCCGTCGCGATTCTGCTCCACGACGTAGACGCGCTCGTGCCGCCTCACGAAGGCTTCGATCTCCGCCCCCAGCGGCAGCGCTCGGACCCGCAGATAGTCGGTTTCGAACCCCCGGTCGTGCCGCAGCGCGCGTGCTTCGACGACCGCGTGGTGCGTCGTCCCGAACGCGAGGAGCGCAACTGCGTGCCCCGCCTCGTCAACGACCGGCGGCGGCACGCGTTTTCGCGCGCCGTCGTGCTTGCGCGCGAGCCGCTCCAGCGTCGCCTTCCAGACCTCCGCACTTTCCGTGTAGCGGGCATCTTCGTCGTGACCGCTCCCACGTGTGAAATATCCCGCGCTCGGATGCCGCGTGCCCGGCAGCGTGCGATAGGGAATGCCGTCGCCGTCGACGTCGCGGTAGCGCCCCCACGACTTCATCGTCTCGAGGTCGTCCGCGGTCAGGATTTTGCCGCGGTCGAAGGGCGCCTCGGGATATGCCAGCGGCGGCGTCAACCAGCTGTTCATGCCGAGATCCAAATCGCTGAGGACGAACACCGGCGTTTGGAAACGGTCGGCGAGATCGAAGGCGGCCTGCGCGAATTCGTACGATTCGGCAACCGTTCCCGGCAGCAGCACGATGTGCTTCGTATCGCCGTGCGAGAGTCCGTAGACGAAGGACAGATCGCCCTGCATGGTGCGCGTCGGCAAGCCCGTGGACGGTCCGGCACGCTGCACGTCGAAGATGACGGCCGGAAGTTCGGCAAAGTAGCCGAGGCCCGCAAACTCCGTCATAAGGGAAAGTCCGGGTCCCGACGTCGATGTCATCGCCCGCGCACCCGCCCAGGTCGCTCCGAACACCATGCCGATCGCTGCAAGCTCGTCTTCGGCTTGGACGATCGCCGCCCGCCGTTCACCGGTCGCGGGATCGGTGCGGTAGCGATCGCAGAGGGCGATGAACGATTCGCACAGCGACGACGACGGAGTGATCGGATACCACGCCGCCACGGTGCAGCCGGCCATGACGCAGCCCAGTGCCGCAGCCCGGTTGCCATCCATAAACAATAACCCGTCGGTGAGACCCGTCATCGGTTCGAGGCGGTAGGAGTCCGTCTTGACGAGGCTTTGGCGCGCGTGGTCGATACCGAGCCGGACCGCATCCATGTTGCTGGCAATCGCCGTTTCCTTGGCTCGAAATTGTGTGCGCATCGCCGTTTCGATCAAGCCGAGATCGATCCCGAGTAACTCCGCCAGAACGCCGACGTAGATCATGTTGAGCAGATCGAACCATCGACGACGTGCTCTTTGGCGAGCGCGGCAAAGGGGACCGGATAATACGTCACGTCGGAGCGCGTCGTCGCCGGCGTGCGCGGATACGCTGCCTCGTGTACGATCACGCCACCGGGCTTCACGCCTGCGACGTCTGTCGGCCAAGTTGCGATATTGAGGGCGACCAGGAGTCCACCTCGCGCGACCGGCACTGGTAGCCACGGCTCGAGAGCCGGACGTCGTACCACGTCGGCAGCCCCTCGATGTTCGACGGAAAGACGTTCTTGGCAGCGACCGGGATTCCAGAGCGTAAGATCGCGTTCGTCAGGACCAGATTCGACGATTGGCTTCCGGAGCCGTTGACGGTCGCAACCCGGATCGTCAAGTCGTTCGAGAAAGGCGGCATATCGTCTATCGTTCGCGATGGTCGTCCCCTATCCCAGCCCAATATGCGTGAGCCCGGAACACGCCGGCATCGCTGTTAGGCAACTCTCCATGCCATCGTCAACGCCTCGAACAACGTCGGTATCACCTTCATTCTCGTTGCCGTCCCCTTCGCGGGATAGCGTACCAGCGCGGAAGTCGGCGACAATCGCCGCCTATGTTTGCGGCCGTCGACGTCACACGTTTTGGCAGGCAACTTGGAAGCCGAATGGTCGGCAGGATGCGCAACGAGGCCAGGTAAGTTCATTAACCTCGCCGACTCCTACCAACGCCGCTAAATCGAGACGGTTGTAGACACGGCCTCCTTTAGAAGCGGGGCGACTCGTTCTGTTTTCGAAATAAGGAACTCGTCGTGTCCGCCGGGCTTTGATCGACTCGAGCGCCACGTTCGGCAGGCGTGCTGATCGGCGCCGCCGATGGTGGCACGGAGTTTTGCAATCGGCGTTTCGAGCAATTGTCGATGACACTGTCGCACTCGTTTGCTTACACATCTGGGTCGCAGGACGCCGTCAGGCGCACATGCAAAGCGTTGATCGATCAGCGGAGCTGCCGTCGCATGAAACCGGGCATCGGCTTTTCGACGGTCCATCGGGGTCTGGTCCGCCTGCGCGGTCAGGGTTTGGTCGCCGAGGTCGTCGTGCCGGGCAGCAACTCCGGCAGCGTTACGTTTGCGGGGCGCTGCCCGCGCTGCCGCTGAGGCAAGCCGTCGCGCGTCGCCAGCCGGACTTGCTCGCCGTCGTGCGAAACGTGCCCGACCCGAGCGTCCCTCTCAAGGAGCCCCAGCCGATGTCGATACTCGACCGCGACTCCGCAACCGCCCACGGCGACGAAGCCGCAATTGCAACGCTGCACGGGGCGTACGCCGCGCAGAGGCGCGCCTTCCTCGCCGCACCCTATCCCTCGTACGACGAGCGTCTGGCGCACCTCGGCGCGCTAGCCGGCATGATGATGGGTAACCGCGCGCGGATCGCGAAGGCGCTTGTGGCCGACTTCGGAGCGCATCCGGCGGCCGCGAGCGACCTCATGGAAGTGCTCGGAGTGGCGGGTCGCGCGCAGTACGCGATGGGCCGCCTCCAGGCTTGGATGGCGGACGAAGAAGGCGACACCGATCCGGCGCTGTTCGGCACGGCTCGCGCGACGGTGCGTTACCAGCCCAAGGGGGTCGTCGGTACGATCGTTCCCTGGAACTTCCCCTTCGACCTCAGCGTCGGGCCGCTCGTCGAGATGCTGGCGGCGGGGAACCGCGTCATCATCAAGCCCTCGGATTACACACCGGCCTGCGCGGAACTGCTCCGCGAGATGGTCGCAAACGCGTTCGAGCCCGAACGCGTGACCGTCGCGGTCGGTGGCCTCGAACTCGCACGCACGTTCCCGACGCTGCGCTGGGACCATTTGCTCTACACCGGCAGCCCGCACGTCGGCCGCGACGTCATGCTGGCCGCCGCGCAGAACCTCGTTCCCGTCACGCTCGAGCTCGGCGGTAAGTGCCCGGCCATCGTCCTGGACGACGCCCTCGACGCCGAGACCGTCTCGAACCTGCTCGGCACGAAGATGATCAAGAACGGCCAGATGTGTATCTCCGTTGACTACGTGCTCGTGCCAAAGGCGAAGCTGCGCGAATTCATTACCCTCGGTCGCGAACACATGCGTGCGGCGGTGAGCGGCTATTCGCGCGGCGCCGACTGCACGGGCATCATCAGCGAACGGCATCTCGACCGTTTGTTGCGCATGCTGCAACAGGCGCGCGATGCCGGCTACGAAGTCGTCGAACTCGAGGACGGCGGTGCGGTCGACCGCGCGACGCGGCGCATGCCGCTTTCGCTCGTCGTAAATCCAGGCGATGAGACGGACCTCATGCGCGAAGAGATTTTCGGCCCGATCCTGCCCGTGATCGGCTACGACGCGGTCGACGACGCGATTGCGCGCGTGAACGCGGGCGAACGGCCGCTGGGACTTTACGTGTTCGGCTACGACGCCGCGACGACGGATCGCGTCCTGCAGCAGACGACGTCGGGCGGCGCATGTGTCAACGCGTGCGCGGTGCAGGGTGCGCTGCCGTCGCTCGCCTTCGGCGGCAGCGGCACGAGCGGTATGGGTCGCCATCATGGTATCGAGGGCTTCCGCGAGTTTTCAAATCCGCGCGGCGTCGTCGTGCGCGGAACCGGCGACCTCATTCCCGCTTTCGCGCCACCCTACGCCATGGGCGCGGCGGTCGCCGATGCAGCGTTCGCAGCGGCGGCGCCGCCGAACGAGACGGGTCTGGCCTAGCGCACTTTGTGCTTATTTTCTGAGCCGAGCGATGGCCGCTTCGCGATCGTTTCCGGTAGACGATCGAGTTGCAGCGAGCGCACCCAGACCGTCGTCAGCGTGTCGATCAACGCAGGCACGGAGGGTTCGCGGGTAAGGGCCCACTCGCTCATGAGCGCGTCGGCGGCCCCCGTGAGAAGCGTCGATACGACGCCGAAGTCCACGCCGGGATCGAAGGCAACTTCGCGCAGGCGCTGCGACGACTCCAGGCTCAATTGGGCGAAGCGCCGTCGTGTTTCCAACCGATGGTGGTCCAGCTCGCGGCTGATTCCGGCCACTTCGATCGAAAATATTCGCGCGCGGCGTGGATCGCTCGTCAAATATTCCGCAAATGCGGCACACCCGGCGCGGACGACGTCGGCGGCGCTCATTGCTTCTCCAAAGATTGCCTGTCTGATGCGATAGAGCAGAACGACGCAGATCTCGTCATAGATCGCTTTGAGGAGCGCTTCGCGCGAGTCGAAATCCTCATAGAAGTGTCGCGCGGTTACGCCGGCACGCGTGCAGATATCGGGAATCGACACCGCTGGGTATCCGACGGTCCCGAAGAGATGAAATCCGGCCTCGAGCAAGCGAGAACGCCGGTCCGCTCGCCGTTCATCTGGAGAGAGCCCGCCGTACAGGCGCGCGACCACAACCGTCTTTCCGCGCTTCGACATTCGCATGACGATTCGCAGGCTCGGTGCTTCATTCATTTGCGTGCAAAGGCAACCGGCGATTCGCACCGGAGAGCGTGGCGACCGCTACATTTTACGAAGCATTAACGTGCATGTGCATTGAACAAAAGGGATTATCGCAATCGGAAGGAAGTTTCCGTCCCCGACACGCGACGGTGAATGCTTTGGCCGCGCCGCTTCTGCGTGCGTATTACTTCTTTTCCGGTGGAGGGAACAGCGCTGAAGTATCTCGCTGCATTCACGTATTTTCTTGCCGCCACGGTGGTTGCGCCCGCGCTCGCCCAGACAGCGCCGGCGACGGCGGGTGGTCCGGCGTGGACCGCGTTTTCAAAGTTTACCGATGCCACACCCCGGTATGTCGAAACGATCGTTGCTAACGAACTCAAAGGCGGAGCGACCTCCCTCGAGTCCTATCGATTCACCTGGATGGAACCTTCGAATGCAAAAATCGAGGTTCTGGATGGCGAACAGAAAGGTTCGGTCGTCGCTTGGACCGGCGGCTCGCAAGTACATGCGCACGACGGCCAACATCCCGGTATCGTGCTCCCGTTCGACCGGACGGACAAAAGCGTGATCGATCTCCGCGGCAATGTGGTCGGCGCCGCGGCCTTTAGCGCACTGCGTACGGCGTGGGCCGCCGGTGGTCCGCTGACCGAAACGCCAGGACCGGTCATCAACGGCGGGCCGACGACGATCGTTACCATGAATCCGGACCCGGCGAAGACGAACGGGGTCACTCGGGGCGATTTGTATATCGCCGCGAACGGTGCGCCGCAGCGCATCCTGTTGTACCAGGGGACGACCATCGTCGAACGGGACGACTTCAAGGATCAGAACCTCACGGCGGACGTTTCAAGCAGAGACTTCTCAATCTAAAGGAGGGCAACCGTGCGCCATTCGAACGACGCTTTTGCGCGCGCGGGTTTGACCCGTCGCGGCTTCTTAGTAAGTGCAGCCGCAGCGGCGGCCGCGACGCCGCTGCTCGGAGCAGCCGATGCATCGACGGTCGCGAAGATGCAGCACCTGCTCGGGATCGATCCCAAGTACAGCGGGAAAGGCCAGACGTATGACGTCGGTGTGGCCATTCCGTTGACGGGTCCCGGCGCGATTTACGGTAGCCATGGGACCGACGTCTTCAAGCTCGCCGCACGCGACATCGCAGCGCTCGGCGGCCCCACGCTCAACATGATCTACAAGGACAACAAGTCCGGCGATCCGCAGGCGGCGTGCAGTTGATGCGAGAGCTGGGCGCAGCTAAAGTGCCGATGATGCTGCAATCGTACGTGGCCACTCTCGGCGCGTCGCTGCCCGGCATCAAAGAGTACAAGATCTTTAGTGTCGACGGCACGGGCGGCACGTCGCTGTTCGGGCAAAACAAGCCGTATTTCTGGGGCGCAATCGCGATCACGCCGAACGACGCGTTTCCTGGCGCGCTCAAGTACGTAAAGGCCAAGCTGCCGCAGGTAAAAAGAATCGGTTTCATCGGCTGGGACCTCGGACCGATGAGCGACATCGTCGTGAAGAATTTGCAGAAAGAGTTCGCGGGCACCGGTTACACGCAGGTCGCCGATGAACGCACGAAGGTTGGCGCGACGGACTATTCCGCCACGATCCAGAAAGTCAAAGCGGCCAATCCCGACATTATCTTTCTCTCCATTTACGCCGAAGACGTCGGGTATTTCATGAAACAGTACGCGACTTCAGGGATCAACAAACCGGTGCTGGGTTTCACGCACTCGGGAGCCGCAGCGAAGATCGCCGGGCCGGCCTACGACGGCTTATACTCGCATTCGATTATTTCGATGCCGAACGTCCCCCGAACCCGTTCGCGCAGTTCTTCGTCGACTCGTTCAAGGCGACTGAGGGCATCCTGCCCGAGTTCTATCCGGCGAACTTTTACGAAGACTCGTTCGTGTTATGGGAATGCATTCGGCGCGTCCTCAAGAAGGGCGGTAATCCCAAGGATGGCGATGCGCTCGATGCCGCGCTGCGTTCAGACCCGTCGTTTCCAAGCGTCTACGGCGGCGATTCGAGCAGACCGGGCACGCTCGCGTTCGACCTCGACACCCATTCGGTGAAAAGGCGGCCCATGATGGTTTCGCAGTACAAAGGCGGCAAAGTCACGCCGCTTGCATTCTACAACATCGGCGGCGCCGATTTCCGATTGGCTTGACGGGCGCGGCGCGTGCTCGATACCGTTCTCCAAGTTACTGCTAACGGGCTCATCAACGGTTCAACGTACGCGCTGCTCGGAGTGGCCTTCAGTCTCATCATCGGCGTCACCGGGCGCTTCCACGTCGCGTTTGCAATGACGTACACGCTGGCAGCTTTCGTTGCGGCGTGGCTCGGCATGTTTCTCGGTGTACCGTTTTGGATCGCGCTCGTGGCCGGAGCGCTTGCGGCGGCACTCGTCGGAGCCGCGATAGACCGGTTCATCTATTGACCGATCTTACTGCGCACCGGTGCGAGCGGCTTGCTCATGGTCTTCGTTGCCTCACTTGGCGTCTCGATCATCGGCCGCAACGCGATCGCCTTGACGACGATTCAAAATGCCGCCGCCGTCGTCAACGGCTTTCCCAATACGGGGCTCAATCTCGGACCGATCACGATCTCAACCTTGAGCATCGCGACGGTCGTGACGAGTTGGGTGTTGATCGGCCTCGTTTCAATTTTATTGTCCCGCACTGCCGTCGGGCGTATGATCCGCGCCGTCCGCGCCAATGCGGAGATGGCGTTGTGCGTTGGGATCGAGCCTGGCACGGTGACGTTCATCGTTTTCGCACTCGGCTCGTTCCTGGGGGGCGTCGCCGGCGTTTTTCAAGCCGCGCTGACGTCGGCGACGCCCGACATGGGCCTCGCGCCGCTGTTCTATGCGCTGGTCGTCGCGTTCGTCGCGGGGCTCGCGTCGCCGCCGCTCGTGGTCGCCGCGATCGGTATCGTGCTCGGCCTCATCGAGAGTTGGACGACGCTCGTCCTGCCGACGACGTGGACGGCCCTCGTCGTCTTCGCGATCCTCTTCGTGTACGTCGCCCTGCGGCCGCTGCGCCCGGGCACCGTGAGAACCTAGTGGAAATCGCGTTTCAATATCTCGATACGATTCTGATCTTCGCGTGCTTCGCGCTCTCGCTGAACCTGCTGCAAGGCTACGCCGGCCAAGTGTCCGTCGCGCATGCCGCCTTGGGCGCTATCGGCGGATACACGCTGGCCTATCTCTTCTTGAACGCTCATCTCGGAACGGCCGAAGGTATCGTTCTTGGCACCGTCTTTGCGGGGCTCATCGGATTGCTCGTCGGCTTCCCGGCATTGCGCTTGACGACGGAATGGCTTATCCTGCTGACGCTCGCGGTTCAGACGATCATCGTATCGCTCGTGCAAACCGATCACGATCTCGGGGGCACCTACGGGCTGCAAAACGTCTCCGGCTTGCGCGTTTTCGGTTGGCCGCTCGACGAGCCCAGCCAGATGTTTCCGCTGTTCCTCATCCTGACCGCAATCGTGTACGCGCTCTGCCACCGGATGGGAGAATCGCCGTACGGCCGCGTGCTGCGTGCAATCCGCGAAGACGCGACGGCCTGTCGCAGCGTCGGCAAAAACGTGTACGCCTACAAGCTCACGGTCTTCGGCGCGACTGCGGCGATGGCTGGTCTCGCAGGCGCGATGCTCGTGATCGAATCCTCGATCGCCTCGCCGCCGCTCTTCTCGTTCGATCAATCGGCCGTGATCGTCGCGATGGTGGTCATCGGCGGTCCGGGAAACTTGAACGGTTCGCTCGTCGGCGTCGTGGTGCTGACGCTGCTCGCGCCGCTCTTCGATCATCTGCTGCCCTTCGGGGAGCAGGCCGCATTCGTTCTCCGGCTCATCGCGTACGGCGTCGTGCTGGTGGTCGTTCTGCTCGTACGCCCACAAGGACTGTTTCCTGACGCGATCACGCGCAGGTTGCGGCGCGCCCAGAAGACCGGCGGCGCGGCCGTCGCGATCGGTGCCGGCGACACGGTGCAGCACACCGGAGTGACCGTGACGCCCCGCGAGATACGGGTGGCACGCAACGGCGAACGCGAAGTCGTTCTCTCCGTCCACGACCTGAGCAAAAGCTTCGGCGGCATCGTCGCTGCCGAGAACCTCACGTTTTCCCTGTGGCGCGGTCATGTTTCCGCACTCGTCGGTCCCAACGGCGCGGGCAAGACCACCGTCTTTAACCTGCTGACCGGCGCCATCAGACCGGACGCCGGCCGCGTGCTCTTGCGCGGCGAAGACGTAACCGGTTCGCCGCCGAACAAGATCGCGTCGCGCGGCATGGTTCGCTCGTTCCAGAACGTGCGCATTTTCCCGCGGCTCTCAGCGATCGAGAACGTAATGCTGGCGATCCCGCACCAGCCGGGCGAGGCGCTCGGACCCCTGTTCGTACATTGGCGTGGTACGGCAGCCGCGGAACGCAAAGCGCACGCGACGGCGCGCGAGTGGCTCCACTTTGTCGGAATGAGCGCGCATGAAGACGTGCCGGCAGGTGCGCTTGCCTTCGGACAACAGAAGCTCGTTGCGCTCGCGCGGGTTCTCGCGACCGACGCCGAAGTGCTGTTGCTCGACGAACCGGCTTCCGGTGTCGATCGGCAGTGGGTCGACGCGATGCTCGAGGTGATTGCGTCGCTGCGCGACAAGGGCCGTACCGTCTGCATCGTCGAGCACAATCTACACGTGGTCGAACGCCTGGCTGACCACACGTACTTCATGGAACTCGGCAAGATCACGGCCGAAGGCGACTTCGGCGAACTGACGTCCAACAAACGGCTGGCGGAGGCGTATTTCGGTGTCGTCTAAGCTCGTCGCTACGAAGGGGCTGCAAGCCGGATACGGGCGCAAGCAGGTCGTTTTCGATGTCGACCTCACGGTCGGCAGCGGAGAGATCGTGGCGCTGCTCGGACACAACGGCGCTGGGAAGACCACGACGCTCAAGACGATCTTCGGCATGCTGCCTGCACTCGGGGGGCGCGTAACGTACCAGGGCGAGGACGCAACGCACGCCGGGTGCCGCCGCAACGTGACGCGCGGGATGGCGATGATCCCCGCCGAGCGCTTCGTCTTTGCGGATCTCACCGTTCGCGAGAATCTGTTACTCGGTGCGAATCACGAACGTTCCGCAACGGTGCGCGATACGCGGCACGCGCAGGTCGCAACGTTATTTCCGATTTGGCAGAGCGCGCCGGGCAACGCGCCGGAACGATGTCGGGCGGTCAGCAGCGGATGCTGAGTCTGGGCATTGCGCTGATGTCGGGGCCACAGTTGCTGCTGCTCGACGAACCCTCGCTCGGCCTCGCGCCGGCGCTCGTGACGACGCTCTTCGACGCGATCGCCGGGCTTGCAAAATCGCAGGGTCTGGGCGTTCTGCTGCTCGAGCAGAACGTAGGCCAGGTCCTGCGTATTGCCGACCGCGTGGCCGTGATGCGCTCGGGCCGCGTGATCCTCGAAGAGTCTGCCGCCCAGATGCGAGCCCGTGAGAGCTACTGGGATCTGTTCTGAGCGAGCATCCCGCGTACCATACGGCGTCTTCGAGAGCCAAGTAAACCCTGCGCACTCGCAAGCAAGGCAATGCGCGGGTGGCATCTGACGCTGCAGCCAACGGCCGATTGGTGATCATCGAGCTCAGACCACCGCCGCCCACAGCGGGCGCGTGCGACGTCGTGGATGTTGCCGCGTGGCTAGAGACGCTACGTTGAGCCAAGACGCGTTCTCGGAGATGGAACGCGCCGCCATCTACCGCGTCATCGCCGAACGCCGCGACGTGCGGGATCACTTCACCGCCGAGCCCGTCGGCGACGACGTCTTACTGCGCGTGCTCGGTGCCGCACATAAAGCGCCGTCGGTCGGCCTCTCGCAACCGTGGCGCTTCCTTGTGATTCGAAAGTCCGAAACGCGCGCCGCGGTACACGCGCTTTTTGAGAGCGCGAGCGCCGAAGCGGCGCAAACGTACGCCGGCGAGCGCGCCGAGCGGTACCGCGCGCTGCGCCTCGCCGGAATTCTCGACGCGCCCGTCAATCTCTGTGTCCTGTCCGACGACGATCCGATTCGCGGCGCTGGGCTCGGCCGCCGCACGATGCCCGAGACCGCCCGTTACTCCACCGTTTGTGCGATTCAGAATCTCTGGCTCGCGGCACGGGCCGAAGGGCTCGGCGTCGGCTGGGTTAGTATCGTCGATCCGGCTGCCTTACGGCGGACGCTCAAGGTGCCACCGCAGCTTGCGCTCGTGGCCTATCTTTGCGTCGGGTTCACCCGCGGCTTCGCAACCGAGCCCGATCTGGAGCGCGCGCACTGGGACGTGCGCGTGCCGCTCGCCGACGTTATCGCCTACGAGCGCTTCGCCGATTAACGACATCGCTGGAAGCCGGGAGAGTCGCGAAGGCGACGCGCGCTTCCAACTGACCGGACTCTCGGTGCCTTTAGCGATAACCTACCTGACGGGCCGTCATATATGTGAGCGTACGCGCGAGGCGAAGCGAGATCCGTCGTAGGACGAAGAATAACTGGGCAGCGGGTCCCGTCATCAACACGTCGGTTCCGCGCTGAACGGCTTTCACAATATCCGCCGCGACGACGTCGGGCGAGGCTCCGTGCTTCTGATAGTACGCCCTTAGACGCTCCTGCTGAGCGGCCCCGACCACGGGCGAGACGCTGCTTGGGGAAGAGCGCACGATCGCTGTGTTGATCACACCCGGGCACACGGTGGTCACGCCGACGGCCGTTTCCGTGAGCTCCATCTTGAGCACCTCAGCGAATCCGAAGACACCGAACTTCGAAGTCGCGTATGCCGCGACGGACGGCGGCGGGTAGTTCGCAGCCCCGGACGACACGATCACGACCTGGCGTGCGCCGCCCGCTGCGATCATGCGCGGAATGAAGAAGTAGCAGCCGTGCACGACCCCCATCACATTGACGCCCAGCACGCGCGGCCAGTGCGTCAGATTGCCCTCCAGGAACGGCCCCATGAACCCGACGCCGGCATTGTTGATGAGAACGTCCAGCGGCCCGGAAGACCCATGCACGTCATCTGCTAGCCGCCTCATCGCCGCTTCGTCCGCAACGTCGACGGTGTAGGTAGCGCAAGTCGTGCCGAGCGTTTCGATCTCTGCGCGTAACCCTGCCAGCGGCGCAAGATCGAGGTCGGTCGCGATAACTCGCGCGCCGTGCTTCGCGAACGCTAGAGCCGTCGCTCGGCCGATGCCGGAGCCCGCCCCCGTAATGAGCACGAGCTTGCCGCGCAGTTCTTTTATTGCCATTATTGCGAGAATTCCGCCGGCGCGACGCTAGACCGGTTGCAGTTCGCTCGATTCGACGACCGTCGAATGGGCGTTTCCATGTTTACGATCGATTTTTGTGAACTCCATCGTGCCGTCGACAATCTTGCCGAAGCGAAGCGCGATCAAGTCACTCACGTAGTTTTGGCGGTTGCGCCACGGCGGTACCGCGCCTTGTTTCGGAAGCACATCGACCGCGCGCAGCACGTAGCCCGAGGTGAAGTCGAGCCCCGGTTCTTCGTTTACCACGGGCGGTCGCTTGGGCGTGCAGTATGCGTGGCCTTTTTTGGTCATGTGGTTGAGCAGGCGGCAAACATACTTCGCCGTCAATTCGCACTTCAACGTCCAAGAATTATTTGTGTAGCCGAACGCCGACGCGAGGTTCGGCACGTCACTGTACATCATACCCTTGTAAATCAGCGTCTTGCCGAAATCGATCGGCTTGCCGTCGACGGAGACGTGCATTCCGCCCATCAGCTGCACCTTGAGGCCCGTCGCCGCCACGATGACATCGGCCTGCAACTCCCGACCGGACCGCAGGACCAATCCCGTCTCCGTGAAGCGCTCGATGTGGTCGGTCACCACGTCCGTCTTGCCGGAACGGATCGACTTGAAGAGATCGGCATCGGGAACGAGGCAGACCCGCTGGTCCCACGGGTTGTAGGTCGGCTTAAAGTGCGGGTCCATGTCGTAGTCGGGGCCAAGCTGCTCGCGTGCCTTGTCATGGATCAGCTTCGCGAACATCTCGGGCCGCTTGCGCGCGAGACTGAACGTGAAGACGTTATACAGTACGTTCTTCCAGCGAATGATGGGACCCGCGATCCAGCCCGGTAAGCGCGCCTGCAGTTTTTTCGCGATCAGGTCGATCGACGGACGCGCGACGACGTAAGACGGCGAACGTTGCAAGATCGTCAGATGCGCGGCTTGCGCCGCCATCGCGGGCGCGAGCGTCACGGCCGTCGCGCCGCTCCCGACGATCACGACGCGTTTGCCGGCGTACTCATAGTTATCGTCCCAGAATTGCGGATGCAGCAGCTTGCCCTTATAGCGGTCCATGTCGGGCCAATCGGGCGTGTAGCCTTGCGCGTAATCGTAGTAACCGCTGCACATAAAGAGGAACGCGCACGTGAGATAGGAGCGCTGCTTCTCCGGCCCGATCGCAACTTCGACCGTCCAGCGACCCTCGGCCGACGACCACGACGCACTCACGACCTTCGTATTGAATTGAATCGAGCGAGCGATTCCCGTCGACTTCGCCGTGTCGGCGATGTAGTCGCGAATCAACGCTCCCTCGGCGATCAACTTGTCACTCGGCCAGGGACGGAAGCTGTAGCCGAGCGTATGCATATCCGAGTCCGACCGCACGCCGGGGTAGCGGAACAGGTCCCACGTGCCGCCCATGACGTCGCGACCCTCGAGGATCGCGAACCGCTTGCCGGGCGACGACGTGCGCAGGTGATATGCGGCAGCAACTCCGGAGAGCCCGGCGCCCACGATCAGGACATCAAAGTTCTGCGTCGAGTCATTCGACTCGCGGACGGCCTTGGCCGATTGCGTCTGCGAAGACATCATATTGGACAAACGGTTTTGTCCACATGGGGAACCCTCCTTCAAATTCTGACCGAAGGCGCTGGCCGCGAGTCTCGGCTCGCGGCGAAACCGGCGGCGTAGAACAGGCAGATTGCCTGGAAGAGATGTCCGTGCAAATCAGAACGGTGATGGCTATCACGGAGCTCCGGCCGCCGTCCCGCTAGGTTGGACCCTATGAAGATCGTCGGGTACTCTTCCTGGGCGCCGGACGAGCGCGCCAACGCGATGCGCTTGGCGTTCAAGGAGCTGCGCACCAAGACGGGTCAGGAATGGTCGCTGCGGCACTTCGGCGCGTCGGAGTTCAACGATCCGGGGGCGATCGGGACACTGCGTGCGGCGATCCGCGAAGCCGACGTGCTCGTTGGCTGGCAGTCGATGAGTATCGAGGTCGTCGAACGGCTGGCGGCGCTCTTGGGGGAGATGGATGCGGCGGGCGAACTCGCGCACCTCAAGTTCCTCTGGTACGACATCCCGGATCCGCGCCTGCAAGGCCTGATGTTCAAGTCGCTCGGCTTCGAGTTCGACATGAACAAGTCCAATCCGATGCGCGAACTCTCGATGACCCTCAAACGCTTCAGTGCTAAACGGAAGAACGAGACGATCGACGAGTTCTGGGAAGCCCGTGAAGGCTTTCTCGGCATGCAAAAGATGGTGGGCGCCGCGCCGCTGATGGCGCAGCTCATGAAGAAGCCGGTCTTCAAGTCGCTCGTCATGATCGGCTATTGGAACAACCGGTCGGTGAAAAACGTCGCCAACATGCTCCTGTACCTCATGAAGAACTTCATGGGATCGTACGCGGGCGAGGTCGAGCTGCCCGAAAAGGTCGAGAACGAAGGCATCTATCACCCGGCGCACAGCGGACTCTTTCCGACGTCGGAAGCGTATCTCGCGTGGTATACGCCGTGGTACGAGAAGACGTACGGAAAGAAGCCGTGGGATCGAGTCGGGTTCATTACCCACGATCTGTTTCTCGTCGACTGGAATCACCCGGTCCTCGATGCGGCGATCGCCGAGTGGGAAGGGCGCGGCGTCGGCGTTATCTGCTCGATGACGGCCGTCTTCAACGCACACATCGTCTCACGCGGACACCTCCTCTCGAAGAAGGGCGAGCCGCTCGTCGGAGCCGTGTATCACAACGTGCCGCTCTATCTGGCGGGCTCGATGTTTGCGGGCGCACCCGAAGCGTCGATCGAACTCATTCGCGATCTCGGCAACCCCCGCGTGTACACGTCGCCGATCAACGCAGCGATGTCGCGCGAAGAGCTCGCTGCCTCGAAGTTCGGCGTCGCGTCGCTCGAGTACATCGGTAACGTCGTGACGCCGGAGACCGAAGGCATCCAGCCGCTGCCGCCGATCTGCTCGCGCGAAGCGGGCGACGAGATCAGCGCGCTCGAGCCGATTCCCGATCGCGTCGCGCTGCTCGGCGACATCACGACGCGTTGGCTGCGCTTGCGCCACCTCGAGAACGCCGAGAAAAAACTCGCCTTCTTCGTTTACAACTTTCCACCCGGACCCGGCAACGTCGGCGTTGCGTATTTTCTCGACGTGGCAGCGTCGCTGCGCTCGACGCTTGGGGCGCTCGCGGGCGCCGGCTATCAGGTCGGCGACGTCGACGAGAGCGACGTAGCGCTCTCCGATAAGTTGCGCGACATGTATGCAGGTTACCGCAACGTCGGGACCGTTTCAGCGGGTGAGATTCGCGACTGGGCGCATGCGCTGCCGCCGGGTCGCGAAGCGCTGTTTTACGAAGCGTGGGGCCAACCGCCCTCAACGATCCCGATCAAGGGTTTGCGTTACGGGAACGTTCTCGTACTGCTCCAAGACATGCAAGGCATGGAAGATCTCAGTGTCATCCACGATAAACAAGCCCCGCCATCGCCCTGGCTGTTGGCATCGTATCGGTACGCAACGCGCCGTTTCAATGCGGACGCGATGCTGCACGTCGGCACGCATGGCCTCGTCGAGTGGAGCCGCGGGAAAGAATGGTGTCCGGCCAAAGGCGACTACCCGGAGTTTCTCGTCGACGGATGCCCGCACGCGTATATCTTCAACGTGCTCGATCCGGTCGAAGCGTCGATCGCGCGCCGGCGTTCGTACGCGACGATTCTCTCGCACCTGTGCCCACCGCTGCGCGTCGTGGAAGGTAGCGAGGATTTGCGCAGCCTTCATCGGCTCGTTCACGACTATTACAACACGCAATCGACCGATCTCGAGAAGCGTGGCGACCTGCAAGACGAGATCGCCGAGATCGTCGAGCGCACGGGGCTGCGCATCGACGCGCCGGGCGGTGCGTCGCGCGAGTTCGTTGCGAAGGTGCACGACGAACTCGTCTCGCTCGAAGGCGAATTCGCGCCGGCGGGACAGCACGTTTTCGGGCGCAATCTTTCAGAACAGGACCGGCTCGACACGTTCCACGCGTGCCTAGAGTATGCCGACATCGACCTCTACCGGCTGCTCGCGAATTGCTACGGCTTCGACTACGACCGGCTCGTCCGGGAACCGCAGTTGCGTGCCGCCGACGGCACGTACAATCATGAAATCCTCGATGCGTTGCGCGACGCCGGGCGCGCGCTGCTCTCCTCCGAAGTGCTGCGCCCCGCGGGTAGCGGCGTCGACGGGAAAGCGAAGCTGCGCCAAGCGGCGATGCTCGGCATCCTCAAAGCGCGTCCGATCGCCGGACGCACGCTCGGGAAGAGCCCGTACGATCTCGAGCAACTCGGCGCGTTCGTCGATCGCGCGCGCGAGCTGTACGCACAACTGGGCCGGGTCGGCGACGCGGAACGTTCGGGCCTCCTCGCCGTGCTCGAGGGACGTTATCTCGAGCCGTCGCTCGGCGGCGAGGTCGTCGGCGACTGGACGGTTCTGCCGACCGGGCGTAACATGGCCTCGACCGACGTGCGCATGCTGCCGCGTGAAGCCGCGCAGCGTAAGGGCAAGCGCACCGTCGCACAAATTTTGGATGCGGCGCGTGCGGAGCGCGGTGCGTATCCCGCGGCGGTCGGCGTCGTCCTGTGGGGTTCCGAGGTACTCGAAAGTGAGGGCGTCGGCATCGCGCAGGCGCTCGAACTCATGGGTGCGCGCGTCGCGAAGGACCGCTTCAACCGGGCCGAACGCGCGGAGCTCATCTCGCTCGACGAACTCGGGCGGCCGCGCATCGACATCCTCGCCAACACGTCGACCGTTTTCAAGAACACGTTTCCCGGCGCTATCCGGCTCATCCACGAAGCGGCGATGCTCGCCGCCACAGCCGACGAGCCGCACGAGTGGAACTACGTCCGCAAGCACAGCGACGAGCTCATCGCACAGGGCATCGATCCGCAGCTGGCGCGCGCGCGCTGTTTCGGGATGGGCGAAGACGCGTTCATGGGGCAGGTCGGTGCGATGCTCGACACGGGACGCTTCACGGACTACAACGACATCGGCGCGGCTTGGATGAGCGACAACTGCAACGCGTATCTCCCCGAGTTCAGCGCGACCCGGATCCGGCCGGCCGTTGCGGTGCACAAGTACATCGTCGAGCGCGTCGAGGTGATCCAGCAGCCGCTCATCCAGATGGCGAGCGGCGGTCCGGTCAAAGAGGACATGTTCGCGTCGTTCACCTCGGCCTTCGGTGCGGCGAAACGAGCGATGGGTGTCGAGGACACGATGATCGTCGTCAGCGACCTCACCAAACGCGAACCGCGCGTGCGCAACTTCCGCAACGTCGTCGTCAACGGCGTCCTCACCCGCTTCCACTCCAAACCCTGGCGCGACCGGATGCTCGAGCACGGCTACAGCGGCGTCATGGAGTTCGGCGACATCTTCAAGGCGATGCGTTCGACCGAAGCCGCGCTCGGCAAGACGATCACGCCCGAACTCTGGAAGCGCACGGTCGAAGTCACACTCGAAGATTGGCAGCGCATCGCCGATGCAAATCCGCACAAGACGCGCGAACTCGGCGAGACGCTACTGGACACGCGGCGTCGCGGGATGTGGGAAGACACCGCGCTCGAGAACGCCCTCAAAGCGAAGCTCAACGAGCTCGACAGCGACGTCGAACTCGCAACCTACAAGAAACAGCTGAGCGCGGCCGCCGGCGATTGAGTACGCAGCGTGAGCATATGGGAACCCTTTAGCGAGGGCTCCCGAAAGGCACTTATCCGGGCGCAAGAGGTCGCGCAGCGTTGGAACACCGCGACCATAGACGTCGACCATCTTGCGTCCGCATTAGCGGAAGGCGACGATGCGGTCTCGCAGCTGTTGCGCAAATCACTGGATACTAGGCCGATTCAGCCTGCGGATGCTTCGGTGACGGCCGTGCAACAGGACATGGTATTTCCGCCGGCCGTAAAACAGACGATCGAACTTGCCTTCGAAAATGCACGGCGGCTCAATCACAACAACGTCGGCTTCGCACACCTCCGCTTGAGTTCGGCACACCTGGCGCTCGGGATACTCGAGCCCTCCGACGCGCCACCGCTACGCGCGGGAGCCGACCTCGCAGAACTTCGCACGGCACTGGACGCAATCGCTGAAACAGGCAGCGTCAATCCATCGGGGTGATGCGCCCAGGCGTATGGAAGTACGTCGCCGGCAACTTAGACTCGCACCCGGCGAGCAATCCGATCCTCGCCGTTCTCGCGCGCTACGCCGATCTCGCTCGCCCCGGTGCCAGCGTCACGCTAACCATTTCGGGGCCGGATGGCGAAACGCGCACCGGCACCTGGCAGCACGTGTGAGCGCCGCCGACGCCGGTCCGCGCGCCCGGAGGCCGGTCCCGGCCAGTGGTAAGATAGGGTGACCATGCAGCGACCGCACGAGCCCGGGTCCGAAGCCACCCTCTACGAACGCGATTTCGCCACGTGGCTTGCCGCCCAGGCATCCGCGCTTCGCGATGCGCGTTGGACGGACATAGACGTGAGCATCTCGCGGAGGAGATCGACGACTTGGAAAGGAGCCAGCGACGCGAACTGGCGTCGAGAATCAGCGTCCTGCTCACGCATCTGTTGAAGATCGAATACCAATCCGAACGCGACGACTCGTCCTCGTGGTGGTCAACCGTTCTCGCGCAAGGTGGCGAGCTACAACGGGCTCATCGCCGCTTCACCTTCGCTACGCCGCGACTCTACGCGCACGATCGAAACCGAGTATGTTGCGCGCGCGCAAGATCGCTTCGGTCGAGCCAGGAATCGCGCTAAGCGACATTGCCCTTGCGATCCCTTCGCGCATCGAGCGCAACGTCTTCGCGGCGATCGAGGATACCGATTTCGAGCTCAATCCTGCACCAGCGCCCCGCAGCACGGAACGATGAGGCGGACGGCCGGACCTCGGGAAGGCCCGCCTGTTATTACGCGTGTAATAACAGAATATGATACAGCCGCTAAAGCTCACGAAGATAGGTAACTCGGTTGGCATCGTTCTGCCAAAGGAGGCGCTCCTTCGACTCCACGTCGGAGCTGGCGATGCGGTTTTCCTGACCGAGTCGCCGGAGGGGTATCGACTAACTCCATACGACCCGGAATTCGAGCGACAATTGAACGCTGCGCGTAAGGTGATGAAACGACGGCGCACCGCTCTCCATGAACTCGCGAAGTGATGTCACATGGCTTCGGCTCGACGCGCTGCTCGCCAGTCACGAGATGCAACTTACCGCACACGGTGGCTCGTCTGGCCTTCGCGATGCCGGGCTTCTCGAATCGGCGCTTGCCCGACCGCAACAATTTCTAACCTATGGAGATCCATCACCAGATGTACCGGCGCTCGCAACCTTGTACGCGATCGCGATCGTTCGCAATCATCCATTCATCGATGGGAACAAGCGGGTTGGGCTCATCGCACTCGAACTCTTTCTGAATCTTAACGGGTATGAGTTTATTGCCGGCGACTCGGAATGCGTAACCGAGATGCTCAGACTTGCGGCGAGGGACACCACAGACGAGCAGTTCGCGCACTGGGTTCGCCGCTTCGCGAAGACCGAACTACCGGAGTCGCGTTTCTAAGTAACAAGCAAAGGCGACGTGACGAAGTTCATTTGTAGCGCCTGCGGGACACAGTTTTCCGAGTCGGAAGCTCCGCCCCGAATGTGCCTGATCTGCACCGATTCTCGCCAATTCATTCCGGTTGGAGGACAGCGCTGGACGACGCTCGGCGATCTTTGCCAGACACACCGCAACGCCTACCGAAGCTACGAGCGCGGCCTCTTGGGCATCGGCACCACACCCGACTTTGCCATCGGCCAGCGCGCGCTGCTCGTCCGCAGCCCGAGCGGAAACGTTCTCTGGGACTGCATCGCCATGATCGATGCGGCGACGATCGAGATCGTTCGCGCAATGGGTGGCTTGTCGGCAATTGCAATTTCGCATCCGCACTATTACACGACAATGGTCGAGTGGAGCCGCGCGTTCGGCGGCATCCCGATCTACCTCCATGTCGACGATCGGCAATGGGTGATGCAACCCGATCCGGCAATCGTTTTCTGGGACGGGGAAACACGAGAACTCGCTCGCGGACTAACCCTCATTCGTTGCGGCGGCCACTTTTCTGGCGCAACGGTGCTGCATTGGTCGGATGGCGCGGACGGAAAGGGAGCGGTGCTCAGTGGTGACGTCATTCAAGTCGTCGCCGACACGCGTTGGGTGAGCTTCATGTTCAGCTACCCGAATCTCGTCCCGCTTCCCGCGCAGTCCGTCCAGCGCATTTCGCTATCGCTGCGGCCGTACGCCTTCGACCGAATCTACGGCGCCTTCTGGGATCGTTTCGTCGCGCGCGATGCGCGTGACGCACTCGAACGGTCCGCACAACGCTACGTTGCCGCGCTCGAATCCGAAGACGTCTGAACGATCGGCCGTCCCTGTGCACACATGGATGCATAGACTCGACGCTCCGCTCGCCCCATTATTCGCTCGCGCGAACCGTTGCGCCGACGGGAGGCGTGCGCGGTACGGGAAGCGCGGTTTCATCGCCGCGCGCTACGCCCGTGGGCGCGGCGGGCTTGCGGGGCTTCCTGCGCGTCGTGAGGGTCACGATGAAGACATAGAGCACGGGAATCACGTACAAGTTGAGCACGGTCGAGACGATCATCCCTCCGAAGACCACCGTCCCGAGCGAATGACGTGCGGCGCTCCCTGCGCCGCTCGCGACGACCAGCGGCACGATGCTCAAGATGAAGGCAAGCGACGTCATCAGAATCGGACGCAACCGAATCTCGCAAGCATGCTCGACGGCTTCGAATGCGCTCATCCCGCCGGCGCGAAGTTGGTTCGCGAACTCGACGATCAAGATCGCATTTTTGGTCGCGAGCCCGATGAGCATGACGTAGCCGACTTGTGCGTAGACGTCGCTCGGCAGCGCGTGCAACCACAGCGCAGCGACCGCGCCGAGAATCGCTAGCGGAACGGTGAAGAGGATGATGAGTGGATCGCTAAAGCTCTCGTATTTCGCTGATAGGACGAGGAAGACGAAGACGATGCCCAGTGCAAAGATGATCGCGGACGCATTCCCGGACGCCAGCTGTTCGAGCGCGATCCCGGTCCACTCGAACGTGGTTCCTTTAGGCAGCGTGTTGCGCGCGATCCGTTCCATCGCGGCGAGCGCATCACCGCTCGAGTGACCCTGCGCTGCCTGCCCGTCCACTTCGATCGAGCGAAAGATGTTGTAATGCGTGATGATCGGTGCGTCGATGCCCGGTTTGTTCGACGTGAGCGATGAAAGCGGAATGATACCGTTGCCCGACGAGCGCACGAAGATTCGTTGCAGGTCGCTCGGGTCGAGCCGGTACGGCGTATCCGCCTCGACGTAGACCCGGTACGAGCGGTTCTGGTACGTGAAGTCGTTCACGTAGTCCGAGCCGAGAAACACGCCCATGGTATTGAAGACGTCCGAGAGCGACACGCCAGCCGTTTGCGCTTTATCGCGGTCGATATTGACGACGAGATCGGGGTTCGTGTCGCGAAACGTCGTGAACACGGCCGTCAGGGCCGGATCTTTGCCGGCCGTTCGCACGAATTTCGCGGCGGCGCGCGTCAAGGCGACCGTGCCGATGTTGCCGCGGTCCTCGATCTCGAACTGGAATCCACCGACGTTGCCCACGCCCTGAATCGCCGGCGGATTGAACGCGACGACCTTCGCGCCCCCAACGGCGTCGAGCTTGGGTTTGAGACGCGCCAAGATGCCGGTGAGGGTGTGCGCTTCACCGTGACGTTCCGACCACGGTCGCAGCGGCACGAACATGAGCCCGAACGTCGGGCCTTGACCCGCGTAGCTAAAGCCTTGAACGCTGAAGACGTGGGCGACTTCAGCTTGTTGCCGCAGCAGACGTTCGACGCCGCGCGCAACGCCCGACGTGTACGGCAGCGACGAACCGTCCGGGCTCTGCAAGGTCATGATGAAGTACCCGACATCTTCATTGGGTATGAAGGCGGTCGGCGTCCTGACGTACATGAACCCCGTAAGCGCGAGTCCGGCGATGAAGAGCAGGCCGACGAAACGCGGGTGACGCAGGGCAGCCGGAAGCGACGCGTGATAGAGGCGGCGCCCTCCCTCGATCGTACGGTTGACGCCGCGGAAGAATCCGTTGTGCGGCGGTTCTTCACCGCGAATGAGGAGCGAGGAAAGAGCCGGCGTCAGCGTCAGCGCGGTGAACAGTGAGATCGAGATCGCGCACGCGATCGTCAACGCGAACTGTTTGTAGAGTTCACCCGTCGTGCCGGGGAAAAATCCGACGGGAATGAAGACGGCCAGGAGCACGAGCGAACTTGCGATGACGGCGCCGAAGATCTCGGCAAGACCCTGCTCGGCGCCGTCGCGTGGCGACAGCTTCTTATCGACGACGAAACGGGTGATATTTTCGATGACGACGATTGCATCGTCGACGACGAGCCCCGTCGCGAGCGTGAGCCCGAAAAGCGTCAACGTATTGATCGAGAATCCGAGTGCCTTCATCAACCCGAACGTGCCCAGCAGTGAAACCGGAATCGTAATGGCCGGGATCAGCGTCGTGCGCCAGTCCTGTAAGAAGAGATAGATAACGACGACGACGAGCAAGATCGAGAGCAACAGCGTGATGATGACTTCGCGGATCGACTCGTTGACGAAGGCGGTCGAGTCGAAGCCGACCGCGTAGCGCACGCCGGGCGGAAAGCTGGCCGAGAGCGCCTTCATCTGCGCGGTGACGCCCTTGGCGACGTCGAGCGCATTCGCATCGGGAAGTTGCAAAATGCCGATGCCGACCGCCGAGTGGCCATCGAAGCGGACGCTCGACGAATAGTCCTCGGCGCCTAGTTCGACGCGTCCCACGTCGCGCACGCGCACGTAGCCGCCATCTGGCGTGGTGCGAAGCACGATATTTCCGAACTCTTGCGGGTTCGCGAGCCGGCCAATCGCTTGAATCGTGATCTGATGTTGATGATCGGCGGGCACCGGCGGCTGTCCGAATGCGCCGGCGGCAACTTGCACGTTTTGCGCCTGCAGCGCGTTCACGACGTCCGCCGCATCGAGACCGTTGTCGGCCAGGGCTTTGGGGTTGATCCAAAGGCGCATCGCGTACTTGCGCTCGCCGAAGACGTGGACGTCGCCGACACCTTTGACGCGCTTGAGCGCGTCGACGATGTTGATGTCGGCGTAGTTCGAAATTACCAGGTTGTCGACTTGTGCGTTGGTTGAATAGAGACCGAACGCCATGACGAAGGACCCGGAGTTTTTGCGAATCGTCAGGCCGGTATTTTTGACCGCTGCCGGCAGCACGCCCAGTGCGCTGTTCGCGGCGTTTTGCACGTCCGTGGCCGCGATATCGAGGTTCGTGCCGAGATTGAAGACGCACGTGATCGTCACAACGCCCGTGCTCGTGCTCGTCGAACTGATGTAGCGCAAACCCGCGACGCCGTTGATCGCTTCCTCGAGCGGCGTCGTAACCGTGGCCTCGAGCGTCTGGGCGCTCGCGCCCGTGTACGTCGCGCTCACCGTGACGGTCGGCGGTGCGATCTGCGGGTACTGCGAAATCGGCAGCGTCGGGATGGCGATCAATCCCACCAGGAGGATCACCATCGAACATACGGCCGCAAAGATCGGCCGGCGAATGAAAAAATTCATCGGGGGTGGTCGTGAGCTTTACGTCGGCACCCACCCAAGCCTTCCCAGAGTTTCCCAGACTTCCGCAGTGCCCATGCCGCGACCAAAAAATCATGCGTAGCGCCGGCACACGTTTCGCCGAACGGGTTTTACGCTGCGGCCACGCAAGTATCCGAGGCGAGCATTCGCAGACGCGGACGCTCGATGATTCTCTACGAAAGGGCTCACCGCTCATGGATCGGACACAGCAACTGCAGGTCGACCAATGGCTGAACCCGGGCGATACGCTCACGTCGATGAACAAGGCGTTCGTGCTCGTCATGCAAGATGACCGTAATCTCGTGCAATACCAGGTCGACGCAGCGGGCACGCGCGGGGCATCGACTTGGGCCAGCAATACTTCGGGTAAAGCCGGGGCGAAAGCCGTTATGCAGAACGACGGCAACTTCGTGGTCTACGCGGCCGATGGCAAGACGCCGCTCTGGTCGTCGCACACGGCCGGGCACCCCGGCACCGTGCTGCAAATCGGAGACGACGGCCTCGTCATCATCGGCGATGGGTCGCTGACGCCGGTGTGGTCGTCGTCGGGTCACCCGGCGAAAGCGATTACGGACGCCGCCGAATCGGCGCTCGGTTCGCTCAAAGGGTCGCTTTCGAAGTTGACGGGCAAGCCCGAAAATCCGGCGTAACGACGGCGAAACGGAAGCGGGCGGCCTACCAGGCCGCCCGCTCTACCGATTCTTCGACATGCTCGAGTTCCTCGCCGTTCGGGTCGGCATCGACCTCGATCTTGGGAAACGGCGCGTCGCTCGCTGCATTGGGATCGTCGGCCGGCGGCTCGACATCGTCACGGCGGTCGTTCATTTCGGGCCTCCTTCGTTCAAGAATACGACTCGCGTTATCGAGAACTACTCTGCAGAGCGATCGATCGCCGCCTTCAAGTCGCCGCGTTCATCGCTCGTATCGTCGTCGACGTTCGGCTCGCCGGGGTAGACGTCGGTCTGCCGTTCGGCCTCGAGGGCTTCGGTATCGGCGTGCGTCCCGCTCGTTGCGTCGTTCATGGCTTCGTTGCATCCTCGGCGGCGTTCTGTTCTTGAGCCTGCGCGACGCGCGCTTCATCGACATCGTCCGCGCCCGGATTGCGCATCCGGCTCGCGACCTTGTCTTCGGCCGTCAGGCGGGCCGTCTCTGGGGAGAGGTGAAAGGCGTTCTCGAGAAGCGAGGCCTGATCGGCGACTTCATCCTTGATTTTCCGGTCGCCGTCGTCTCGTCCCGTGTCGTTGCGGTCGGTCATGCGATGAGCTTTTCCAATCCGCGACCGGTCGAATCCGCCGCCTCGGCTTCTCGCGCGACGAGTCGCGCCATGTTGCCGAAGATCAGCTCGTGGAACGGGAGCACGCCGTACCAGTAAAGGTAACCGAGGATCCCGCGCGGCTCGAAGAACGCCGTCTGGCGGAGGCAACGCGAGCCGCCGTTTGCGCCGTCGACGACCTCGAACTGCAGCCAAGCGCGACCCGGCAGCCGCATCTCCGCACGTAAGCGCAGTAAACGGTCGACTTCGTACGACTCCACGCGCCAGAAATCCACGGCATCCCCGACGCGCAAATCCGTGGCCGAACGCCGTCCACGGCGCGTTCCGAAGCCGCCGACCAAGCGATCGAGCACACCGCGAAGTTCCCACAACGAATCCGCGTAGAGCCAGCCGCGTTTGCCGCCGAGGCTCGTGAAGATCGAAAAGAGCGCGTGCGGCGACGCACGCGTCTCCACCTGGCGCCGGTCGATGAGCATCCCTTGCGCCGTGCCGACGAAGTCGTTCGGCAATTTCCGCACGTCGAAGGCGTCGAACCACGTCGTCTCCGGCCCGATCGTCGAATAGCGGTCGAGTGCCCGCCGCACCGCCTCATCGTAGCCCATTGGAACGATCGCCGGAAAGTCGCGGCGCGCACGATCGTCGTGCACGACGACGGGGCTGCGCAAACCGTCGATCAGCGGCCGCGCGACCGAGCTCGGAATCGGCGTGACCAGATGCACCCAGCCCGACGATAGCCGCGGCGTAAAGAACGGCACGACGATCAGCTTGCGGCGCAACCCACGAATGGCGGCGTAGCGCAGCATCATCCCTTTGTACGACAGCACGTCCGCGCCGCCGACCTCGTAGATCGTGCTCGACGCCGCTGCGCGATCGAGTTCGCTCACCAGATACGTCAGCACGTCGCGCACGGCAAGGGGCTGACACGGCGTTGCAACCCATTTCGGCGCGATCATGACCGGCAACATTTCGGTGAGATAGCGCAGCATTTCGAAAGAGGCGCTGCCCGATCCGACGATGATCGCCGCCCGGAACTCGGTCACGATCACGTTCTTGGAGCGCAGCACGTCGCCGACTTCTTGCCGGCTGCGCAGATGATGCGAGAGGTCGCTGCCCGCTTCTCCGAGGCCACCCAGGTACACGATGCGTTTAACACGGGCGGCGCGCGCGGCTTCGGCGAAGATCGCGGCGCCTTCGCGGTCGCGCTTCGCAAAATCTCCACGCGTCCGACTCATCGAGTGCACGAGGTAGTACGCGACATCGATTCCTTGTAGCGCGCGGGTCACCGCGTCGCGATCGAAAAGATCACCCTCGGCGATCTCGATGCCCTCGAAGCGTCCGGCCAAGCGCGTGGAATCGCGCGCCAAGCAGCGAACGCGATGGTTTGCCGCGAGCAGGCGCGGCACGAGCCGCCCGCCGATATATCCCGTCGCGCCCGTGACGAGGACGTGCATCCCTATGCTTCGCACTCCGTGCGCCCACGCCGCTTTGGACGATACAAACGGACGCGATCGATGCCGAGCAAACGCGCCAGCACGCCGCCCGTCACGCCGGTCCCGATCTCGAACAACGGCTCGCCGTCGCGGGTAACCACGAGCGTCAAGGAACGATCGTGCAAGGCACGCGACAGCCGCCGCGCGAGCGTCAAGCTCGAGCGCAGCAGGCGCAGCGTCGTGCGCCGCTTCGGCACGTCACCAACTTCCAACCGGACGCGTGACCCGTTCGCCGTCAGTGCGATCGTACGCCCGGTTTCCGCCGTGAGAACGAGCTCGCCAGCGAGCTCGAGCCGGTGCAAGCTGCGCTCTAGGACTGCGGCCGCTCGGAGGTCCGCACGCGCAGCGTGCCGTTCAACTTCCACTGCGCCGACGAGGCCTCGTGCGTCGTCGAACTCGGCACCCAAATCTGCATGTTGTCGAAATTGTACTCGATCGTCGCGCCGCGGCCGGTCAGAAACGAATAAAGGCCTTCGGCCAGCTCGGGCCACGTGTTGGTCAGCTTGTTCTCTACCATGGTCGTCCTCTCAAAGAGCGTCGGTACGGAAACGGCGGGCCATCAATATGATGCCTCTGCCTCCTTCAAGGTTCCATTGCGACCGGTGCTTCAAACGAAACCGAGTCCGGGCGCGTCTTAAATCCTTCTTATCGCGGGATTCGAGAACCAGATCGCGAGTGCGATGACGAGTGCGAGTGCACCGCCGCCCGTGAGGCTGCGCGAGAGCCCCGCCACACTCGCGATCGACCCGAGCAGCAACGATCCTGCCGGAACCAGACCGAGGATGATCATCGAGAACACGGAGATCGCTCGGCCGCGCATGTCGTCGGGCGAGAGCGTTTGCAGCATCACGTTGGAACTGCCCGCAAACGAAAGGACCGCGAGGCCGATGAAGGCGAGCACGACCATTGCAACCCCGAACACGTGCACGGTGCCGAGTACGATCGTGCCGGCTGCCATGAGGATCGCGCTCGCAAACCACACGCTGCCGCGGCGTCGGGCGCCAACGACGGCCGTCACGATCGAACCCACGATCGCGCCCGCGCCCGTCGCGGCGAGCAAGAGCCCCAGTCCCCGCGCGTCGACATGGACGACGTGCGCGGCGTACGCCGGCAACAGTTGCGTGTACGGCCGCACGAGCAGACATGTGGCGATGAGCAACAGCACGACGGAACGCAGCACCGGATCCCCGCTCAAGAACCGCACGCCCGCGAGAATCGAAGCGAAGACGCCTTCATGCGACGTCGAGCTCGGCGGCACGGGCTGCATGAAGAACAGCGCGACGATGACCGCAAACGTCGCCACCGCATTGATATAGAACGACGCGGCGACGCCGACGGAGAGAATGAGGAAGCCCGCGATCGGCGGACCGACGACGCTCGGCGCGTTGAATGCAATCGAGTTGAGACCGATTGCGTTGCCGACGTTCTCGCGCGGCACGAGCAGCGGCACCCAGCTCTGCCGCGCCGGCGCATCGAAGGCTTGCGTCGTCGAACGCAGTCCGGCGATGACGAAGATCTCCCAAAGCGCGATCACGTGCAGACTCGTGAGCACCGCGAGCACGAGCGATGTGACGATTTGAATTGCGTTCGTAATGAAGAGCACGCGGCGGCGCGGAAAGCGATCGGCGACGACGCCTGCCAGCGGCGAGAGCAGCACGACCGGCACGGCGGACGACGCGCCCAAAATACCAACGTCGAGTGCGGCGAGCGATGCCGAACCTGCGAGCTGCACGACGAAATAGCCGAGCGCCGTCAGCTGCATCCACGTGCCGAGATTCGATACGAGCAGCCCGGACCACAACAAGCGAAAGTCGCGATAATGGAACGGCTCGAGGATCGACGCCCGCGGCGGCGGCGGTGCCTGCTCGAGCGGCGGTTCGCGGCGCACGACCGTCATTGCGACGAAGCCTCCGCCAAGCCGCGCGCCGCAGCGACAACGACGCCGATCGCGCCCGTGATGCCCACACGTGAAACGTCGACGATGAGATCGTACTCCCGCGCATGGCCGAAGCGCAGGTTGTAGCGGTCCTGCGCAAAGCTCTTACGGCCGGCGTCGATGCGCTCGACGTCGGCGCGCGCTTCTTGCGGCGAGATTCCGAACGCTTCGACGAGCCGTGCGATTCGCCACGCACGATCGCCCTGTAAAAAAACGCGCAGGACGTCGGGCCGCAGCCCGAGCAGCGCGCCCGCATTGCGACCCAGGATGACGACGTCGCCGCATGCGGCGCGTTCGCGGATCGTGCGCTCGATCTCGCGGCGGACGGACTCGTCGAAGTCGCCCGGCAGTCGCGGCGTCGCGGGTGAGACGGATTCCGCCGTGCCGGCGCTGAGGCCGCGCAGGATGCGCTCGCCGAGCGACGGCTCGTTCGTGGCGCGCGTCTTGACCTCGTCCGACGACGTACCGAGCCGGGCAGCGACGGTCTTGGGAATGTCGTCCGTGAGCAGCTCGTAGCCGAGCGCCGCGGCGGTTCCATCGGCGACGGCGAGACCGGCCGCACCGTATTCGCGCGAAATGGTAACGATCACAGCGGCGACCACCCTTCGCGCGAGCACCGCAGGGACCCCGTGAGGAGGGTCACCGCCCGCGGACGGGCAGGCGCGTAGGCTCGGAGGAGCAGCGTCAGGGGGCTACCTATGCTTAGGATTGCGGTTTACGGCAAGGGCGGGATCGGGAAGAGCACGTTCTCCTCCAATCTCTCGGCCGCGTTCGGACGCCAGGGGCGCAAGACGATCCAAGTCGGCTGCGACCCCAAGCACGACTCGACGTTTACCCTGACCGGCAATCTGATCCCGACGGTCGTCGAAGTGCTCTCCTCCTACAAGTTCAAAACTGAGGAGATCGAGCGCGACGAGATCATCTTCAAGGGAAAGTTCGGCGTCGACTGCGTCGAGGCGGGTGGGCCGCCGGCGGGCGCCGGATGCGGCGGCTACGTCGTCGGCGAGACCGTGAAGCTGCTTGAGAAGTTCGGCGTGTACAAAGACTACGACGTCATGGTCTTCGACGTGCTCGGAGACGTCGTCTGCGGCGGGTTCTCGGCACCGCTGCAACACTCCGAACAAGTCATCATCGTCGCGACGAACGACTTCGATTCGATTTTCGCCGCGAACCGGATCGCGACCGCGATCGGCATCAAGCAGAAGACCGGCGGCGGCACGCTCGCAGGGCTCGTCGCGAATCGCGCCTCGAATGCGGAACTCGTTGGACCCTTCGCCCAGCGCATCGGTTCGGTGTGCTTGACGTGCATCCCGGAGCACGACGGCGTGCGCAAGTCGCGGCTCACCGCGCAAACCGTCTTCGAGATGGATCCGACGGGCGCGCTCGGCGCGCCCTGGGTCGAGCTCGCGACGCGGATGCTCGCGGGCGTGCCGACGACCGTGCCCACACCGATCCCCGAACGCGAACTCTTCACGCAGCTCGGCGCCGACTACGTGCGGTCGCCCGACATCGAGGCGCCGCTCCTCGCGGTGTGAGCGTTACTTTAGCCGGTTGACGAAGATTGCTTTGACGAAAGCGTAGTACACGGTGTGTCCGTTAACGTCGGTCCAGGCCGCCGGCGGTTCCATGATACCGAGGACGCGCAGCCGGTCTCCCGTATGGACGTGTGAGGTCGGAAGATGGATGAAGAGATCCAGCGGCTCGGCAGCCGACCCGCACTGTCCCAAGATAACGCCCGCTCGAACGACGTTGTCGACGTCGCACGCATACGCTACGTGCGTCCCCGCGTAATGCACGAGATCGCCCGTGACGACGTTCGCCGTGTCGCGCGGATCGACGGTGCGTAGGAACGCGGCTTCTTGTACGGGCCGGCTCGCGCCGACAGTGTGCGACTTCGCCGGCACCATGCAAAACGCAACGAGCCCCAGAGAGAGCAGCGTACATGCAACCCGTTGCGGGCGAGTCATAGCGCCACCGTAAAGTGGCGAATCTGCGTGCCGAACACGTCGGGGCCGAAGCCGCTCGTTCCGGGAAAGCCGGCGTAGCCGAGGTGCGAGAGACCGAAGAAATCTTCGATGGCGTGCAGCGTGTAGTAATGGTTGTAGGAGACCGTCGTTATGGAGCCCGGTTTGATGAACGGCGACACGAGCAGCGTGCCGGTCTGGCCGCCACCGCTATTGCCGACGGTGCCCGTAATGTGGAGACCGAAGCCTGCGGCCGCATTCGGGATACCGGGCAGCTGCGTATTGGGCCCGCTCGGCTCGTTGCAACATGCGGTGCCGTCGAAGACGGTGTAGGTACCGTCAGCCGCCGACGGGCTGGGCGACGACTCGTCGAACGTGATAATTAGCAGGCCGTCTTTTTGAAAGGCGGGTGAGTTGACGACCATCGGCACCCATTTTTGCAAGAACGCGTTTTCGTTCACGTATGTGGAGGGGCTGCCCGGCGTTTTGCACGGCACGTCGTGCCCGTCGTTACACAGATTGGGCGTGATGAATGCGTAGTTCGGCGTGGTCGATATCGACGCGAGATCGTTCGGTAAAGTGCTGGCGTTCAGCGGCACGACATGTTGCTTGCACGCGCCCGAATCGAGCAGCGAATGAAAGTAGACGAACGGATTGTGTCGCGCGGCGTATTGATCCGTGACCGCCGTCGTGCCGCCCTTGTTGTACTTGGGCGGAACTTGCGCCGCAGCGGTATCGTCGGGCGCTCCGATGCCGCGGCTCGGCTGGCCGCAAGATGCGGCTTCGCGCGTCGTATCGTTGCCCATATCCTCCATGTAGCCTTTCCACGTATATCCCGCCCCGGCGAGCTGATCGGCAACCGTGAGGGTTGCCGGAGGATAGATGCAGCCGGTACCGGCCACTTGGCTATACGCAGCAACACCCGTCGCTGCGATGTCGATGTAGTTCGAACCGACTCCGGGCGCGAGGTTGGTGCAATCGTCTTGATTGTCTTTCGTGACGGCCTGACCGCTGACGAGCGAGAGGTAGTTGCCGAGGCTGAAGTGGCTCGTTCCATAGTAATTCGGAACCGATTCCCCTTGCGCGGCAACAGTCTTGGAGAGGTACGGTACGGGCATCTGCGGCCCAAACGTATTGTCGTAAGCTTGATTCTCGAGGATGATCGTGAAGACGTGCTTGATCGGCGGCGCCGTTAGGGGCTGCGGTACGAGCGTCGGACCGGGAGTCGTGCTGCACGCCACGAGCGCCGCGTAGCATAGGAGAAATGCGGCGACGCGCAACAGCGAGCCGGCACGAGAGTTAATCATTAAGCATCCTTAATCAACCGACAAAGCGCTACTGACGAAACGAACGGCACTTCATAAGCGTACGGCACGTGACTATGCGGCCGCCGCGCGCACGAATCATCCCACAGCAGGGTTGTAAATTCAAGCTCGCGTGTTTTTGAGGCGCATGCGCAGCGCGGCTTTACGGTTGGACGTCGACGCTCGTCGCGAGCGGCAAGTCGCGGGATGACGAACCAACGGCGAGCATGTACGTTCCCGGCACGACGTGCCAACCGTGCGTCTGTGCGCTCCACGTTTGCAATGCGTCGCGCGCGAGCGTGAAATGTATCGTTCGCGTTTCTTGCGCCGCCAGTGGGACTTTTACGAAGTCGCGTAGGATGCGCGGCGGCTCGCCCGAGCTCGGGGGAAACGTGACGTAGAGCTGCGCAACTTCGCTGCCCGGTGACGTTCCCGTGTTCGTCACGTCGACGCTGACGTTCAGCGCCTCGCGCTCCAAGCGCGGTGGGGCCGCGAGATGTGCGAAGGCAAACGTCGTATACGAAAGTCCGAAGCCAAACGGGAATTGTGGTGCGCGTGCATTCGCATCGTACCAGCGGTAACCGATTGCGAGCCCCTCGGCGTAACGGATGCTGCGCGCCGGGCCTTCGCCTGGACCCGGTGGATACAGCGGCCGCGCGGGAACCGCGCCCTCATCGGCGGGAAACGTGAGTGGAAGTTTGCCGGAGGGAGCGACGTCGCCGAAAAGCAGATCGGCCGCCGAAGTGCCCGCGGCTTCGCCGGGATACCACGCTTCGAGCACCGCGGGCACCCGGGCCAGCCACGAACTCATCACAATTGCTCCGCCGCTGTCGACGACGACGACCGTGTGCCGGTTCACCGCCGCCACCGCTGTTATGAGTTCGTTCTGCGCCCCGAGCAGTGCGAGCGACGTCCGGTCGCGACCCTCCGTTTCGTAATCGCCGACGAAGACGATGGCGGCATCGGCGTTCTTGGCGACGGCAGCGGCCCGCGCGATGTCCGGCGTCGCGACACCGGGCGGCACTTTCCATATCAGGCGCACGAACGTGTCGCCGCCGCGACGCCAATCGAAGACGATCGGGTACGCGATGCCGGCCCGCAGCGCGATCGGCGCCGGGGGAACCGGCGCGTCCGACGGCGCGCGATTCCACGCATCGAGCAGCAGCGCCGCTCCGACGCGCAAGCGACACGCGCAGCGCCCCTCGGCACCGATGGCATACATGCCGTCGGCCGGCACGCGAAAGATGCCGCTCCAGCGTATCGATCCCGGATAGGGCAGCGCGTCCGCCGGCGGATCGCTATTGAAATCGAACGCGATGCTACGGTCCACGCGCCTCAGAGCCGGCGTGCCGCTGAGCTCGCCATTCGCGTAGTACGCGCCGGACAGTCCGTGTCCGCCGCGCGGCGCCGGCTCGAGCGCGAGCGTATCGACGGAGGGAACATCGTCCTCGAACGGGACCGCTTGCGCGTATGCATAGCGTATGTCGACGCCGGGCGCCGCCGCGCGCAACGCGGCAAGTGGACTGGGATTATTTCCGCTCTGCTCGACGCGGGCGGAGCCCCCGCCGAAAGCAGGCAGCGGATCGGCACCCGGTCCGACGATTGCGAGCGAGTGCAGGCGGCGCCGGTCGAGCGGCAACACGCCGCCGTCGTTCTTGAGCAGTACGGCGCTGCCGTCGGCGATCGCGCGAGCGCGCGCAACATCATCCACGCTGGGCAGTTCGGAGGCTGCCGGCGGATGCTCGAATAATCCGACGCTCAGCATCGCGCCGAGCGTGCGTCCGACATGCAGATCGAGCGTGTTCTGGCGAACGTTCCCACGCGCGACGGCCGCCGTCAGATACGGCCCGTAAATGATGCCGCGCGGCATCTCGAGATCGAGTCCGGTGAAGATCGATTTGTAGATGTCGTGTTGCGCGAACCAGTCGGATACGACGAATCCGGTAAACCCGAGTTCATGGCGCAAGATGTCGTACGTCGCGGAGTTTTCGCACGCGTAGACGCCGTCGATGCGATTGTACGCGCACATCACGCCCTGCGCGCCGCCCTCTCGGATCGCCGCGGCGAAGGGAGCGAGATAGAGTTCGTGCAGCGTGCGCGCGTCGACCTCGGAGCTGTCGCGCGCGCGCCCGTTCTCCTGATCGTTGAGCACGTAGTGCTTGATCACCGAGACGACGTGCTGCGCTTGCAACGCCGCCACTTCGGGAGCGGCGATTCGTCCCGCCAGATACGGATCTTCGCCGAAACCTTCGAAGATGCGGCCGCCGAACGGGGTCCGTGCGAGATTCAACGTCGGACCGAGTAACGCGTTCGCGCCTTTCGCTCGTGCGTCGCGTCCCAACACCTCGCCGTATGATTCAGCGAGCGCGACATCCCAGGTCGCGGCCAGGCCCAATGGCGACGGCAGCGCGGTCGAGGGACCGTGACGGACGCCCATCGGTCCGTCGTCGAGCGCGAGCGGTGGTATACCCAGTTCCGGGATGCCCGGCACGAAACCGGCGAACCCGCGCGGGTCGTCCGCGCCGTGCATCAACGCTAATTTCTGCGCCGTCGTCAGTTTCGCGACGATGGCTGCGACGCGCGCCGCAAGTTGCGCGGAAGCGGCGTTCGTTACGCTCGTTTGCGCCCGCGCCGCCGAGGAGGTGAAGGCGAGAACGGCAATCGCGATCGCAACCGAAAACGGGAGAATCCATAGGCGCTTCACGAGCGGATCGCTTCCGAAGCAGGAGCGCGACGCCTGCGTCCAAAGCGTATCGGAGCTTCTTCTCTTTGCAGGTGGACTATGGACGCTCGCCGCCGAGCCGTTCTCCGCAACGTCGTCGCAACGTTCGCGCCGTCCGACGCGCGCGTCGAGCGTGTGACCGAGTACGCGTCGCTCGCGATCGACGGGCTGACCCCCAAGCGCCGGGTCGAACTCGAGGAGTTGCTCGACCTGCTCGCGCTGCCGATGCGCGGCAGCGAAGCGACGCGCACGGGCGTGCTCAAGCTCTTTGCAAACGCGCCCATTGCCAAACTCCGTTCCGGCTTCGCGGCGCTCAAACGTCTGACGCTGTTTCTGTGCTATGCGGAGAGCGAGCCCGGCTCCGAGAATCCGACGTGGCGGCGCATTGGATATCCCGGCCCGCGCGACGACCACGGCGCCAAGGATCCGCCACTCCCCTTGGCAACGGCACGCGACGGCGAACGTGTTGCCGCGGACGTCGTCGTGATCGGCAGCGGTGCGGGCGGCGGCGTCGTTGCGAGCGCGTTCGCGCGCGCCGGCAAGCGCGTCGTCGTCCTCGAAGCCGGCCGGGCCTTCGACGCAAGCGCGATGGCGCAGCGCGAGATCGGCATGAAAGACCTCTATCTCGACGGCGGTCTGACGGCGACGGACGATCTCAGCGTCGCGATCCTTGCGGGTTCGACGCTCGGCGGCGGCACGACCGTCAACTGGTGTACGTCGTTTCGGCTGCCCGAACGCATCGCCGCAGAATGGGAAGCGGAGTGTGGCATCGCCGGGCTTGGAGCCGAGCTGCGGCCGCACTATGAGAATCTCGAGCGCGCGCTCGGCATCGTTCCGCTGCAACACCACAATGCGAACAACGGAACGATTATCGACGGCTGCAAAGCACTGGGCGTACATTCAGGAGAGATGCCGCGCAACGCACCCGACGATTGCGGCGACGGCTGCGGCTATTGCGGACTCGGCTGCGCGTACGGCAAGAAGCGCTCGACCGCGCGCGCGTTCTTACCGGACGTTGCGCGCAGCGGCGGCGCGATCTACGTAAACGCTCGGGCGGAACGCGTGGTGACGCGCGGCGCGCGCGCCGACCGGCTCGTCGTGACGCAGGGCGCCGGCACCGGGGACGTACGCCGTTTCGAGATCGTCGCCGACACATTCGTCGTCTGTGGTGGCTCGCTGCGCACGCCGGGCATTTTGGCGCGCAGCGGCATCGCGCATCCGCTGCTCGGAAAGCGGCTCTTCCTCCATCCCGTCTCCGCGCTCGTCGCACTCTTCGATCGCCCGATCGAGGCCTGGAACGGACCGATGCAGAGCGCCTACTCCGATGCGTACAATTATCGCGCCGGCAACTACGGCCCCAAAATCGAGGTCGCACCGTCGCATCCCGGTATCGGCGGCATTTCGTTGCCATGGGTCGATCGCGTGAAGCACGCCGCGTTGATGGCGCGCTTCCGTTACGCGGCATCACTCATCGCCGTCACGCGCGACCGCGACCCCGGGCGCATCGAACTCGACGACGAAGCGCAGATCCGGTACCGCGTCTCACCGCACGACGGCGAGAATTTGCTCGCGGCCATCGCCGGAATGGCCGATATCGCGTTCGCCGCAGGCGCCGCGCGCGTGACGACGCTGCACAATGCACCAATCGAAATCGCGTGCGACGAATGGACGCCCGCGCGGCGCTCGGCGTTCGTGGAACGGCTCGGCCGCATCGGCTATGGGTCGAATCGTCAGGTCTTCTTCTCCGCGCACCAGATGGGAACGGCGGCGCTCGGTGCCGATCCCCAAAAGTCCGTCGTCGATCCGACCGGCGCCGTGTGGGGCTACGAGAACCTGCTCGTCGCCGACGCCTCGCTCTTCCCACAGGCGAGTGGCGTCAATCCGATGCTTACGATCCTTGCGATGGCGGCGCGCGTCGCGCAAGCGCACGGCGGCGACGTGCGCATGCGAGAAGGTGCCGAAGTCACAGCGGCCTCCTAAGAGCAGGATCCTTCTATACGTCGTGCCGGCCGTTCGGCACGAGATACAACGTCGAGTTTCCGTAGTCGGTGTAAACGGTGAAGTGCTGCAAGAGCCCGACGCCGATGACGCCGTCATCGCCGAAAGCATACTGCTTGGTCGACGCGATGCGATCGGCAATGAAATCTTTAAAGACGATATTTCCGACCTTCACCGAGGCGAACCGGTACGGCGTCGCTCTTACCTCGCCGCCTACGCCGATGAACCGCGGCTCATTGCCGGCGTACGTTTCGCCGCGCATCGCTTCGGGATGGCGCCGGGCGAAGAAGTCGAAGATCCCCATGTTCGTACCCCAACCGGTGTCGATTGCGAAGCGTTCGCCCAGCGCGTCGTTCACCATCACATCGGTTTGCGGGATGCCCGTGCCTAGACGGATCGGAATCGCGAATGTGCGCGGATCTTTCGGCGGCCTAAACGCCTCCGGACTGGTCGCCGTAACACGGCCGTTCATATAGTCGATCGCGAGCGCGACGTCGCCGATGAAGTCGAAGCCGAGCAGACCCACCGACTTATACACCCCGTCAGCGCCTGTGGCGAGGTGCGGGATCGTCGTGACGGCGACATCGTGCATCTTCAGCTCGCCGACGGACATTTCGGGCACGACCGCGCGCGACTCTCGAAACCGTCCGGCGTTGTAGTCGTTCGAGAAAGCGCCATACGTTTTGAGCCCGAGTTCGCGAACGACGTCCTCGTCCAGCGAAATACCGGCGGCGCCGCTGTCGAGGGTGAAGTCGTAACCGCGACCACCGATGCCAACGCGAACTTGAAACTGGCTGCCGAATTCCCGCGCCGGCAGATCGACTATCGTCTTGCCGGCGGGGAACTCGACCAAAATACGCCGATTCGCCAGGATCTGCAGGTCGGCGGCGCTTACCCCATCGTCGCTGACGACGTGGTACTCGGCATCGTTCTCGGGATGCCCGTCTCGGATCGTCCAATGCCACGGGCGCACGAATCCATTGGTCTTGCGGAAATCGTCGTACGTCGTGACGGTCGTCGCGACCGCGTCGATGTCATCGTGTCGAATCAGCCGCGACGTAACGCGGTCGATATACTCTTTGGTGCCCTCGCCGCGCGCGTCGAGCACCGCGATGACGAACGCGTCGACGGGCGCCGTGACGTGCGTAACGGAGGTCGTCTTCGTCTCAGCGAGAGCATGTCCCGGATCCGGCTGCTCGAGAACCGTCTCACCATTCTCGTTCTGCCGCCAGCGTTGGCCGCCGAATGTTCCGCTGGAGGTCGTAAATGGTCCGAACGTGTCATCGACGCGAAGGTCATGGCCGCTGCGAAGCACCACTCGTCGTCCGGAAGTTTCGCCGTGAACGTAGGTCTCGGTGACCTTGTCCCGCTGGGGTCGCGTTCCTTCGGCCGCCGCGACGCGGGCGCGCAGCGTCGCGAGGTCGGGGACGCTTGCCGCGCCGGCGTCGCCGGCAGCCGGCAGCAGCGCCGTCCCGATAAGCGACGACGTCAAGAATCCGATCGAGCATAGACGCGCGAACATGCGCCGGGCTTCCGCGTCCGGCCGCCCAATCCCGTGTCAGTCGCGCGCTAAGTCGCTTCGGCCGTTGGGCACGAGGTAGAACATCGAATTTGGATAGTCGATGTAGAGCGTAAAGAGCCGCAGGAAGCCCGCCCCGAGAACACCGTCCTGCGCTGTCTCATACGACTTCGCCGGGTCTACGCGATAGGCGACGAGATCCTTGAAGACGGCGTCGCCGACCTTCACGGAGTGGAAACGGTACGGGCTCGTCGCAAACTCACCGCCGACGCCAAGAAACCGCGGAGCGTCGCCGACGTAGAGCGCGTGACGCATCGCCTCGGGATGATGGCGCGCAAAGTAGTCGTAGACGAACATATTGCCGCTCGCGCCCGTATCGAGCAGAAAGCGTTCGCCGAGCGTGCCGTCGACCATGACGTCCGCCTGGGGCTGGCCGTTGCCGAGACGAACGTAGAGCGCCAAGGCGCGCTTGTCGGACGGCGGGGCGAACGATTCCGGGCTCGTTGCCGTAACGCGACCGTGCTCGTAATCGATGGCCAGCCCGACATCGCCGATGAAATCGAACCCGAGCAGGCCGACGACCTTGAAGAGCTTGGGCACATCGCCGCCGATATGGGGAATCGTCGAAATCGCAACATCGTGCATCTTCAACTCCCCGACAGACATTTCCGGAACGATCGCGAGCGACTTACGATAACGTCCCGCACTGGAGCCGTTGGAGAGCGTGCCGAAGTGCCGGACGCCCAGTTCGCGAACGACGTCTTCGTCCATCACGATGCCGGCGGCGCCCGTATCGAGCTGGAAATCGAGTCCGCGCGAACCGACCTGCACGCGAACGATGAAACGACCCTCCCATTCGTGCACGGGAAGCTCGACCTTGGTCTTGCCACTCGGAAATTCGACGAAGATGCGGCGGCTGGGCGGAATCTTCAAGTCCGCTTCGTTGACGTGCCGATCAACGCTTGCGATGCGGTAGTCCGCGTCATCTTCGGGATGACCATCGCGGATGGTCCAATGCCACGCACGCGTGAAGCCGTCGACCGTCCGGAAATCATCGTACGTCGTCACGACGGTTCCGCTCGGAGATATCGTTTCGTCGCGTACAATACGGTAGGTCGCGGCGTCGATGTACTCTTTGATGCCGTAGCCGTGTGTATTGAGCTCGGCAATGACGTAGGTAGCGAGCGGCGCCATGACTGACGCGACCGACGTCGTCGTCGGTTCTGGAACGGCTCGGCCGGGATCGGGTTGTTCGAGGACGGTTTCGCCGTTGGCGTTCTGATGCCACTTCAACGCGTCGTAGGTGCCGGCGGCGGTCGTCAGGGGACCGTAGACATCGTCGCTGCGCACGTTCGCACCGTGCCGCATGACGACCGTCTTGCCGGCGACGCCGCCGAATGTGTACGTCTCGACGAGCCGTTCGCGTTCGGGCTGCGAGCCTTCGGCGGCCGCGAGCCGCGTACGCAGCGTCTGCGGGTCCGGAACGCTGGCCGGCTCAGAGCGGACCAGCGACGGTGCAAGCGCCGCTAGGGCGAGAAGCAACGCCATAAAGCCGATCGGCCTAAGCCGCGCGCGCATGGCGTAACGTTCACCATGGGCAGTTCGGGACCCGCCTGCCGGCGGTCGCGCCTCCGCTAAAAGCGCTCGGTGCGCCGTAGCTTCTCGCGTAGCGCCGCGGCTCGCGCCCGAACCGCCGCTTGCCGCGTGGCGTCCTTCGCTCGCCAGTTCCGCAGCGGTAGCGTCATGCGCCGATTTTTCGCGAAGCGCCGTTCGTTGCGCGCCATGAAGTCCCAGTACAGAGCATTGTACGGGCAGGCGTCGTCACCGACGACCGCCTTGGGATCGTACCGGCACGTGCCGCAGAAATTCGACATCTTGTTGATGTAGTTCGCGGACCCGGCGTAGGGTTTCGTGCCGACGACGCCGCCGTCGGCATGCAAGGTCATGCCGATCACGTTGGGGACCATCACCCAATCGTAGCCATCGACGAACATGTACCAGAACCAGTCCGTCATCGCTTGGGGGTCGATGCCGGCGAGCAACGCGAAGTTGCCGAGCACCATCAGCCGCAGGATGTGATGCGCCCAGCCGAGCTCGAGCACGGCGTGCATCGCTTCACGGATGCAAGCCATATCGGTCCCGCCGTCGCGATAGAATACCGGCACAGGCAAGTCCGCCCCCAGCGCGTTGCGCGTCCGGTATTCCGGCATGAAGCGCCAGTACGTTTGCCAGATGAACTCGCGCCAGCCGATCAACTGCCGTACGAACCCCTCGACGGACGATAGACGTGCCATTCCATTTCGGTAAGCCAGTTCTGCCCGCTCGCAGAGCTCGAGCGGATGCAACAGACCGACGTTGATCAACGCCGAGAGACGCGAGTGATACAGCCGCGCTTCACCCGCAACCATCGCATCTTCATAGGGACCGAACTGGTCGAGCCGGTGCGCGAAAAAGTCATCCGCATACGCGAGTGCGTCGTCGCGCGTCGTCGGAATGTCGAAAGCGCCGATCGTGCCGGGGTTATTCGCGAAGTGACGTTCGACGAGCGCAATCGCATCACGTGCGTGCTGACGTAGCGGGACGTCCGGCTGCGCTGGGAACGACATGCCGCGCCCCGGCGGCAGCCGGTTGTCCGCATCGAAGTTCCACGTGCCACCGGCGGGCTCGTCGCCATCCATCAGCAGACCCGTCTTGCGTCGCATGCGCCGGTAGAACGTCTCCATCGTGACGCGCGCCTGACCGCGCGCAAACAGTTCCGCAAACTCCTCGCCCGTCGAGACGAAATTTGCGTGCGGCGCGACTTCGAGGCCCAAACCGTGGCGCGCTACGGCGGCCGACATATTTTCGGTCACGCCGTACTCGGACGCAGCCATCATGCGAAAGCGGGCGGGGCGGTAGTTCCGGACGTGCTCGGCGAGCGGCGTTTCGAAGTCTTCGCGTTCGGCGTGGTAGTCGACGGCCCAGCCTGCGCGCCGCAATGCATCCGCGTAGCCACGCATCGCCGCGAAGATGAGCACGAGCTTGCGCTTGTGATACGGCTTCTGACGCGACCGGGCGAGCGATTCGATCATCAAGACGACCGCAGCGTCGCGCTCGAGCCCCGCAAAGGACGGGTGGCGCGGCAGCAACTGATCGCCCGTGATCCAAACCGTGGTCGATTCCACGCGACCGTCTTTCCCGTGCGAACGGAGCGCACCGCTCCGCGCGCGAAGATCGCGGAGCATGCCCATCATCCAGACGCACGAATTGCGCAAGGTGTTCCGTTCGGTGAAGCGGACGCCCGGCGCCGCCGGGGCGCTGCGAACGCTCTTTTCGCGGACGTACGTCGACCGCGTCGCCGTCGACGGTGTCACGATGTCGCTCGAAGCGGGCGAGCTCGTCGGCTACATCGGCCCCAACGGCGCGGGTAAGTCGACGACGATCAAGATGCTCACCGGCATTCTGGTTCCGACCTCCGGCGACGTGCGCGTCAATGGGCTCGTACCGTACGCCGAACGCAAAAAGAACGCACGCAACATCGGCGTCGTCTTCGGGCAGCGCAGTCAACTCTATTGGGATCTGCCGCTCGTCGAATCGTTCGAACTCCTGCGCGCGATCTATTCGATTTCCCAGGCGATGTACCGCCGCAACATGGCGGAGTTTACGGAGCTGCTCGAGATGGGCGACTTCTTGAACACGCCGGTCCGGCAACTCTCGCTCGGACAGCGCATGCGCGGCGACTTTGCGGCAGCGATGCTGCACGACCCGCGCATCGTCTTCCTCGACGAGCCGACGATCGGGCTCGACGTCGTTGCCAAGGAAGCGATCCGCACGTTCATCGCACGCGTCAATGCCGAGCGCGGCACGACGTTCATCCTCACGACGCACGATCTCGCGGACGTCGAGCGGCTGTGCCGGCGCATCGTCCTCATCGACGACGGCCGCGTCATCTACGACGGACTCATCGACCGCATCAAGGACCAGTACGGCACGCATCGGACGCTGGTCGTCACGTTGTGCGAGCCGGCGGCCGCCTTCGCTGTCGCCGGCGCCGACCTCGAGTCGCACGTCGGTGACGTCGTCCGCCTGCGCTTCGACCGCAAAACGACCAGCGCCGATGCGCTCATCCGGCGGGTCGCGGAAAGCTACTGCGTGACGGATGTTTCGATCGAGGAGCCGGAGCTCGAATCGATCATTCGGCGTATCTACGTTGAGGGGTACACGGCGCCCGCGCCGCTGCCCGCGCCCGTCTCGTGACGAACCCGTATTTCGAATTCGCGCGTAAAGCGTTCGCGCGCGAGGCGACGTACCGCGTCGAGGTCGCCACGAACATCATCTCGCTGCTCTTGCGGGTCTACCTGTTGCGGGCGCTCTGGACCGCACTCTACCGTCAGAACGCGGCGCCCGCGGGCCTGCCACTCCACGCGATCATCACCTATTCGACCGTGGCACTCCTGATGTCGCTCATCCTGGAAGTCGACGGGACGCGGCAGATTCAAATCCGCATCCGTGAAGGCTCGATTGCGACGGACCTCATGAAGCCGATCAGCCTACCGTTCTTCTTTTTCAGCGACGGCTTCGGCCAAACGGTCTTCCACGCGCTGATGATCGTGCCCGCGCTCGCGCTCGCACTCCTCTTCGTCCACGTCGACGTGCCGTCTCCACTGACGCTCATGACCTTCGCGCTCGCATTCGTCTTCGGCTACCTCGTGAACTTTCTCATCAACTTCGTAATGAATGCAGTGGCGTTCTGGACGCTCGAGATTCACGCGATTCAGCTCTCGATCCGCTGGGCGTCCGACTTGCTCAGCGGCCAAATCATTCCGCTCGTCCTCTTTCCAGGCGTTCTGGGCGCAATCGTGCGCGCGACGCCGTTCGCTGCGATCTACTCGACGCCGCTGCAGATCTACGTGGGCGAGCTCCCGCCGTCGGCGTGGGCCGGCGCGATTGCGACGCAAGTGGCCTGGCTCACCGTCTTTGCGGTGCTCGCTGTAATCGTGTGGCGTGCCGCAGAACGACGCGTCGTGGTTCAGGGCGGATAACTAACGCCAGCCGTTCATAAGGAGTTGAAGTGCCCGAAGACGTCGATCTCATCGTTATCGGAAGCGGACAAGGCGGCTCGCCGCTCGCGCTCGCGTTCGCGCGGAACGGAAAGCGCGCCGTGCTCTTCGAGCGCGGCCGGCTCGGCGGCACGTGCGTGAACTACGGCTGCACGCCGTCGAAAGCGTATCTGGCATCGGCGCACAACGCGGGACGAGCGCGCGCGGCGGGGCCACTGGGCGTGCATGCCGACGTCCGCGTCGATCAGCGCGCGGTCATGCAACGCGTGCGCTGGGTCCGCGACGAGTGGCACGCGGGCAATGAGAAGAAGTTCGCGGAATCGACCGTCGACTTGATACGGGCGAGTGCCGCGTTCACGGGCGAGCGAACCGTTGCGGGCGGCGGCCGCGAAGTGCGCGCGCCGCTCGTCGTCATCGATACGGGCTCGAATCCCACCTGTCCGCCGATCGATGGACTCGCCGACACGCCGTACCGCACGAACGTCACGTGGTTCGATCAAGAGACGCTGCCGCGGCGACTCGCGGTCATCGGGGGCGGCTACGTCGGTCTCGAACTCGGTCAGGGTGCGCAGCGCCTGGGCTCGCAAGTCACGATCTGCACGTCGGGCGAGAAGATCATGGCCCAGGAAGATCAGGACGCAGTCGACGTCGTACGCCAGGCGATGGAACGCGACGGCGCGACGTTTCAACTCGATTGTAAGACGACGTCGGTCCGCCACGCTGGCCGCGTCTTTACGCTCGGTTTCGATAACGGCACGACGCTCAAGGCCGACTGCGTTCTCGTCGCTGCGGGCCGCACGCCCAACAGCGCCGACTTGCAAGCGCACCGCTCGCAGGTCGAACTCGACGAGCGCGGCACCGTCAAGGTCAACGAGTACTTGCAAACCACATGTCCCGGCGTGTATGCGATCGGCGAGATCGCAGGACAACCGGCCTTCACGCACGTGTCGTGGGAAGACCACCGGCGACTGCTTTCCACCTTCGGCGGCACGCCGCGTACGCGCGACGACCGCGTGCTCTCATACACGACGTTCACCGAACCACAACTCGCGCGTACCGGTCAAAACGAGGCCCAGGCGCGCCAGGCCGGACGCAACGTGCGCGTCGAGACGCTGCAGCTGGCCGACGTCGCGCGCGGTGAGGAGTGGAACGTACCCGAGGGTTTCTTCCGGCTCGTCGTCGACGCGCAGAACGACGCGATCGTCGGCGCAACGTTCGTCGGCTACGAAGCCGGCGAGATCATCCACACGATCGCCTTCGCGATCGAGTGCCGCGCAACGTGGCGCGACCTCGACAACTTCGTCGGCATCCATCCCACCTTCGGCGAAGGTTTGCCGTCCCTCGCGCGCCAGTTCGAACAAAGCGCGTAAGGCGGCTACGTGCGTGCGGCGCGCGCGAGAATCCAGTCGGCGGTCTCGTCGACGAGCGCTTCGCCCCCTGGGTCGTTGAAGGGCTCGTGATATGCACCCGGCAGCAGCCGCAGCGTCAGATCGTCGTTGCGCGCGGCTCTCGCGAAGCGCTGTGAAGCGCCCGGTGAAGCGATCCGGTCGGCGGTGCCGTGCAGGATCAGCGCCGGCAACGCAAAGCGTCCCGTATCGGCAAACGCCGCGCGTCCGGCGGCGACCATCTCCGTTGCGGTTCGCAATGGAACGCGGCCGTGATGCGTCAGCGGATCGGCGAGGAACGCCGCAGCGATGGAGGGATCGCGCGAGAGCGCCGTGACGTCGAGCGACGTCGCCGGCAGCTCCGGTAAAAGTTCGCCGAGCGCCGACAACGCGCGTTGCACGCCGCGCGGTATGCCGCCCGCGATATCGAGCGCCGGCGCGACGACCACGACGCCGGTCAAGCCGCCGCCGTACCGCTGCACGCTGCGAATGGCCAGCAGGCCGCCCAGACTGTCGCCCATCAAAAAGCGCGGCAGCGCAGGGAACTGCAGTGTAATGCGCTCCCGCATCGCGAGCGAGTCGTCGACGAGGTGCTCGAAGCGTTCGACTAGCGCACGCTTTCCGGGCGATCGTCCGTGCCCGCGATGGTCGTATGCGATCGTCGCGATGCCGCGCGCGGCAAAGCGACCCATGGTCGCCGCGTGCCGGCCCGCATGCTCGCCGAACCCGTGTACGAGCAGGACCAGGGCGGCGGGATCGTTCGGTATCGAGGCGTAGCCGCGCAGCTCGCTGCCGGTCGGCCAGTCCGCTACTCCCACATCACGTCGTCGACGTAACAGAACTTCCAATCTTCGCCGGCTCGCGCGATGCGATGATCGGATGGCGCGAGCCGTGGAAGTGTTTGGTCGCGTGCTTGTTCTTGGATGAATCGCAGCAGCCGACGTGACCGCACTCCAGGCACATGCGCAGGTGGACCCACCCCTCGCCCATGCGCAGACACTCCTCGCAGCCATTGGCGCTCGGGCGCACGTCGCGGATGGTCGCGAGGTGCGTGCAAGGAATCTCGTTCATGCGACTTCCCCCGCCGGCGGCGTATCCCAGAGCACGACCTCGCCCGTACCCGAGACGGCAATGTCTAATGGCCCGCGCAAACGCGCTGCATCTCCCTTGCGCAGCGTCTCGCCGCCGAGCGTCACTTCGCCGTCCGCGACGAACAAGAACGCGTAGCGTCCGGTCCGCACCGCCTTACGCAGCGTGATTGCGTCGAGTCGCGCGACATAGGCCGTCGCATCCTGCCAGATCGCAATCGGTGCCTCGAGGTTCGGTTCGCCGGTCGCGACTGCGAGCCAACGGCCGTCGCGGTCCGCCAGCGTGAAGTCGACCTGACCGTAGCGCGGCGCGAGCCCGCGAGCGCGCGGCGTGACCCACATCTGGACGAGGTGTACCGCGCGGTCGTCGCGGGCATTGTACTCGGCGTGCGTGATGCCGGTGCCGGCGCTGAGGTACTGCACGGCGCCCGGCCCCACGACGCGAACGTTGCCCATCGAGTCCGAATGCGCGAGCTCGCCATCCAGAACGTAGGTCAGAATTTCCATATCGCGATGCGGATGCGTTCCGAAGCCCTCGCCCGGCGCGATCACATCGTCGTTGAAGACGCGCAGTGCGCCCCAGTTCAGATTCTCGGGATCGTAGTAGTCGGCGAAGCTGAAGGAGTGGTACGTTTGCAGCCACCCGAGATCGACGTGCGCCCGTTCGCCGGAGCGCTGGATCGTTATGGCCTGCTCGAGTTTCGTATTCATCGTATCTCCCAAGACCACCGCCGGGTTGCAGAGCGGTTCCAGGCCTTCCGGTCGGAGGTCCGCACCCAGGACGTCGGCCGCACTTTGCGATAGCGGGAGGCTCGTGGTAATTGGTACGATCCTCTTTTGCGGCGGCCTGAGCCTCGTGGCACTGGTGCTCGCCGACATCTTTCAGTCGGTCGTCTTGCCACGGCCCGCCAACCGGCTGCTGCGTCTGAGCGCCCTGCTTTCGCGCCTTGCCTGGCGCGGCCTCACGCGGGTCGACAGTCGCTTCGCGTCATCCACGCGAACGACGGTCCTGGGCGTCTACGCATCGTTCATGCTCGTCGTCTTTCTCGTGAGCTGGGTCGTGGCGCTCGTCGCCGGTTATGGACTCATGTTCTTCGCGCTGCGCTCCCAGGTCGCGCCGCACTTGGCGACGTTCGGAGAAGCACTCTATTTCGCAGGGACTACGTTCTTGACGATCGGCTACGGCGACTTTCATCCCATTTCGGCCGCCACCCGCGTTCTCTCCGTCGTCGCGGGGGCGACGGGGTTCGCGGTCATTGCGGTCGTTGCGACGTTCTTGTTTTCGATTCTGGGCGGCTTTCAACAGCGCGAGTTTTTCATCGCAACCGTGTCGCAGCGAGTCGATGCGACGCCAACCGGCTTGTCGCTTTTGCTGACGGTAGACCGTTCGCATCGCTATGACGATCTGACGACGCTGTTTCGCGATGCGCGGAGATGGATCGCAGCCGTCACCGAGAGCCACCTCGCTTATCCGATTCTCGCCTACTTTCGCTCGACGCGGGAAGATGACTCGTGGGTGAGCACGCTTGCCGCCGTGATGGATGCGGCGGCGCTCATCATCTGCTTCGTCGAGAGCGACGCGGAGCATGAAGCGGCGCGAACGCTCATGGCGGGTCAGCGGCTCGTCGACACGTTCGTTGCGTATTTCGGAATGCGCGCGTCGCTCGAGATGGCCCAACCGAGCGCATCGTTTGCGAGCGTTCGAGGGGCGCTGGAAGACGCGGGGTATGCGCTGCGCGATGCGACGCTCACGCGGCACGATTTCGAGTCGATCCAACGCGCCTATCGCGGGAAGCTCGAAAGCATGTCTCGCTACTGGCTTCTGCCGAGCGTGCAATGGCCCGATGAAGCGGCGGTCGCTGCTGCAATCGAGGCCGCCGAGTCGGTCGCACGCCGCTATGGCCTCGGTGGGCGAACGTCCGAACGCGTACCGCAGCGCTGAAGGCAGCGAACCATCACACGTCGCCGCGCACTTCGAGCCGTGCGAGCAGCAGATGGTAGTACAGCATGCCCCGCTCATCGCCCAGAAGTGCGAGTGCGGTCGGCACATCGACGCTGCCGCCGGCGAGCGCTGCGATGCTGCGTGCGACGCCAGAGTCGTTCATCGGAAAGACGTCGAGCCGTCCCAGACCTCGCAACAGAATTACGGCGGCCGTCCACGCTCCGATGCCCTTGATGCCGCAAAGCAGCGCTACTGCGTCCGGACTGGCGCGCTCCTCGAGCATTGCCTCATCGATCGATCCGGCGAGCAGTGCGTCCGCGATGCGGCGCAACGTCGCGACCTTCGCCGCGCTCAAACCCGCTGTTCGCAACGCAGCATCGGAGGCCGCGAGAAAGGCTGCCGGCTCGGGAAACGCGTACAGCGCGATTCCCGCGTGCTGGACCGGTTCACCGAGCGCTAGAATCGTTCGTCGCAGCATCGCGCTTGCGGAGATGATGCTCACCTGTTGAAAGACGACGGCGTTGACGCAGGCTTCCCACAGCGTCGGATAGCGCGGCGGTTTGACGCCGCGCATGCGCACCGCAAGCGCGCGCAACCACTCGATCTTGCGCGCACCGCGATCGAAGCGCGTGAGACTGCGGTCCGTCCCGAGCATGCGTCGCACGACCGCGAGCGCTCGCGCGTCTTCACCGGGCGTGGCGTCGACCTCGACGGCAATGGCAGCCGGCTCGCGCTGCCGCACCGTCACGATGGCGGGCGCCACGAAGCCGGTGAGTGCGCGCGCGTACGTGCCGTCGGCAGCCACCGTGTCGACGATGTTCGTGGAGAAGCGTCGCAGCACCGCAACCGTCAGATCGAGACGGTACGGCGCAGCAACCGTTACGAGCCGCTCGATGTGGATCGCGGCGCCGGTGACGCCGCGCGGTGTGCGCGATAGGCGGTCTTGTCGAAGTACCAGTCGGGTAGCGTCGCGGGCAGCGCGTACGACGTCTGCGCGAAGGCGATGTCAGCGCCGACCTTCACGAGCAGCAGTTGCGCCTTCACGTAGCCGATCACCGTTTGCAACCTTTGCGTCCGCGCATCTTCGGCATACGTCGCCGTAAAGACGACGTGCGCGAAGTTGGCACCCGCCTCGACCTCACCGCCCAGTCGCACGACGCCGCGCGTGGAAGGGTCGATCCACAGGTCGCGCAAGATGTGCTTGCTCGGATCGCGCAGCGGCCGCAGCGCGAGATGCACGGTTCGAACGGCGCCGATCTCTTCGTCACCGATGACAGTAATCGCATAGGGTCGCGACCGCACGCTGACGCGTCCGATCGTGCGTGGCTGATCGCTCGCGCTCGGTTCGGGAGTCGGAATGTCGAGCGGCACCCCGCCGGCAAGCCCGCTCGCGCCGCGTGCGTTACGCCGCTGCGGCACAAACGTGAAGGCGAAGTCGGGACCGAAGCAGCGATCGGTGATCTGCGGCGCGTCCGGGCGGTCGCGGGCGTCGAGCGCGATGCCGGTCACCAGACACTGCCCATCGCGGGCGCGGAACGCGACGGCGTATTTCCGCTCTTGACGTTTGCCGTGATACGTCGCGACGAAGTCGGCGTCGTAGGTCACGTAGGGCGCCGTAGGCAGTGCCTTCCACCGGTCGTAAGCCGCGTCATACAGCGCGGCACCATCTTGTAGCGCCGGCACCGTCGTTTGCGCGCCGCCGGCGCGCGCACAAGCGAGCGCGAGGCTTCCTGCGATCAAGGTCGCGACAGAGCGCCGCCGGGCGCGCGCGCTTAGCCACAATTTAACACGTCTTAGGACCAAAGATGCCTGCCAGTTCGTTACGTGAGCGCGCATACTCAATGCGGCACCGTAAGCCCCGAGGAGTAGCCGTCCGCCGTGAACCAGAGAACCCCGTCGCCCGCTTGCGACCGTACGTCGTCCCACATAGCGCCGAACCCGTACTTCGCTCGACGCGCGGGAGCGGCTTAGCCGTGAAGATCGACGATCGCCTTTTGAACATCATCATTTTGACGAGCCTCGTCATCCTCATCGGCCTTATCGTCGACAATTGGAATCAGTTCACCGCCGCGGCGCTCTAAGGCCTGTGGCGACTGGGCGCTTACCCAAAAGCCGCGAGGTCTAGGACCGCTTGCCGCCTCGTCCGGTCTAGGAGAGCTTGCGGCGGCGCCGGAATCGCACGGGCGTGGTCACGCAGCGTCCCGGGCCGGAGAAACCCAGCGGCATCGCGTCGATCGCCGCCGTCTACGCGCAATACTGGCGCATCAACGTCCTCACGATGATCGAATACCGGGCGAACTTCTTCATGTGGTTCGGCTTCACGATCGTCTATCACGCAACGGCGATCGCGGCGCTGTGGGTGACGCTGCACCAATTCCCCTCGATGAACGGCTGGAATTTTCGCGAAGTTGCGTTTCTGTATGGGCTGTGGATGCTCGGGCATGCGACGCACAACACGTTCTTCTTTACGGTCGGTGACGTACCCAACATGATCCGCGAGGGCCGCTTCGATCGGTTCTTGGTGCGTCCGCTCGACCCGCTCTTTCAGGCGATGACGGTCCCGCAACAGATCTGGCCCGACGAACTGATTTTGGCAGTCGTGTTCTTCAGCGTCGCGACCGCGTACGCGGGCGTGCACGTCGACGCGGCGTTCGTGCTCTTCGTACCACTGGTCGCCATCGGCGGTGCGCTCATCGACTTTGGCATCCAGCTTGCGATCGCGACCGCGGCATTTTGGGTGATCCGCATCGATAGCCTGCGCTGGGTCGTCATGTCGCTCGAACAAGACTTCACGCGCTATCCCATCAGCATCTATTCGCGCGCCGTACGCGTCTTTCTCTCGTTCGTCTTTCCGTTCGCATTCATGAATTATTTTCCGGCGACGTTCTTGCTCGCGAAGAACGACACGGCGCTCGCACTCTCACCGAGCATCGGACTCCTGACGCCCGTTGTCGGGCTCGCATGGTTCGGCGCCGCATACGCATTCTGGCGGGTTGGGCTCAACCACTATCAAGGTACGGGCAGCTAATAGGGTCGCAGCATTGGCGATCAGGCGGCGACGCAGAGCGCTGTGCCTTCGAGTTTGCGGCGACGGCGCGCCTGGGCAAAAGCAAGGACCGTCCCGTCAGCGGTAGCGCGGGGCCGCAACGTCCGAATAAAACGTTTGACCGAATTGTACGCTCCGTCATAACCGTACGATTCGACGAGCCAGCGATGAATCGTTCGAGCGCTGGCGCCGTGCTGCACCGCGTTTTCGATAAACGCGCGGAACGGCTCGCAGCGCGACGTTGCCATGCGGCGCTCGGCCGGATCGAGCGGCGGATGCTCGCACGGGATCAGACCGGCGAGTCGGCCGACGCGTGCGACCGTTTCGCGCCGATGCCCGGTTTCGGACTCGATCTTGCGGAGCGAATCGCCGCGCCGAAGCCGTTCGAGGATGCGTTCGCGTTGGCGCGCGGTGAGCAGGTTCATGCCGGTAGGTTCATGCCGGTGCGTTCGCGCCCATCTGACAACGCGACCTTCGAGCGTCTGGCCGCTTTTGAGCGGCCACGACGACCGGAGCGACTTCCAAAAACGTACAATGCGACGCATGAGCCATCTCATTCCGATGGTCGTCGAGCAGACCGCTCGCGGCGAACGATCCTACGACATCTACTCGCGGCTCCTGCGCGAGCGCATCATCTTCATCACCGGGCCGATCGACGATGCGCTCGCGAACCTCGTCATCGCGCAGCTGCTCTTTTTGGAAAAGGAAGATGCGGACCGCGACATCGATCTCTACATCAATAGTCCCGGTGGAAGCGTCAGCGCAGGGCTCGCGATGTATGACACGATGGCGCTCGTGCGGCCCGACGTCGCCACAATCTGCGCGGGCGTTGCGGCGTCCGCCGCTTCGCTGCTGCTCACGGGCGGCGCACCCGGTAAACGCTTCGCATTGCCGTTCAGCAAAATTCTCATCCATCAACCATCGGTCGGACAAGTCGGCGGCCAAGCCACCGACATCGAGATCACGGCGCGCGATCTCGTCGCGACGCGGCGCATCGTTGCGGGCATTTACGAAAGCACGACGGGTCAGTCGCTCGAGCGGATTCTACGCGATTTGGAACGCGACTATCACATGACCGCCTCCGAAGCGCAAGCGTACGGCGTCGTCGACGCGATCCTCGACGTCAAGAGCCGAAACGGCGATGGGCATCGCCCGAACGGAAGGAGCAACGGCCAGAGCAGCAGCGCTCCCGAATGATTACGTCTCGAGGGTAGCGGCCGACTGCGCCTCGGTGGGGAGCGGGGCGAAGAGCGCGCCCGCAGCTTCCGGTATCGCGTCGATGCCGCTCGGGCGAAGGTGGCGTATGAACCAGTGCGCGATCGCGCGCAGGCGGAGGACGCGATTGCGCGGCTTGCCGCTGCGCGAAAGCCCGTGCCCGTCGCCGGCGAAACGCACGAACTCCGTTTGCGTGCGGCCGAGCCGCCGCAATAGCGTAAAGAGCTGCTCGCCCTGATCGATCGCGCAGCGGTAGTCGCGTTCGGAATGCTCGACGAGCAGCGGCACGTCGATGCGGTGCGCCGTCCGCATCGGTGAGAGCGCGAAGAGTTGCGCGCCGCCGTCGGTCCACGGGGCCCCCGTCTCGCGTTCGAGGAACCAGCCGAGATCGCTCGCGCCCACCTCGCTCACGAAATCGTTGACGGCACGCATCGACACGCCTGCGGCGAAGCGGTCGCTGCGGCCCAGGAGCGCGGTCGTCATGAATCCACCGTACGAGCCGCCCGCGAGACCGACACGCGCAACATCGACCGGTGCGTTCGCGAGCGTGCCGTCGAGCAGCGTGAGAACGTCGGCGACGTCGAGACCGCCCCAGTCGCCCGTGATCGCATCCGCGTACGCCGCGCCGTAACTCTGACTGCCGCGCGGATTCCCGTAACCGACGCCGATGCCGTGGGCCGCGAGCATCTGGAACTCGAACATAAAGGCGAAGCCGTAGGCCGCGTGCGGGCCGCCGTGCACTTCGAGGACGTACGGCGTGCGCTCGCGCGCGTCGCCATCCGCTCCGCTGCCGGCACCCAGTAACCACAGATCGAGCAACGTGCCGTCCGCCGCTTGCGGCCGCAGTCGCCGCGGTGCGCGCAGCGAACGTTCGGCAAGCCACGGATTGCAATCGGTGAGGTTTCTTTCAGCGCCGGAGGCGTCGAGCGCCGCAACTTCGCCGGGCACGGTCGGCGCTGAGAATGCGAAGGCAAATCCGCCGTCCGCAGCGAGCGAGAACGCAAAGATGTCGCGCTCACCACCTGCAATGCCGCGGTGCGCGTTTCCGTCGCGTGCGAAGGCTGCGATGGCGCACGACCCTTCACTCGAGAGCGAAACGAAGATCTCCGCGTCGTCACGGCTCCAGAGCGGGGGCTGATACGAGGCGCCGCGCGTGTCGCAGATGATATCGTCGGCCGCCGAACGATCCAGATTCGTCGAAAGCGACCGCGCTTCGCCGCCGCGCGCGTGTACCGTAAAAAGTTCGGTATTGAAGCGTCCGCCGGGATCATCGCCGCGTTCGTGGCCGAGATAGGCGATCTGGGTTCCGTCGTGCGAGTATGCGGGAAGGCGTGCCGCGCCGCGCGACGCGGTAATCTTCGTCAGCGTCGCTCCGTCGCGTGAAACGGCGTACACGTCTTCCAAGAAACTCGCCTCCGGCACGTCGATCTGCGCGCCGAAGGCGAGCCATTCACCGTCCGGTGACCAAGCCGGCCCGCGCACGTCGAAGTCGCCGTGCGTGATCTGCACGGGCTCGCTTCCCGGCACGAGCGTAAAAAGATGGCGCCGCCGTCCGTCGAGCAGACCGTCGTCGTCGCTCTTGAACGGTAGCGCACGAATGTGCCGCGCGCCGCTACGTTCGTCGAGCGCAATGCGCGCACTCGCGGGATCGTGCGCCGCGGTTGCGACGAACGCGAGCGTCGTCCCGTCATCCGACCACGTCAGTGCGACGATCGCATCGTAGGTGGGCGACACGGGCTGCGCTTCGCCGCCGCCCAGGGGAACGACATAAATGCGCTTCCCGTCGCCGCGGTCGGAAACGAAGGCGAGCCGCGACCCGTCGGGCGAGAGTCGCGGCATGCGGTCTGCGGTGCCCGACGTGAAGCGTTCCGGCGTTGCGCCGGCGCGCGCGGCATAGATGGCGGTCCGGGTTTCATCCGCCGGCTCGTCCTGCGTCGCGAGCACGTAGAACGTGCGTCCGTCGCGTGCGCAGCGCGGATCGCTCGGCAACGCGAGCCGGTAGAGGTCGCTCGGAACCAGCGGTGTGCGGTTCATCGCGAGAACGTCTCGACGAGCGCATCGTAGAGAACCCCTGCGGCGCGCTGCTGAAAGGCAGACGTCGCGAGCATCTGCGCTTGCGCCGGATTGGAAACGAAACCGAGTTCGACGAGGACCGCCGGTACGCGCGCCTCGTTCGTCACCGCAAGATCGCGCGCGCGAAACTCCGACTCGCCCAGACCCAGCGTTGCGAGATGCGCGCGCATCGCGTTCGCGAGCCGGACCGAGTTTGGCTTGAGCCAAAAGACGCTCGTGCCGCGCTGCGTTCGATCGGTCGACGCGTCCGCATGAATCGCGACGAACCCCGTCGCGTGCAGGTCGTTCGCGAGCTTGGCGCGGGCCCGGTTATCGAGCCGCAGCACCGTCGCCGTCCGGAACGGTTTTGCATACGAGCGCGTCAGTACCACGCGTGCTCCGGCGTCGCGCAGCCGGCGCGCAAGGTCTTCACCGACCGCGAGCGCCACGACGTTCTCGCGAACGCCGGTCGGACCGACCGCGCCGACATTGAGCGGACTCCCGTCGGGATAGCGCGTCCCGTGGCCCGGGTCGATCACGAAGGTCGTCCCCACGAGCGGGGGCATTCCCGCGTGCGCGGCTGCGGGCGACAGACCATACGAATACCAGCCGGCGAAAAGCAACGCGACCACCAGACGCTTCATCGCTGCGCCGTTCGGAGCGAGGAATCGGCGACCCCTCGTCCGTACGCAACCCGAGCGTGAGGCGGACAGCTTTTCTTGCCGGTAGCGTTGCCGGCGCGTTCTCTTGCGGCGCCGCCCATGCCGGTTCCGTGACGATCGGAGAGCAGATCGCGCGCGATGCAAAGCGTTCCTCCGGCGTCGTCGGCGTCTATGCGCGCAAGATGGGACCGAGCGCTCCGATCATCTACAACCCCGATGAGGTCTTCCCGATGGCCTCGATCAGCAAGCTGCTGATCTTCGTATCGCTCTTCCAACTTTCGGAACATCGGCCCGGCGTCTTCGCACATCGCATCACGCTTGCGGCCGAGTCGTTCGTCGGCGGCTCCGAGATTCTGGACGGGTACAATGTGGGGCAATCGATCACCGTCGACACGCTCGCGCACGCAATGATCGAGCAAAGCGACAACACGGCATCCAACGTTCTGATCGATTACGTCGGCTTCGATCGAATTCGCGCAACGATCCACGCGGCGGGTCTCGCGCACACGCAACTCAAGCGGCATTTCATGGACGAGAATGCGGTCGTTGCTCACAGTGAGAATCTGACGACGGCGCGAGACATGGGCACGCTGCTCTATGCCATCGAGCGCGGGGCGCACGAAGGTGTTCGCACGGTCGCGTCGCCGCAGTCGTGCCGGCGCATGATCGCGATTCTCTTAAAGCAAGAGGACCGCGACAAAATTGCGCGCGGGCTCCCGCCCGGTACGCCGCTTGCGAATAAGACAGGCGAAATCGACGGCGTACGCAACGACGTCGGCATCATCGACCCGCTCGGCGACGCGCCCTATGTGCTCGCCGTGCTCACCAAGGAACTCGGTGACTGGTCGCTGGGCAACATGGCGATTCGCCGCATCTCCAGAGCCGTCCACAGCGCGCTGACGTAGGCCGGCGGCTAGACGGGCCGCGTCTGTCGGGTGCGGTGCGGTCGCGCGTGCCAGGGTCCGCTAATAGCGGGCGCTAGGTGCTCGGCTCGACGGTGACCTTGTCCATGACGTCGCCGACGCGGATGCTATCGACGACGTCCTGGCCTTCGACGGTCTGCCCGAAGACGGTGTACTGCTTGTCCAGGAACCGCGCGTCGCCCAGGCAGATGTAGAACTGGGAGCCGGCCGAGTTCGGATTGTTCGCGCGGGCCATCGCAACCGTGCCCTTCACGTGCGGATGATCGTTGAACTCGGCGTCGAGGTAATAGCCCGGGCCGCCCGTACCGGTGCCCTGCGGGCAGCCGCCCTGGACCACGAAGTTGGGCTCGACGCGGTGAAACGTCAGCCCGTCGTAAAAGCCCGCGCGCGCGAGTTTGAGGAACGCGGCACTATGCTGCCGCGCTTCGTGCGGATAGAAGCGAAAGACGATATCGCCTTTCTTCGTGCTGATGCGCGCCTGCAGCGTTTCGGCTTCTTTGGCCAGCGAATCGAGCTCGGCTCCAGTGGGAGCGGTGTTGGCAGCCATGTCTCCTCCTCAAAAGCCGCGCGCTGCGGGCGGCGCGAGAACGGACGGGGCGTTGGTCGGCCCGCGTCGCCATACCTGGCGCGCACGCCGAGAAACGTTTGTGCTTCCTGTGCGTTGGGAATGTTCCTCAACTGAAATGTCTGCGAGCGATGCGGTGCTCGATTTCCGGGTGCCGCCCGAACCCCACCTCTCCCGAGTCGTACGCGAAGGCGTCGCGACGTTCGCTCGCTCGCACGGCGTCGGCGAGGACGACCTGTCGCACTTCCTGCCGGCGCTCGGCGAGGCGCTCGCAAACGCAATGGAGCATGCGCGCGCGCAGCAGCCCCTCACCGTCGAGGTACGACTGAGCGACGACCGCATCGTGGCGACCGTGCAGGATAACGGCGTCGGCTTTCCCTCCGCTCGCACGATCGTGGAGCCCCAGCTGCCCAACCTCGATTCCGAGCGCGGGCGCGGACTGCCGATCATGCGCCGCTGCTCCGACATCTTCGCGGTCGAAAGCACGCCTGGGCAGGGCACGGCCGTGATGCTCGGGCGCTACCTGCGCGAACCCAAGAGCGAAGACGTCGCCTGAGCCGAGCCCGGCATCTTTTCCCCCGGTGACCCCCATCACCGGTCGCCATCTTCCCGGCGCGAGAGAATAGCGAAAACTCGAGCCCGGGAGCCCGCAGCCTTTGTTCGATTCGCACGCCGACGTTATCGAACGCGACGATTTCTGTTCGCTCGCGCCGATCGGCTGGCTGCATCACAAAATGCAGGACAGCTTCTTTCTCGTCGTGGGCACCGGCTCGTGCCAAGGCTTCCTCCAAACGGCGCTCGGCGTCATGATCTTCGCGAAGCCTCGCTTCGCAACGGCCGTTCTGGACGAAGACGATTTGGGCGGAGCCGACGCGCTGGACGGGTTGCGGCCACTCGTTGCGGCGATCGTCGCGGAGCACGCGCCGCGCGCGATTTTTCTCGCGTCCACGTGCACGCCCGAGATCCTCAAGATGAACGTCGCCGGCTGCGCGCCGCCGCTCGAAGCGGAGTTCGGCGTGCGGGTCTACCCCTGCCGGATGGACGGGTTCGACCCCGCTTACACCCAGGGCGAGGATCATGTGCTGCAAGCGATGATCGAACGCGCGCCCGCTACGGACGAGCACAACCTCGTCATTCTCGGCTGCCTCTCCGCGCTCGAAGAGGCCGAAATCCGGCTCGAAACCCGCGCGATGGGGCTGCCCGAACCGCATTTCCTGCCCGGTGAAAGCGCGCTCGACGTGCCGCCGCTCGGGCCGAACACCGTGCTCGCGCCGGTCCATCCGTATCTCTACGGCGCCGCGGCCTTCGCTCAGCGCGAGCGCGGCTGCGCGATGCACAAGACGCTCTTTCCATTCGGCCCCGACGGTTCACGCGCATTCTATGAAGGGCTCGCCGCGGCATTCGGCCGCTCCGCTTCTTACGCGCAGCGCGAAGCCGAAGCGTGGGCCGCGCTCGAGCCACACGTCGCAGCGCTGCGCGGCAAGACGATCGCCTTCTGCTCCGACGCCATGCTCGAACTTCCGCTCGCGCGGACGTTGCGCGCGGCCGGTGCGTGCGTGCCGCTCGTCGGCACCCCCAACGTGTACAAGAAATTCCATGCGCTCGAGACGGCGGCACTGGCGGGCGTCGAGATTCTGGAGCGTCCCGATCGCTTCGCGCTCTTCGCGCGTCTGGCGGCCGAGCGGCCGGACCTCGTCGTCGCCAACCTCAACATCGCGAATCCCCTGGAAGGCATGGGCTTCGCCGTCAAGTGGTCGACGGAGCTGACGTTCCAGCCGATCCACGGTTTCAGCGGCGCGGCGACGCTCTTCGGCATGTTCACTGCGGCGCTGCGGCGCCATGAAGCGCTCGCCGCGCGCCGCGCGCGCGACGGCATCGCGACCGCCCCAATCGATCTCGACTTCTTCCGCCCCGCGGTGCGCGCGTGAAACTTGCGATTTGGAGTTATGAGGCGCCGGCGCATCTTGGCGTTTCCAAAGCGGCAGCGTCGTTTGCGAAGGTGCATTGCGTGTTGCGCGCGCCCAAAGGCGACGGCTACGGCACGATCATGCTCGCGATGTTCGAGCGGCTCGGCGTCGTCGCGCCGCTCTCCGTGTGCGCGATGTCCGAAGCGACTTTGGCGGGCGCGGCGGCCAATCTGCCGCTCGTGCTACGCGAGGTCGACGAGCGGCATGCACCCGAGCTCATCGTCATAACACGCAGCGCGACCGCCGCCGTGCTGCAAGAGCCACTCGACGGCGAGATCGCGATGATGGCACCCGGCACGCTGCGCGCCGAGGTCTTACAGGCGAGTGCGCATCCGGTGCGGGACACGGAACTCTCCGCTTTCGCGCTGACGACGCGCGAACTCGTCGAGCGCTACGCGCAAGACGTGCCGCGCACGCCAGGACCTTCGGTGAACATCATCGGTCCGTCGCTGCTCGGCTTCCACGATCGTTCCAACGTCGAGTCGCTGCGGCGCACGCTTTGCGCCGTCGGCATTTCCGTCAACGCGGTCGTTCCGCTTGGCGCATCGCCCGACGACCTGCGCACGCTCGGGCGCGCCTGGGTGAACGTCCCAACGGCGCACGAGCTCGCCGCGCCGACGCTCACCTATCTGCGCGAACGTTTCGGAACGCCGGCCGCGCAGGAGCTGCCGTACGGCGAAGCCGGCACGACTCGCTTTCTACGCGAGCTGTGCGGGCTGTGCGAGATTCCGGTGACGCGCATCGCCGCGGCGGCGGCGGAGAGTCAACTGCTCTGGTACGCGCGCACGGTCGACGCGCACGCGCTCTCCAGCAAGCGCGTGGGCGTCTTCGGCGCGCCGACGGCGGCGGCGGGCATCGCGCGCGTGATGCGCGACGAGCTCGACATGCACGTCGATTTCGTCGGCACCTACGCGCTGGATTGGGGTGACTGGCTGCGCGAACGCGTCGCGGGCGTAACGGAGACGGTCCTCCTCACGGACGATTACCGCGTCGTGGCCCGCGAGATCGATCGCACGCGGCCCGATATCGTATTCGGCTCGCAGATGGAACGCCACTCCGCCAGCGCGGTCGGCGTGCCGTGCGCCGTCGTCTCGCCGCCGGCGCACATCCTCAATTTTCCACTCGGTTACACGCCCTTCATGGGGTACGACGGTGCCAATCACATCGGCGATCTCGTCAATGCGACGCAGGTGCTCGGGCTCGAGCACCACCTGATCGAGACGTTCGGCCCGCGCGGTCAGGGACGCTTCGCCGAAGCGGCACCGGAACCGCAGGCGATGGACGAGCGCGTTGCGGTAACGGCGGGCGCTGCGGGGGGCGGCGAATTGCGGTGGGATCCCGCTGCCGAGAAGCTCCTAGGCCGCATCCCGTTTTTCGTGCGCAAGAAAGCCCGCACGAACATCGAGTCCTACGCGCGCGAGCGCCAGATCGCAACGATCGACGAAGCGGTCATGCTGCGCGCGCGCGAGCACGTCGGTGGCTAACCGTGTTCGGCTGCGGCCGAACACTGGCGTTCGCCGTGCGGGCGATCCGCGCCCGGCGCCGCTGCGCGACTCCGCCAAATCGACGGTCCAGACGGTGGGGCAATTCGGCGCGATGATGCTGCCGTTCGCGAACCGTACGACGGGCGCGGCGCGCATCAATGCATCGCTGCGGACTTTTGCGAAGCCGGGCACGTGGTTCGCGCCGATGTGGGCGATGCTCGTCGGCTGCGTTGCGTCGGGCAACGCGCACTGGACGCTGCCCTCGGTCGGTCGCGTGCTACTCGGTATGCTGCTCGCGGGGCCGCTGCTGTGCGCGTTCTCACAGATCACGAACGATTGGTTCGATCGCGACGTCGATCGCATCAATGAACCCGACCGGCCGACGGCTGCCAATGCCCTCGCACCGCGCACCGTGCTCGCCATCGCCCTGGGTCTCGCCGGCGCGGCGCTCGCGCTCGCAGCTGTCTTGGGCACGACGGTGCTGTGGCTCGCACTCGGCGGCCTAGCGCTCGCGCTCGCGTACAGCGCGCCGCCACTGCGGCTCAAAGCGCGCAACGGCTGGCTTGCCAATGCTACCTGCGCGTTTGCCTACGAAGGCTTCGCGTGGGTCGCGGGTGCCGCGATCTTCGCGCACGTCACGCGCGGCACGCTCGTGCTCGCGACGCTCTATTCGCTCGGCTCACACGGGCTCATGACGCTCAACGACTTCAAGAGCTACGAGGGCGATAGCCGCCTCGGACTGCGTTCGCTGCCCGTGATGCTCGGGCTGGGCGGTGCGCTGCGCGCCGCATTCGCCTTCATCGACGTCTTCCAAGTCGCCGCGATCGCGTACGTTCTGCTCCATCGGATGTGGCTCGCGGGCGCGATCATGTTCGTGCTCTTCGTCATCCAGCTTCCGATGCAACGCAAGCTCGCAACCGATCCCAAGGGTTTGGCCCCCTGGTATTGCGCGAGCGCGATCCCGCCCTTCGTGTGGGGCATGCTCGTTTCGGCACTCGCGCTTCGCTCCGGAGGGTTTTAGCACATGGATGTCATCGTCGTCGGCGCCAACATCGGTGGAAGCGTCGCTGCGGGCGATCTTGCCGCGAGCGGCGCGAACGTGACGTTGCTCGAACGCGAGCTCGCGCGCAAGAAACCGTGCGGCGGTGCGATTCCGCCCAAAGCGATCTCCGAATTCGGCGTCCCGTCCCGCATCATCGAACGCAAGACGCGCCGTGCGGTCGTTATCGGTCCCAGCGGCAGCGAGGTCGGCATGGACGTGCGCGGCACGATGACGCGTGAAGACGACTACATCTGCATGGTCACGCGCGAAGTATTGGACCGCGCAATGCGTGAAAAGGCGCAGTCGGCGGGTGCGGACTTGCGTGAGGCGACGTTCGTCTCGCATTCGGAAGACGCGTCGGGCAAGGTGCACGTGCGCGTGCGCTATCGCGGCGGCCGCGAAGAGACGCTCGTCGCCGACGCCCTCATCGGCGCCGACGGCGCAGGCTCCGCGGTTGCGAAATCGTGCGGACGTCCCGCCATGAAACACGCCTCGGCGATTCAGGAGCGGCTCTTGCTCCCGGACGACGCCATGGAATACTATGCGAACACGGCGGAACTCTATCTTGGCGATGACGTGTCGCCCGATTTCTACGGGTGGGTCTTCCCCAAAAGCGATCATGTGGCGGTCGGCACAGGCTGCCGCCCCGAACATGCCAACCGCTCGTACGCGTTTCTCGAGGGCGTGAAGCAGCGCGCCGGCGGCAAGCTGCGCGGCGCAAAGCGGATCCTACTCGAAGGTCATCCGCTGCCGATGGCGCGCTATAAGAAGCTCGTCTACGGTCGCACGCTGCTCGTCGGCGACGCGGGCGGGATGGTCGCGCACACCTCGGGCGAGGGCATCTATTTTTCGATGGCGGCGGGGCGGCTCGCGGCGCAAACGCTGCACTCGTACTTCGGCGATCCAAAGTTCGCGCTCGAACGTTACGAGAAAAGTTGGCAGAAACGCTACGGCGCGATGTTCGACTTCCTCGAAGTCCTCGAACGCTTCTCCTATCGCGGGAACAAGAATCGCGAATTCTTCGTCGATATGTGCGACACCAAAGAGGTGCAAGAACTCACCTTCGACAGTTATCTGTTCAAGGAGATGGCGAAGGTGACGCCGGCGCACCACGCGCGTATGGCGCTAAACGGCGTCAAGGCCGCGGTGCGAAATTGGATGCAGCCGAAAAATCCCTTGCTGTTCGCCCCGCCGCAGATGACCGCCAAGGAAGCGCTGCACGTCACCCGCATGGCCGTTGCCGATGGGACCGGTGTCGACGAAGGAAGCTACGCTAATGCAAGTTGATATCGTGCGACGTATCACGAGCGGGATTGCGATCTTGGCGCTCGCCACGCTGGTTTTCACGTACAGCCGTCTGGTCCGCACGGTCGAAACCGCTGCGACCTCGGCCGGCTTCGTCGATTCCGAGATCGCCGGCCGTTAACGGGCGCTCGACGCGGATTGGGTTGACGGGTCCGGCACCCGCATGTTAGGGTCGGGGTACGTGACCGCATACGTTCGACTTCTTGGCCTCCTTATTCGCTCGCTGTGTCGGGCTGGGCTTCGTTCGTCGTAACCGCGTCACCGGAATCACGATGGACCTCGCCGAGCCGGGCGAGGTTTTTTTATTCGAGGAGAGCCATGCCGACCGCTCCGCTCCAGCACATGCAGATCGCGCCCTTCTACTGGTTCGACGGCGCGATTGCGCCACGCGAACGGGTGAGCGTCGACCCCTTCGCGCACGGCCTGCACTACGGAACGGGAGTCTTCGAAGGCATTCGCGCGTACGCGACGCCGCACGGACCTGCGATCTTCCGGCTCCGCGAACACATGGAGCGCTTCGAAAAATCCGCCAACATCTATCGCCTGGCGCTCGACTACGACGTAACGGCGATGTGCGATGCGATCGTCGCGACGCTCCTGCGCAATGAGCTCGAGTCCGCGTACATCCGGCCCCTCGCGTTCTTCGGCGAACGCACGATCTCGCTCGCACCGGCGTACTATTGTCCGACGCACGTGCTGGTCGCGTTCCGAGCGCTCGGCAATTATTTCGGCGCAGGGCAGGAGAACGGCATTCGCGCGACGATCTCTCCCTGGCGCAAATTCTCTTCCAAGGCGTTGCCTTCTACGGTAAAGGCCTCCGGACACTACGCAAACTCCGTGCTTGCGATGCAAGATGCAGTTGCCCGCGGCTTCGACGAGGCAATCTTGCTCAACGACCGCGGCGACGTTGCCGAGGGAACTGGCGAAAACATCTTCCTCGTCAAAGACGGCGTGCTCTTCACGAACGATCGCTCGGCGGATGTGTTGCACGGCATCACGCGCGCGAGCGTCATCGAACTCGCGCAGGATCGCGGTATCCGCGTCGAGATCGCACCGCTCACGGTCGACGCGCTGCACGCGGCCGACGAGGCGTTCTTCACCGGCACCGCGGTCGAGGTGACGCCGATCGCATGCATCGACGATTACGTTTTTCCGCTCGAGCGCCCGGTGACGACGCTTCTGCGCGACGCATACCACAACGCGGTTGCCGGCGATGATTCACGCCATCCGGAGTGGGCGACCTTGGCAACCGGCGCACGGAGGGCGGTCGCCGCTGGCGTTTGACGCGTTCCCCGCAGGCTGAACCTGGGCCGCCACGTTTATTCAACCGCTGTGATCAACGCGTATTGTTCCCCGACAATGTCGAAACCGAGATGCTCGTAGATCGCTGCCGGCTCCGAACCCGCGTCGGCAACGATGACGATGGTAGCCTTGGGAAATATCCGCAGCGTTTCGCCAACGGCGACCGAACACAACGCACCGAAAATCCCGCGACGACGGTATTCGGGCAGCGTTACCGGCGTAATGAACCGTCCGTATTCTCTGTTTGCATACAGGCCGGCATATGCTACGAGTCTGCCGTTGCACAATGCGCCCCACACGCGGCAGTGGCCGGCGGCCGCGTCGTCGCGAAAGACACCGAATCGCCATTGCGCAAACAGGCGATGTTCGGGCCAATCGATCGTCAGTACGTCTTGTTCGATTTCCGTCGCGGCATCCCAATCGGCGGCTGTCGATAATGGGCCGATGCGCGCGATGTCGGCATGGCGCCGTGGGGCGGACCGCGTGGCGAAGACGGTGCGCCGTTCCGGGGCGCTCGCGCCGTCTTGTTCCGGCGAGCCGCCGTACTGGCCGCGTACCTCCCAGACGACGACGTGCCGTTCGACCGGCGCCTCTTTGAATGCCTGCGCGTGCAACTGCGACCACTCGGCGTAGCTTTCCGGCTCAGGCGCCGCGTCGAGAATCAAACAATTACCGAACCAATAGTCGGGACGCTGCGGCGCGCGAACGATTGTATAACCCGGCTCCGCGGTGCGCGTTACGACCGAAGCGTTGACGAGCGCATCCGTCGCACTCGCCAACTGCGCGTACCGTGGATTCACCGTCTCATAGCCCGAGCGCTCCTGCAAAGAACGTCGCCGCTGCATCGCGAGCCGGCGACCAGACAAGACTCCGAAGCAATATCGTTGCTCCCTATGCCGCATCGCCGAGAGCATACTAACGCATCATTAAGTGTCAGGCTTGAACTGAAAGAACCTGCACACACGCACACGCCCATCCACTTGAGTTGACGGTCTCCTCTGTTGGGACCCGTCGCGAATTGGCGACGTTCGCAACCGGCGCACGAAGGGCGGTCGCCGAGCGCGTGTAAAACTGCACTCGAATGACTAACGCGCTTCGACGTATTTTTACTGCCGCGCTCTTGCTCACGCTCGCCGGCGGGACGGCCATCGCGCAAGAAGATCGCCCGCCGCCCACCGTCGATCCACACATTGCCGCGATGCTGGCGAGCGTCTCGGCGGACCGCCTGCGTGCCAATGACCAGCGGCTCGTCGGCTTCGGTACGCGTAACCTCTTCTCCGAGACGCTGCGTTCGCGGACGCGCGGCGTGTTTGCGGCGCGCAATTGGATCGCCGATCAGTTTCGCGGTATCGCACGCAGCAGCGCCGGACGTCTAAGCGTTCGCTTCGACACCTACGTGCAGGCGAAAACCGCACGGACGCCGCGCGCCGCCGAAGTCTCGAGCGTGATCGCTACCTTGCGCGGCGACGATCCGCTGCGCGGCATCTACGTGATGTCGAGCCACTACGACTCGCGCAACTCCGAGGGCAACGATGCGACGCTCGACGCGCCGGGTGCCGACGATAATGGCTCGGGTGTGATCGCCGTGCTCGAAGCGGCGCGCGCGATGGCAGCGACGCACTTTCGCGGCACGATCGTCTTCGCGTGCTTCGATGGCGAAGAACAGGGCCTCTTCGGCAGCGATCACTATGCGAAAGTTTTGCGGGCGTCGGGCACGCAAGTCGCCGCGGACCTCAACGACGACATCATTGGAGCGTCGGTCGGACATGACGGGGAGCAGTCGCCGAACGACGTGCGGCTCTTCAGCGAAGCGCTGCCGGTTGGTGCGACGCCGCGGCTCGTCAATGCGATCGGCTCGGAGAACGACTCGCCCGCGCGCGAGCTCGCGCGTTTCGCCAAGGAAGCGGACGCCGCATACGTGCCCGCGATGCACGTCGCGATGATCTATCGCAGCGACCGCTTTCTGCGCGGGGGCGATCAGCAGTCCTTCGCGGCGCAGGGTTTTCCGGCGATCCGTTACGTCGAAGCGCACGAAAACTTCGATCACCAGCATCAGACCGTACGCGTCGAGAACGGCGTGCAGTACGGCGACCTGCTGTCGTACGTCGACTTCGCCTACGTTGCGCGCGTCACGCAGCTCAACATCGCGGCGCTCGCGACGCTCGCGCTGTCTCCGGCTCCGCCTGCAGCTCTACTGATGGCGAAGGCGCTTGCGTACGACTCGACGCTCGTCTGGAACCGTGTGCCCGGCGCGGCATCCTACGAGCTCGTCTGGCGACGCACGGATGAACCTACCTGGACGCATGCGAAAGACGTCGGCGACGTCACGACGGCGACGCTACCCCTCTCCAAAGATGATTGGCTTTTCGGCGTCCGCAGCCTCGACGCAGCCGGTCACCGCTCGCCGGCGGCGTTTCCCGCGCCGTCCCGTTAGCGGCGTTTCGGCGACCACTCCTGCTAGGGCATCCACGAAATGCGACACGTGCCCGACGAAAGACCGTCGCCTACGATCAGTGGAAAACGCGTGCCGGCAACGAGCGCAGCGTCTTTGCCATGATGGAACATATTGTACGCAGACGTAACGACCACGAGCGGCGTGTAGCCGAACGCGCCCGGCACGTCGGTGCCGCCCGCCGTAACGTAGGCAGCGGTACGTCCGCTGCTGCCGGGCGCGAACGAGACGGGAACGTGCCGGCCACCCGGAGGCCGCAGATACTGCGCGTCCAGAATGAGATAACCGGATCTCCCGCCGCCGTGCGAATGATCGAGCGTTTCGATGAAACCCGCGCCGAACGTGCCGCGCGGAATTTTACGAAGCGCGAGCCAGACGGGCGACAGCGTCTTGAATTGAAAGCGGTCGCCGGCTCGGGCGCGTTTCGTATCGATCGTTCGCGTCAAGACGACGTCCACGCTCGGACATTCGTTGTGCCGTGCCGCCGAGACCGGAACCGGCGCGAGGAGCAGCGTCGCCGTCATGACGACGCCACCGAATCCCCGTAACACGCGTCTAGCGCAGACGATCGATCGCTTCGGCGAGCCCGAAGTCACGCTCGGTCAAGCCGCCCACGTCGTGCGACGAGAGCGTCAGGGTCACGTCGTTCCAGGAGACTGCGATATCGGGATGGTGATCGCGTTCGTTCGCAATCTTTGCCACGAGGTTGACGAACGCGATCGAGCCGTCGAAATTCTTGCAGTCGAACGTCTTTTCGATCGCGTTGCCGCGTTGTTCCCAGCCGGTGAGCGTCGCGACGTGCTTTGCGATCGCGTCGTGCGAGAGCGTCATACGATCCCCTTTCCTTGCAATTCGCCGAACGCCGCATCGCATGCTGCGAGGGTCCATTCGATCTCGGGCGCTCCGTGTTGGGTCGAAAGAAACATCAACTCGTTGGGTGAGGGCGCGAGGAGCACGCCGCGCGCGCGCATCGCGTGATAGTACGCAGCGAACGCTCCGCGGTTCGCCGCCGCGCGTTCGTCATAGTTGCGCACTGCCGGACCCGGCCGGAACGCGAAATCGACCATGCTCTCGTATTGCGACACGGCGAACGGGATCCCGCGCGTGCCGAAGATCGCGCGCATGCCCCCGGCGAGGTCGCGGGCATGCCGGTCGAGGCGCCCGTACAGCGCCGGATCCGCTTCGATCCAATCGAGCATCCGATGGCCGAGGGCCACCGCAAAGGGATTGCCCGAGAACGTTCCACCGGTAAAGCTCGCGCCGCCCGGCGCGAGCGCCGCCATCACGTCCGCGCGGCCGCCGAAGGCGGCGAGCGGGAAGCCGCCACCCATGATTTTGCCGAGCCCCGTGAGGTCGGGATGATGTCCCGACCGCCGCTGGGCTCCCCCAAGCCCGAGCCGCAGCCAGGTGATGACCTCATCGAAGATGACGAGGCCCTTTGCCGCGCGCGCGCGCGCGAAGAGCCCGTCAAGGAAGCCGGGGTCGGGCAGGACGAGACCCATGTTGGCGACGACCGGCTCCACGACGATCGCCGCGAGTTCGTGCGTCCGTCCCTCGAGTTTTGCATCGAGATCGGAGAGGTCGTTGTATCGGGCGACGACGCCATCGGCTCGGACGCCGGCTGGGATGCCGCTGCGAGCCGCCGCCGTCGTGTGCGCCGACGCACCCGCGTCGTGCAGCGCCCCGTCAAAGTGCCCGTGATAATTACCCGCGAAACGCGCGACGAGCGCGCGTCCCGTGAACGCGCGCGCGACGCGCACGGCGCTCATCATCGCCTCGGTTCCGGTGCTCACGAAACGTAAGCGTTGCATCGAGGGCAGGTGGACCGCGATCCGCTCGGCGAGTCGCAGTTCGTCGTCGGACGTCGAACCGAAGACCGTCCCGCGTGCGGCGATCGCATCCAACCCGTGAACGAGCCCCGGATGCGCGTGGCCGAAGAGCAGCGGCCCGTAGGCCATCACGTAATCGACGTACGCGCGGCCGTGGGGATCGTACGCGTACGCCCCGCGGCCGATGGCCTGCATGAAGGGTTCGCCCCCGACAGCGACGCCGGCACGAACGGGCGAACTCGCGCCGCCCGCAAGGGGACCCGCGCAACGCTCGCTCTCGCCCGTTTTCGTCGTCACACGATCAGTGCTTCGGCGACCGCTCGATCGTCGCTCCACAAGCGGCCCTCGTTCATCGATTCGGTAAAGCGTTCCATACCCATCGCATAACGCAGGGCGGCGCACATCTTATCGTATTCTTGCTGTTCGGTGTATTCGTGCACAGCCTCGAGCGCGCCGAGGCGTTTCTCGACCCAGCCCAACAGCCGCGCGGCGCGCGCGTGGTTCTCTTGCGCGCGCTCCGGATCGCTTTGGGGCCGCAATGCCGCAATCGCCGCAACGTGCTGGAGTGAGAATGCGAGGTTGATATCTGCCTGCGCATCGCGCGCCAACGTCAGCGCCTCGCGCGCGAGCGTGCGCGCTTCATCGTAGCGCTCGAGCGTTATCAAGTACGCCGACATGTTAGCCAGTTCGACCATGGGCGCATCGTGCAGCGCGCGGTTGGCGGCGAGCGACTCGGCCGCGAGCCGCACGGCCTCGCGAGCATCGCCGCCGCTAAATTCTGCTTCGGCGAGATTGCAAGCGACGCTCGCTGCCCCGCGCTCTGCGCCGGCCGCCTTGAAGATCGAGAGCGCCTCGGCCAAGACCGCCCGCGTCCCGGCTAAGTCGCCCGCGAAGTGGCGCGCATTGGCGGTATCTCGCAGGATCCGTCCCGTAAGCTTGCGCGCGCCGAGTTTCCGGGCGCTTACGAGCGCTTCCTCAAGCAACAGCTCGCCCTCGGCGATGCGCCCGAGAAAGACGAGTGAATCGCCGGTCACCCATTGCGCCTCGGCGATCCCGACTCGGTCGCCCAGTTCGCGGTACCGCGCGAGCGCCCGCATGCCCATAGCGTAACTCGCTTTGTAGCGCATATGCGTGACATCGAGTTGCGCTTGCGTCAAGTCGAGCTTCGCGATCACGGCGGCCGGCGTTGCATCATCGACGGATTCGAGCGCGGCCTGCACCCAGCGGCGCCCCTTCGCGACCCCGAGATAGATCCAAACGAAGCGCAGCGCTCCCGCGAGCCGCTGCCCGAGCGCGACGTGTTCCCGCGAAGAGAGAGCCCACTCCATTGCGGCCCACCAGTTTTCGAGCTCCGGCTCCGCCCGCGCGAACCACGAGCGATCTGGAGTCGTGTCCCAAGCGGTCTCGAGGTATTCGCCCAGCCTGACGTACGCCAGCGCATGCGCCCGGCTGACCGCCTCGAACTCGCTGCAAGCCTGCAATTTCTCCTGCGCATACTGACGCGTCGACTCCAAGAGCCGATACCGGGTGGCGCCGTCGCCCACGTCGGCGACCACGAGCGACTTATCGACGAGCGATGAAAGCAAGTCGAATATCTCGAATTCAGCGATCCCCTCATTGCGGCAGACCGCGACAGCAGACTCGAGCGCGAAACCGCCGGCGAAGATCGACAGACGCCGTAAGAGCACCCGCTCCTCTTCGCACAGCAGATCGTAGCTCCAATCGATCAGCGCCCGCATCGTTTGCTGGCGTGGCAGTGCGGTTCGATCTCCGCCCGTCAGGAGCCGAAACCGTTCGTCGAGTCGCTGCGCCAACTGCCGCGGTGCGAGCACGTTCGCGCGCGCCGCAGCCAGCTCGATTGCAAGCGGAATTCCGTCGAGTCGTCGGCAGATCTCTACGACGAAGGGTGTCGTCTCGTCCGTAAGGACGAAGCGCTTGTCCACCGACAATGCCCGATCGTTGAAGAGTGCGACAGCACCGTAGTGTGACGCCGCGTGCGCGGTGACGCTTTGGCCGGCGAGCGGCACGTCGAGCGACGGCATCCGATAGAGCTCTTCGCCGCTGATGCCCAGGCCCTCGCGGCTCGTCGCCAGGATACGAACCTTCGGGCATGCGCGCGTGATCGCCGCTGCGATGTTGCGAGCCTCCTCGATAACGTGCTCGCAATTGTCGAGGATGAGAAGTAAACGTTTCTTTTTCAGATAGCCCAGGAGCGTCTCGATGATCGGGTGGTTCGGCGACTCTTTCACGCCGAGCACCTTCGCAACGGCATGTACGACGAGCGAGCGATCAGAGAGCGGTGCCAATTCGACGAACCACACGCCACCCGAGCTTTCGATGAGATCGGCACCGACTTGCACGGCACACCGCGTCTTGCCGGCGCCGCCCGTTCCCACCAGCGTTACGAGCGATGCCCGCTCGACGAGCGCCGCGATCTGGGCCATCACATCGTCCCGGCCCACGAACGATGTCAGTTGGCGCGGCAGATTGTTCGGCAGTCCGTTCGACGAACGCAGCCCGGCGAACGACTCCGCGAGCTCCGGCGCGATGAGCTGATAGACGTGTTCGGGCCGCTCGAGATCTTTGAGGCGATGCTCGCCGAGGTCCCACAAGGTGCTGAGCGGCGGCATCGCACCGTGCAACAAGTCGGCGGTCGTGCCCGAAACGAGCACTTGGCCACCGTGTCCGATCGCGAGCAGCCGCGCGACTCGGTTGACCGTGGCTCCGAAGTAGTCGCCATCGCGTTCATCGGCGTGACCGGTATGCAATGCAATGCGCACGCGCAGGCCGTCGACGGCCGTAAAGTCTTCTGCTGCTAGCGCACGCTGTGCCGTCAGAGCCGCAGCGACTGCACCCGGCGCCGTTGGGAACGCCGCGCAGAATGCGTCGCCGATCGTCTTGAAAACGTGACCGCCGTGCGCTTCGATCGCGCCGCGCAGGACGGAGTCGTGACGTCGCAACGCTTCTCGCATCGTCTCCGGATACGCGTCCCAGCGCTGCGTGCTGCCTTCGATATCGGAGAAGGCAAAGGTAACCGTCCCGGTGGGAAGCACCGGAATCGAAGGCGTCGCTCGCAGTACATCCGGCACGGAGCCCACGAAGCGACTTTTCGCTAATCCGGGGTTCTACACCGCCAAGCGGCCGCCGTGAAGGTTAATCTTTATCGCAACGAGAGCCGGCCGAATCATTACGAAGCGCTTGTAATGCGCATCACGGCTTCCGCCATATTCCATGGCAACGCGCGGGCACCGTCGGCAACTGCGCGCGCGTTGCCGGCATACGTTCGTTCGTCGCGTGGCACGAAGGCGAAACAGCGTCGCCCCAGCCGCAAGGCCGCCGCCACGGCATGCATCGCGCCACCCTCTGCCTCGCTCTGCACGAGCACGAGCGCAGAGGCGTGCGCGGCTTGCAAACGGTCGCGCCGCACGAGCGACCAGCGCGTCACGGTTTCGTCGGGAAGCAGTTCGGAGAGAATCGCACCGCCGCCCGCGACGATCTGCTCTTCGAGCGCTCCGTGTTCGGGCGGATAGGTCGCGCCCGGACCGTAGCCGACGTATGCGTACGTCGGCGCGCCGGCAGCGAGCGCTCCGGCGTGCGCCGCCGCATCGACCCCGCGAGCCAAACCGCTCACGATCGGCGCAGGCGCCGTCGCACCGAGCTCGCGCGCCGCTGCCATCGCTGCGTCGTCGGCCGCGCGGCTGCCGACGACGGCCGTTCCGGCGCGCCACGGTGGCCTCGGCAACGTTCCGAGCACCGTCAGAAATGCCGGCGGGTCGGCGAGATCGCGCAAGCCCGCGGGATACTCGGCCGAACCGAGCGCAACGACGCGGGCCCCGAGCGCGTCGAGCCGCGCGAGCGCGCGCCGCGCATCGCGCCGCGCTTCGGCGAGCCGCGTCGCCGACTCGTTCGCGACCCAATCGCGCAGCGCGCCGTCATCGCCGAGTGCGAGCGCCCGGATGCGCCGCGCGGGAACGCGCAGCAGCGCCGCCGCAAGCAGCACGAGCGGAGCGTCGGCCACGCCGCGGACTTACCGCCCGGGGGCGTAGGTTGCGACGATCTCTTCGACGATCGCGAGATCGACGTCGGTACCGCGTTCGCGCGCGATGCGTTCCGCTTCGCTGCGCAGCTTCTTCGTCACCGAGACGCGCACGAAGAACGGCACGCGCTTGACGGTTTTCTCCGAGAGCGCTTTGGCATCGACCGTCCACGCGATGACGCTGTTCTGCCCTTTGCCGCCGTCGGCAACGGTGCCGTGGCCTTCGCGCATGATCTCGGCGGTCGGCTTTTGCGCGCGCTGCGGCGGCGCGTACGACGTCGGCAAGTTCGCGAAAAGCGTATCGAAGAGCGTCTCGCAGACGACCTGCAAGAGCCAGACGGCGCCCGCGTAGCCCACGAACGGCGTTCCGGTCGCTCGCCGGACGACGGCGCCGGGAAACGACGACTGGTAAAAGCGCGACGGCAGTTTCTCTTGCGCGATGATCATCCGCTCGTTGATCGACCCGAAGATCATCATCGGGCTCGGCGACACATCGCAGAGCGCCGCCCGCACGGCCTCGCTCGGTGCGCTCTGGGGCCCCGTGCGATAGGCACTGTACGCGATCGGCAAACCGAGCTCGCCACCGAGGTAACGTTCTAGTCCGTCTTTGTAACCGGGTGGCGCGACGATCGCGATCGGACTATTCGCGAAGAAGTCGCTGTGCGTCGAGCGCCAGATATCGTGCCAAGCCGCAAGCGTGCCCGTCTTCTCGCTCGCGATAAAGGCTTCGGCTTGCGCGACGAGCCCGAGGGCCTCTCCCAGACCGCGCACGAACGACGTCGTCTCTTCGAGGCCGAACGGCGCGTAGAACGCCGGCAGGCCGATCTCGCGTCCGAGCGACGTTCCGAACTCGCGGTACATGACGATCGTCGCCTTGGCATCCGAGAGCCGCACGGTGTCGTACGAGTTCGCTTCGAACGGATAGACGAGATTGAGCTCGGCACCGATCCCCGCAACGATGCGCTTGATCTCCGCAAGGTCGCTATACGAGTTGAAGCACCCATACGTCGGTCCGACGATGTTGACTGACGGCCGCGCGGGCGGCGCCGGCGCCGCGCCGTTAACGGGGCGCACGAAGTGGTCGCGATGCTGCCACAGGAACAGCAGCGAGCGGTCGCGCGCCATCCATTCGTCGTCGTCGAGCGACTGCGCGTTGAAGAACAGCGGCGAGCCGGGAACGTCCTCGTCGAGCGTCGTCCACGCAGCGCCGATCAGTTCCGACACGGGCGTGCTGACGATAAACACCTGCCGCCCCTCGACGTTCGCACGGGCCACCTTCTCTTTGAGCGCCGGCAACGTCCCCGCGATCGTCACCTCATTCTCCGAAAGTTCCGAGCACGTGACATTTTGCAGGTACGGCACGCTATCGGTATAGTTGATCACCGCCACCGCGGGCATGACGTGGCAGCCGACGGGCCCATCGAGAACCACGTTGCCGTCGCGCAGGCTCGCAAAAACTTGCATCGCACCGGTATCGCCGCCGGCGTGATCGAGATCCGTAACCCGGGCGCGAATCGGCGTATTGACGACGTCGCTCGGAAGTTCTTGCTTGAGACCCATCAGAGGCTCGTCTTCATTTCGCGGGATCGAACGCTTTGTTCGCGATGAGATGCTGGGTGAGATCGATCTTGGGAGCCCAGGACGTGTACGTTCGCGCCGGAGTGCCCGTCTCGCTGAAGAAGCTCGCAATCTTGTGATAGCGTTCTTTACTGCGATAGGTCGACATGACGAGCGACAAAATATCGCTCGCGCCTTCGGCAAACATGAGCGACCGCGTCGCCATCGCATTCGTATAGTAGATCGACGGGATACCGAGTTCTTTGGCGTGCGCGCAGAGCGGCGTCGTCCCGATCACGCAGTCGTACGGATGATTCTCGAGCGCCCCAATCTCGTCGTCGAAGTTTGCGCCGTAGAGCACCGTGCACCCACGTTCGCGCAGCCACGCCTCTTCTTCGCGCGCGAGTGGATTCGTATTGACCGACGTCGAGAGGTACGGTACCGAAGCACCCGCCTCGATCAGCAGCCGCACGAGCAAAAACTCATGCCCCTCATACCCCGCGACCATAAACGTCAGTCCCCGCAGCGGATAATCGCTCATCGCCGCAACGACCTTATCCCGTTCTTCCGACGCGACCGCTTCGACGACTGCCGGCCCCAGCTTGAGCGCCTCGCCGATGCGCTTGATCCATCCATACGTCCCGTCAACGCCCACCGGCGCCCCTTCGATGAAGGGCAAGCCCTGCTTCATCTTCATCCGCTTGACGCTGTCGCTATAAAAGGGATGCAGCGGCGCGTTGAGCGCCCCATCGACCATCGCAACATAGTCTGCCCAGCGCGGCCCCGGCACGTGCGTATTGACGTGCGTCCCAATCCGCCGCAGCACTTCATCGATCTTAACGGGATCGCTCGGAAACACTTCGCCGATGAGATTGACGCCCGCCCGCGTCTTACGCTGTGCCGGCAACCGCCACACGAGCGAATCGACGACGATATCTTTGGCGCGCGCATGCGTGTGCACCGAATACGCCGGCAACGGCACGTAAACGATCTCCGTGTTCCCAACCTGCTTCGGCAGCAATTCGAACGGCATCCCCACCGTATCGCTCACGCACAACGAACAAATCGGAATCAGCGACGGCTGATGTTTCTCCGCCATCTCGATCGCCATCGCCTTGAGCTCGTCGAACACCGTCCCCTTCGCCCACATCTGCGACGACACGCCCGGCGAAAAGATCGGCCGATTCGCCACATAAAAATGCGCGACAAACGTATGCCCGTACATACACCCATCGCCCGACGAAATAACGATCGGCATCGCATCTTCCATCCGCAACAAGTTGCGGATGGCGCCAAACGCCGGACACATCGACGATGCTTGTTTGGACATTACTTCACGACTTTCACATTGCCGTCGCCCAGAACGGCAGAGAAGAGGGGGGCCGGGGCGCTTGCAGGTGTGCGGCGGGCGCCGCAGTTTCGGATCGCAGCCACGAACGGCAGAGACGAGGGTCGTGGGGCACGTGCGGTTGTGTCGCGGGGCGTCACAGTTTCGAGCGGAGCGCTGGAAGCGCGGGAGCGAGAAATGTGCGAGTAGCGGTTTCCCATGGATGGGAAACCGCGGGCGTCCCCGCGACACGACTGCACGCGCCCCACGACCCGTCGCCGGCGCCACTACCAATCAGCAGACGGAACCGCAAACCCACCCGCGCTAACGACCGTCGGCACGAGCAACTTCTCCGCATCCGACTCCGCTTCGATATACCGATGATCGAACGCCCCGCCGTTGGGAATCGCCGCCAGCTCCGGCTCGATATCGGGCAGCGACCAGAGCTCGTCCGACGAAACCGCGGTGCCTTCCATCGTCGCCGCATTACCGGAAAGCGCGCACATGAAGTCATGAAAGTCCACCCGGTTCGGATACGATGCATCGAGGTGGTCGATCGCGCCGATGACCTTCTCGACGGCCGCGGCCACGAGCGGATGCTGCGCGGGATCTTTCGCGAGTTCCGCCTGTGGAATGACGGGTAGCGACGCTAGCACCGGCACGTCGAGAAACTCCGCGAGCCGCGCCGCCTTCCCGCTGCCGTCGTCCTTATTGACGAACAGTCCGAGAACGCGCGTCTTCCCGCCTTGATCCGCGAAGTAGCGCACGGCGGAGACGATGTTGTTGGCCGCGTACATCGACTGGCCTTCGTTGCTGCACACGACGATGAGCTTGTCCGCCATCGAGCGCGCGATCGGCGTTCCGAAACCGCCGCACACGACGTCGCCGAGAAAATCGAGCAGCATGTAGTTGAAATTCCACTCCGAGAGACCCCACTTCTCCAGCAGTTGGAACCCGAAGGTGATGCCGCGGCCGCCGCAACCGCGCGCCGATTCGGGACCGCCGAGCTCGATGCAGTAGACGCCGTCGCCTTTGAAGATGATGTGCTCCGGCGCGAGATCGTCGTCGCGCCCCTCTTTTTGAAATTGCGCCCACGTACCGAGCACGGTCGGAATAAACGCGCCACCGAAGTGCGTCACGACGCTATCGTGTTTGGGATCGCAGCCCATTTGCAGCACGCGCTTACCACGTTCCGTGAGCGTCCGTGCGACCATGCTCGTCAGAAACGATTTTCCCGCGCCGCCCTTACCGTAGAATGCGACCGTGCTGTTCTTGCTTACGCCCATTGCAGTATCACTTTCGGAACGGAGGGATCTTCGAAGGCTGTCGCATACGCGCGCTCGTACTCCGCGACGGGAACGACGTGATCCGCGAGCCGGCCCACCGCGATTGCACCGGAGGCAAGCGCGTCGCGTGCAGCCAGCAGATCGGGGTGCGCCCACTCTCGGGCGACGACGAGCGAGACTTCTTTGACGAAGAGATCGACGTAGGGGCTCCGCAACTCGTCGTAATACGAAAGCAATGCGATCGTTCCGCCCGGACGCAGCGCTCGAGCGCAGCGCGCGAGCTCGTGTGAGTTTCCCGTCGCTTCGACGACCGCATCGAGATCGTGCAGCGCTTCATCGAGCGCGAGCGCGCTCAGATCGAGCGGTTCGCAGCCCTCGGGCAGGTCGGCGAGCCGCGCGCCATTGACGTCGGCAGCGACGACGTTCGCGCCCGCCGCCACGAGAAAGCGGGCCGCAAATGCGCCGATCGCGCCCATGCCCAGGACGCAAACGCGCCGTCCGGCAACGTCGCCGAGTCGCAGCACGCCGTGCAGCGACGTCGCTGCGAGTGCGAGCAGCGGCGCGCGCGCGAGCGGAATGCCGTGCAGCGGAACGACTTGCGCGGCCTTCTTGATGAGCCGCGCTGCGTTGCCGCCGAAGACGCCTGCGACGTCCGTGTAGCACATGCTTCCGCCGACGAAGACTTCGTCGCCGAGCGCGATATCGCGCACGTCAGACCCAGTCCGAACGACGACGCCCGCCGCTTCATAGCCGGGGACGAGCGGGTAACGCAGCATCGGAAAGCCGGGCAATTTGCCGGAGAACAGCAGCCGTTCCGTGCCCGCCGAGATCGATGAGTATTTCGTGTCGACCACGACTTCATCGGAGGCTGCTTCGCGCAGCGAAGCCACGTGCGTGTCGAGGACCCCGGCTTCGCGAAAAACGATCGCGCGCGTCATCTCGCCGCTGGCTTTGGGGGGCGCCGTCGCCGTGCCGTGCCCGTGATGGGCCGTCGCGTGCGCGGCGGGAACGGCGCTCCTCGGCAGTGCGGGAGCGCTCATGCGGCCTTCTTGAGTGAAGCTTGAGCCGCCGCGGCCTCGTGCTTCTGCCGCTGGGTCCGATGGATGTACTGCGCGACATTGGCGAGATAGATCGCGTAAGCGAGCACCAAAATCCCGAGAATGGCGCGCATGTTTTCGGGATGGGTGAGGACCATCAAAAGGTAGCTCAGCTGCATGATAAAGACGATGAGCGTCATCACGTCCTCGAACATGAACTCCGGCGCAAACCACCAGTGCCCGTACACGTCGTGTTCCCACAGTGAGCCCGTGATGACCGCGCCTACCATCAAGCCGATCTTCGTAAGCACGGAGATGTGGACCACGTGAAACGAGACGCCGTGGCGCAAGTACGCGACCAGCAGGCCGACGCTAACCAGGAACGCCAGAAGTTGCCCGAGCGCGAAGACGGGGTGGACCTTGGTCCAGACGCTAGCCGCTCGGCGTTCCCCGACGAGCAGCGCTCGGGCTTCGGGCATCGGGTTCCCTCCTTGCCCATACTATGGATGCATGGAGCAGGCATCCGTGATAGGCATCACTCGTGGCCGCCCAGGCGGATCGCGGCCGCCCGAACCACGGCAAGGGCTATGGAAGCTGGCTCCGCTATCTTAACCCCGGCGCTCGGAAGCCGCCGCGGCAGCGCTCGCTTAGATAATCAGCGATTCCAGCGAACCGAGGTCGAGTAACTCGAGCTGCTGGCCCGTCGCCGCATCGCGGACGTAGCCCTTTTGGCGAAAGCGGGCCATGTTGCGCGAGACCGTCTCGCGCGCCGTGCCGATCATGTTGGCGAGATCCTGATGGGTGACGGGCAAGTCGATCCGTACGCCGCGATCCGTCGGCACGCCGTACTGCTGCGAGAATTTGACGAGGACGCGGGCCAGACGTGAGGCGACGTCGCGACCGCGAAAGTCGTCGAGCAACGTCAGCGCATCGCTGACTTGTTCCGAGATCCGCTGCATGAACGCGGTCAAGCGCTCCGGATGCGCGCGCAAATATGCTTCGAAGACCGCATTCTCCACCGCGTAGACGTCGCTCGGTTCCATCGCTTCGATGAACACTTCGCGCCAGTAGCCATTGAGCACGGCGCGATCGCTCCAGATCGATCCGCTTTGCAAGATCGTAATGAGAATCTCGCGGCCGCTCGCCAGAAGCTTCGTAACCTTGAGCGTTCCCGCAGCGCAGAAGAACGTGCGCTTCGGCCGCGCTTCCGGATCGGAAAGGACCGCGCCCACTTCGTAACGGCGCGGTCCTGATTCCGCAATGCCAACAAGGGGACTAGCGGGTGTCGCGATGACGGACGAGCTTGGTAGACTCCAAAACAAATCCAACTAGTGAGCTACTCCCGACGCCAAGTGCGCCCCCGGATTATCCTGATACTCCGGGTGTGCTGCAACGGCTTGGACCGGAGTTTGGTCGAGCCCTGCTTTAACGAGAGCGTTCGGCCACTTGTTGCCTTGATGGCACGTGTAGCAGGTAACGGCCTTGATATTAGCAGGGAGATACTTGTGATTGATGTCGTCGACCATCGCCCACATTCTGTGCGCGATTTGGTTCGTCGGATAGTACTGCAGCGAGACGAAGTCGGCGCTGTTGTGGCAAAAGAGGCAGTTCACACCGAGCGACTTCTGCGCCGAGTACATCGAGTTGACGACGTAGCCGGCCTGCTTCGTCGATTTGTTCGTCGAGTTGAGGTACTGCACCGGGACGACGTTCCAGCGCACCGCCATGTGCGGATTGCCGCGATGGCACGTCACGCACCCGACCGCGCCCGTCACGGCGTAATTGGGATAGTCATGCTTGGCCGGATCGACCCAGTCGTGTTGCACGCCGCTGGACATGATCTGCATCGTGCGCGCAATCCGCTTCGTCGGCGTGTCATACGCGAAGTTCTGCACGTTGTGGCAGTACGTGCACTGCACGCCCAGCGCTTGCGTGTAGTACGACATCTGCCCGATCAACGTAGCATACGTATAGCCTTTGAGAACTTGCACGTTGTAGAGCTGTCCGGCCGCGTACTTGCGCGGCACGGCTTTGGGCTGATCGCTAAAATCCAGCGGCTTCGCCTGATCGACGGGACCGTACTGGCCCTTGTAGATCTGTAGCGCGCGTTCGTCGACGTCGATGCCGTTCTGCGCGGGATTAACGAGCAAGTTCGGTGCCTGCACTGCGCGCTCGGGTTTACCGATCGCCGAGGCCGGCGTCACGCCGCCATTCTGCACGTTTGGCGCGTCGGCAGCCTTGACGCTGCTCAAGAGCGGCGCGACCGAACTTGCGGCAACGATGACGGCGGCGATCAGGAGTGGCGCGAAGAGCTTGCGCATCTAGAAGCCGCCCTGCGGAGAGGCGTTGCCTGGCTGCTGCTCCTGGTTGATTCCGACGGCCGGCTTTTGCGGTATGCCGTTGATCGCACTGCGCGTGATCGGACCATACTGCTGCACCCAGCCGTGATCGACGCCCCAGACGTACCAATCTTTGACGATCGTGCCCGTTTCGATGATCCCGATCGCCGATGCGAGCACGGTTCCCATCGAGAACCACAACAGCCAGTCATGAATCGTCTTGGGATTGGCGTTGAAGCCCATCGTCCAGCGCCAAAAGAGCATCGACTTGTGCGAACCGGAGTGCATGTCTTTGATCTCGGCATCTTCTTGATGGCTGCCCTCGGACGCCGTCGCGAGGATCGTCGCGCCGTGCATGCCCCAGAGCATCGTCGATCCGAACAGAAAGAAGATCGCGAGCATGTGCCACGGGTTGTAATAGAGGTTGCCCCACAAGACGCTGAAGTTTTGCGCCCAGTCGAGATCGGAGTTGAGGCCGAGCGACGGCGCCTCGGCCCACGAACCCATGGCGATGGGCCGGAACAGCCAAATCGTCGCCGTCAAGAGAATCGCCGAAAGCCATGCGAAGAGCAGGTACGGACGCCATTGGAAACGTGCGAGACGATCGTAGCAACGCCCCGCCCAGCATGTCACGGAGAACGCCCACAGCAGCACGTTGATCTGCCAAAAGCCACCCTGTTGCAGCGACGGCGCCATGCCCAGCCCTTCCGGCGGCTGAATCTGAATGTTGGCAAAATACTTGATGGTCAGCCAGACGTTGCCTTGCATCTGCTGGATGCCGGCGAACGTCAAGACGGCCAGGCCTGCCACGAAGAAGAACACGGAAAGGACGCCCCACGTACCGAGCCAGATGACGCCGGTCTGCGTCGACATGCCGAAGCGTGAGAGCAGCGGGATGCTTAGCGGCGTGCCGATTCGGATGCCCAGGGGATCGGCGTCGTCGACCGGACTCGGACCGGGCAACTCGAGAGACGGAATGCGCGGACGCGCTATGACGGTTGCCATCGATGCGGCCTCTTAAAAGCGTGTCGGGCTTTGCCCGACCTCGACACTGTGCATGATTCGGCCCAGCCGAATCGTGCACGGATTGCGCTTCGCGCAATCCACTAATGAAACCAGGGAATGTGAAAGTGCCAGAAGTCGACCCAGTCGTTGACGACGGTACCCGACGTCAGAATGCACAGGTCCGACATGATCAGCGTGTAGATCGCGAGCCAGAAGCCGAGCACGTGAATGCCGAGCTCGCCGATCGAGTAGCCGATGTAATCGCGCCAGAAGTTGTCGACGTTTTCTGTTTCAACGGTGGGATCGGCATTGGTATTGTACGTGCCGAGAATCGCGCTGCCGTGCATCGCGAGCACCATCGCCGTGAGGAAAAACCCGAGCACGCCCCACGCGTGAAATGGGTTGAGGTAAAAGTTTGCGTAGCGAAATCCGGTGTTGGAAACCCACGTCAAGTGGCCGGTGAACCCGAGGTCGAAGCCCTCGCACCAGCAGTGCATGAGCAGCGGCCGAATGATCTCGAGGACGACGAACGCGGAGATCGCGAAACTGAACATGATGGGCACGTGATAGCCCATCTGAAGTTTGCGGCAGATCTCGACTTCCCGTAGCGCCCACGAAACGAAGGCGACCGTTGCGAAGAGGATGATGAGCTGCCAGTTGCCGCCCTGGTAGAACGGCGCAAAACTCAGACCGTATCCACGTGTCGGCGATTGGATCGTGACGCGTGCGAGATCACCATCGCCGAGCGCTGCGATCGAGAGCACGATGATGAGGATGCCGAAGACCGTCGCACCGATCGAGACCGCGCCGAAGACTCCGACGTAAAACCGTCCGACCCAAAAGTCGAACGGATCGTCGCCGAGGAGGTCAGCGAGGAACGTTCCCCCGCGCTTGCGATAGACGCTTTCGAAACTGAGCATGACCGCCTCTCTATCCCAACCGTGCGCGAGAGCGCGCTCCGCGCCGCTCGAGCGCGACGGGCGCCGAGCCGGCGGGCGCTACTTCGCGCCCGGGGCCGGTGCCGGCGCGGTGGCCGACGTCGTCGTCTGTGGGAAAATCCAGTTGTATTTGGGCGAGGATAGGACGATGAAATGGATCAGGAACGCGACGACGAGCCCGGCCGCGCAATACGCGGCGAGCACGGCGCGAAAGTTGTAGTTCTTGCGAACGATCACGTCAGTCGGTCTCCCTTACCACGGCCGCCACAGCCACACGAAGATGTGGGCGATGACAGCGATGACGAAAAACACCCAAGAGCCGTAGACGGTCAGCGTGTGCTGCGTCCAGTCGCCGTTATCGAAGAACGGGCGGTAGACTTCGGGTACTTGATCGTTTCCGATCTCGTAGACTCCGGCGGTCGCCGGGTCGAGTGTGGCCATGAGCGGCGGTCCCCCTATTTCGGCGTGAGGATCGTTTGCTGCGGACCCTCACGGTTACCTTAGCAGACCCCAATCAGTCTACGGTGTAGCCGCTACTACGCTCAAGGACGCAAGTCACGGCAGTGTTCGCTGAACTATCGTCTTGTGTTCGAGCGCGGGCTTGCAAATGGTTCAGCGAACACTTGGCGTTTGCGGCCTGCGGCCGCAAGCCGCGGCTCGGTGCCTCGGGTCGGGGCCGCTGGTGCTCGCTTAGCGGGCGATGGCGACGGCCAAGGCGGTGGCGATCTTCGAGCGCAGCGGGACGTACGCGCGGCGGCGGAAGACGTCGTAGTCGTTGAGTTCGATCGATTCCAGGATCCGCCGGTAGAGCGAGAGCGCGAGCCGGACGGTGTAGCGCGATTCGGCCGAGAGCATCGCGACCCCGGGCTCGGCCTGGATGTAGAGCGCCCGAACGCGTTCGATCTGGAAGCGCATCAGCGCGATGAAATTCTCATCGACCACCTGCGCGAAGACGTGATTCTCCGCATAGCCGAAGCGGGCGAGATCCTCGGCGGGCAGATAGATCCGGCCCATCGACGCGTCCTCGCCGACGTCGCGCAGGATGTTGGTGAGCTGCATGGCGCGCCCGAGGGTCACCCCGTAGTCGAGCGCCTCGGCCGATGCGTAACCCAGAATGGGTGAGACCAGGAGCCCGACGGTCGAGGCAACGAGGTAGCAGTAGTCGCATAGCTCCGCGTATGTCGCGTAGCGACGAATCGTGATATCCATCCGGCCGCCGCGCAGGAGCGCGAGAGCGGGATCGAGCGGGATGCCGAAGCGCTGGGCGGCGTCCGCGTAGGCCACGAACATTGGCTCGTCGGCTTGGCCGTGGACCGCAGCCACGACCTTGCTCTCCAGGGCATCGAGCCCGGCAAGGCGTTCGGCGGCGGGAGCCGTCCGGTCGACGAGGTCGTCGGCCGTTCTGCAAAAGGCGTAGACCGCCCACACCGCACGCCGCTTCTCCGCCGTCAGAAAAAGCGACGCTAGGTAGAAGGTCGTCGAAGCAATCCGGGTGATCTCACGACAGTGCTGGTAGGCTTCGCGCAGGTGGGGCGCCGCTTCGGGCCCGTCGCGACCGACGGTACCGAAGTCGACGTTACGCTCGAACACCGAAGTCAAGCAACGCCGGTTCCGCCGTCCGCCTTGGACGTTACGGTCAGAGCACGAACTCCTGTTTGCCTGCGACGGTCGGTACGTCGATCGCGGTAAGTCCCGCGACCAGAATCTCCTCGTATACGTAGCGCATCGCATTGGTCGCACCGGCGACCGTGGCGGAGACGGTGTTGCCGTCATAGGCCGCGTCGCGTACCGCGGGAGAAGCGTCGAGCGCCGCACAGAGCTGCGCCGGATTCACGACCTTGCCCGAAAGGTTTTTCACAGGTACCCTGACCTTGATCGTATTTCCGTGCAAAAGTCCGCTCTTGGTGAGGCGACGCATCGTCGCATCGATGTTTCCCGGAAATTGATAATCGAACGTCACCGTGCCCGCAGCGGCGTCGATTTCGAAGTTCTCGGCGCCAGGCGTCGAGTCCAGAATCTTGCGGAGGTCGTAGGCTTGGGCAGGCGTTGCCGTGGTCACGGGGATCGTTAGCGATGCCGATGCGGCCATCGTGCTCCTTCCATTGCACCTACGGTGCGATAAACGTACGTAGCTTGACCTGCTTGCGGCGGTGACTCACCGCACAGTCGAGCGAGCCACGTCTGCAGCCAGGGTCGACCTGGAACCGGCCCGGCCCCATTGGGATTGTAAGACGCGTCTGCGCGAGAAAGTTGTAGCCGAAGCGTCATGTCGCCCAAAATGATCGCCCCCGCGACGAATATCCGCGAGCTCGTCGGCGAGCTGCCCATCGCCGAGGACGTGCTGGCAGCCTTCGGGTTGCACTGCTCGGGTTGCGGCGTCAACAAGTTTGAGACGCTCGAATCGGGCGCGAAAGCGCATGGCCTGCGCGTCGAGCCGATCCTTGCCGCGCTCTCGCAGGCGCGACTCTCGGGTCGCGTGCCCACGATCATGAACGACGACCGGCGTCCCCACGTCGGTGCCCCGGGTGCCTTCGCCAAACGCGGTGTCATGAAGGCCGTCGTCCCGATCATGTCGGGCAAGGGCGGCGTCGGCAAGTCCCTCACGACCGCGCTGCTCGCCGTCGGGTTGCGGCGCGCGAACAAACGCGTTGGCATTCTCGACGCCGACATCACGGGACCCTCGATACCGCGGCTCTTCGGCTTGCGCACGCCGCTGGGCATCGAGAAAGACCCAAGCGAAGCGCCGGGCGCGCCGCAGGGCCAGACGCGACCGCTCTTCGTCCCCGCGACGACGCGCGCGGCGATCGAGGTGGTGAGCGCGAATCTACTGACCCCAGAGGAAGACACCGCGATGATCTGGCGCGGTCCGATTCTCTCCGGAGTCATCCGTCAGTTCTTCGAACAGACGCTCTGGAGCGACCTCGACGTACTGCTCATCGACTTGCCGCCCGGTACCTCGGACGCGCCGCTCACCGTTCTGCAGTCGCTCTCGATCGACGGCGTCGTGCTCGTGACGATGCCGCAGGCGCTCGCCACGATGATCGTCCGCAAGGCCGCGAACCTGGTCCATCAGCTCAAGAAACCGATCCTGGGCGTCATCGAAAACATGTCGTACTTCGTCGCGCCCGATACCGGGGTGCGTTACGACCTCTTCGGACCGTCGTACGCGAGCCAAGTCGCCGAGCTTGCGCGCGCGCCACTGCTCGCCCGCCTGCCGATCGATCCCGGCCTGATGACGCTCGCGGACAGCGGCCGCATCGAAGAATTCGATTCGCCGGTCGTCGATGCGCTCGCGCAAGCGCTGCTCGGCGCCCTCGCGGCGACGCCTAAAGCGAAAGAGACGATCTCGATCATCTGAAGCTGCGCGTAACGGCAGTTGCGTCCGGACGCGACGGCGTAAAACGGCGACAATGCGGCGTTTTCTTATCGGAGCGGCGACCGGCGCGGTACTGGGCTACACCTACGTGCGCGCGACCGAAGCACTGCAGGAACTGCGCGAACCGAGCGTCCCGGTTGCGCCCGATCCCAAACGCTACGGCCGCACCCGCCGGGCGCTGATGCTCGCCGGCATCGCGCGGTCGCTCGCGGCGCTGGCCGTAACGGCGTACGGGATCGGACCGCGGCTGGAACCACGGCCCGGAAGCGTCGAACCGCGCGTGCGGCGCATTGGCTACGTTGCCGCCGGACTCTGCCTTTCGAGCATCGTGGAGTTGCCTGCGGACTTCGTCGAGGAGCTCGCACTCGAACGGCGCTATGGGCTCTCGAAGCAGACGCCGCGCGCCTGGGCGTTCGACCGCGCGAAAAGTTTGGGGATCACGCTCGCGATCGGCGTCCCGCTCCTCGAGCTCTTGAGCGAAGCGATCCGGCGCGCCCCGCGCGCGTGGCCGCTCCTGGCTGCAGCCGGTAGTGCGCCGCTGCTCGTGCTCGCCAACGTCGTTGCGCCGACCTTCATCGCGCCGCTCTTCAACAAATTCGTCCCGCTCGAAGGCGTCCTCGCGCATGACGTTCGCGCGCTCGCCGCCCGGTACGGCGCGGGCGATGCGACGCTCCTGCGCGTCGACATGAGCCGCCAAACGGAGAAGGCGAACGCCTACGTCACGGGTCTTTTCGGCACCAAACGAATCGTCATCGGCGACACGCTCCTGGACCACTTCGAGCCGAGCGAGACGCTCTTCGTCGTCGCGCACGAACTCGGGCATTACGTTGCGCGCGACGTGTGGCGCGCGGTCGCACTGGGCACCGCAGCCGCGGCGACCGTCTTCGTCGGCGGCCGCGCACTCGCCGAGCGCCCCGGCCGGACGCTCGCATCCGCCGCGGGCCTCGCACGCCTCTTCTTCGCGATCTCGCTGCTGGGCACGCTCGTCCAGACGCCGCTCGCGGCCTTTTCGCGCGCGCGAGAACGAGCGGCCGACGTCTTCGCGCGCGATGCAACGCACGATGGTGCCGCGGGCGCCGCCGCGTTCGAGCGGCTGCGCGAACGCAATGCGGCCGAAGACGAGCAGCCACGTTGGATGGAGCTGCTCTTCTCGTCGCACCCGTCGCTGCGCAGCCGCATCGCGCGGCTGCGTCCGGCGGAGCCGGAGCCCCTTACCGCCCGATAATCGATTTGAGAATCTTGACGTCGCGGCTCGTGATCGTGCCGTTCTTCTTCTCCGCCACGTCGATGACGCTCACGAATCCGGCGGCGGGACTGTAGGCGATCCCCTTATAGATCGCGCCGCCGGCATGATAGGCGAAGTAGGCGCTGTACGGTTTGACGGGCGTGAGATCGAACGTGTCGATGTGCGCGTGGCGCTGCGCGAGCGTTTTCTTGAAACGGTCGATGACGCCGTACGTCGCGGGATCGGTGTCGGGGGCGGCGACGCGCAGGATGCTGACCGTCATCAGCTTGTTCCAGTCCTTGAGCGTTTCACCCGAGCGCACGTACTTGAGCAGCAGCCGGGATTTGTCGCGCGGACCCACGGAATCTGCCAGGACGGGCATATCGAGGGCGCGCGCAAGTGGCTGATATAGGCCTTCGGTAGCGGCCGCAGCGTTCGAAGTGCTGACCGCGAGCATCGCAACGAAGGCCAAAAAAGTACGCATTCCATTCGCTATTCGCGCTCGAGCGCAGCCCACATTCGCGCGACGATGGCATCCCAGCCATGGTCGCGCGCGATCGCGGCGCCACGTTCGGCGCGCTGTGAATCGGGATGTATGCGAGCGCAAGCTTCTGCAAACGCCTCGGGGCCGTCGGCGAGCGTCACGACGTCGCCGAAATCGGCAACGACGTCCGCAACCCGCGTGCTGACGACGGGCTTGCCCGCCGCGAGATACTCGAGCGTTTTCGTCGGCGAGATCGATGCGGTCGCGGCGTTGTGTGCAAAGGGCATGATCGCGACGTCGCAGCCGGCGAGCAGCGCGGGCAACTCCGCATACGGCATCTGGCCCGTGCAATGGACGTTCGCGCGACGCGGCACGGCCCGCGGTTCGATTTTGACGACGGGTCCGACGAGCGCGACCGAGGGCACGCGCTCAGCGAGACGCGCCACGATCGCGAGGTCGATACGCTCGTCGATCACGCCCACGTACGCACAGAGCGGCCGCTCGAGATGCGCGAAGAGCGGGTGCGCCGCAAGCGTCGCGGCTCCCGCGAAACGCTCGAACTCGACGCCACTGGGCTCGAGGCGGACTTTGGGGCCGAGCGCGCGCCGCGCGTCGTAAAGCGACCGTCCCCCGGCGAAGACGACGACGGCGCGCGCCAAGGTCGCGCGTTCGCGTTCGCGCATCGAGGCCGGTGCGAAAGCGAAATTGGCGAGTTCGTCCATGCAGTCGTAGACGACCGGCGCCTCCGGCCGCACGTCGGTGACGGCCGAGAGCATGGGTGAGTAAATCCAGAACAGCGCGCGCCGCGCACCCGTCCACCGGGCAACGGCGCTGCGCGTCGACGCGTCGACGAGATCGTCCGCCGCGCGCCGCCGCGGGCGCAACACCGTCAGATCATCCCGCGCGAACGTCTCGTTTTCGTCGCTCGCCGCGGCAAAGGGTTCTTCGACGAAGAGCACCGGGCAGCGTCGCGCTAGCCGCGAGACGATATGGTGCGGGCGTTGCCGCACGCCGTCGTAGCGTAGATGCGACGCTACGACGATGCATTCGAACTCCATACGCGTCGCCGCTTTGGCGCAGCGGCCGGTTTGTCATTGACGATCCGGCGGTAACGGTAAGTAATGTCTGCCACCGTCCGCTCGATTGGAGCCGCGTCCGATGGATCGTAAGCCACCCCCGCCGTATGCCGACATGCCGCTGCCAGACTTGTTACGTCAGCTCTCGACCGATACGGCGACGCTCGTTCGTCAGGAGATAGCCCTCGCGCGCGCAGAGCTTACGGACAAAGCCAAAAAAGTCGGCGGTGCCGCCGGGATGTTCGGAACGGCGGCCGTGGCCGGGCTCGGCGCGTTCGGCGCATTCACCGCTTTGCTCATCGCGCTATTGGCGCTCGTCGTTCCGCTGTGGGCCGCGGCGCTCATTGTCACGGTCGTTTACGGTCTCGTGGCCGCGATCGCCGCCCTGGGTGGAAAAAAGAAGCTCGAAGCGACCACGCCGCCACTTCCCGAGCAGACCGTCCAGAGCGTCAAAGACGATGTCGAAGCCGTGCGAGCCGGGGTACGCCGCGCCCGATGAATCTCGGCGTTCTCAAAGCGACGTTCGCCGCGTTCAACGCGGACAAAGCGCCGCGGCTGGCGGCAGCGATCGCCTACTCGACGATCATGTCGATCGCGCCGCTCTTCATCGTGCTCATCGCCGTAGCGGGCGCGTTCCTGGGCTCACATTCCCAAGTCCAGACGCAGCTCGTCGATCAGATCTCCAAGAGCGCCGGAACGAGCGCGGGCAACGCGGTGCGCCAGCTCGTCGAGTCGAGCTATAACAAGCCACGTCAGGGGCTCGCCGCGCAAATCATCGGCTGGATATTCTTTGCAGTCGGCGCAAGCGGACTTTTCGCGTCGCTGCAAGACAGCCTCAACGCCGTGTGGCACGTCGAAAGCACCAAGGGCGGCTGGGTTCGCATGTTGCGCTCCCGCGCGGCCTCGTTCGGCATGGTTCTGGTCGTCGGCTTTCTCCTACTCGTCACCTTTATCGCGAACAGCGCGATCGCGTTCATCTCAGCGCACTTCCTCTCACAGATTCCCTTCGCCGCGAATCCGATCGTCGTGACCGTCATCAACGGGGTGATCAGTCTCATCATCGTCACGGTGATCTTCGCACTCATCTACAAAGTTCTGCCTGACGTTCACGTCGCATGGCGCGACGTTTGGATCGGCGCCGCCGTCACCGCCGTCTTATTTTTAGTCGGTGAAGCGTTGATTTCAATATACCTAGCGATCGGCGGGGTCGCGTCGGCCTACGGCGCGGCCGGTTCGATCCTCGTCGCGCTGCTTTGGATCTACTACTCTGCCATGATCCTGTTGCTCGGAGCCGAATTTACCAAGGTCAATGCGAAAGACGTTAAGCTCGTAGAGACGTCTCTGGTGACGGCAACGACCGAACAAGCCGCTGGAACCGACCCTCGCTACGCCGGCGACGCGTCGTCATAGAGAAGGACAGCATGAAAGACGAAGACCCGCAGGGCATCCGCGACCAGATCGAGGTCACCCCCGACCGCATCGCCGATCCGGCGGAAGCACTCCCATACCAGAGCGACGTGCCGGAACGTGTGAAGAAGGACAGCATGGAAGACGAAGACCCGCAGGGCATCCGCGACCAGATCGAGATCACCCGTGACCACATCGCCGATACGGCGGAAGCACTCGCATACAAGAGCGACGTGCCGGCACGTATGAAGGAAGATATCGCCGACCGCGTCGACACCGCAAAAACGGCCGCGTCGGACGTCGCCGCGACCGCGGCCTCGAGCCTGGCGAGCGCCGCCGATGCGGCGCTTAAAGGGGCGCAGGACCTTTCAGAGGCGGCGAAGCCGGTGATCGCGGACGCTGCGGCGACGCTCGCCGGCGCCGCGGATACGGCAAAATCCGCGTTCGCGGATGCGACTGCCAACGCCCGCGAACCTTTGTCCAGCGGATCCGCCGGCTCGGTCGATCTCACGGAGAACATGCGGCAAAACGTCGGCGTCCCTTCGAGCGACGAGCCTCGCAATCTCGTACGCAGCGCACGAACATACGTTCGCGAAAACCCGCTGGCGGTCGCGCTCGGCACCATTGCGGTCGGGTTTTTGATCAGTTTCGCCCTACCAGGGCGAGGCGTCGAACGCAAAACCGATTCAAGCAAAAGCAACGCCGAGATCGCTAAGGCGGTCGAAGACTTCAATGCTCGTGCGCGGCCAGATTAAGCGAGCCGCAATCGTCTCGCGCCCGTCAAGGTACGTAGCGCCTCGGCGACCGGCGTCTCTTGCGGAACTCCAGAGTGTCCGGCGAAGGTAAAGATGCCGTTTTCGCTCGCGCGCGCGTCACGCACGAGCAGCGAATTCCAGTCGACGAGTCCGAAAGCGGCCCAGGCTCCAAACATCCGAACCGGTAGTTGCTCCTCGCGAAGCGCAACGAGGTCGGTGTAACGCGCGCGCAACCAGCCTACGCGCACGGCATCCGAACCGCCGACGTGGACTTCGCTGATTCCGAACGGGATTCCAAGGCGTGCGTGCGCCGCGCGTAGCAGCGGTCGCGGCGAACTGCGTCCGTCGGCAAACGCGCAGACGTTCGTGTGCCGGCCGGCGGCATCGGTGCCGACCGCGCGCTCCGAATTCGGGTAGTAATTCCAGCCGATGAGATCGGGAATGCTCGCGAGGTGCGCGATCCGTGCGAGGGTCGCCGCGTCGAGGGCGCACCGTTCGCGCAGGTACGCATACAGCGCGTGACCGGGCACGACGCGACCCATAACGAGTTCGATGGAAAGAAACGAACGTTCCCGCTTGTAGGCGACGAACGCTTCGCTGCGCGCATCGAGTGCGACGAAGCCGGCCAAATCTTCGGTGAGGACGAATTGCGCGTGCGGAACGTGCACGCGAATGGCAGCCATGCCGAGCAGCATCGCGAGCGCTTCGTTCGCGATCGCGCGTCCAAAGGCGACGTCGCTCGTCAAATTCGGATACCAGTGACCGTACAGCGTCGCGAAGCGTGCGGTCGTCAAGGGCTCGTTGATCGGCGTCCAGCGCCGCACCCACGGAAATGCGCGCGCGACGGCATCCGCGTAGAGCGCGAAACGTTCCGGGAACGCAGGGTCGAGCAGATCGGTCGACGGCGGTCCGCTGCCGTGATGGAGCAGCGTGACGACCGGTTCGATGCCGAGCTCACGTAAACGTTCGAGTCGTAGACGCGCCCACGCCAAGTCGGGTTGCGACGGATCACCGGGCGCCGTCCGTTCCCACAAGACCGGATAACGCGTGGCCGTGATGCCGAGGCTTGCAAGCAAATCCAGGTCGGCCTCGCGCTCGGCATGTCCCGTCTCAGCGAGCTGATCGCGATAGCGATCGCGCCCGATCCGGGCGACCGTCGGTTCGGGCGACGCCCACAGCTCGAATGGTGTTGGCGTTGCGCTCACACCGCTTGGGACCCAGAATTAGCGCAGCTGACCGGGGACGGCCGCGTGTCGAGCCACGTCGCGAGATCGGTCTTCTCGCCATCGTAATGACCCGTGCGCAACTGGCTGCGCAATTCGCCGAACGTTCCGAACGCCTCTGCGACCGCATCGTGCTTGTGAATGGACTCGTAGTTCACTTGGCTTGCAAAGACGAACGTGTCGTCGGCGAAATCGGCATACATGTCGAGCGCTCGGCCCAGGATTCCGCGCACGACGTCTTCGACGAACTTCGGATTGCGGTGCGCCTTGTTGACGATGAAGAATTCGTCGGGGCGCTTGAGCAGATCGTACGTCTCGCTCGACATCGAGTTCTCGACGATCTCCACCAGGTCTTCGGCGCCAATGTCGGCATCGCGCCCGTCGCGTGTGCCGATCAAGATCGCGCCGCGTCCGCGCTGATTGTGCGTCGCGACGGGCAGCACGTCGAGGGCGCGGCGCGCGTCCTCTTCCGAGAACCCAGCCTCGACGAGTTCGCGCTGCGAGTGTTCGCGGACCATGAGCTGCGCGCACGGGCAGGCGGTCATCCCATCGGCCTCGATGCCCACCACATGCCGCGTTCGAACGCGATCCGCATGCGCGATTGCGACGAGCGTGTACGTCTCCTCGCCGCGCTTGCCGCTGACCGGCGTCCAACGCTCGAGCCCGAAGTCCGCGCGCAACCGGACGTCGGCGCGCAATGCTTGCTGCGAGTGGGCGATCTCGCGCGCGATCGCGATCACGACGTCTTCGATGCGTCCGGCCTGCTGCGTCCGGGCCAGCACGTCCAGCGTCGCTTCTTCCAAGAGCTCGGAGAAGCGCGACATGTGCACGCCGGCGCGATCGGGCGCGAGATCGGCGACCATCGTAAACTCGCCGTTGAAGACGGTGTCGCGGCCACCCAAACAGAGATGCACGAGCCGTTTCACGCTCGAGACGCCGACGCGATCGACGGAGAGCCGGACGTCGGGTGCTTCTTCTTGACGGTTGGCGAAGAAGTGCAGCGCGCGAGCCTTCTTGATGATTCCGCTCTCCGGCAACCGTGCAGCGAGCGCGGCCGCAGAATCGCCCGGACTCAAGACGAGATCGGGTGCGATTTCGGCGAGCGGCACGAGATTGAACGGACGCTGCGCGAGATAGGGATGCGGCACTTCGAAGCGGCCGAAGTCACGGGCGACACCCTCGATGACGAGGATGTCGATGTCGATCGGGCGCGCGCGCAGATGTTGCGTATGCTGGCGCCCGACCGCGAGCTCGACGTCACGCAGCACTTTCTCGAGCGCGACGGGATCGAGCGCAGTCTGCACGCGGGCCGCGACGTTGAGGAACGCGGGACCTGCGGCCCCGAGCGCAGCGGGCGTTTCGTAGTACGACGAAACCGACTCGACCGTCGTCGCGGTGCGCAGTTTCTGCAGCGCTTGCAAGATGTTGGCTTGCCGGTCGCCCAGGTTCGAACCCAGACCGAGATAGACGGTACGCATGTCGGGTTCAAAACCGCCGTCGTTCCGTGAAAGTTCCCGCGCCCGAGAACCCCTCACGCGGGCACCGTCGTTCGCAGCGTCGCGTCCGAGACCCCGAGGCGGGCGCGATTGTGCGTGCGCAGAGCCGCGAGCATGGTTGCGACCTGGACCGTCTCGGCGACGTCGTGAGCGCGGACCAAACTCGCGCCCGCCATGATGCCCGCGGCGGCGGTCGCGAGCGAAGGCACGAGCAAATCGCTCGCCGCGCTAGCGAAGACCCGGCCGATGAAGCTCTTGCGGCTCGCAGCTAAGAGCGCCGGGACGCCGAGTGAGGCGAGGTCGCCGAAGCGCGCGAGGATCTCGAGATCGGTCGCCAGGTCCTTACCGAATTCGAGCCCCGGATCGCACACGAGCGACTCCGGTGCGACCCCGGCCGCGCGCGCGCGGTCGAGGCGGTCGCGCAGAAAGTCCAGAATCTCCGCCATCGCATCGTCGTAGTGGTAGGACGCTTGGCGCACGCCCAGCTCGCCCTTGATATGCATGACGACCAGTGCCGCATCATAGCGCGCGACCACGTCCGCCATGCGCGCGTCCATGAGGCCGCTGCAGTCGTTGATGAGGTGCGCGCCGGCTGCGAGCGCCGCTTCGGCGACGCCGCTCTTGGACGTATCGATGGAGAATGCGACGTCCAAGCCGTCGCACACGAGCGCTTCGACGACCGGCACGACGCGCGCGCGCTCGTCGGCCTCGCTCACCCGCCCACTGCCGTCCGCGTACGATTGGCCGCCGATGTCGATGATGTCGGCCCCGAGCGCAGCGAGCTCGCCGGCGCGCGCACGCGCGCGGTCGATGCCCGCATAGTGGCCGCCGTCGAAAAACGAGTCGGGCGTCACGTTGAGGATGCCCATGACGCGCGGTCGCTCGGCCAGATCCACGCTGCGCCCGCGCAGTCGCAGGTGCGTGGCGGGCTGTCGGCCGGAAGCGACGGCGCGCACGACTTCGCGCAAAATCGTCCGCGTCGGCCCGAGCGCCTCCTGGGCGGCCCGCGCGAGTGCCGCGTCGCCGGCCGCGATAATGACGCGCGAGCCCGCGACCGCAGCGACGCCGCCGCAGCGGACGATGAGCTGCGCGACGGAGCGCGCGCCGGACGGTGCATCGTCGACGACGACGATGGCAACGCCGGCCACGGTAGCGAACGCCGCTGCATCGTCCGCGGCAAGGTACGTGCCAAGCCGGCCAGCGACCGTCGCGCCGGCTTCGGCGGTGAGGATGCGTGCGTTCACGCCCCGCGCACGGCCCCCGGATCGAGCGCGTGCCGCACGCGGCTCTGCACGTCCTCGAGATGCGCCCGCGTCGGAACGTCGAGTTGCGGTGAGCGCAGCGCGACGGCGATGCGTCCGCCCAGACGCCGCAGCTCGTAACGGGCGAGCGACACGGTATCGCTCGGATACCCGATGTTATCGACGACGAAGCTCGGTGCGAGCGCGAAGGCGATCATGAGATTGGTATAGCGGCGTTGCAGTGCGCGATGCAGCGGATCGATCGACGCACGCCCGACGTCGTCCCAAACGGCGGCCTGCATCCAGCCGAAGAGATCGGCGAGCGACATCGTCGTCTGGCCCGGCGCGACGCTGAGCCCCTGGTCCGCGATCCGGCTCATCGCGTCGGGCGAAAAGAGCGCGAACATCACCGTATCCTGCATGTCGCCGACGTACTCGGCCAGCGGAAAGTCGGGACGTTCGACGCCGCTGACGCCGCGGTGCAAGTAATGGTCGCTGCCCAGGTCCGAGAGCAGTCGCGGCGAGAACCGGAGCGCCCGGCTCGAGAACACGTTCGCACGCAGCAACTCGAACGCGCGCTGCGACTCGCCGCGCGGCACGGGTCGCAGCGGCGGCCCGCCGCCGGGCTGGCCGCGGTGGACGCGCGAGGTTTCGATGCCGCCGACGTACTTCGTCGCGAGCAGCGCCGCGCGCTCGTAACCGCGCATCATCGTTTGCAAGGTCGCGCGCTCTTGCGAATACGGCTCGTCATCACGCGGATAGACGCGATCGAGTTTAGCAACGAGATCGTTAAAGACGTCGAACTGGTTCTTATCGAAGGCAAGCGGATCGCTGCCGAGATCGAACGTCGCGATGCGCGGATCGATCGCGAGCGGACCGTTCGCATCCTCGTCGGTTGCGTACGCGTACTCGCGGCGCGAGCTTTCGTCCGCGATGCCGCGCAGCCGAATCCGTTCGTCATCGGGACTCTTCACGTTGGCGAAGCGCGCGTAGCCGTAGCGAATCGCCCAGCGGTCGTAGGGCCCCAGACCGAGCTGAAAATAATCACCCTGCGGTTTGCCCGGCGGGGAGAGGTTGACCGGCGTGTATCCCATCACCGAGCCGACGAGCCCGTGCGTTTGCGTAAAGGCCTTGTCATGCACTTGCGCGAGCGAATACAGCGTCGCGGAGATGAAGTTGTGGCGCAAGCCGAAGTTGTGCCCGGACTCGTGGAGGACGACCGAACGGAGCCAATCCTCGGCGTACCGGTCGGTCTGCGCCCGCGTCGCGCCGAGCATGCGCAGCGCGACCGTCCCATCCGCGGCCATTTCCGCCGAATCGGTGCCAAAGGTGTCGCAGCGGCCGGGGTCGGCGCAGGCGACCTCGACGGCCGTTCCCGGCACGGGCAAACCCGACTCACGCAAGCGTGCCATCCGTGTCGGCACGACTTGATCGACGAAGCCGCGCTTGACCGAGCGCATCGCCTCGCCGTCGATCACGATCTCGACGCGCGAGATCTCGCCCGTGCGTGGGTCCGCGATGTGCGGACCGTACGCGCTAAAGGCGGGATTGTCGCTCGTGATCCAGCGGACCGTGGAGTACCGAGCATCGTCGGGATCCCAACTCGGGTCGCTGGGCTGATCGCGTACCTCGATTGCATTGGGAATGCCGACCTGCGCGAAAGCCGAGCTCCACGTCAGCAGCGCGGCACGAATCGCCGGCTTGTACTGGGTCGGAATCTCGTTGGTTAGGTAGTAGACGATCGGTCCGTTATTGAAGTTCCAGCGATCGATATAGCGCAGGAACGGCGTGGGCAGCGAGTCGTTGTCGAAACGCTTTTGCGCCGTAATGAAGTACCCGACGCGATCGTCCGCCAGGCGCGGAATGTAATTGTTCGAAGCGGGCGGGTCGACGATCGAATAATGCATCCGCAAGCGCATGCCGCGCCCGTCGGGCGCACCACCGATCTCGCCGGCCGGTCCCGAGAATGCGAGGCTCGCGAGAATCTCGTCGTTCTTGGGCAGCGCTTTGGTCTTTTCGATATACGATTTGGTCGGATCGACGGAGAACCCGGGGCGCGCAATGCCCCCGAAGAGCAGGATGGGTGTTGCCGGTGCGCCGAGCGATTTTGCGACGTTCTCGAAGTCGGTCAAGAAGAAATTGGCGGAGACGACGACGCGTTTGCTCGCCTCGTCCTCGGCCACGATCGGCGTGCTGTTGATGACGGAATCGGTTACGGAGATCGCGAGCGCGTTCGCCGCCGATGAATTCGGCGGCGCGCTGAAGGACGAGTTCACGTCGACCCAGAGCACGCGCTTGCCCACGCGCCGCAATTCCATGACGAAAGGATCGAAGATCCGTCCCGCCGACGCTTCGCCACCAATTCCCGACGCAAGGACCGGCGCGACGATGAAGGGGTGATTGAAGTTGGCCGCGCTCAAGTCGAAATACGTTTCGTCGTCTTTGCGCAGGATATCGATGATCCCGACTTGCCGCTCGGTCTTCTTCACGAAGGTCGCATACGGTTGCGGTGGCACCGCAAAACCCGGCACGGCCAGCCCTGGCGGAAGCGCCACCGCGCCCGTGACCGGCGGCCGCGAACCTGGGGGCCGCGGTGAGGCCGGTGCCGGCGACACGGGCGGCGCCGACGGCGACGCCGGCGCAGGCCGTGGCGACGCCGGGTCCGGCGACGGCGACCCTTCGGGGCTGCCGCTCGCGGGAACCGCGAGAAGCGCGGTCAACGCGGCGAATACGAGCGGAACGAGGCGGCGAATGATCACGAGACGTCTTCTCTATGGCTGGGAGGCTGGGTTGGCCTGCGAACTTCCGGAGTCGGCCCTGCGCCGCTGCCCGGCCGTAACGCGGCTGACAACGTTCGACGCCGCCCCCGGGTTATAGTAGTACGATGAACGATACGTTACGCACAGCCACAGAGCGCGGCACGTTCGCTGCCGGCTGTTTTTGGGGAATCGAAGCCTCGTTCCGGCAGCTCCCGGGCGTGCTCGATGCGGTCTCGGGCTATACGGGCGGCCATACCCCCGACCCGTCGTACCGCCAAGTTTGCAGCGGGCGCACGGGGCACGCGGAGGCCGTCGAGGTGACCTACGATCCGGCGCGGATCTCCTACGCAGCGTTGCTCGATGCGTTCTGGTCGCTCCACGATCCAACGACGATGAACCGGCAGGGCCCCGACATCGGGTCGCAGTACCGCTCGGCGATCTTCACGCACTCGGCCGAACAGAGCGCCGCCGCGCAGGCTTCGAAATCGCGCGCGGATGCGAGCGGAAAACATCGCCGGCCGATCGTGACGGAGATCGTACCCGCGCAGACGTTCTATCCCGCGGAAGACTACCATCAGCGCTACTTCGAAAAGAACGGCATCGCGTGCCATCTGTGAAACGCGACGCATACCGAAGCGCAATCCGCTAGACAGCCTGGGCCGACGCGTTCTCTCGCTTGCGGCGACCGCCGCGCCAGCGGCGCGGGTTGCGGCGCTTCTGCGGGCCGCGGCGTAGGGCGTCGCCCGCCTCTAAGCGCGCGGTCGCGGCCGCGATCGCATCGGGAAGCGTCGGCGCGGTGACGAGCTCGCGCGGCGCCGCTCGACCGTTTGAAAAAGCCGCGACCCATGCGTCGCCGCGACGCGTGACATCGACTTGTTGCGCTTCTTGCGCGATCGTGCGGCGATCGACCTCGAGTATGCGAACCGCAGATGCCTCGGCATTTTCGTGCGGTGCTATCTTTTTCGCCATCGCTACGAGCTCGTCGAATTTTTCGGCGAAGTGCGGGATCGACCGGCCCTTCCGATCGCGCGCGGTGCGACGCGGCGGCTGCTCGAGACGCCAGTGTTCGGGCGTGACCATCTGCCAAGCCGCAACGACGTTGCGATCGGCTTTTTCCGCCTCGGCGAGCTCGAGTAACGCGTTCTCGATTTGTTCGGCGGTGCGCACGCGCGCCGCTTCACGCGGCGCTTTTTCGAAGAGTTGCTCGTACTCTTCCGCGAGCCGAGAGATCGGCCGGCCTTGCGCGTCGATTTGCGCGGGCATGCCCCAGAGCGTCGGCAAGGTGACGAGCTGATGGCGGCGCACACGATCGACGATATCGATGATCGTCGCGTACGGCTTACGACTGAGCGCGATAAACTTGGTGCGTGCGACGGCGGTCGGAAAGTTCGAGATAACGAAGGCATCTTCGTCGAGCGGACGCAGTCCGCGTCCGGTCACCTGTGTGTAGAGCGTCGTCGACTTCGTCGGACGCGCGTTGATGATGACCTGCACCGAGGGAACGTCGAACCCTTCGAGATACAGGCCGCAGTTCACGAGCACGTCGATCGAGGATCCGCGGAAGCCGGCGACGATCTTTTCGCGCTCGGCCTGCGGCGTCTCGCCGCTCGCAAAGGCCGCTTTGATGCCGGCTTGCTTGAAGAGTCCCGCAACGTTGCGCGCATGCTCGACCGAGGCGGTGAAGACCAGCGTCTTTTTGCCCGGCACCAGTCTTTGGTACGCATCGAGCACCGCGCGGTTGCGTTCCTCGGTATCGACGGCTTCGGCGAGCTGGCCGAGCACGAAGTCGCCCGCGCGCGATGACACCGCATCGAGATCGACGTCGGTCGCGACCGCGTACGACCACACGGGCACGAGGTATCCCGCCTCGATCGCCGCACGCGCGTCCATTGCATACACGATGTCCGGAAATATTTCACTGAGCGCCAGGCCGTCGCCGCGCTGCGGTGTCGCGGTGAATCCGATGACGAGAGCATCCGGGCGCTTAAGCAAGATCTTATCGAGAATTGCACGATAAGTCGGTGCGGCGGCGTGGTGCGCTTCGTCGATGACGAAAAGCGCGATGCGCCGCCCGAACTTCGTGATGAAGCGCGTCAGCCGAGTGCCGGTGAGCGTCTGCACCGTACCGACGATGATGTTGCAGTTTTCGGCAGCCGCTTCATCGGCTTTCTCGACGCCGACGACGGCGTCCGGATTCTGCGCTTTCATCCGCTCGACGAGTTGCGTGATGAGCTCGTCGCGATGCGCGACGACGAGCGTCACGTCGGTGGAACGCAATTCGAGCAGTTCCGGCAAAGTCGCGATAACGACCGTCTTTCCCAGACCGGTCGCCAGCGATACGAGCTGCGCGCGGCAGCCACGCTTACGCGCATCGACAATCGCCTGCTGCGCCTCGATTTGATACGGGCGCAGGCGTAGGGTACTGAAGTTCAAGGTCGGACCCTGTCCAGCACGGGGTGATAACAGCGTTGACGCGGAGCAACCAGCTCGACGCGTTCTCGCCGCACCCAAGTATTGGTGATCCCCCGCCCAAATCCCGCTCCGCACGCAAAGCTTCGGTTAACCACCGCCACACTAGGCAACCCAAGCGTCCCCGGCAAACAGCGGCATGCACGCGCCACCGACTAAGGTTCGGGCGCTGGACTTCCGTTCTCGGCGAGGCGATCGCGATAGGCTTTCTCGGTTGCGATCCAACCGGCGAAGCGTTCTTCGAAGATCTCCGGCTTGAGGAGCATCAGATCGCGGAACGCTTCGAAGCTGCGCTCGTGATCCTCCGCATAGCGCGAGAGCAACTCGGACCCCGAGACGAGGCCCTTCTCGATGACGACGTCGGCCAGGGCGCGCAAGCGGACGCGTAAGAAGGCGATCGTATCGAGCATGTTGCCGAAGAGCTCGAGACCGACCGTCTCCGCTTCTTCGTCCGGGGGCAGGTCGCTCTCGACGACGACGGGCGGCTGGCCGTCCGATGCCAAACCGCTGGCCAGCCCGCGCAGTTCGCCGAGCGTGCGAAACGTCGTACCGAACGCGCCCCACGTCAGCGCGCCGTCCGAGGCGACCGAGTAACTAAAGTTCTGGCCGGCGAGCAGAAACGTCACCAGATCCGCATCGCCCTTGCCCAGGACGTGCGCATCGGGAAGCAGCACGCTGCGACGAGCAACGTGCTGGCTGACGGTAACCGGCCGTTCGTTCACGCTAGACGCTTCGCTTCGCCCGCGCGGCGTCCCGCACGATGTGCGGGGAAAGGTCCCGGGGCGCCGGCCGCTCAGAGCATCGTGCGCCGCAGATCGGTAAGCGCCGTAGCCAGGTGCGCGTTGAAGCGGGCGGCCAGCGCCCCGTCGATCACGCGGTGATCGTACGAGAGCGAGAGTGGGACGAGCAGTCGCGGCGCGAACGCCGAGCCATCCCATACGGGGCGCAGGGCGGCGCGACTGACGCCCAGGATGGCGACTTCAGGCGCGTTGATGATCGGTGTGAACGAGGTTCCGCCGATGCCGCCCAGACTCGAGATCGTGAACGTCGCACCGCTCATATCGCCCGCACCGAGTTTTCCGTCGCGCGCCTTGGCCGCGAGCGCGGCCGTCTCGCTCGCGATGGTGAGAATTCCCTTACGATCGGCATCCTTGAGCACGGGCACGACGAGCCCGCCCGGCGTATCGGCCGCGAAGCCGATATGGTAGTACAGCTTGCGGACGAGCACGTCCCCATCGAGCGAGCTGTTGACGTCGGGAAACCGCTGCAACGCCGACACGACCGCCTTGATGACGAAGGCCAGCAACGTCACCTTCGCGGCGGGATGCTCCGCGTTGACGCGCTTACGAAACGCTTCGAGTTCGGTGATGTCGGCTTCGTCGTTATTGGTAACGTGCGGAATCGAGACCCAATTGCGATGGAGGATCGGACCCGAGAGCTTGCGGATGCGCGGGAGCGGAACGGTCTCGACGGGGCCGTACTTCGCGAAATCGATCTTGGGCAGCGGCGGCAAATCGAAAAACGCTTGCCGACCGTCCGTTGCAGGGCCGCGGGGTACGACGAGCGTCGTCTTCACGAAGTTCGCGACATCGTCGCGCGTCACGCGCTCGTGCGGCCCAGTGCCGCGCACCGCGTGCAGATCGACGCCGAGTTCGCGCGCAAAACGGCGAATCGACGGGCTCGCATGGACGACGCCGTTGGTCGGCGGCGACTCGGGTTCGGCGGGATGCGCGCCGTAGCTCGCGGGCGCGGCGGCCGCTTCGGTCGCTTCGGTCACGGGCGCCGGCGCAACATCCCGTGGCGCCGGCGCTGCCGCGGCGGAGTCCGCCGCAGCTTCGACGCCGAGGACGAGCAGCATGCTGCCCTCGGAGACTTTGTCTCCGGCGTGGACAGCGACGCTTTGCACGACGCCCGCTTGCGGCGACGGCACTTCCATCGTCGCCTTGTCCGATTCGAGCGTGACGATCGGATCTTCGGCACTCACCGTGTCGCCGGGTCGCACGAGTACGTCGACGATCGGAATGTCGGCGAAGTCGCCGATATTGGGCACGCGGACGTCGATCGTTTGCGCCATCGTCACAGCGCGACCGGTTGCCGCTTTTCGGCATCGATGCCGAAGCTGGCGAGTGCCTGCGCGACGGTCTCGCGCGCAATCGTACCTTCCGCTGCGAGCTCGCTGAGCGCAGCTAGCGCGATCCAGCGCCGGTCGACTTCGAAGAAGTCCCGCAGCTTGCGGCGATAATCGCTGCGGCCGTAGCCGTCGGTCCCGAGCGCCCGGAAGCGCTTGGCCACGAAGGGCCGGATGCCGTCGGCGTACGTCTTCATGTAATCGCTCGCCGCGACCACCGGTCCCGGCCGTGCACCGAGTGCTTGCGCGACGTACGGCACCCGCGGCTGCGCGGCGGGATGCAACATGTTCCAACGTTCGACGGCGAGGCCTTCGCGACGCAACTCGTTGTAACTCGTCGCACTCCACACGTCCGCCGCAACGCCGTAGTCCGCGGCGAGCAGGTCCGCCGCCGCAATCGCCTCGCGCAAGATCGCCCCCGAGCCGAGCAGCTGCACGCGCGGTGCCTTCGCATCGCTCGCTTCACGGAAAAGGTACAAGCCTTTAACGATGCCGGCTTCGGCGTTCTCGGGCAGCGCCGGATGCACGTAGTTCTCATTGAGGACCGTGATGTAGTAGTACACGTCCTCTTGCTCCCCGAGCATGCGCCGCAGGCCGTCACGGACGATGATTGCGAGCTCGTAACCGAACGTGGGATCGTAGGAGACGCAGTTGGGCACGAACGACGCGAAGATCTGACTGTGACCGTCTTCGTGCTGCAACCCCTCGCCATTGAGCGTCGTGCGGCCCGACGTGCCGCCGATGAGGAAGCCGCGGCTGCGCATATCGCCTGCGGCCCACGCGAGATCGCCGACGCGCTGAAAGCCGAACATCGAGTAGAACACGAAGAAGGGGATCATCGGCTCGTCACTCGTCGAGTAGCTCGTCGCCGCGGCGATCCACGAGCACATCGCGCCCGCCTCGTTGATGCCCTCTTGCAGGATCTGCCCCGCGATGTCTTCGCGGTAGTACATGAGCTGGGCCGAATCTTGCGGCTTGTAGAGCTGCCCTTGGTGCGAATAAATCCCGAGCTGCCGGAACATGCCCTCCATGCCGAAGGTGCGCGACTCGTCGGCGACGATCGGAACGACGCGCTTACCGATGGCTTTGTCCTTGAACAGCGCGGAGAGTAAACGCGTGAACGCCATCGTCGTGGACAACTCGCGTTCGCCCGAACTCTGCAGCGCTGAGGCGAAGGCGCTGCGTTCCGGAACGGCGAGCGATGTCGACGCCCGCTGCCGGCGCTGGGGAACGTAGCCGAGCGCACGCGTGCGTTCGCGCAGATAGTGTGCTTCGGGGCTGTCCTCGGGCGGCCGATAAAACGGCACCTTCGCGAGATCGGCATCGGAGATCGGAATCGCGAAACGGTCGCGAAACTGCCGCATCGCGCGCAAGTCGAGATGCTTCTGCTGATGAGCGATGTTCTGCGCTTCGCCCGAGCTGCCCATGCCGTACCCTTTGATCGTTTTCGCAAGAACGACCGTCGGCTGACCCGTGTGCTTCGTCGCGGCGGCGTACGCGGCGTACACTTTGCGCGCATCGTGGCCGCCCCGCTTGAGCTCCCAAATCTGTTCGTCGCTCCAGTCGGCGACGAGCGCGGCGGTTTCAGGATACCGGCCGAAAAAGTGCTCGCGCACGTACGCGCCGTCGTTGGCCTTGAACGTTTGATAGTCGCCATCGACGCACTCGTTCATGAGTTGCACGAGGCGGCCGCTGTGGTCGCGTTCGAGCAACTCGTCCCAGCCGCGGCCCCAGATCACTTTGAGAACGTTCCAGCCGCTGCCGCGGAACTCGCGCTCGAGCTCCTGCACGATCTTGCCGTTGCCGCGCACCGGGCCGTCGAGGCGCTGCAGGTTGCAATTGACGACGAAGATCAAATTGTCGAGTTCCTCGCGCGCCGCGACGGAGATCGCCCCGAGCGATTCGGGCTCGTCGACTTCGCCATCGCCGAGGAAACACCACACCTTGCGTCCGGCAGTGTCGGCGATACCGCGATTGTGCAAGTACTTCAGGAACCGTGCCTGGTAGATCGCCTGGATCGGTCCCAGGCCCATCGAGACCGTCGCGAACTGCCAAAACTCGGGCATCAGCCAGGGGTGGGGATATGACGGGAGACCGTGGCCGTCGACCTCCTGACGGAAGTTTGCGAGTTGCTCTTCGGTGATGCGGCCCTCGAGATAGGCGCGCGCGTACACGCCGGGTGCCGAATGTCCTTGAAAGAAGACGAGATCGCCGCCGAACTCGGCGGACGGCGCGCGGAAGAAATAGTTGAACCCGACGTCGTAGAGCGTCGCGGAAGATGCGAAGCTCGCGACATGGCCCCCAAGCTCGGAGCTCGTCTCGTTCGCGCGCACGACCATCGCCATTGCATTCCAACGGATGAAATGACGGATACGCGTCTCGAGCTCTTCGTTGCCGGGCAGCCGCGGCTGCTGCGAGAGCGGGATCGTGTTGACGTACGGCGTCTGCACGCCAAGCTCGACGTGGGCGCCACCGGTTTGTGCGCGCTCGACGATACGCTCGACGAGGTGCCGCGCACGACCCGGCCCTTCTTGGGCGAGGACGCCGTCGAGTGCCTCGAGCCACTCTTGCGTCTCCTGCGGGTCGCCGTCGACTGCGCCGTTTGTGGGCGTCGTAATCATAGGGACGGCTTATGCAGCTCCAGCCTGGTTCCCCGCGCCCGGACCGCGCCGAGAATATGCTTGGTGCGGTCCAATTAGCCGGGATCGCGGGCGGCGCAATCGTGACCTCTTCTACGTCGGGATGCTCAGCGACTCGCTTGCCTACCAGATTCAAAGCGTCGCGATCGCGTGGCACGTCTTCTCGCTCGCGCACCGGCCCTTCGACCTCGGACTCGTCGGCCTGGCCCTGTTCGCGCCGATCTTCGTGTTGGCATTGCCGGCTGGTGTCTTCGCGGACCGGCACGACCGGCGCCGCATCGCCGCTGCGACCGCGCTCATCGAAGCGGTGTGCGTGATTGGGTTTTTGGCCGCAGTGCACGCGCACGTTACCGCACTGGGCGTGTACTTGGCGATTCTGACGGTCATCGGCGCGGCACGCGGCTTCGGCACGCCGGCGGTTCGTTCGTTGCTGCCCAATATCGTCGAGCCCGCGGACTACCTTCGCGCGCAAGCGACATACTCGTCGCTACGGCAGATTACGATCATCGGCGGACCTGCGGCCGGCGGTGCACTCGTCGCTTTATCGACGTCCTTGGCGCTCGGCACATCGGCGCTCGGGCTCGTTATCTCCGCGCTTCTTTTGAACGCCCTGCGTATCGAACGGGTGGTGCATGAAGAACCGCCGCGACTGCGGGACGCTTTTGATGGCCTGCGTTTCATCTTCTCGCGTCCCGTCGTTGCGGGCGCGATCTCGCTCGATCTTTTCGCGGTTCTCTTCGGTGGTGCGACGGCACTCCTGCCCGCCTTTGCCGACGGCGTCTTTCACGTAGGTCCAGCGGGCCTCGGTGCGCTGCGCAGCGCACCCGCCGTCGGTGCGGCACTCGTGGCGGTTCTGATCGTGCGCCGGCCCTTGCGACGGCGCGTGGGGCCGACACTGCTCGTTACCGTCGCGGGATTCGGCGTCGCGACGATCGCGTTCGGATTGTCGCGCAACTTCGCGCTCTCGCTCGTGCTGCTCGCAATCGCCGGCGGCGCCGATATGGTCAGCGTGGTCATTCGCAGCGGTCTCGTGCAGCTCGCGACCCCCGATGCGATGCGCGGACGCGTCAATGCGGTCGAGAACGTCTTTATCGGTGCCTCGAACGAGCTCGGCGAGTTCGAATCCGGAACGCTCGCCGGATTCATCGGCGTGGTGCCTGCCGTCGTTGCCGGCGGAATCGGCACGCTTGCAATCATCGCCTTTTGGAGCGTCGCGTTTCCGGCGCTCCGACGCGCCGACCGCATCGCGCCCGCCGCGCAAGAAACGGCATGGCCTTAGACCACGGCCGCCGGGCGCCGCAGGATCAATCCCATGCTGCGCATCGTCAAGACGATCTCATCGCGCTGGTTGCGCACGTCCACCTCGGTGAAGATGACGCCGCGATCCGGCTTGCTGCGCGAGACTCGGGATTCGAGCACGGTGCTGTAGACGGTGAGCGTATCGTTCGGCCGCACCGGTTTGAGCCACCGGATCTCATCCACGCCGGGCGAGCCCAAACTTGCCGCCGCCAAGAGATACGCGTCACACAGCATTCGCATCGCCAACGCGCATGTGTGCCAACCGCTCGCAATGAGACCGCGATACATCGATGCCTCCGCAGCGGCGCGATCGATATGAAACGGTTGCGGATCGAAATCGCGCGCGAAGCGGACGATCTCATCTTCAGTTATCGTGCGCGATCCGAGTCGGCGACGTTCACCCGCCGGAAAATCCTCGAGGTAGTACGTCGGCATCGGAGCTCACCGTTCGTCCCACTACCGGCCGGTCTCTGCCCACGGCGGCGGCCGCTTCTCGAGGAACGCGCGCAGACCGGCTTGACCTTCGACGCTCGTGCGTTGCTGCGCGATGGCAGCCGCGGTCAGGTCGAGCGTTGCATCGTACGTACTTGCGCCGACCGCGGCGAAGAGCGCTTTCGTTTTGGCGACCGCCGTCGGTGCGGCACTCTGCAACTCGCGCGCGATGCGCGCGACCGCGTCGTCGAGGTCGCCCGCGGCGACGACTTCGTGCACGAGTCCGATCGCTTGTGCGCGCTGCGCAGCGAACCGCTCGCCGGTGAGCGCGAGCGCGCGTGCGTGCGAAGAGCCGATCTTCGCCAGCACGAACGGCGAAATCACGGCGGGTAAAATGCCGAGCCGCGTCTCCGTAAAGCCAAAGATCGCGTCCGACGCCGCGACGACGACGTCGCACACCGCCGCAAGACCCGCACCACCTCCGAGCGCCGCCCCCTGGATGCGACCGATGACGAGCTGCGGCGCGCGATCGATCGCACGAAACATGCGAGACATCGCGGCTGCATCCGCGACGTTGGCCGCGTGCGAAAGTTCGAGCGAATCGCGCATCCAAGCGACGTCGGCGCCACCGCAAAACGTCTTGCCCGCACCGGCAAGGACGATCGCGCGATTGGCTTCGTCGGCTGCGAGCCCTTCGATGGCTTCGTGCAACCGCGCGATGAGCTCGGCATTAAAAGCGTTGCGCACGTCGGGGCGGTCGAGGACGACGCGCGTGACCGCGCCATCCCTTTCTATGCGTAGCATGGTGACCGGATTCTCGCTGAACGTCGCGATCTTTTTTGCGAGCAGACCGCCGACCGTGCCGGGCTGAATCGGGGCGCTGCTTGACAAGTATATCCGATACAGATATTATCCATATCGGATATAGACGCGAACCCCAAGGAGAGCAGCATGGAAAATCGAGTGGCAGTAGATGTGCGGGTCGACGGTGAGGCCGCCGCACCGAGCACGGAACGCGTGCGTCCGACGTTGCCCGTGCGACGCTACGAATCGGCGATCTTTCGCGGCTGGGGACCGCGGCTCTGAGCGCGCTGCGGGGCGACCCCCACGAGATGTTGCCGCTCGGCAACGCGTGCTTCTACATTCTCGTCGCGCTCGCCGACAGCGAACGGCACGGCTACGCCATCATTAAAGAAGTCGAAGAGACGACGCGCGGCACGATCAAGCTCGGGCCCGGGACGCTGTACCGGGTCATCAAGCAGCTGGTTGCAGACGGCTGGATCGTCGAGACCGAGCGCGACGACGACGACACCCGGCGCCGTACGTACGGCCTGACGCCGTGGGGCCGCACGATCGCGAAGGCCGAAGCCGCGCGGCTCTCCGATTTGCTGCGGCTCGCGGAACGCCGTCGGCTGCTGCCGGCACTCGCGCGCAGCTGAAGGCCACGTGCGGGTGAGCGCTGCTTCGCAGAAGCGCCGTTTAGAAAACGCGCGACGAGCGCGCGCGCGGCGCGACGCCGCGCGCAAACTGTATTCGCTCGTCCTGGCGTGCGCGCCGCGCGCATTCCGCCGGACCTATCGCAGTGAACTCCTCGAGGTGTATGACGATGTCACGACCGAAGCCGCGCGTGCAGGCGGAGTCTACGGTTTCTTGCGCTGCTGGCTCACACTCTGCGCCGATGCGCTCGTCACGGCCGCGGCGGAGCGCAGCGAAATGATCGGGCGCGATCTCGTCCACGCGCTACGCATGCTGGCGAAGACACCGCTCTTCAGCGCGATCGTCATCGGAACGCTCGCGCTCGCGATCGGCGCGAACGCGAGCGTCTACTCCGTTATCGATGGCGTGCTGTTGCGGCCGCTACCGTACCCGCAGGCAAACCGCTTGATGTCGGTCTATGAGTCGGCGCAGGTCAATGGGGCACTCTGCCGCTGGTGTCCCTTCTCCGGACCGAACCTGCGCGACGTCCGCGCTCAAAATCGTTCGTTCGACGACATTGCAGCCTACGACGTGACGAGCGTCACGCTCGCCGGCGTTCCGCACGCGAGCCAACTCGACGGGCTCGGGATCGATGACCGATTCTTCGCTACCCTCGGACTCGAACCCGAGCTCGGCCGGACGATCGTTGCCGCGGACCTGGCGCGCCATGCCGCGCCCGTCGCGCTGCTTTCCGATCGCGTGTGGCGCGAACGGTACGGCGCCGATCCATCGCTCGTGGGCCGCCGGCTCGTGCTCGGCGACGTGCCGACGACGATCGTCGGGATCGCGCCGCCCGGTTTCGAGGCGCCGCTCACGCCGTTCGGAACGCGTGCCACCGACATATTCATCCCGGTCTCGACAACGGGCAGTTGGACGGACCGCGACGCCCATTCATATAAAGTCGTCGGCCGCCTGCGCTTGGGGACATCCCAAGCGGCTGCGCGCGACGACCTGGCGACGATCGCAAGCCGGTTGCAACGCGCGTATCCCGACGTCACTTCGCATCGCACGTTCGCACTGCGTCCGCTCGGTGACACGCTGTTCGGCGACGTGCGTCCGGGGCTGCTCGTCGTCTTCGCGGGCGTCGTCGTCTTGCTGCTCGTCGCGTGCGCGAATGCATCGAACCTTTTGCTCGCGCGTGCTGCCGCTCGACGCGGCGAGCTCACCGTGCGCGCGGCGCTCGGTGCGAGCCGCCGGCGCCTCGCGACGCAACTCTTCGTCGAGACGCTGGTGCTCGCGTTCGCAGGTGCCGCGCTCGGGCTCGGCATCGCCGAGGTCGCGGTCCGCGCGTTTATCGCACTGCGACCGCCCGATCTCCCGCGCATCGATGCCATCGCGATCGACGGCCCGGTCGCCGCGTTCGCTGTGCTCGTCGCGCTCGCGACGACGCTGTTCGCCGGGCTCGCACCGGCGCTCATGCTCCGCGAACTGCGTCTCGTCGACGCGCTACGCGAAGGCGGACGCGGCGCGAGCGAACGCGGCGGCGACCGGCTGCGCTCCGCATTCGCGGTCGCTCAGGTCGCGTGCGCGGTCGCGCTCGTACTCGCGAGCGGACTCGTCGTCGAGAGTTTCGTCAAGCTCGCGAATCAAGATCCAGGGTTCCGCGGCGACGGGCTCGTGACGGGCCGAGTCGTTCTCTCGGCGCGCCGTTATCCATCGGATGACGATCGCGCGCGGTACGTACGCGACGTGGTCGCTGCCTTTCATGCCGTTCCTGGCGTGGCAGGAGCAGGTGCTGCGTGGCTCGTTCCGCTGAGCGGCAATAGGACCGACAGCGGTTTCCAGATTGCCGACCGGCGCGTGCCCGATCGCGACGAGCCCGACGCGAACCTCAACGTCGTCACGCCGGGATTCCTGCGGACGCTCGGCGTTCCGCTGCTGCACGGTCGCGATATTACGGCGAACGACGCCATGCACGCACCGCTCGTCGTGCTCGTGAGCCGCTCGTTCGTCGACCGGTATCTGGCGGGCCGCAATCCGCTGCGGACTCGCCTCATTACGGGCCTCGGCCTGAACGCGACGGCCGAAAAACTCCCGCGCACGATCATCGGCGTCGTCGCCGACGTGAGATCCGACGGGCTCGCACTGCCCGCACAACCCACGATCTATCTTCCCTACGAACAAAGCCCCGCCGACCGCATAACGCTCATCGTCCGCAGCGACGTGCCTGCCGCCAGACTCGAACCGGCGCTCGAGCGGGCCTGGGACGGCGTCGACCGCGCAAAGGCGCCGACGCACTGGCAAACGATGGCGTCCTTTATCGCATCGGAAACTGTGCGAACGCGCACGACCGCGGCGCTGCTCGGTGCCCTCGCAGGACTCGCGCTGCTGCTCGCCGCCGCCGGCTTATACGGCGTCATGTCGTACAACGTCGCACGGCAGACGCACGATATCGGCGTTCGCATGGCGCTCGGCGCCTCGCCGGGCGCGATCCTGCGCGGCGTCGTGCTGCGCGGCGTCACGCTCGCCGCGCTCGGCGTCGCGATCGGACTCGCCTTCGCCGCAGCGACGACACGCACGCTGGCCGGCGTCTTGTACGGCGTCGCGCCGAACGATCCGGCGATCTTCGCACTCGTCGCCGCGATCCTGCTCGCCGTCGCCGCGCTCGCCGCACTCGTTCCCGCGCTGCGCGCTACGACCGTCGATCCGATGACGGCCCTGAGATACGAATGAGCGCGCGCAGCTTTCCAGCGAGCGCGGCAACCCCAATGGACGTGCCGCGGCAGCGGGGCAACGCGCGACGCGTGCGCGTCGTCATCGTCGCCATCGCGTGCGCGGCAGCCCTAGTCGGCGTCGTCACGTGGCTGCACGCGCTAAGGCCGGCAGCGCCGAGTATCGCGCGCGACGGCCTCGTCTTCGATACCGCGACGCGCGGCACGCTCGAGCGCGTCGCGCAGGGACCCGGAACCCTGCAGCCCGAGCACGTGCAGATCGTTTCGGCGCCGGCCGACGGCGACGTCACCCTCGTGCCGCTCAAAGCGGGCGCGCGTGTCACAGCAGCGACGACGCTCGTGCGCTTGAGCAACCCGGAACTCGAAGCCGCGCTCCCCGATGCGCGCGCACAGATCGCCGCCGCGCAAGCACAAGTCCAGAGCGCGCGGGCCGAAGCCGCGACTTCGCATCTCGATCGGGAAGGCGCGCTCGAGACGCTCGAAGCATCCCAGCATCAAGCTTCACTCGAAGCGCGCGCCTATGCTTCGCTGCACGCACGCGGCCTCGTCGGCGACCTCGCCTACGAGCAATCGAGCGTGAAAGCGAAGGACTTTGCCGTCCAGGTGCGCACAGCGCGCGCAAAACTACGCAGCGATGCGGCCGAAGCCGACGCGAATGTCAGTGCAGCCGCGGCGAAGGCCGACGACTTGCAAGCGATCTTCGCCGCGAAACTCGCCCAACTGCACGCGCTCGACGTACGCGCCGGCGCGGCGGGTGTCGTGCAGCAAGTCCTCGTCGACCCGGGACAGCGCGTCGCCGCCGGAACGACGCTGGCACGCATCGCCGATCAACGCACGCTGCGCGCCGTGCTCGCGATCCCCGAAACCGCGGCGCGCGACGTCGCCCTCGGGCAGCCGGCAACGATCGATACGCACGCGGGCACGGTCGCGGGCCGCGTCGCGCGCATCGACCCGGCCTCGCAAAACGGTTCGGTCGAGGTCGACGTCGCCCTCGCCGGCCCATTGCCCGCCGCGGCGCGGCCGGATCTTACGGTCGACGGCACGGTCGAAATCGCGCGCGTGCCGCATGCGCTCTCGATCTCACGACCTGCGAACGCCGCCGACGATAGTACGGTCGACCTCTTCAAAGTCGTCGAGCGCGGCAACGGACTCCAGCGCACCCGGGTCCGGCTCGGTACGGGTTCGGTCGAACGGGTGCAGGTGCTCAGCGGTCTCGCTCCGGGCGACCGCGTCGTCGTCTCAGACATGTCGTCCGAACACGACACGCGTCTTCTGCTTCATTAACGAAGGAAAGGTTTCCGATGCTAGCAACGCCGCTCATCGCCGTTCGCGCGCTCACCAAAGTCTTCACGACCGACGATGTCCAAACGTACGCGCTGCGCGACATCGCGCTCGAAATCGCGCGCGGCGAGTACGTTGCCGTCGCAGGACCGTCAGGGTGCGGCAAGTCGACGCTGCTCGCAATTCTCGGGCTGCTCGACGTACCCTCACACGGCGAGTACGAGTTGCGCGGACGTTCCGTCGCGCGGCTCTCGCGCGAGGAACGCGCGCTCGTACGCAATCGCGAGATCGGGTTCGTTTTCCAAGGCTTCAATCTCATCGGCGATCTCACGGTGCGCCAAAACGTCGAGTTGCCGCTCACGTACCGCGGCTTGAGCGCACCCGAACGCAAACGGCGCGTTGCGATTGCACTCGACCGCGTCGAAATGGCGCATCGCGCCAACCACGTCCCCTCACAACTCTCCGGAGGTCAACAGCAGCGCGTCGCCGTCGCGCGAGCGCTTGCGGGCGAGCCCGCGATCCTGCTCGCCGACGAACCGACGGGCAACCTCGACTCGCATAACGGCGAAGCCGTGATGGAATTACTCGCCGACCTGCACCGCGACGGATCGACCGTTTGCATGGTGACGCACGACGTGCGCTTCGAACGCTTTGCCGAGCGTACGATTCACTTGCTCGATGGCCGCGTCGCCGGCGAAGCGACGGCGTCGCTCGCCGTTTGAGTTTTCTGCCGCCGCGGCCAATTCGGATCTCCCAAAACGACCGCCACCGTTGCGACGATACGGCGGTAGCCCGAGCCTAGCCTAGCCTAGCCAGGCCTCGTCGCTTCCGGCGTAGACGTTTCCATACAAATCCGATGACGCCGGAGACGCCTCGGCCTCAACTTCATCCGTCGTCGTATTGACGAGCGCGACGATCTCGCTGCGCATCGCTTCGATCTTATCGCGCACGAGCACACCGAGTGCGATGAGCCGTTCCTCGAAGCGCGGCAGCGGATCGAGTACGCGCTGCAAGTCGACTTCTTCGCGGGTGCGGTACGTCCGGTCGTCATCATCGGTCGTATGCGAGAGGAAGCGGTAGCACTTCGCCTCGATTAAGGTCGGTCCGCCGCCGTGCACCGCCTTGTCGCGCGCAGCGGCGACGGCGTCGTAGACGGCGACGGGATCGAAGCCGTCGACGACGAGGCCTTCCATGCCGTATCCCCGCGCGCGCGAGGCGACGTCGGTCACGGCCATCTGTTTGCTCTGCGGCGTCGAAATCGCCCAGCGGTTGTTCTCGCAAACGAACACCGCCGGCACGCGCCAGACTGCCGCAAAATTCATCGCCTCGTGCCACTCGCCTTCGCTCGTCGCGCCCTCGCCGAACGTGCACAGCGCGATGCGGTCCGCTTCGCCGCGCAGTTTGTACGCGTAGGCGGCGCCGACGGCGTGCGTGCACTGCGAGGCGATGATCGACGAGAGCGACGCGATGCCTTTGGAACGATCGGTGACGTGATTGATGATCTGCCGTCCGCGCGTCCGGTCGGTCACGCGGGAGAATTGCGATCGGAAGAGATCCCGCAATTCGAAGCCGCACGCGAGGATGATGCCCGTGTTGCGATAATACACCCATAAACTATCTCGGCCGCGTGCGAAGGCGAGTCCCGTCCCGGCCTGCACGGCTTCGTGACCCTCGGAACCCATCGCGATCGGAATCTTACCTTGACGGTTGAGCTGGAAGCCGCGCGTGTCGACCGCGCGCTGCAACAGCATGTTCCGCAGCATCGCCAGAAGTAACGCCGGCGCACGGGCGGTCGCGGGATCCTGCGGGGGTGCCGTATTCGTATCGATGGGTCGCTCCTCGCTCTCGAAAGTTACGGGCGGACTGACTCGGGCGCGCGTTCACGTTCGTCGATGACGCGCCGCGCCTTGCCCTGCGACGCTTCGAGCGTACCGTGCGCCGCGAGCTCGACCTCGACCGTCAAGCCGACATGCGTCTTGATCCGCTCGCGCAGCAGCGCCGCGCAGGCGAGGCCGTCGTCGTCGCTCGACGCGCACGCCACGACAATCGTCATCGCATCCAAACGTCCTTGCCGCGCGAGCCGGATCCGATAGTCGGGCTCCAGGCGCGGGTCGCGCAGCACGAGCTCTTCGATCTGCGTCGGAAAGACGTTGACGCCGCGCACGATGAGCATGTCGTCGCTGCGGCCGGCGATGCGGTCGAGCCGACGCATCGAACGCGCGGTGCCCGGCAACAGCCGCGTGAGATCGCGCGTGCGGTAGCGGATCGCGGGCTGCGCTTCCTTCGTCAAGGTCGTCAGCACAAGCTCGCCCCATGCACCGTCTGGGAGCACCGCGCCCGTTTCGGGATCGACGATCTCGGGATAAAAATGATCTTCCCACACGACGGGTCCGTCTTTGGTCTCGGCGCATTCGCTTGCGACGCCCGGGCCCATGATTTCCGATAACCCGTAAATGTCCACGGCATCGATGTTTGCACGCGTCTCGATGTGGTGCCGCATTTCATCCGTCCACGGCTCCGCACCGAAGATGCCGACGCGCAGCCCGCACGTGCGCGGGTCGACGCCTTGCCGTTCCATCTCGTCGAGAATCGCCAGCATGTAACTCGGCGTTACCATAATGACGCCCGGGCGGAAGTCCCGGATGAGTTGCACTTGTTTGGCAGTTTGACCACCCGACATCGGCACGACCGTACAGCCCAGGCGTTCGGCGCCGTAATGCGCGCCGAGGCCGCCCGTGAAGAGCCCGTAACCGTACGCGACGTGGACGATGTCGCCGGCGCGGCCGCCGGCAGAGGCGATCGAGCGCGCGACGACCTCCGACCACACATCGAGATCGCCGCGCGTATACCCGACGACCGTCGGTTTGCCCGTCGTCCCGCTCGATGCGTGCAGCCGCGCGAGCCGTTCGCGCGGAACCGCGAAAAGACCGAAGGGATAGTTATCGCGGAAGTCACTCTTTTTCAGGAACGGGAAACGCGCGAGATCCGCAAGCTCTCGCACGTCGTCCGGATGGACGCCGTGCGAGTCGAAGGCACTTCGATAGTGGGCGACGTTCGCATAGGCGTGCTGCAGGGACCAGCGCAGCCGTTCGAGCTGGAGCGCAGCGATCTCGTCGCGACTCGCGCGTTCGATCGCAACGGCGGTCATGCGCGTTCGAGCAGCACGGCGATACCTTGGCCCACGCCGATGCACATCGTGCAGACCGCGCGTCGCGCATCACGCAGCGCGAGATCGAGCGACGCCGTCAGCGCGAGTCGCGCACCGCTCATGCCCAGTGGATGGCCGAGGGCGATCGCTCCACCGTTGGGATTGATGTGCTCGCCGTCTTCGGGAAGCCCCAGTTCGCGCAGCACGGCGAGCGATTGCGCGGCGAAGGCCTCGTTGAGCTCGAAGAGATCGATGTCATCGAGGCGAGCGCCCGCGCGGTCGAGTAGCGCACGCGTCGCCGAGATGGGGCCAATGCCCATCACCCGCGGTGCGACGCCGGTCGTGACCGCCGCCACCACGCGTGCCCGCGGCACGAGTCCGTACCGCTCGACCGCCGCTGCAGAAGCAATGATGAGCGCCGCCGCACCATCGTTGACGCCCGAAGCGTTACCGGCCGTGACGCTGCCGCCCGTGCGAAACGGCGTGCCCAGCGCCGCGAGTTTCTCGAGCGTCGTGTCGGCGCGCGGCGCTTCGTCCGTCGCGACGACCGCGTCGACACCTTTGCGCATGGAGACCGTTACCGGGACGATTTCTTGCGCGAATCGCCCGCTCGCCGTCGCCGCGGCGGCGCGTTGTTGCGAACGCAGCGCAAAGGCGTCTTGATCGGCGCGCGAAATGTTGAAGTCGGTCGCAACGTTCTCCGCCGTCTCCGGCATGCTGTCGATGCCGTAGGCGCGTTGCATCGCGGGGTTCACGAAACGCCAACCGATCGTCGTGTCGTACACCGCATTCTCGCGCCCGAAGGCACCGGCCGCTTTGGGCATTACGAATGGCGCGCGCGTCATGCTTTCGACGCCGCCTGCGATGCACAGATCGGCGTCGCCGGCACGGATCGCGCGCGCTGCGAGTGCGACGGCATCGAGGCCCGAACCACATAAGCGGTTGACGGTTGCCGCGGGCGTCCGTTCGGGCAAGCCCGCGAGCAACACCGCCATGCGGCCGACATTGCGGTTGTCCTCGCCCGCTTGATTCGCGCAGCCCATGAAGACGTCGTCGACCGCGTTCCAATCGACTTCGGGATTGCGCTCGACGAGGGCGCGCACGACATGCGCCGCGAGATCGTCGGGACGGACGCTCGCGAGCGCGCCGCCGTACCGGCCGATCGGCGTGCGGACGCCGTCGCAGATGAATGCCTGACTCAGTTGCTCCTCCCAAGCGTACGAACCGCCGCGCGACGCGCGCGGGCTTACGGGAACTGTTGAAGCCCGACGGTCCCGTTCCCGCCCAGCGGCCGAGAACGCTACCCTTTCGCAGCGTTGAGAGGTACATTTTTGTCGCCGTCGCGAAAACCGCTCGCGTGATTTCCGTGCAACCGCGCGTGCCGGCGATTCCGGCAAGCGTCCACCGCGGCCGGGTCGAGCACGTCATCACGTGCATGCGCGCGTCGCTCGACACACCGCTGCGCTTGGAGGACATGGCGCGAATCGCGCACTTGAGCCCGTTTCATTTTGAGCGCGTCTTCAGCTCGCTCACGGGCCTCTCGGCAGCCGCTTTTCAAGCAGCCTCGCGATTGGACGCGGCCAAGCGCGCCCTGCTCGAGGGCAACACGAGCATTACGGAAGTCTGCTTCGCACTGGGCTACGATAGTCTGGGGAGTTTCACGACCCGCTTTACCCGGGCGGTCGGCTTGTCGCCGGCGGCATTTCGCGCGCGCGTCTCACAGTTCGAAGGTATCGATATGCGCGACGTTCTGCATGCCGCCGCAGCGCGCGCGGCAGTAGGCCAGAGCGATAATCCCGCGATTCGCGTGGTCCTCGAGCATGCGCGCACGGATGACGCAATCGCGTGGTTCGGTGCGTTTCCCAAAGGTATTCCCGATCGCCCCCCAAGCTCGGGCACGATCGCGATTGGCAACGCCACATTCGGTCTCGGGCCTCTTGCGAGCGGAATCCACCACGTTCTGGCTGCGTCGTATCCGCCGAGCCCGAGCATCGCCGACTACCTCGTGCAGCACCAACAGATGCGCGTGGCGACGTCCGGACCCATGCGGGTCGGCGACGGCGAGCCGATCGCGATCCTCCTGCAACTACGCAAGCTCGAGATGACCGATCCGCCGATTCTTCTGGCCCTTCCGCTGTTCACACTAAGACCGCAAGCTGGAAGAAGCGTGGACGCATCTGCGGCTGATACCTTCGTCCCGTTCACTTCGCCATAAAGAAAGTACGGACCGGAAAATGCATATCGCTTTCACGAGTATTTACGTCACCGACCAGGACCGCGCCAAGAAGTTTTATATCGACATGCTCGGTTTTGAAGAGCGCGTCGATGCGCCGATGGGCGACGGAACGCGCTGGGTAACCGTCGCGCCGCCGGGTGAAAAGACCGAGATCGTTTTCATGGCACAGGGCTTCCCCGGTTGGTCCCTCGAGGCCGTCGGACAAAATACGCGCGGCTGCCTGGAGGTCGACGATGTGTTTGCCGCCCACCAGAAATGGGCGGCAAAAGGCGTCGAGTTTACCGACGGGCCACGCATGGAGTTCTTCGGCGGTTGGGCGATGTTCAAAGACAACGATGGCAACGAGTGGGGCTTGCACTCGCCGGTGCGCCAGGTGGCAGCCTCCGCCAACTAACGTACCGGTCGGTACGCTAGCCTTACATCGGCGGAACGACGCCCTTTTCGCCAACGATCACGGCCCGCGCCGGCGCCTCGCCCGCACCCGGAAGCACCACGACGTGCGCGCCTTTCGCGAGCAACGCTTTCGTGCCGGGAACGATGCGCACGATCGGTGCGTCTGCCGGAATCGTGACGGTCTTCGTTCCGCCCTTGTACGTGAGCTTGACGGTTTTTACGCCGCCGCCCATCACGTGTGAGACCGTCGCGTTCGTCATCATCGAATGGCCGCCGCCGGCGTTGGCCACGGTGCCGTTCGTCATCATGGAGTGTTTGCCGCCGGCGGGCAGATCCCACGGATAGTCGCCTTCGCCCGTGCCGGCCATCGCCTTGGGAAAGACGACGACTTCGAGCGCACGGGCGGCGCCTGCACCCGGCACGTTGGCCGTCCCGATGAAGGTGCCGGGCGTGATCTCCGACGCATTCGCCGAAACGACACCGAGGACGCCTGTCTTTGCGCCGAGCGGTACGTCGACGGAGCCCGTAGCGGTCGCGACGGTCAGAACGGTCGGCGAGACGGCGGAGATCGTGCCGCGCACGTGGTGCTGCGACGCAGCGTCGGCAGCGAAGGCCGGCGCTTGGAGCGTGAGACCCGCGAGTGCCATCGCACAAACGGCAGGTGTGAAATGCTTCATGCCTGCGTAGAACCGGCGCACTCCGATTTGGTTCGCGTTTTAGGGCGCGACACCGCAACGAAAGCACGACGCGATTAACGAAGAAACGGTGGCGGCCGTCGAGGCTACCGCTCCGACCGGCGATGTCATGTGCCGCTCACTCTGTGGAAACATCATCCGCGTACCCTCATCGGATGAACCACACCGATCGAATTCGGGAGTTGGGACTGAGCGGGTCGGGCCTGCCCCGAAATCCTAGCGGCAGATCGCGGCCAGGGCCTGCAGCCGCGGAACCTCGAAAAGGGTGACGCGATGCAAATGCAACCCCTCGACGAGATCGTCCTACCCGAGACCGAACCTGCCACCGAGTGGATTCTCGAAAATCCGGTGCAGAAGGTGAGCCCTGAGCGACGTCATGCTATGCTGCAGGCTGCGCTCGGCGAAATTCTCCGTCGCTGGGCACGGGGCCGCGGCGATGTGGGGACGGAGTGGCGCTTTCGCATTAGGCCGCCGGGAGAATATGCACGGCCATTCGTGCCGGATGTCGCATTCTTATCCCGGGAGCGCAAAGCGGGCCTGGCTGGGGACGATCTCGAGCAGCCACGCGTTCCTCCGGATATCTCCGTTGAGATTCTCTCACCCGACGATCGGGCGTCTCACGTCGAGCACAAACGCAACGTTTACCTCGCAGCCGGCGTTCGGCTCGTAGTGATCGTCGACCCCGAACGTCGTGTCATCGACGCGTACGAACCGGACGGCCACCGGACATTCGCAGGCGACGCCACGTTCGCGAGCGGTCAGTTTCCGGATTTCGGGTTTTCGCTCGCGGCGTTATTCGAAGAACTCGACGAACCGGAATAGTCGCCGTAAGCCGCAGCGTCCTCCGTCACGCGGCCCCGCACGGCGGCGGAATTGCCGCGGAACAGTGCCACCGTGCGGCCTTCGGGCGTGCGCACGACGGCGTCATAGATACCGAAGCGCCCCACGAGTGAGGCTTCGCGCGCCTCTGCAACGAGTCGCTCTCCATCCCGGGCGGGAGAGACGAACGTGATCGTGCAGTGCTGTGCGACGGTCGCGACGTCGCGCGAGTTGCACGCGAAGGCGAAGGCACTGTCTGCCAGCATGAAGATCGCGCCGCCGTGGACCGTGCCGTGCCCGTTGCACATCTCTGTGGTGACCGTCATTGTAACCGTCGCGCACCCCGGCGAGACGGCTTCGACGCGCATACCGAAGTGTTGCGAAGCCCGGTCGCGTTCGAACATGGCTGCCGCGCAACGCTCCGCGAGTTCCAACTCGGAACGCGCGTTCACGCGAGCGCGTGCGCGGCGCGGTCGACGTCGATCCGCACGGCCTGCGTCGCGGGAATACTTTGGCACATGAGGATGAAGCCGCGTCGCACTTCGTAATCTTCGAGCGCGAAGTTGCGGTTCATGTCGACCTCCCCCTCGACGAGCACGGCGCGGCACGTCGCACAGACGCCGCCCTTACACGAATATGGCAACTCGATACCCGCGCGCAGGCCGGCTTCGAGTACCGTCTCGTCCTGCGCAATCGAAAACGTGCGCTCGCGGCCGTCGATGACGACGCTTGCGGCGATGTGGCCCGAGGCGTCGCTGCGCGCGCTCACCGGCCGCGGTTCGCGTGAGCCGGAAGCCGCGAACAGTTCGACCTTGACGTCCGCAGCGTTCAGGCCGCGCGCGACGAGCGCTTCGCGGACCTCGAGCGACATCGCCTCGGGGCCGCAGATGAAGGCCGCATCGACGGCCGCAACGTCGATCCACGCGTCGCAAAGCGCTTCGCACTTGGCGCGGTCGATGCGGCCGCTGAAAAGCTCGATCTCTGCCGATTCGCGGCTCATCACGAAAACGAGCGAGAGTCGCTCGAGATAGCGATCCTTGAGGTCCAGGAGTTCGTCGCGGAACATCACGGTCGACGTCGCGCGGTTCCCGTACACGAGCGTAAAGCGGCTGTGCGGTTCCGTCGTAAGCGTCGTACCGATAATCGAGAGCAGCGGCGTGACCCCGCTGCCCGCGGCGAAGCCGAGGTAGTTGCGCCGGCGCGCCGGATCGAGCGGCACGAAGAAGCGACCTTCCGGCGGCGCGACGTCGACCGTCGCCCCGGGAACGAGCGCGTCGTGCGCCCACGTCGAGAAACGGCCGTCGTGCACGCGCTTGATCCCGACGCGCAACGGACCGTCGCCCACGCCGGAGCAGATCGAGTAGGAGCGCCGGATCTCTTCGCCGCCGACGTCGGCGCGCAGCGTGACGTACTGCCCCTGCGTGAAACGAAAGCGCTCGCGCAACTCCGGCGGCACGTCGAAGCTAACGGCGACCGCCTCGCGCGTCTGCGGCACGACCTCGGCAACGCGCAGCGGGAAGAAACCTTCGCTCACGCGCGGCTGCCCGTCAGTGGCATTTGAAATGATCGAATGGTTCTGCGCACGCATCGCAACGGTGCAGCGACTTGCACGGCGTCGAGCCGAACTCGCTAATGAGCGACGTGTTTCCCGAGGCGCAGCGCGGACACGTGACGGGCGCGCGCGGTGCGCGGCGTGCGCCGAGCGACGCCAGGTCGCGCGAAGCACCGACAGGCGGCGCGATGCCGTACGCGCGCAGTTTCTTGCGGCCGGCCACCGAGAGCCAATCCGTCGTCCAGGGCGGGTCGAGCTGCGTGCGCAAGCGCACGTCGCCGATGCCACGCGCGTGCAGCGCAGCTTCGATGTCGCGCGCGATCGCGGCCGTCGCCGGGCAGCCGGAATACGTCGGCGTGATCGTCACGTCGAGCACCGCGCCCGCGCGCGAAGCGCGCCATGCAACGTCGCGCACGATGCCAAGATCGATGACGGAGACAGCCGGCACTTCGGGGTCGGGCACGTCACCCAGCCAACGCCAGACGTCGTCGAGCGTCGGCACCGCCGACGGGGAACCCGTCACCAGCGTTCACCCGGAACGCTGCGCCGCACCGACTGCATCTCGGCGAGCAAATAGGTGAGGTGCTCGGAGTGCGTGCCGCGTTTGCCGCCCTGCTGCATCCAACCGTCGCGCGGCACGCGCAACGTTCCCTCCGCGAGCACGTCTGCGACTTCGTGCGACCAGCGATCGCGCAACGTCGCCGGATCGAAGCCGACGCCCTGCACCTCCATTGCGACGTCGACGGCATCGCCCATAAAGAGTTCGCCCGTGAAAGGCCACAGCGCGTCGAGGGCGTGTTGCATGCGGACGTGACTGACGTCCGTGCCGTCACCGAGCCGCACGACCCAATCGGCACTGCGCCGTAGATGGTACGTCGCTTCTTTGCGCGACTTGCGCGCGATGCCGGCGACGCGCGCGTCGGAGGATGCGCCCAGACGTTCGAGCGCGAGCACGTGCCACGCATCGAAGAGGAACTGGCGTGCCATCGTATCGGCAAAGTTGCCGTTGGGCCCTTCGACCAGGATCACGTTGCGGAACTCGTGGCCGTTACGCAGAAACGCGAGGGCGTCCGCGTCACGGCCGCCCCCTTCGCACTCGCCGGCATAGGCGAGCCACGTCCGTGCTTGCCCGACCAGATCGAGCGCGACGTTCGTGAGCGCGAGGTCCTCTTCGACGATCGGAGCGTGGCCGGTCCACGCCGCGAGCCGCTGCCCGAGCACGAGCGCGTTATCGCCCAAGCGCAGCAGATACTCGACGAGCGGACCCGGTGCCCCATAAGCGGTCATAAGTGTTTTACGCCTTGCGGCACGGTGAAGAACGTCGGATGGCGGTACACTTTATCTTCGGCGGGATCGAAAAAGCTGCCGCGCTCTGCGGGTACGCTCGCGACGATGTCCGACGCGCGCACGACCCAAACGCTCGTGCCTTCGTTGCGGCGCGTGTAGACATCACGCGCGTTCTGCAACGCCATGCCGGCGTCGGCCGCATGCAGACTGCCGACGTGCTTGTGCGCGAGGCCGTGATCGCTGCGGATGAAGATCTCCCACAGTGGCCACTCGCGCCGCTCGTTCGCGCTCATGCCGCGTCGTTGCTGCGCCGCGCGTGCTTCTCCGCGTGAGCGAGCGCCGCATCGCGCACCCAGGCGCCGTCTTCCCAAGCATCGACGCGCGCGCGCAAACGCTCGCGATTGCAGGGTCCTTCACCGCGCACGACGCGATAGAATTCGTCCCAATCGATCGCGCCGACCTCGTAGCGGCCGCGCGCCTCGTCCCAGCGCAGGTCGGGGTCGGGAATCGTCAGGCCGAGCGCCTGCGCCTGCGGGACCGTCTGATCGATGAAACGTTGCCGCAATTCGTCATTGCTGAAGAGCTTGATCTTCCAGCGCATCGACTGCTCGCTATTGGGCGACGCGCTGTCGGGCGGCCCGAACATCATCACGGCCGGCCACCACCAGCGATCGAGCGCGTCCTGGGCCATCGCGCGCTGCTGCGCGGTGCCCGCGCATAACGTTACCATCACGTCGAACCCCTGACGCTGGTGAAAGCTCTCCTCCTTGCACACGCGCACCATCGCGCGAGCGTAGGGTCCGTACGAGCATCGCGTCAGCGGAATCTGATTGATGATGGCGGCTCCGTCGACGAGCCACCCGATCGCGCCGACGTCGGCCCACGTCAACGTCGGGTAATTGAAGATGCTCGAATACTTCGCGCGTCCCGCGTGAAGCGCTTCGACCATCTCGTCGCGCGACGTGCCGAGCGTTTCGGCGGCGCTGTAGAGGTAGAGCCCATGGCCGGCCTCGTCTTGCACTTTCGCCAGGAGAATGAGTTTGCGTTCGAGCGACGGTGCGCGCGTGATCCAATTGCCTTCGGGCAGCATGCCGACGATCTCGGAGTGCGCGTGCTGTGAGATCTGACGCACGAGCGTCTTGCGGTACGCCTCGGGCATCCAATCCTTCGGCTCGATCGTCACGCCACGGTCGAGTTTTTCATCGAAGCGCCGCTGCTCGTCGCTCGCGCCATCCGCCGCATCGACGTCGACCATCTGCGTGTACATCGTCTCTCCTCTTAGGTCGTGGCCGCGAGTGCCGGCGCGGCGATCGCGTTGAGCGTCAGCAAATCGTACGACGCGACCGTCTCGCCATGCTGGTTCGTCACGGCGACATCCCAGCGCACTTCGCCGTACTCGGGTTTGCGCGGCGCTTTCGCCTTGACCGTCAAGCGGACGGCGATCGTATCGCCGGGCTCGACCGGCTTCGAGAAGCGCAGGTTGTCCAGACCGTAGTTCGCGAGGACCGGTCCGGGCGAGGGTTCGACGAAGAGTCCGGCCGCGAACGAGAGGATCAGGTAGCCGTGTGCGACGCGGCCCGGAAAGAACGGGTTGGCGCGCGCCGCCTCGTCGTCCATGTGCGCGTAGAACGTGTCGCCCGTAAAAGCCGCGAAGTGCTCGATGTCTTCGAGTGCGATCGTGCGCGGCGCGGTGTGGATCGTCTCGCCGATCGTGAGCTCGTCGAAGGTGCGGCGGAACGGATGTGCGCCCGTGACGATTTCCGGTGCGCCCGGCTGCCACTCGCGCGTGAGCGCAGCGAGCCGCGCGGGCGAGCCCTGCACGGCCGTGCGCTGCATGTAGTGGAATACGCCGCGTAAACCGCCGAGCTCTTCGCCGCCGCCCGCCCGTCCGGGACCGCCGTGGACGAGCCCCGGCAGGGGCGATCCGTGGCCCGTCGATTCGCGCGCGCAGTCGCGATCGATCGCCACGATCCGGCCGTGATACGCACCGAGCCCGGCGATGAGGTCGTTCGCGACCCTCGGATCGTACGTGAACACGGATGCGACGAGGCTGCCGCCGCCGCGCGCTGCGAGTGCGATCGCGTCGTCGATTCCGTCGTACGCCATCAGGGTTGCGACGGGCCCGAACGCTTCGACGTCATGGATCTTCGAGGCTGCGCCCGGGCGCTCGCAGCCCAGCAGCAAGGGCGACAGAAACGCACCGCGCTCGGCATCCGCGCCGCGCGCCGTAACGTGCTCCGCATCGCCGAAGATCGGCTCGGTCTCGGAACGCAGCAGCGCGACGGCCGCGCGCACCGCATCGCGCTGCGTCAAACTCGCGAGCGCGCCCATGCCGACGTCGTCGCGGCGCGGATCGCCGACGACAACGTCACGCAGGCGCGCGCGCAGTGCCGCCGCGACCGCATCGTAGCGCGCGCGCGGCACGATGGCGCGCCGGATCGCGGTGCACTTTTGTCCGGCCTTGCTGGTCATCTCGCGCAGAACTTCGGTAACGAACAAATCGAACTCGGGCGTTTCGGGCGCGGCATCGGGTCCCAGGATCGCGGCGTTGAGCGAGTCCCGCTCAGCGATGAAGCGGACGGCGTTGCGCGCGACGCTGCGATGGTCACGCAAGAGGAGCGACGTTTCGAGGGACCCCGTGAACGACACGACGTCCTGGCCGCCCAGGTGATCGAGCAGATCGCCCGTGCTGCCGACGACGAGTTGGACGGCGCCCGCCGGCAGGATCTCCGACTCGACGATCATGCGGAACATCGCCGCCGTGAGATACGCGGTCGCCGTCGCCGGCTTCACGATCGAGGGCACCCCCGCGAGCAGTGCCGGCGCGAGCTTCTCGAGCATCCCCCAACACGGAAAGTTGTACGCGTTGACGTGCACGGCGACGCCGCGCAGCGGCGTTAAGATGTGGCGGCCGACGAACGTGCCGCCTTTCGAGAGCGCCTCCTGCGCGCCATCGACTGCGAACTGCGCGTCGGGAAGTTCGCGCCGGCCGCGCGAGGCGTACGCGAAGAGTGTGCCGATGCCACCATCGATATCGATGAGGTGGTCGCGCCGCGTTGCGCCTGTTTCGAAGGAAAGCTCGTAGAGCGGCGCGCGCCGGGCGTTGAGGTAGAGGGCGAGTTCCTTGAGCAGCGCGGACCGCGCCGCGAAAGTCAAAGCGCGCAGGTTCGGGCCGCCGACCCCCCGTGCGTGGGCGGCCATCGCGCCGAAATCGAGGCCGGTGCTGGAGGCGAGCGCAATCGTGCGACCGTCGATGGCGCTGGCGAGCGCGACGGGCTGGCCGGCTCCGGCGGTCCAGCGCGCTTCGGCATAACTCGGGAGCGTCGCAGCCACGGCTTACCCTTCCCTACCAAATGGTTAGTCAGTCGTGAGTGTAGCGCAGCGGGTCAGCCGGGGTCAAGTGGTTGCGCCTCGCGCTGCTCGCCGGCTGCGATGCCGTCGAAAACGAGCTTGACGACGGCTTGCACGATCGAAGCGCTGGCCAGTTTTCCGCGCGGCCTATACCATTCGACGAGGGAATTGCACATGCCAAAGATGAGCCGCACGGTGAGCGAGGCGTCGACCCGCGGATCGACGGCGCCCGCCCTCTGCGCTTCGACGACGAGTTCCGTAACGATATGGTCGAAGGCGCGCCGGCGCGTGATCGCCCGGCGTTCAGTCTCTGAATTTCCGCGCACGCGCACGAGCACGGTGAGTTCGGGCGAGACCAGGAGCGCAACTTCGGCAACGCGTCGCACGACGTAGTGGAGGCGGTCGATCGCGCGACCGTCGCGCGCACGGGGTTCGTCCAGCGTGCTGAAGAGCGCGTCGAGCGCGCGCTCGAGACCCCGCGCGAGCAGCGCTTCTTTCCCAGAGACGTGATGGTAGATCGCCGCCTTCGTAATCCCGGCAGCGGCGGCAACGTCGTCCATTGTCGCACCGTCGAAGCCGCGTTCGGCGAAGACGCCTAGCGCCACGGCCGTGAGCGCATCGAGATCGTACGGCCGTCGCGCAACGCGCTCGTGCATAGGCCGGGAGTTCGGACCGGCGCCGGATGCGCCTAGCGGCCTCTGCTACGCCAGGCTCGTGTGCGCTCCGCAGGCCAGCTCGCTAACATTGCTGCCCGTGTCCATCGTGAAGACCGTTTTGAGCTGTGAGACGTTCTTCGCGTTGATCGAGTCGAACGGCGCGAAGCCGCGACCGTCGTATGACTTGCGAGCCAGCCGTCGTCGGCTGCGCCGGCCAGTAGGCGTTCTGAGGTAACGGGCTTGTACGTTGACGTTGACGCTGACGCGCCCTCGGCCGCTCGAGTCGATGCGGGATGCAAGCCGACGAAGCCCAAGCCGACGAGCGCGGCGGCGGCAGCGACGGCAACAGCAACCCGACCGGGAGAAAATGCTTTCACGTGACCTCCAAAAAAGACGTCGACGGCGCTGCGGAGATTGCTACGCACCTACATCGGTTGAATGAACACGTCCGGATTCTTGTGGCGAGCAGCTTGCATCCTGCGCGCGGCGGCTAACTCATACTTTCGTATATAGTCGCGGGCGGCGTTCATTTAAGACCGTAGTTTCCTATAGAAGGATGGCGGTCACGCTCGTGCCAACGCTTCCATCTCACTCGACGGGCGGTTTGCTGTGTTTCATTCGTCGCTTGTGCTCGCCGCGTTGCTGGCAGCGGCCGGTCCTCCGCTCGTCGTCAGCGACGACGCCGGGGCTGCGATCAGCGCCGCCCACGTCGACTTCGTCGACGCGCGCGGCAATCGGGATCCCGAGACGACCGACGCCGCCGGACGCGCCCTCCCACGCGATGGCTTCGAGGCCGTCGCCGCAGTCGTCGACAAGCCCGGCTTCGTGCGCGCACGCATCGATCTTGCAGGCAACCTGCGGCGGGTCGTTCTCGAACGCGCCTTGCCCACGATCGGGCGCGTCACAGTTGCAACGGGCACGGCGGAGAATCTGCATCAATTGCCGCTCGCGGCATCGGTCCTCGATCGCACGACGATTGCGCTTGCGCCCGCCGCGTCGTCGGACCGCGTTTTGCGCAACCTGCCGGGCTTCGACCGCGCGCGCAGCAACAGCGGCTTTACGAACTACGGTCAGTTGCGCGCATCGTTCACCGGTGCCGGTAACGACCGCGGCGTCGTGCTCGTCGACGGCATCCCGGCGCAGGACGCATTCGGCGGCCAGATCGATTGGCAAGCGTACCCCGGCGACGAGATCGAACGCGCCGAACTCCTGCGCGGCGCCGGCTCCGCGCTCTACGGCTCGGGCGGCGTTGGCGGCGTGCTCAATATCGCGACCTTCGCGCCGCGGACGGGTGCCGGCGTAACACCCGACGGAGGCATCACGGTCGGTGCCGGTTCGAATGACTATGCCGATGACGCGTTTCGATACCGCGCCGCGATCGGACCGACCGTCGGCGCCTCGCTGTCCGCCGTATCGACGGGGCTGGCATATCGCGACTTGGCGCCAGGCTATTCATCGCCGATCGATCACGTCGCCGTCAGCCGCAGTGGCGTCGTTGCGCCGCGGCTGCGCTACGACGACGGTAAGACGACGCTCGAGGGCGCAGGGATCTTCGCTTCAGATCATCAGGACGAAGGGCGACCCAACTACACCTTCGACCGCGCGCTGCGCCAAGAGAGCGGCGCGATCGGACGGCGCATCGGCGACGGCCTCGCTCGCTTCACGTATTACAACCGCGACACAACCGTGCATAACCTTTCAGATTTGTTCCCGACGAAGCCCGGAGCGCTGCGCTACGTGCAAGACGTTCCGGCGAACGAGAACGGCTTCTTCGGCACGTACGCGCAGAGCGCGGGCCCGGCGCAGCTCGAGTTGCGCGTCGACCAACGCCGCGTCGTCGGCAGCAGCGTGCAAAATGGCCCGACCGGCCGTTTGCAAGCCAGCGGCATGGGCACCGAGCTCGAACAAGGGATCGCGCTGCAAGCAACGGTGACGCACAAACGCTTCGAGGGGCTCGTGGGCGTGCGCGCCGACCGGCTACGCTACGACGACCTCGCGCTCGTCAACGTAACGGCATCGCCGAAACCATCCGCCAAGGCGCAGACGGTTCCCGGTCACGACGACGGCGCGATCTCGCCGCGGGCAGCGCTGCGCTACGATATCGGCTCGCGGCTCGCGGTGCGCATCGCGAGCGGTGGCGGCTTTCGCGGGCCGTATCTCAACGAACTCGTGCGCGGCTTCAACATCGGCGCCGTCGTCGAGGCGCCCAACCCCGAACTCGTCCCCGAACGCAGCACGACGAGCTCGGGCGGACTCGACTACCTCATCGGCACGGGACGGCTCTCGTTCGATGTCATCCAAACGCGGGTCAACGACGCGATCGCCTTCGTCACGCAACGAAAGAATCTCATGGTGCGCGAGAACCTCGACCGAACGCAGACCGACGGCGAGACGCTCACCTACGCGCAGCCACTGGGCACGTGCACGCGGCTGCGTTTCGCGGGCACGACGCAAAATGCACGCGTCACGAGCGGGCCGCCCGGCACCGTCGGCAAGGCGCTCTCGTACGTTCCGAGTCGCGTCGTCAGCGTCGGGATCGATGCAGCCGAACGCGGACCTTTCGCATTCTCCGTCGACGGCTCGTACGTCGGACAAACCTATGCCGACGATATTCAGCAGCAGCCGCTCGGGGCGGCGCTGCTCTTTGGCGCGACGGTTCGCGCGCGGACCGCCTCAGGAACGACCTTTACGATCGTTGCGGACAACATCACGAATGCGCCCTATCTCTCGAGCATCGACCGTTATGGGCCGCCGCTAACGGTCGGCGTGCGCGTCGCGCTGCCACTGGGTCAGGCGATGCAGCGCTCCAGCACGTGCAGCATTTAAGGAAAAGGAACTTCATGGCCGACTATCACGAACATGCCGATCTCGAGCGGCTGCCCGACTTGCAGAAACTCGCGCCGGCGGAGTTCGCCGCGTTCGTCGAGATGGACAACATCGTCGGACGCACGGGCGGCGCGATCCCGGTGAAGTACCGCGAACTCCTCGCGCTCGCAGTGGCCTTCACGACGCAGTGTCCCTACTGCCTCGACGTCCATACGGCCAATGCAAAGCGAGCCGGCGCGACGCGCGAGGAACTTGCCGAGACGGCCTTCATCGCCGCTGCGCTGCGCGCCGGAGCGGCCGTGACGCACGCAACGCTCGCGCTCAAACTCTTCGATAAGGCGCCGTGAGACGCGCGCTCATCGCAGCGAGCATCGCCGGCATCGCAAGCTTCACATTTGGGTTCGAGACAGCCGCGCGCGCCGATGAGCGCGTCGCATCGGTCGCGCAAGGCGCCCCGCCGTTCGTGCTCGAGACGCCGGCGGGCTCGGAGCTGACGTTGCGGTCGTTCGCCGGACGCCCGCTCGTCCTCAACGTTTTCGCGTCCTGGTGTCCGCCGTGCCGCGAAGAGCTGCCGCGCATCGTCTCGGCCGCCCGGCGCTCCGGTACCCGCGTCGCGTTTCTGGGCGTCGACGAGCAAGAGGCCGAAGGCATGGCCACATCGTTCGCAAGGGAGATGCGCGTGCCGTATCCGATTGCGGTCGATCACGGGCAATTCGCCGCTTCGTACGGCGCACGATCGCTGCCCGAGACGATCTTCGTCGACGCGCACGGCACGGTCCGCGCGATCGTGCACGGCGCGATCCCGGCCGCAACGCTGGAGCGCAATCTCGCGCTGATCGCCGCGTCCGGCAGCGCGGTGAAGCCGTGAAGCGCGCGACATTTCTGAGCGGTACGGTGGCGCTCGCCGGCCTGCCGGCGGTGGCATCCGCGGGAACCGTGACGACGCAGCATGCGCTCTTTGCGAACTTGCCGCGGCCGCGGCCCAGCGATTGGACGCGCATCATTCGGGGATCGGGCGCAAAGTATCAGAAGCAAATCGGCGCCGGCCTCGAGCGTACCCCGACAAGCGGCGCGCTCGCGTATTACGAAATTCAAGTCGGGAGTCCCGGCGGCTCGTGCAATCCCAACTCGTTGCGCAAAGCGTACTTACACGACGCGGCGTTCGGCTCGCTCTTGGACACGTATCCGCTCATCGCCAACGTTGGCCGAACCGAAAACTTCGTGTATCGGTACGGCGACGTCGTCGCCGGGCAACGTGGGGAAAACGGCGATACGGTCCTGCGCCTTCTCGACGAAAGCTATCTTTATGACGACCGTCCGCTGCGCATCGTGTCGGTCGGAACGCAACGCATCCACATCGCAAGCCGCAACGTCGATACGACGCACGTCGTTGCAGAGTTCGCAGCGCCGCCATCGGCACGGCAACGTTTGCGGCATATCGAGCTCTGGCACGCACCCGAGTTTCCGTTCGGCGTTGCGCGCTATCGCGCGACCTTACACGGTCTGGAAGCCTACGAACTGCACGTCTTTTCATACGGGCGACCCTATAAGTCCGATCTCGCGCTCTCGCTCGCGCAGGTCCGCGACATGACGAAGGACGGCCAGTACGGCCAGTTGCCGGCAGGCATCGGCGACTAGCAGTATTCGCTGCAATATCGCGCTGCGCTCGACGGCGATACTGCGATTGCTGCAGCGAATCCATGGCGTTTGGCGCTAGCGCGCCAAGCCGCAGAAGTCAAGATGCCTGCAGGTAGGTGAAGCGCGCTTCCTGCGCATCGTTGAGCGCCGCGACGCCGGCGGGCACGAGCAGTGCGCCGGGAAAGAGGTGCCGGCGTAGTTCCGCCTGCACCGCTTCGATCGGGCGTTCGTTGAAGCCGCCTTGCGCGACGAGGAAGGTGGCGAGGTCGGCGAGTGCGTTGTCGCAGACGAGCAAGGTTGCGCCGCGCCGCGAGAGGTCGCCGAACTCGCGCGCGAACGGATTCCCGCTCACGGTGCCTGCGCTGAGCACGTCGCCGCGTCGCCGCGCGGTATCCGTTAGACGGTACGTCCGCCACATCGCATCGTCGAGACCGAGCACGACGCCGCGCGCATAGAAGACGCCCGCCGGATGGAGCGCGCCCGCGCCTTCGTTTCGTGTGATCTCGTACGCGTCGAGAGCATGCCGCATCAGTCCCGTAACGACGCCGTCGGCAACGCGGGCCACGGCGAACACCTGACGATGCCGGGCCGGGCGCGCCAGGCGTGCGGCGACCGCCGCAAAATCGTAGGGTGACGCTGCCCGCGTCTGCGCGACCGCATCGGCTTCGGCCACGACGACGGTAGCGGCGCTGACGGTCAGGAACCCAAGACGCGACGGCATATTTGCCGTTCCCGTGCGCTCGCGTCTCGAACCTGCTCAGACGCGATCGCTTTGCGGGGGCCGTTCTTTGAGGCGTTCCCAAAAGTCGATGTTGAGTCTTTCATACATCAGACCGACTTCCAACGTTGCCGCCGGAAACGACGCACGCTCGGGGCCGGCGGATTCGGCAGCGATGCGCTCGTACGCGTCGAGACGGCGCCGATGCACCGCTACCTGTTCCTGCGCGAGAGCAACGAAATCTTCGCGCTTGACGACGGACATGAAGAACAGCTTGAGCAAGCCCGGGTCGCGCAACTCGGACTGCTCCCGCGTCGGACGACGCAGCCACGCTTGGAGCGCCGCGCGACCGCTTTTCGTGAGCGCGTACACGCGTCGTCGACGGCCAGCCTCCTCGCGCTTTTCGGAGAGATACCCGTACTTGATGAGTCGCTCGGGTTCGGCGTAGAGTTGCGAACGCGGAAACGACCAGAAGAAGCCGATCGATCCATCGACCCATTGCGTGAGGTCGTACGACGTCGCGGGACCATGGAGCGCGAGCAACCCGAAGATGACGTAGGACGAAGGCGAGAGGCTTGCTTTTTGCACGAAAACAGTCTATCATACGATTCAGACGGTCTATATTGGACGGTCTGACCCAGACAGTTACGATTCGTGAGGACGGCATGGATTCCACAGTAACGACACTCCAGCGCTACGGCGCTCCCGTGACCGAAGAACTCGATACGACGCAGTTGCCGGTAAGCGGTGACATCCCAAGTGCGCTGCGCGGACGCTTCGTTCGCAACGGTCCCAACCCGCGTCCCGGGATGCATCCACACTGGTTCATGGGTGATGGGATGGTGCACGGCGTTTGGCTCGGGGAAGGGCGCGCGCAGCGCTACGTCAACCGCTGGGTGCGCACGCCCGCGTTCAGCGGTTCGGCCGCCCCGTACGTCCGCAACGACGGCAGCATCGATCTCTCCGTCGGCCCCGCCAACACGAGCGTCGTCGAGCATGCCGGACGCATGTTCGCGCTCGTCGAGTCATCGTTTCCATGCGAATTGACGGACGATCTGCGAACCGCCGGCCCGTACGACTTCGGCGGCCGCCTCGCGACGCCGATGACGGCGCACCCAAAACGCTGTTTCCACACGGGCGAGCTTCACTTTATCGGCTACGGCGCGCCGCCGCTCCCGGCGCTCACGTACCATCGCGCCGACGCCGCCGGTTCGCTCGTCGAGAGCCGGCCGATCGACATCCCCGGACGCGTGATGATGCACGACTTCGCGCTGAGCCGGCGTCACGTAATTTTCATGGACTTACCGGTGGTGTTCGATATGGAGCGTGCGATGCAAGGCACGATGCCCTTCCGCTGGAGCGATAGCTACGGCGCGCGGCTCGGTGTCATGGAGCGGCGTCCGGGCGCGCCGGTACGCTGGTTCGACGTGGAACCGTGCTACGTTTTCCACGTGCTCAACGCATTCGACGACGGCGATAAAGTCAGTGTCGACGCCGTACGGTATCCAGAGTTGTGGCGTCACAGTCCCGACGACTTCGGAGCGGCGACGCTGCACCGCTGGACGATCGATCTTTCGCACGGAACGGTCGTGGAAACAGCGCTCGACGACGTACCCATCGAGTTCCCGCGCAGCAACGAGGCGACGAGCGGAAGCGCGCAGCGTTATGGATATGCCGTCGCTACGGCAAACGCTCGCGATGCGCACGCGATCGTGAAGTATGACTTGACGTCCAAGACGTCGGCGCGCCTCGATTTCGGCCCCGATCGTATGCCCGGAGAGCCCGTCTTCGTCGCCGATGGCAGCGCAGCGGAGGACGGTGGCTGGCTGCTCGCGTTCATCTACGACAGCGCGCGCGACGGCAGCGATCTCGTCATCGCCGATGCGCGCACGCTTGCGGTCACCGCGACGGTCGCGTTGCCGCAGCGCGTTCCCGCCGGCTTTCACGGCGCGTGGTTCCCGGACCAGACGCGATGAACGCGCCGCAGATTCTTTCGGTTGCAACGTGGGTTGCACTGCCGACGGTGATGTACGGCGGCTATGCGCTGCTCACGCTCGGAGATCTCGACGCGACGCAGCGGACCAACTTTCGCGCGGGACATGCGCACGCGGGCGTGCTCCTCGTGCTCGCGCTCGTATTCTACGTCAGCGTGGAGCGCACGCCGTTTCCCGATGCACTGAAGGCGGCGATGGGCATCGCGCTCATGCTCGCCATCCTCGCGCAGTCCGGCGGCTTCTTCATCGCTTTAGCGCCGAAGTTCGCACCGCTCGGACGCATCGTAACGACGGTCGGAGCGGTCGTGCTCGCCTGCGATTGCCTCGCGCTCGCGTACGGTGTCGCGCGCACATAATGCTCCGGACCGGCTCTCGGGCGCTAGTGACGCGCCAGCGGATTTGCTCACGGACAAGCAGGTAGGGTAGGCTTAATTTGTAATTAGGCAATCCTAAATGCGACGTATGCTTTCCCTTCACGGCTCGATTCTCGTGCTTTTCGCGACGGCGTGGCCGCAGCCGGTCCGGGCAATTCCAGTCTTCGCGCACCGCTTCGGCCTTTCGTGCCAGGCCTGTCACACGGCCGTTCCGCACCTGACGCCGTACGGTGAGGCGTTCCTCGCGAACGGTTACCGCTTGCCGCAGATGCGCGAACGCGGCGTCCTGCCGCTCGCCGTCAAAGCCAACCTCGCCTATTCCAGTGAGCCCGACCCGACGGGGCTCCCAAAAGCCGTCGTAGACGAGATCGAAGTGCTCTCGGGCGGCGCCGTGACCGATCGCATCAGCTATTTCGCCGAGACGTACCTCGTCGACGGCGGCCGCCCGGGCGCGATTCGCGATTTGTGCGCGGCCTATCGTCTGCCCGCGCCGATGCCCGCGCACGTTCCCATTACGCTCACCGGCGGCCAGTTCACGCTACCGCTCCCGGTCGACCCCGAAACCTTCCGCGAGACGAGCACCCACTACGCCGTCTTCGATCAACGCATCGGAACCAATCCGTTCAACTTCTTCGAGCCCAAGATCGGCGCGCAAGCGCGCTTTGGAAGTGACGCGCGCGGCACGAGCCTCACGCTTGCGGGATTGCAAGGACACGATAAACAGTCCGGTATCGGCAGCGACGGCACCGATCGCATGCTGTACGCACAACACGTCGCGGGACCGGTCATCGCGAGCGCGTACCGCTACGATGGAACGCGACCATTGCAGCCCGCCGCCGACCGGTTTTGGCGGCAGGGGTACGGACTTTCGTACGTTACCGAGAGCTTCACGCTCGATGCCGTGCTGCAAAACGGGCTTGATACGTCGGCCGACGGAACGGGCTCCAGCGTTCGCTCGAGCGGCGGATTCATACAAGCACGCTACGCCTTCGTACCTGGCTTCTTCGGCCTGGTTCGCTACGACGGAACGAGCGATTCTCGCAGCGGGCCGGCACGTTCGTTGCTCGTCGGCGCCGGCATGCGGGTGCGGCGCAATTCGCGCCTCACGGTCGAAGACGTCATCGGTCACTCGCCACGGACGACCCACGCACTAAGCGCGACGCTGCTCTTTGCATACTGAGCGGTCCAGTGAGCCGACGTCTTCGAAAAAGTTCGTGTAACGCGCTTGACCTTTGTTATGCCCTCACGTACACTGCTCGTTATGCGTCTCCAGCATTTCGACAGCACGCCATGGAACCCACGGAGCCATTTTTTCGGCTGCAGTTATGCATCCGCTATTGCGACCTCCGCCGATGGATCCAAGCTGGCGTCGCTCCGCAAAGAGGCGGTCACATAAACGTTTTCCGTTAGTCGTCACGCTGATACCATATCAGAGAGGCCGAGCGGAAACGCTCGGCCTCTCTTGTTCTCCATCGATGCCATGCGGAATAGCATTGAAGGTCGTGCGCCGGGTCGTTAACCCGGAAGCGTTGGTTCGATTCCAACTTCCGCAGCCATGCGATTGCACCGTGGGCGAACGCCCGAAAGGAGGTCATCATCGTCATGAAACTCGGCGAAGCACTTCGACTGCGGTCGGATGCTCAAAAGAAAATTGACGAACTCAGCGCGCGCGCGGTAGCGAGCGCACAAACGCAGGAAGGCGCGCCGGCTGCCGATTCGCCTACTGAGCTCCTGGTTGAGATCGAGCGGCTCTCCGCGGAGAAACTCGATCTCGTCCAACGCATCAACCGCACGAACGTGGCGACGAAGCTTCCCTCGGGCACGCTGCTCGTCGACGCGCTCGCGGAACGCGATAACCTTCTCGCGCTGCGCACGCCGTTCGCTGCCGTCGCCAAGGCCGCCAGCGAATTGCAGCAGCGGTACATGCGATCCGAGATCCGGATCGTACGGAACGTCGAGCCGAGCGTGCTTCGCAGCAAGGTCGACGACTTCTCGCGCCTTCATCGCTTGCTCGACGTGGCGGTCCAAGAAGCGAACTGGAAGACCGATCTTCTCGACTAGGATTTGTCGGACTCGTCCGACAAACGACGACGGGCGGCTCGGCGAAAGCCCGAACGCGTGCGTTGCGCGGAGCGCGACGCACGAGAGAGCGAGCTGGTAATCGAAGGATCGAAGGCGAGCATCAAACAGCGCTTCGGCGCGTTTATGGTGGCTGTCGCGCACGGCTAGGGGTTCGAATCCCCGACTGTACCGCTTCTGCGTCGTACCGCGCACTGCGTATCGTCACCCCAGTATCCCGTACGACCGGATGCTGATTCGATTCTATCGATGAGGGATGGGAACGGGGACCTCGCTCGACCGGTCGCGCCGCAATTCGCCGGCGCGACCGCTTTTTTACTCAGAGGTACGATAGGTAGGACATTGCCGAGCTTATGCGACCGGGCGTCGCGTTACTTGATTGGCTTCTCAGCGATCTCTCGCGCGATCGCTACTTGATCGTGCCGTTTAGTCCTTGTGGGAAAAATGGTTTGACGATGGCGAGAACTTCCGCCGGCGTACGAACGATTGCCAATGCGCTGCTGTCGAGCGAAAAGATGTTGTTTCCCGCAGGCGGCGGCAGGACGTCTTTTCCGTCCAGCGCTTTCGTGCCCACGCCTTTGAGCGCTACTAAGGTTCGGATGCAACCTGCATGTTCGGCTTCGGCTGCCAGGATGCGAGCCGCGGTCCCAAGGGTGTCTTTCGACACAATGAGCGGAGCGGCGCCTCCATACGCGCTCACACCGGTGTCTTCAAAGGCACGCGCAAGGAGTAAGAACTCGGTAAGACTCTTGAATCCGACGCCGAGGGCTCCGAGATTGATCGCAGGCTTCGCCACGGCATCTTTGCCGAGCGCCCCGCGTAGCAATTGCACGTGGGTCAGTTCGTCGTGGGCGAGCTGTTTAGCCGTTTCCGTGACGACCTTTCCGCTGAGTTGCACTGCACTGCCGCCCACGGTTTGGCCGCTAGCGCCCGAGCCCGTGATGGCGACGCCGAGACTATCGATGCCCTTCCCATACACGGCGTAATTGTAGAATTCTGCCTCGAGATATTCCAGATTCAGCGCGAAGTTTAGAATGTCAGTATCGGTGACGCTTTGCGCGTTGACGACGGCCGGAGCCGTGCCGAGTGCTGCAAAAGCTGCTCCGAGAACGCTTCCCGCGGCGAGCGTCTTAAGTACCGTCTTGCGCGTCGCTTTTAGTGTCGTGCCCTGAATTTGGTCGAGTTCTTTCATAAAACGTTATCCTCACCGCGAAAGAGCGCCTGATCGTGCGTCACCAATAGAACGGCGTTTCTGGCACTTCGGATTGCGATGAAGACAGCTTTCGCGGCAAGAACGGAACGTTATTCGAAGCGGAGGGCGACGATCGGGTCGAGTTGCGATGCCTTGGCCGCAGGATAATAGCCGAAGAATACGCCGACGAGCGCCGAGAACGCGACGGCGACCGCGATGGACTGCGCTGAGACGTCGGCCGGCCAATGCGCGAGGGCCGAGACCGCGACCGAGCCCGCGAAACCCGCGACGACGCCGATCGCGCCGCCGATCGTCGCGAGCGCAACCGCCTCGACGAGAAACTGCCACAGGATGAGTTCGCGCCGCGCCCCAAGCGCGACGCGCAGACCGATCTCGCGCGTGCGCTCGCTGACGGAAACGAGCATGATGTTCATGATGCCGATCCCGCCGACGACGAGGGAGACGGCGGCGACGCCGGCGAGGAGGACTTGCATGATCGACGCGGTCGCCGAGGCGGCCTTCGCGACGTCTTGCAAATTGCGAACGAGAAAGTCGTCGCTCTGCCCCGCCGCGATCCGATGACGCGCTTCCAGGAGTTGCGTGGTCTCACTCTGGACGAGCGCAACGGCGTTCGAATCGTCGGCGGAGATCTGCATCGAGGCGAGCGTCGTTTGTCCGGTCAGCCGCTGCAGCGCAGAGGTGTACGGAATCAGAACGGTATCGTCCTGATCTTGCCCGACGCCGCTTTGACCCTTGGGCACGAGCGTGCCCGTCACGACGAACGGCACGTTGCGAATTAAGATCGTCTTACCGACGGGATTACTGCCGTCGGGGAAGAGGTTCGCGATCACCGTCTGGCCTAGCACGCACGTCTTCGCGCTCGCCCGCACGTCGTTGTCGCCGAAAAACGTGCCGCTCGCCAGCGCCCACGTGCGGATGTACGTGTAGCTCGGCGCGACGCCGCTGATCGTCGTCTGCCAGTTGTTGTCGCCCGCGACCACTTGCGCGCGTACGGTCACCGACGGTGAGACGGCGGCGACGTGCGGCAGTTTGGCAATCGCAAGCCCGTCGTCCGGTGTCAGGGTCGAAGCGGCGCCGCTGCCGCTGCGCAGACCGCCCGTGTTGACGCTGCCCGGCAAGACGACGATGAGATTGCTGCCGAGCCCGTTGATCTGGTTGCTGACGGATGCGCGTGCGCCCGAGCCGATCGCGACCGTGATGATGACCGCGGCGACGCCGATGATGACGCCGAGCATCGTCAGGAGGGAGCGTGACCGGTTGCGCAGCAGCGCTCCGAGCGCGATCCGGAGAGTCGAGCCGGCGGTCATGAGACGAGTGCTTCCACGCGCTCTCGCGCGTGTGCCGTATCGCTGACGATCACGCCGTCGCGAAACGTGACGATACGCTTCGCGTGCGCGGCAATGTCGGGCCCGTGCGTCACGAGCATGATCGTAATGCCGCGTTCGCGGTTGAGCCGGGCGAAGAGCGCCATGACGTCTTCGGAAGATTTCGTATCGAGCGCTCCGGTCGGTTCGTCCGCCAGGATGAGGCGCGGATCGTTCACGAGGGAACGCGCGATCGCGACGCGTTGCTGTTGGCCGCCGGAGAGTTGGTTTGGACGGTGGTGCGCGTACTTCGCGAGCCCGACATCGTCGAGCGCCGCGAATGCGGCGCCGCGCCGGCGTGCCTCGCGCACGCCTGCATAGAGCATCGGCAGCTCGACGTTTTCGAGCGCCGTCGTGCGCGGCAGTAGATTATAGGCTTGGAACACGAAGCCCAGGCTCGTGCTGCGGATGTCGGCGAGTTGGTCTTCGCCGAGTTCCGTCACCTGTACGCCGTCGAAGCGGTACGTGCCCGACGTCGGCCGGTCCAGGAAGCCGACGATGTGCATGAACGTCGATTTGCCGGACCCCGAGGGACCCATGACGGCGACGAACTCACCGGACTCGATCTGCAAGTCGACGCCCGCAAGGGCGATGACCGGCTCGTTCGCGAGCGGGTAGATGCGTCGCAGGTCGCGCACGTCGACGACCGGCGCAGCCATCAGTGAAACCCGCGCAGCGACGCGCCGCCGGAGAGCGGGCTGCGCTGTTGCGAGGTCGCCACATGCGCCGTCGTGTCGCTTTGCGAATCGCCGATGACGACCGCATCGCCCGCAGCGAGTTTCGCATTGCGCAGCGGTGCGACTGCGGCTTGCGTTCCACTGATGAGGACGATCTTCACCGGCACGCGTGCGAGTGTGTTGCCACGCTTCACGAAGATCCGGCCACGGCCGCCCGTCACCGCGAGCGCGCTCGATGTTACGTTCGTGGCACCCCACGGTGAGCTGCCGGCCGCGCCCGGCGGCGCGCTCGTCGCGTTTGCAACGGTATGCGTGCGGTGATGCCGGCCGGCTGCGCCGGCCGCACCCGGCTGCGGGTGATAGTCGAGCGCGGTCAGCGGGACGACCAACGCGTTCGGCGCGGTCGCGACGTCGATCGTCGCATTCGCGGTCATGCCCGGCAGAAGCTTACCGTCGCGATTGTCGACGCGCACGACCGTCGTATATGTCACGACGTTCTGCTGCACGACCGATTGCTTGCGAACTTGCGAGACCGTGCCGTGGAAGACGCGGTTCGGATAGGCCAGGACGGTGAAGCCGACGTTCTCACCCGCGCGGACGTTGCCGATGTCGGGCTCGCCGACGGAGAGATCGACTTCCATTTTGCCCAGATCTTGCGCGATGGTAAAGAGCGTCGGCGTTTGGAAGCTCGCGGCGACCGTCTGACCGATCGTGGCCGTGCGCGCGATGACCGTTCCGTCGACCGGAGATGTGATCGTCGAGCGGGCGAGATTCTGCTCGGCGGTGCGGACGTTTGCGGCTGCTATGCCGGTCACGGACGCTGCGGCCGCCGCCGTTGCCGCCTGTTGTGCCGCCGTCGCGGCCGCCGTCCCGGTTTGGTCGCTCGAGGCCGCGGTCTGCGCATCGCTCGCGGTCGCCGCGCTCGCACTGGCCGTCGCTTGCAACTGCGCCTGACGCACGCCGACCACCGCGCTCTGCGCGGCCGTTCGATCGGCGACGAGCGTCGCCGCGTCAGCATCGAGCGCACTGGGCGCGATGTAGCCCTGCGCGAGTAAGGACCGGTCGCGGTCCACCGTCCTTTGGGCCACGGCGAGCGCGCTTTGCGCCTTGGAGACGTTGGACTGTGCGCTTGCAATCGCGGCCCAATTCATCGCAGCGGTCGCCTGCGCGGCGGAAGCAGTCGCACGCGCGGCGCGGGCGGTGGCTTCGGCGCCGGCAATGTTCGACGGCGCGCCGGCCGCGGTCGCAGCGGCCGCTTGGGCTTGGCCTCGCGCTTGTGCGAGCGCCGCGCGCGCGGAATCGAGCGAGGCTTGGAACGTCGAGGGATCGAGCCGCGCGAGCACCTGGCCCTTACGCACGTGTGAATTGAAGTCCGCATCGATCTCGCTGACGATGCCGGATTCTTGCGAACCGATCGAAATCGTATTTTGCGGATCGACCGTGCCGGTCGCAGTGACGGTCTGAGCAAAGTTTTGGCGCACGAGCGGCACGGTTTGATACGCGACGGTCGCCGCCGAGCGAACGCGCACGATCGCGGCGCTGCCCGCGATGAGCGCCGCCGCGACCGCGAGCGCGAGAAGCGTCCGCCACGGCATCGCACGGCGCAGCGTTAGCTTCGGAAGCGGGAGAAGCGGGAGCGAGCCGTTCGACGGCGGGCGCAAAAGCGTTTCCACAGTACTTCTGGAACGCGTGCAGCGAAGCAACCGTGCTTAGTACGGCCTTAGAGGACGTTGTGAAGCGGCTGGGACTGCCGCCATCACCTGCGGAAACTCACCGCGACGGATTCAGGGTGAGACGAGGCCGCTGCGGCGGTCGCGTTCGCGTGCATCCGCAGAACGTTGCGCAGGATCGCCGTAGCCGCCACCCCCGGCCGTTCGGATAACGATCGTATCGTTCGCTTCCAGGGCGACCGTCGTCTTCGCCGGCAACGCCGTAGCGTCGGCGCCATTGCGCATTAGCCGGTAGTTCCCCCGACGGTTGATAGGACGAATTGCCGCAAAGCTGCATACGACGCGGCTTTGCGGCGATTTTGTTGTTGCGGCGTGTAGTAAGGAAGCGCTTGCCTTCCTTCGTGGTGTGACCTATA